>Ga0315289_10015540_pt1 | contig 10561 bp, 7 predicted proteins | sample YL17G11_40_MG_FD_203452 | JGI IMG/M metagenome (GOLD analysis project Ga0315289, IMG submission 203452) | Sediment microbial communities from Yellowstone Lake, YNP, Wyoming, USA - YL17G11_40 | ecosystem: Environmental > Aquatic > Freshwater > Lake > Sediment | place: USA: Wyoming | collected...
CCGGGGATTACGACGGAGATGGAAAGACCGATATCGCCGTGTATCGTGGTAGCAACGGCGGATGGTATATCATTCCTTCTTTGCCGCCAGGGACTCCCTATGGAGTAGGCTGGGGCGGAGATACGTCAGACATACCCGTTCCCGGGGATTACGACGGAGATGGAAAGACCGATATCGCCGTGTATCGTGGTAGCAACGGCGGATGGTATATCATTCCTTCTTTGCCGCCAGGGACTCCCTATGGAGTAGGCTGGGGCGGAGATGCAAGCGATAAACCCGCTCCCGGTGATTATGACGGAGACGGAAAGATGGATATCGCTGTTTATCGTGCGAGCACTGGAGCCTGGTATATCTATCCATCAGGAGGTGGCTCTCCTTATGGATTTGGATGGGGAGGAGATTCAACAGATCTTCCAGTGATAACCAACCCTGGTTCATATATGTAGACGGTGGGAATTGTAATTTTCTGAATTCCCTTGTGAGAGAGGGATGTACCTACATTGATTATTCGGGTCGCATCCCTTTTTGTTTCCGACCAAAATGAGATTTATAAATTGTGCATGTTTCTACCAGTAATTGTTGACTCTCAGAGCTATCTTAGCGTAAAGAGTTGTAGGTGTAACAGTGTTAAACTAAATGCTATTTTGGAGGATCAAGACAGATTATTACAATTATCTTGCCTACTTCGGATTAAATTTTTGATATATCCTCTCGGTTGGAAAAATCGGGACAAACAGAGTGGGATAAGTGAGAAGAAGGGATTCATCCTTTCCAATAATTAGATACCCCCCTTCGTTTAGACTTCTGGCGATCTTTTTTAACACATTCATCTGGCATTCTTTTGAAAAGTAGGTGAACGCTAAATTTCGACAGAAGATGATGTCCATTCCAGAAAATAATTCTTCATGAATGATGTCATGCTTCTTAAATTCCACGCTTTCTCGAATGGATCGATCGAGAATATAAAATCCATTTTCAATCTTAAAATGTCTTTGGAAGATTTCCTCTGGGACCTCTTTTAAACTACTTTTCTTATATTTCCCCTCCCTTGCTCTTTCGAGAAGGTTTCCATTAATATCCGTGGCCAAAATAGAGAAATTGATTTGGGACCATATTCTTTCGAATTTTTCCTTCCACAACATTGAGAGGCTATAAGGTTCTTCACCACTGGCACAGCCAATCGACCAGATTTTAAATTCATCCTTCCCTTTTTTATTTTTAATAATCGCTGGGATGATGGAACTCTCGAGGGTGTCGAAAACTTCTTTATCTCTATAAAACCTTGAAATGGTAACAGTGAGGATTTTGGAAAGGTGACTCTGTTCTTCAGAATCCTTTTGAACCTTTAGTAGGTATTCGTCGAAATTGGAAAGTCTAACTTCAACTATCCTCCGCTTGATCTTTCGCTTGACCCCTCTCCTTTGAAAAGGTCTCCATTGAAGACCGAATAGAGGAGCAACTTCTTTTAAAAATTCATCGAACCCCATGGGCTTTTTCAAAGTCCAGTAACCACCTCTTTACTTTTATCCCATGACCGAATCCGCCCAGGCCACCATTACTTTCTATCACCCTGTGGCAGGGGATAATCAGTGGAATGGAGTTCCGGCCATTGGCATTCCCAACTGCCCGAAAGGCTTTTGGATGGCCAATCACCCGTGCGATTTCCTTGTAGGACCGCGTCTGGCCATAGGGTATTCTTACTAATGCTGACCAAACTTTTTCCTGGAATGGAGTCCCTTTGAAATCCAACTTACAATCAAAACGTTTTAGATCACCTTTTAGGTATCTTTTTAATTGGGACAAAACCTCTTTGTTCTTTTGATCGTCTCTGACAGTCTTTCCTAAAAATCTCTCCTTTAATCTTTTCAAAAAGGTCTTCTCCGATTTTAGAAAATCCACCATGCAGACCCCTCTTTCTGTAGAGGCCACAAAAACCTTTCCTAAAAGGGATGTATCAAAAAAAGAATAATAAACTTTTTCCATTTTGAACCTCCCAAGTTTATAAAAAAAGTCAACCCTGAGCGGCGCTTTTATACCCCGCCTTCAAAGACGGGGCGTTCGGCTGAACTCGCCGAAATCTTGGCGATAAAACGACTCAACTGATGCCCAATGATTGTTTGTTAGGCCGCCAGCAAATCATGGCCGCCCGCGCTCCGTTGCCATACATATTCATACACCCGATTCGCAACTTCTTCGGTCTCCTCGTCGCTGAACAGTGGCCGCGGCAGCGCCGCCCAAAGATTGTCAAGGATGAACACCTTGACCTCGGCCTGGGTGGCGGTGTTCTGGGTCCAGTCGTGCATAAGCCGGAGCAACTCTCGTAGGGACGCAAGCAGCGCCTTGCTTGCCTGCTTCAACCGTTCCCGATCGACCTTGCTGATATTCTCCTTGAAGAGGAGGTCGAACAGGGCCAACTCGTCGTCGCTGAGCCCTTCTTCCGCAGCACGCCGTTGCTCGGCATCAAGACTGTTGGCGAGATCGACCAGCTTTGCAAAGGTCTCTTCGACCGTCACGCGATCCTTCTCGCGGTTGTAGTCGGCAATGATCTCCTGGTACTTTTTGTAGTAGTCCATCCGCATGGGGTTGCATCCGAGCATTTGCGCCAGCTTTTTCTCGACGACATCTCGGATGTCTTGCAAGGCGGCATGTTTCCGCCGCACCTTATTGGCAAACTCGTCTCGCAACTTCGCGAAGTCGATCTGGCTTAAGTCCACCTTTAGCCCTTCGGCGTGGTCTTCGCCGAGTGCCTGTGCCCGAATTGCCTCGTTGACGATCCTGTGCAACGCCTTGAGCACCTCGGTTACGTCCGCAGTGTCGCGCTTTTCCTCAAGCTTCTTGTAGATGGCCTCGATGTTGTCGTGGCGCTCCGCGTAGGTGAAAGCGCTCGGCTCCATCAGCAGCCCCTTGAAGCGGACGAACACCTGCCGCGCCATGATCTCAAATCGGCGCTTTGCCTCATCCGAGGTGTAAAGCGCGTCCACAGCATCCCGTAGCGCTTCAATCCGCATAAACCCGGTCGCACCGCGGAGCCGGTCCGGATCGAAACCCAACCCTTTTAGGTGCTTCTCCGCTGCCTCGATAGCCTGAATCAGGGCCGCCACCAGCTCCTCGATAGGCGCCACGATGCCGCCCCCGCCGCCTCCTTCGTCCTCGTCCCCGAGGGCGTACTGGGCAAGTGCCTCCTGCAGGCTCTTGAGCATACCGTTGTAGTCAACGATGACCCCGCAGTCCTTGCCCGGGTAGACGCGGTTGGCGCGGGCGATGGCCTGCATCAGGTTGTGGGCCTTCATCGGTTTATCGATGTAGAGCGTTGCCAGGCACTCCACGTCGAAGCCGGTCAGCCACATGGCGCACACGATGGCGATGCGGAAAGGATGCTGCGGGTCCTTGAAGGCGTCGTCCACGTCCACCCGCTTGCCGTCGGGCGTCTGGAAACCGGTCTTCATCACCACCCGGTGCGGGATGATGTCGACCCCCCAGCGCTGAAAATCGCGGACCTCGTTCTGCGCTTCGCTGATGATGATCTCGATGATAGTGCTTTCCATCCACTGCTCCTGGCCGCGCAGGAACTCAAGCTCCTTGCCGAGGCGCTCCCGCACGTCCGGGTCGGCGGTGCCGGCTAACTCCGCTTCTTTCACCGGGATGAGCGCTTTCACTTGGGCGAGCTTGGACTGCCACCGCGGCTCGATGCGCTGGAACATCCGGCCGCAGGTGATCTTGTCGATGCACACGAGCATCGACTTCCCGGTCTGCCAGCGAGTGGAGCAGTGCTCCACAAAGTCGTCGGCCAGCTTGTCGAGGCGATCATCGGCCGTGAATACCTCATAGTCCTTGCCGAGGAGGTTCTCCAGCAGGGCGGTTTGATCAGGGTTGAGATCGGCCTTCTCGACCGCCTCGGCGATCCGGTCATTGAGGTCGAGGCGGGCGATCCCCAGTTTCTCGCCCCGGTTCTCATAAATCAGCTTAACGGTGGACTGGTCTTGCTCGGACCGCTTGAAGTCGTAGCGCGAGATGTAGTCGCCGAAGATGCGCCGCGTCAGTTCATCGTGCTTGAAAAGTGGCGTCCCAGTGAACCCGATGAACGCGGCATTGGGCAGCGCGAGGCGCATGTTCCGCGCGAATCTGCCGGCCTGGGTCCGGTGCGCCTCGTCCGAGATCACGATGATGTCGTCGCGCTCGCTGTAAGGCTCTGCGACCGGCTGATTGAACTTGTGGATGAGGCTGAAGACGAAGCGATGATTCCCGCGCAAGATAAACTGAAGCTCCTTGCCCGAGCTGGCCCGTGGGGTCTTTTCATCCGTCACGCTGCAACCGATAAACGTACGCCAGATCTGGTCATCCAGGTCCTCCCGGTCGGTCATCATCAGAAAGGTGAAGTTACCGGGGACAACCCGGCGCACCTTCTCGGCGAAGAAGGCCATCGAGTAGGACTTGCCGCTCCCCTGCGTATGCCAGAAAACTCCCAGTCTGCCGAGACCCGGGTGCGCACGCTTCACCAAGGGCAAGCCGTCGGCGGTGATCCCTGATGGGGGCAGTGCTGTAAAATCGGAGTCTGGCGGCGACCCGTCAGCAGCCAGTGGCAGTTCGATTTTTGACACGTATTCGACCAACCGTTCTCCCGGCGGGAACCGGTGTTTCAATTCTTCCTGCCGCAGGACGGATGCAACCGCGTTGTTCACACCGAGCACCTGATGGTTGCGTGCCACAATCTTGCGCGTGCCCCCGGCCCGGCTCTCGTCAAACAGGATAAAGTTCTCGATGAAGTCGAGCAGCCGGTCCTTGGCCAGCATGCCATCCAGCAGCGCCTCGGTATCGACACGGCCTTTTTCCTTCTCCGAGTTGCGCTTCCACTCGACGAAGTGGTCCCACTTGCTCGTGATCGATCCGTAACGGGCCTGGTCGCCGTTGCTCACCACGAGCAAGGCGTTGTGGTGGAAGGCGTGAGCGATGCTGTGTTCGCTCAGGTAGTCGGTGAGGTTGTTGTCGAAGCCGGCGCGGATATTCCGATAGACGGCCTTGAGCTCGATGAAGACCAGCGGCAGGCCATTGACGAAGCAGACAAGGTCCGCGCGCCGGTTGTAGTGGGGGACCCGCACGCCCTGGATCTTCATCTCCCGCACGGCGAGAAAACGGTTGTTAGGTTTCCCATCAGGGCCGATCCCGTTGTGAAAGTCGATCACACGCGCCCGCGCATGCCGCGTCTCGCCGGCATCATCGCGCCACTCGACCGGCACGCCCCCGCGGATGAAGCCGTAGAATTCGCGGTTGTGCTGAAGCAACGAGCGAGCAAAGTCGATGCGTGTCAGCTTCTCGATGGCCTGCTCCCGAGCCGATGCCGGCAGATCAGGGTTGAGCCGCTCCAGTGTTGCCCGTAGATCGCGTACCAGCACCACTTCTCGCTCAGACGAGCGCCCCAACATCCCCTGCGGACCAAACGTCTCCGTGTTGTAGGCGTAGGCGCTCTCCCATCCGAGCGCTTTCTCCAGGTGTTCGGCAAAGGCTCGTTGGACCAAGCGGTCTTCGCTGTTGATGTCGGTGATCATGGGACGGTGCCTCTCATCACACAGAGATCCCCCCGCTCATCAGGCGCGGCAGCAGAAGGTTGCGTGCGGCGCGGAGCTTTTCGTTCTGAAGATGGAGAACCCGAAGTTGCTCATCGCACGGGACGATTACATCCTCGAACGCCCTTTTCAGTCGCTCGGGGGGATCCATGAGATCCTGACTCTCAAACTCCTTTTTCGTGACCGATGCAAAGATTGCCCCTGAACCGATCAGATCCTCCTTAAAGAAATGTGCCCGCAGTTGCTGAAACAAGAATGACTGGTTCGCCGTCTTGCTCCGCAACGCAGAAAGGCCTCGGCCGATGACAATTCTGTCCAGCGTCACATTTAGGCGTCCAACTGGAGCGCGAACGCTGCAAAGGATGTCGCCAGCCTCCGCTATGCGATTTAGAGCATTGCAGTAGATTCGGTGGCTTACAAAGCGGTCGCCGAAGTCCGTTACCCCTTGATGAAAGGGGAGGCCTTCGCCGTGTTCGTTGTAGTAGGTCGATTCCGGACTCTGGCCCATTGTGATATATGCCATTTCTCCGAGTCTCTTCCGCTCCAACCCTTCCGGTACGCCGTTGGTGATGCGTGTGTGCTCGTGGCCGGGGAAGCGGAGGCGGACGAACCACTCGCGGTAGAGTTGCCGCGCCGCCTCCTCCAGGAGCGCCATCCGCCGCCGGTTGTTCTCGATCAGGTCGTCGTAGGCGGAGAGGATGATCCCAACCTTGTGTTGTTGCGCTTTGTCTGGATTGAAGGGGAAGCGATGGGACCGGAACGCGTCGAGGCTAATGAATGGTTGTGCTGCACCGGAGCGAACATTCAAAAACACTCCGCGAAAGGTCGGTGAAAGGACCAAATAGTAAAAGTATGTTGGATCTACTTTGGCTGGATCTGGACGGAACAGTGCAACGTTCTTGATGCTGAAATCGCGCTCATCTACTACACGGGCAACATCGCCGACCGAACCGATGTTCGCGAACAATACGTCGTTAACTTGCGGCTTAACTCGCTTGATGCACTTGAGATGATCTTCCTCAGTGATGAAGTCGCATGTTTCAAAATCCACATGGCCAGACGAAATGTGTTTTCCCTTGATGAAGGGAACACCCGAGGATTGGAGCTTAGGAGAATCATGTGTGCCGTCGGTTACCAGGGAACAAATATCCGGTAGGTCGGTAGATATGGCATGGCGACTCATATGCCCACCCCTTCGAAGTTTTTCAGGATTTTCGCCGCCAGAACTGCCGCCTCAGTCATTCCCCATCCTCCAACAGCTTTGCAATTTCCTGTGGTTCCGGCAACTGCCCCTTAAGTTCTTTGGGCAGGCGCTTGACGATGCGGTAGGTCGCCACACCGATAGGCTTAGCCGCATTATAAAGGGCATACTCGACGATGGTGCGGTGCTTTTCCTTGCAGAGGATGATCCCGATGGAGGGATTCTCGCCCTTCTCCCGCACCTGCCGGTCGAGCGCGGTCAGATAGAACTGCATCTTACCGACGAACTCCGGCTGAAACTCCCCCACCTTGAGCTCGATGGCGACGAGGCACCGCAGACGCCGATGGAAGAGCAAAAGGTCGATGAAGAACTCCCGGCCGTCCACCTCCAGCCGGTATTGGCTGCCGACGAAGGCGAAGAGGCCACCCATGGCGCGAAGGAAGTGTTCGATGCGGCCCACCAGCGCACGCTCCAGTTCGCGTTCGGCATGTTCCTCGCCGAGTTCGAGAAAGTCGAAGGTGTACTCGTCCTTAACGGCCAGCTTTGCCTGCGTGCGCAGCTTTGGCGTCAGGGCCTTGTCAAAGTTAGTCTGCCCGAGCAGGGTCTTCTCGTAGCTCTGGTTCTCGATCTGATGGATAAGTACGTTCTTGGTCCAACCGAACTTTCTCGTCATCCGGATGTAAAACTCTCGTTCGAGGGGGTCCTTGCACTTGCCGAGAATAACCAGGTGCTTGGCCCAACTGATTTCTCCAACCAGCGGTTGGAGTTTTTCGTGGCCGTAATAAGCGAGATAAAATTGCCGCATATACCAGAGGTTCTGAGACGAAAATCCCTGGATACCCGGAAACTCGGCGCGCAGATCGGCTGCAAGCCGCTCCACCACCGCCTTGCCCCAACTGGTCCCGTCAGCCTGACGTTTACAGATAACCCGTCCAAGGTCCCAATAGAGTGCTACCAACTCCTTGTTGACAGCACGCAGAGCATCGTACTGCGCGGAACGGATGCGCTCTTTGATTTCCGCTAAGAGGGATGAGTAATTACCAGGCATCGGTCGGTCGTCCTTACTCATATCCCCAGCTCCTCGAAGTTCTCTTGAATCTTCGCCGCCAGCACCGCTGCCTCCTTGTTGAGGTCGGCTAGCTCAGTGTGGATGTCACGTATCGTTTGCTCGAAATCGAAGTCCTCATCCTCCTCCGGCGGGGCCACCCCGACATAACGACCGGGCGTAAGACTCCAGTCGACCCCTTCGATCTCCTTGCGGTCCACCAGCTTGACCAGCCCGGGCACTGCCTGCAACTCGGCCCTGGGAAAGCGATCTTGCAGCCACGCCACCTGGCGGTGAAAATAAGCGGCGTGCTTGAGTTGCTCCACCGCGGCCTTGCGCTCTTCATCGAGCTGCTTCACGAGGCGACGAACCACACGCGGTTCGAACGCCGCTTCACCCTCACCCCCGCCCTCTCCCAAAGGTAGAGGGAGTTGGGACGCTTGGTCGGCGGTGCGGGCGGCAAGCTTGTAGAGCAGGTCCACCTGCTTGATCAGGCCGCGGATCGCCTCGGCAATGGGGTCGAAGACCTTTCGCGCGGCGCGCTGTGCGGTGTTTTCGCCGGGCAGCGCCTTGGCGTACTTCTGGCCGAAGGCGCGTAGATTCGCGAGGAGCTTCTCTCGGTCGATCTCATAAAGGGTGGCCGCCTCGTGTAGTTCGCTTGCAACATCGGCGAGCGGCTGTTTCTTTTCGGGCTCAAGCTTGGTGTTCTTCGCAACTGCTTCGGCGAGACGGCCGAAACGCCCGCGCAGGTCCGTGAGCGTCGCCTCAAAGGTCGTGAGTGCCGCCGGGACTGCGTCGCTCTCCGCACAGACGCGCCCAAGGTAGTCCTTCACCAGCGAGAGGAAGCTCTCTCGCTGGCCGCGATAGAGCCAGACAATAGCGGCAAGGTTCTTCATCTGTTCAGGCGAGAAGTCATAGATCTTCCGCGTCACCTTTCGATATACATCTCGGGCATCGATCATGAGCACCTTGTCCTTGCGCCCAGCCGGCTTCGCCCGGTCGAAGTGCCACAGTTCGCAGGGAACGGTGCGGGTGTAGAAGAAGTTCGAGCGGATGGAGATCATCACGTCCACGTCGCCCGTCTCGATGATCTTTTGGCGTACCTCCTTCTCGCCATGCCCGGCGCTCGACGCCTGGGAGGACATGACGAACCCGGCACGTCCCTTCTCACTCAGATAACTCCAGAAGTAGGAGATCCAGAGGTAGTTGCCGTTCGAGACTTTCTTTGCCTTGTTCACACCCGGCAGGCCAAAGGGGAGGCGCGGGTCGCCCTTGATCCGCTCGGCATCGACGAGGTCGACGTTGAAGGGTGGATTGGCCATCACGAAGTCGCACTTGCCGGTCAGGGTGTGTTCGTCCTGGTAGTAGGTGATGGCTTCGGCGATCTTTCCCTCCAGCCCGTGGACGGCGAGGTTCATCTTTGCGATACGGATGGTGTCGCGGTTCTTTTCCTGGCCGTAGAAGACAACCTTCTTCGCCGTGTCGCCGCCCTCGTGCTCAATGAAGTGGCTGGACTGGACGAACATGCCAGCCGAACCGGTTGCCGGGTCGAGGACGATGCCGTGGTCGGGCTCGATGACGTTGACGATTGTCTGCACAAGCGAGGACGGCGTGAAAAACTCGCCGTTGTCGTGCGCCTTCTGGATGGAGAACTTGGCGAGGAAGTACTCGTAGATGCGGCCGAAGACATCTCCCGTAGCCTGCCGGATCTGCTCGCTGTTGAAAAGGCGCATCAGGTCTTCGAGCACCTTCGGCTCGAAGATCCCGTAGTCCTTCGGTAGAACCCCTTGAAGCGGCTCGAACTTGGCCTCAATGGCGGTCATCGCCTCGGTGACGAGACGTGGCAGGTCGCTACCGCTGGTGGCTGCCTGCCGCATGATCCAATCGTAGAGAGCGTTCTCCGGGAGCCACAGTGCTCGCCGCCTGAGATAGTCGGCTGGCAGCACCTTGCGCTTGGGCATCTTCCCAGTCGCCTTATCCTCCCGAATCTGAATCGTCGCCGCCTCAAAGCGATTCGCCGCATGGCGAAGGAAGATCACCCCAAGGACCGGCATGAAGTAATCGCTGGAGGTGAGCTTGGAGTTGGCGCGGAGGTTATCCGCGGCCTCCCAGAGGTCTGATTCGAGTTTTTCGATGTCTTTGAAGGTCTCGTTGGTCATACAGCTCCGCCTCAATATCCTGGCATAGTCAGTGTGACGCGTGCCCCCCAAGGATGCGCGGATCTCTAATTTTAACTAATCTTCGCATATCAAATTTTATCACGCCTGTTTTAGTCACCCCCGGCGAAGAAGCTGACCTATTTATACCAAAAATTTAATTTTATGGCAATTTCCTGAGGAGCCAGTGATCAGAAGGCCCTCCTATACTAAAACTTCGGAGGGCAAACAGTAAACATTTGTAGGAAAACACCACAAGGAGAAGAAGATGCAGATTGGGTCAGGGACAACCGGTTGAGATCTAGAAGAAGTGGACCGAGATCACCAAGAAGAGGACAGAGGAGAGACAAAATGGAAAATCTTTTTGCGCTATGCTATTTAATTCCAAACCGGTATTGTGCAGCTCTCACCAAGCCCATTGGCCCTGTCATCATCGTATTTCCACCAGGGGCGGCGTAAATGAATTTAAATGAAGTTCCCTTAAAAATGTCTCGGTTGGGACCTGTCACGATCAACGAAACCTCTCCATGGAAAGGTTTCAGGGTGATGGCACCGTGCCCATTCTCTTCAAAAACCTTTTTCCCATTCAACTCACCTC
>Ga0315289_10015543_pt1 | contig 10560 bp, 9 predicted proteins | sample YL17G11_40_MG_FD_203452 | JGI IMG/M metagenome (GOLD analysis project Ga0315289, IMG submission 203452) | Sediment microbial communities from Yellowstone Lake, YNP, Wyoming, USA - YL17G11_40 | ecosystem: Environmental > Aquatic > Freshwater > Lake > Sediment | place: USA: Wyoming | collected...
GGCCAGCGACGGGCCCACCAGCCGCGCCCCGTTCACCAGGAACGAGTTCAGGGCGATGGCGTTCGGCAGGTCCCGCCGGTCCTCCAGCATCTCCACCACGAACGCCTGCCGCGTGGGAATCTCAAAGCCCCGCACCAGCCCCGCAAACAGGCTCAGGACGATGATGTGCCAGACCTCGATGGCCCCCGTCAGCGTCAGGGCCGCCAGCGCCAGGGCCTGGGCCGTGGCCAGGACCTGGGCCCAAAGGACCAGCCGGTGGCGGTTCCACCGGTCGGCCATGACGCCCGCCACCGGCGCCATGACGAACGTCAGGATCTGCCCCGTGAAGCCCACTACGCCCAGCAGCATGGCCGAGCCGGTCAGGGTGTACACCAGCCACGGCATGGCCACGCTCTGCATCCACGTGCCGATGAGCGAAACGCCCTGGCCGAAGAAGAAGAGCCGGAAGTTGCGGTGCCTGAGCGAGCGAATCATGGCCCCTCCGCCGCCGCCCAGTACGGGCGGGCGTACTGGCCCGGGAGGCGCTGCCGCGTGCTCGGTGTCTTCCATGGCCGGGTATCGTGTCATCCGCCCGTATTGTACTCGTTCGGGCCGCCGGTTTCACGTCGATGCCGCGCGTAACCCCTCCGTCTTGGGTGCTTTTTCAGCCCAGGGGTTGTGGGCAAGCGCTGCGCCAAGGGCGACAGCATGCCCGGCAAACAGTGTGCTGCGGCTGTCCGATAATTCGGCCCCGGAACCTCGTGGTTCCCTGGCAATCTGGCGGGCTTGTGGAACCGGGAGCGCGCCCAGTGGGGTGTGCCCGATTCCCGGTCGTTCCCCAGCCTGCCCGCCTGGCGTCTTTGGCGGGGCCTGCCCGCCTCTGGCGGGTTCCCCGTTGTTATCCACATTTTGTGGATAACTTTTCCACAGGCCGTTTTTTGACCGAAATACACCCCCCAAAAGCCCTTGCGGCACCCCAAAACGGCCCTGGCGCTAGCGCCAGAGGGGGTGACCCACCAAAATGTTAAGATGGGCATGACGAAATGCGCGCGTTTTTTGACCTTTTTTGACCCGATTTTGACCCCGTTTTGACCGATTTTGACTCGAATTTGACGGTTTGCGACATGGACGTATGGCCATACGCCGTTGTGGATAACTTGTTGCGAAAAAGCAACGCGGAGCGCGGAGTGCGGAGTGCGGAGTTACAACGGCAACGGCGAACGGCGGGAACCCGCCATAGGCTTGCCGGCGGCGGGCAGGCTGAGGGACAAGGAAACTGCCAAAACGGCAGTCGGCGACAGACGGCCGGGTACCGGGATTCGGGGGCCGGGAACCCGCCCAGACGGGCAGGCCGGGGAACAGACAAAATCCAACGGCACTTGGAACCCGCCACAGGCGGGCAGGCTCTGGAACCTGCCTGCCGCCAGGCAGGCCCGAAACTTGGAACTGTCTTTCCTGCTTGACTTAATCGACCGCCCAGCATAACTTGGAGTTGTCGAGGCCCCGCCACAGGCGGGCGGCCCGCACCGTGGGTCTCTGCCGGAAAGAGGGGCCGAAATAGGGAAGCGTCCCTTATTACCGCGGCCACCTGGGGAGGAGAGATAAGGTGTATGTCACCGGAATTGCTGTATGTCACCGGAATTGCCGGAATTGCCGGAACTCCAAGCCCCCATCGGTTTCTGTCACCGGAGGTGGCGCGGCCGGCCAGAAGCGCTACTTCATAGTGTATGGGAACGATGATATGTTGTTTACCCCCATCTGGGCGGCGGGCGCGGCTGCGATTGGGGTCCTGCTGCCGCAATGGGAGGCCGTTCCTGCTGGTTCCGTGCCGGAAATGACAAACACAATACTCAGCCGTCTCGGCCCCGGAGATACGATACAGGCCATAGACATTTGGGGGCACGCCAACATCGGCAGCATGCGTCTTGGTTCGAGTGACATCACACGCGAAGACTACGACCCAGCGCTTTCGGGCTATGATGGAAGCGATTTCAAAAGCTTGGACGCATTGCGCCAACGCATGTCAGCCTCACCATACGTAGGGCTTGAAGGGTGTTTTGTTCTCCGTGGGGAAGCCGGAGCGCTACTGGCTGCTGAAACACAGAAGTTTTTCGGAGGAAGTGTCAGCGGCCCCACGGGCATGCATCTGGGCGTTTATGCTGATGGCCATGTGGTGCTTCGCCCTGGGGAGTTCCGGTGACATACACCTTAATTGCCCATAAAAACGGCCCCCGGCCGGCTGGGGAGGAGAGATAAGGTGTATGTCACCGGAACCCCTCGAATGGGGGCCGGCCGCAGGTCCTGACCGTGAGTCATCTCGCTCGAAGGGGGACTGGGCATGAAACTCCGTTGCCTCGCGTGTGTGCTTGCGGTGGCCGTTCTGGCGCCGGGGCACAGGTCGCCCGGGCAGTCCGAGTCCGGCCTGCGGGTCGCCGCATCGCCGCTCGCCGCGGCTCTGCCTCCGGCAGTTGCGCCGCCGGCCGCCCCGGCTGCGCCCGTCGTCAAACCTCCGGCAGCCGGCAAGGAGCCGGTGGTCATCCTGGCGGCCCCGCCGCCCATGATGGACGTGATGGGCGGGAAGATCGAGTTCGCCGAGAAGGCCTTCCCCATCGTGGTCGAGGCCAGCGCGAGCGGCGTTCAGAACGCCCTGCGCGTCGCCAAGCCGGTCCCCTGCCAGGCGTGTCGCGGGTCGGGCAAGGTCGCCAGGAGCGGGACGTGTAAGCCGCCCGCCGGGGCCTACGGCCGGGCGGTCACGAAGACGTGGGAAGAAGACTGCCCGGCCTGCGGCGGGTACAAAGACACGTATGATCAGCGGTTCGGGCAGCGCCTGGTGGACCTGGTGGACCGCCTGGCCCATGCGCTGCGCGATGATGCGTTCGCCGGTCTCCGCAAGGCGGTTGAGGAGTGCCTGGCCCAGGCGCTGGTTGTCCGCGAGAAGACGCTGATCTCCTTCCGCTGCAAGCCCATCTATAAGAGTGAAGTTCGCGTGAGGGAGGGCCTGGTCGGCACAGATACCAAGACCGTGCTCACGCTGACCGGCGCGGACATTGAGAAGGACCAGGAACGGCCGTTCCGCTTCGAGGCGGCCCCGATGGTGGAGTCCATCTGGCTGCGCGTGGGCAGGCTTCCCCCCGGCGGGCAGGCGGCCGTCGTCATCGGCAAGGGAGGCGAGAGGGCCGATGCCTCGGGCTGGGTGTGCATGCGCCTGGAGCCCGCCAAGGGTCCGGCGGCCATCATTATCTGCCCCTCGCAGGAGGCCGGCGCCCTGCCGGGCGGCCGCATGGTCCTGGGGGGCCTCATGGTCGGCCGATGGAGTCCGGGCGGCGGCGCTGCGGTCGCCCAGGCGACCGCTCCGGCCGCTCCGGCAGCCCCTGCGGCGAGCACGCCGGCTGCGCCGGCGGCGAAGGCCGCGGCCCCGGCCTTCGGGCCGCTTCCGCCCGGGTCGCTCCCCGTCATCCTGGCCATTGTTGCGTCAGGCGGATGATGGCGGCAGGTGCTCCAGCCACGCCCGCCTGCCGGCCGGCGGGCAGGCGGGGTGCGTCATTCACGGGAAAATAGGGAAAATAGGGACGCTTCCCACTTTCCCCATTTTTCTGCCGAAAAATGGGGAAAGTGGGAAGCGTCCCTATTTTCCCCTATTTTCCCGTGTTGTTTACCGCCCCTCGATGATCTTGCGGCGGTAGGCCTCGACCTCCATGCCGCGCACGTGGTCCACCTCGGCCCGGTTCAGCGGCTGGGGCTTGCCGGCGATGAGGGCGGCCATCTGGGTCTTGGCGGTGTCCTCGATGATGATCATCTTCGAGAGCGCCTGCCGCCAGGTGGCGCCCCAGGTGACGACGCCGTGGTTGCGCAGGGCGACGGCGTTGTTGCCGGCCCGCACGCCTTCCTCGACGCGCATCGCCAGTTCCGTGCTGGAGGGCTTCACGAAGGGAAGGTAGTAGACCAGGTCGACGTAGGCGACGAAGTCGGGCGTCCAGGGCAGGATTTCCATGCCGCCCGAGATGAGGCCCGTGGTAATGGGCGGATGGGCGTGGCAGACGTAGTTGGCGTTCGGCCTCGCCTTGAGGATGCGAAGGTGCATCTCCCATTCGGAGGTGGGCCGCGGGCCGGAAAGGTGCTTGCCCGTCTCCATGTCGACGACCGACCATTCGTTGTCGGCGATGCGGTCGACGTCGTAGCCGCTGGGAGAGCAGACCATGCGGCCCCCATCGCGGCCGCTGGTGTTGCCGCCGGGGCCCGCCACGAGGCCCCGTTCGACCATCAACTTGCCCATATCTCTTAAGTCTTCGATGACCGACATTGCGCCCCAATCCTTTCATAACCTGTTTGCCCACACGCACTTGCGCCGTTTGAACACGCGCCCATCAAGCCTGCCCTGAGCGAAGCCGAAGGGATGGGCGGCTAAACGCGTTTCGACAGCACCTCGCGCTCGTAAGTTTCGACCTCGCGTATCCAGGCGCACCCGACCGGGGCGCCGGCCTGGAGGCACAGTTTATCCCAGACGGCCCCGAAGGGCATGGTTTTCATTTCCTCCATGAGGGCGAGTTTCTGGGCGCCGCGGCCGGCGGCCTCCAGGTCCCGCAGCCGCTCCGACGGGTCCAGCAGGCCGTAGAGGATGGCCTTGCGGGCGGCCCGCGACCCCAGGACGTACGCCGCGATACGGTTAATGCTGGCATCAAAATAATCCAATGCCACGAACGCGCGGCCCATCGCCCCGCCGCGGGCCAGTTCCAGGAACACCGCCCGCAGGTCGTCGCTGAAGACGGCCACGTGGTCGGAGTCCCAGCGGATGCCCCGGCTGAGGTGCAGCAGGAGCCGCTTGTGGAACTCCAGGAGGGCCGGGAGTTTGTCGTGGATCGTCTCGGTGGGGTGGAAGTGGCCCATGTCGAGCGTCAGCACGAGGCCCTTCGAGAGGGCGTAGGCCGCGTAGAAGTCGTTGGAGCCGACGACGTAGTCCTCGCTGCCGAGGCCGAAGAGTTTGCCCTCGACCGCATCCACGCACAGCCGCCGGTCGATGCCCAGGTCCTCGGAGAAGATCTCGTCCAGCGACGCCTTCAGTCGCCGCCGCGGCCCCCAGCGGTCGGCCGGCGAGTCCTTCGCCCCGTCGGGAATCCAGTGGTTGTTGACGCAGGGCGACCCCAACTGGCGGGCGATGGCCTCGGCGATCCGCCGCGAGGCGATGCCGTGGCGGACCCAGAAGGCGCGGACCTCTGCGTCGGCGCTCGAGAGCGTCCGGCCGCCGGCGGCCTTCGGGTGCGAAAAGTACGTGGGATTGAAGTCCAGGCCGAGGTGTTTCTGCCCGGCCCAGGAAATCCAGCGGGCGTAGTGCCGGGGCTCGAGGGCGTCGCGATCCACGGGCTTGCCTTCCGTCTCGGCGTAGAAGGCGTGGACGTTGACGCGGTGGGCGCCCGGCGCAAGGGCGAGGACCGCCTGGAGGTCCTGGCGGATTTCATCGCCCGAGCGGGCGCGGCCGGGATAGTTGCCGGTGGCCAGGAGCCCGCCGCCCGCGACGGCCCCGGCCGGGGCCTCCAGGCCTGCCACGTCGTCCGCCTGCCACGAGTGGAGCGAGAGGGGCACGGCCAGGGCCTGGGCGACGGCGGCGTCGGCATCCACGCCGAGCGCGGCGTAGGCCTGGCGCGCGGCGTCGTAGCGCTCGCGCACCTGGTCGGCGCTGGTTGAGGGCCAGTGCTCGTGCATAGCCATACCCTTTCGGCCCCCAAGCGGCCGCCGCCCCCGCACGTTTAGCCGTCGCCGGGACGGCGACGGTCGTTGTCGGGCACGGTGCCGACGTTCGCGTCGCCGTACCGGCGACGGCTAAACGGGCGCCTCGGGCGCGGCGCGCCGCCGCAGGCGGTGGGCGATGATCAGGGCCAGGCCCAGCCCCAGCAGCACCAGCCCGTTCAGCGACAGCAGCCACCGCGTTCCCATCATCGAGATCAGGTAAAAGGCCGTTCCCAGCGTTCCGACGATCGAGCCGACGGTCGAGACGCCGTACAACTGCCCGATGCCGGCGCCCATGTGGGGCAACTCGCGGACGAACAGGCGCGCGGCATACGGGGTAACCATGCCCAAGAGGAGCGCGGGCAGGCCGAACAGGAACGTCCCCGCCGCGAGCGCGGCCCAGCGCATGTCGGGCGGATGATAGACCATCAGGGTATCGCCGCTACCGGCGCCCCACTCGGAGGGCAGGGGCGGCGCTTCGCCGGGGAACGCCCACTCCAGCACCCACTCGGCCGGCGTGCGGTCGCCCAGGAACGGGAGTTTCAGGACGATGAGGCCGGAGACGGCGCCCGCGGCGGCCAGGACGAGGCCGAGTTTCGCCAGGTTCGGCCGCACGTCGGCCCAGCGTCCGCCCACGACCGCCCCGATGGCCAAGCCGCCCAGGAACACGCTGATGAGGCTGCCCCAGACGACGATGTCGCTGCCCAGTTCCGGCTCGACGAGCCTGAACGAGGCCATCTCCAGGCTCATCAGGGCCGCGCCCGCCACGAAAACGGTCGCCAGGAGCCCCAGTCGCAGCGCCATCAGGACTGGCCCTCCTCGAAGTGTTTGGGATGCTCGCGGCGGAGGGTATCCACCGGGGCCATGTTGTCCGTGAGGGGCTTCTCGCTGATCTTCTGCGGCGTAAGGTGTTGGTATTCCTGGGTCACGAGTTCCGCCAGGCTGAAGCCGAAATCCTTGCCGGCGCCGAGATCCGCGGCCCGCCTGGCCCAATCCGCCTTCAGCGCCTGCTCGGGCGCGAGCGACCCGAAGACGACGATGTTGCCCGAGTCGCCCGACTCGCACAGGTAGCACTGCGGAAAGGCGACCTGGAACGTCCGCAGTTCCGCGTGATAGAAGCGGTTCAGGGCGCGTTCCCACAGGTTCGACACGGCCACGCCGCCGGGCTTGAGGCGCGACTTCACCAACTGGATGAACTCCAGCGTCGTCAGGTGAAACGGGATGCGGTCTGCGGCATAGGCGTCCAGCATGATGACGTCGTACGGCTTGGGCGACCGCTTCAGGTACATGCGGCCGTCCATGACCACGACGCGCGTGTTGGGCGTGCCCTTGAACTCGAACCATTCCTGGCACACGCGGACCACGTCGGGGTCGATCTCCACGATGTCCAGCCGCACGTCCGGAAAGTGCTTCTGGATGAACTTGGGGATGGAGGCGCCGCCCAGGCCCACCAGCAGGACGTCGCGGGGGGCCGGATGCAGCGCCAGGCCGGCCACCATGGTCCTGGAGTAGCGCAGGTCCAGTTGGATGGGGTCCGCCAGGATCATGCTCGACTGGATGCCGCGCGACTTGGAGAAGTGCAGGCACCGCCGGCCTTCCTTCGGGTAATCGACCACGCGGATGCGGTAATACTTGGATTCGCAGTCGTAGCGGGTGATGGTCTGTTCGCCGCTCGCCCCCTGGGCGGCCGCGCGCAGCAGGAGCGCGCCGGCGGCCAGGGCACCGGTCACTGCGGCCAGGATAGCCACTCGTTTCACGTCGGGGGTCTCCGTTTGCGCCGCCAGATTACAGCCGCAGGCCGCGTTTGGCCAGAGCATTTTGCCGGCGGGAGGCCGCCAGGGGGTGCGGCCGCGCCCCCTCGGCCGCACGCGCCGCAAAAACCTCATGCCGGTGCCGCGGATGGCCGATAAAACCTGATGGCGGTCCCCGGCTGCGCCCCCGGAGGGGGATCTGAGATCTCAAATCTCAAATTCCTATGGAGGGCACAGACCCGTGGCCAATGATGATCTGATCGAAACCCTGCAGGACACCATTACCGAGGTGCATTCGGGCGGCGGCCGCCGTACCGTCGCGGACCGCCGCAGCGGCAGGCCCGCGAACTATGGTGGGCCGGAGCGCCGCGCCCGGACGGAGCGCCGGGCGGGCATCGACCGGCGCATCACGGCCGACCGCCGTGCGGGCATCGACCGCCGCCACGCCCTGCGCCGCATGGAGGATCAGCAGGCCTTTCAGAAGCGGGTCGAAGAGGGCGAACTGACGCTCGAGGAGATCGAGTTCGTCCGCGCCGTCGACCGCTACAAACGCAAGTTCAACCGCCCCTTCCCGACGTGGAGCGAAGTCCTGGCCATCGTCAAGGAACTGGGGTACACCCGGGACAGTTTGAGTTGACACGCCCGGCGGCATCGCGTAAGGTATCGGTCCGGATGCAGGCTACGGGACCGGCGTCGAGAACGAGGCGATGCGCGCTCAGCAGATTGGTATCCTGGTTTCCACGGCCCCCTTGCGCAAGACGGCGGCCTTCCGGGGCAGGACCGAGCAGCGGTTCAACATGGAGGTGGTGCTGGAACTGGCCGGCCGCTTTGACCTGGTTCTCGTCGGCAGCCTGACGGCGGACGAGGTGTTCCAGTACATCGAGGGTCACCTGCCGCCGCGCATCAAGCCCAAGTTCCGCCTGTACCCGCGGTCCTTCTTTCACCAGTTCAAGACCGACGAGGTCATGCGGACGACCGATGACCCGCGCAACCCCGCGTGGCAGAGAATCCTGGCCGACAACGGCATCCGCTTCGAGGTCCTGCGGAGCGTCATCGGAGAGGACCACCGCCACCACCAGCAGAGATTCGCCTGGGACGGCCTGACCGACTTTATCCTCGACGACCGGGTCACCCTGGTCACCGGCGGCGAGGGAAACCTCCTTTACGAAAAGCCCAAGGCGCTCGAGCGCCGGTAACCGCGGCCGGGTGCGCCAGAAGTTTCTGGCAGGGCTTCTGTTGATGTCACCCCGAGCGAAGTCGAGGGGTCTCGCCGTGCCAGCGGGAACACGGCAACGGCCGCAGCGAGATTCCTCGACTCGCTTCGCTCGCTCGGAATGACAACGTTTTCTGCGTGCCAGAATGCGCCAGAAGTTTCTGGCAGGGCTTCTGTTGATGTCACCCCGAGCGAAGTCGAGGGGTCTCGCCGTGCGAACGGGAACACGGCAACGGCCGCAGCGAGATTCCTCGACTCGCTTCGCTCGCTCGGAATGGCAACGTTTTCTGCGTGCCTGGAACTTATGGCACCCCCGCGGCCCCCGCGACGGCTTTTGGGGCAATACCGGCCGCAGGCCCCTCGTTTTCCATGGTAAGCATTTCCAGGTGTGGATAGTCTGTAAATAGATGGCCAACTTAAAGGAGACAAGCCATGCAACCCCGTTCTTCGCGAGGCCGGCTGGTGGCCGTGGCGGCGGCTGTTCTCGTGGGGCCGCCTTAAGTTGCCGATCGCCGAGGCGATGTGCGCCGCGTTCGGTCGCGGCGGATGACCGCCCTTGCCGGGATTCGCGGGGCGACCGTCGCACTCGTAGGGGGGAATGGCCGCGGGTTGCCTGCGCGGCCATGCTTATTCCTACAATGCCACTTGCTGCTTTGCGCGGTGGGTCTCCTGACCCACCGCGCCGGAACCCGCGATTTCGGCCCCGTGGCGTGGGCTCGCGCGGCGGGTCAGGAGACCCGCCGCGCCAAGTGGTGTTGTAGTGTTATGCGCCGCGCGCGGTCAACGCCCGCCCAGCAACTCCACGAGGCGCCGCGTCTCGCCCTCGGGGTCGCCGCAGGAGCAGACGGCGCCCGAGACGGCGATCCACCGGGCGCCCGCCGCCAGCACCTGCGGCGCGACGGCCGCCGTGATCCCGCCGATGGCCATCACCGGGAGGCCCACCTGCCGGGTCACCTCGGCCGCCAGCGCCGGCCCGGGAATGACCTCCTGCGGCTTGGTGGCGCTCTGGAACATCGGGCCGCAGCCGAGGTAGTCGGCCCCGGCCTCGGCGGCCGCCAGGGCCTGCGCGATCGAGTGCGTCGAGACGCCGACGAGGCGGTCCGGCCCGACGATGCGGCGGGCCTCGTGCGGCGCGAGGTCCTGCTGCCCCACGTGGACGCCATCGGCCGCCGCCAGGACGGCGATGTCCGGCCGGTCGTTGACGATCGCCAGGGCCCCCGCCTCGTGGGCCGCGCGGGCGACCTCCCGCGCGCGGGCCAGCATCGCGGCGTCCGGCATCTCCTTCTCGCGGACCTGCACGGCGGCCGCGCCGCCGGCGAGGGCGGCCCGCAGGACGTCCGGCCAGGGCCGCCGGCAGACCGCCTCCGTCAAGAGGACGCACACGCCGCCCGCCGCCAGCCGCGCGTGCGGACGCGAGGCTTCCTCGAATCGCTTCTCCAGGTCGTACGCGCGGTAGCGCAGTTGCTCCACGGCGGCCGCCATCCGGGCATCGGCCGCCTTGCCGTACTCCTCGATGGCCCGCAGGGCCTCCGTGAGGCGCTTGAAGGCGGCCCGCGCCACGTCGGCGGTGCCGGTGCGGCAGGACTCCGACTCGGTGGAGATGGCCGTGCCGACGTCGCCGGCGGTGTCGCGCGAGAGGACCAGTTGCCGCGCATCGAGCCCCGCCAGGGCCGCCCGCAGGTCGTGCCGCAGGCGCTTCAGGGCCTCCGCCAGGTCGGGCCGCTCGAGGGCGAAGCGTGCGGCCTCCTCGGCCACGCGCAGGGCCTCGCGTGCCCGGTTGGCGTTGGCGTCGAGGATGCGGTAGATGTCGGCTCGGTCCTGCATGGTTAGGTTGCGGCCATGATGATACCCTGGCCTCGCGCCGTGGGCTAGAGCGTTTTAAGATTGCGTGCGTAC
>Ga0315289_10015544_pt1 | contig 10559 bp, 10 predicted proteins | sample YL17G11_40_MG_FD_203452 | JGI IMG/M metagenome (GOLD analysis project Ga0315289, IMG submission 203452) | Sediment microbial communities from Yellowstone Lake, YNP, Wyoming, USA - YL17G11_40 | ecosystem: Environmental > Aquatic > Freshwater > Lake > Sediment | place: USA: Wyoming | collected...
CAGATAGCAGTTCCTTATCTTTTCTCTTGTATATTTTAGGGGAGACATCCAATACCATTCCCCCTCCGATAGTTATCTGGGGCGAAGGCAATCTCAAGATAAAATGATCTCCGATTCGAGCTAAAAGATTCTTTTTACATTTAAACTGCACCAAGCCAGAGCCTCCAGGCTCTATTTTATCTTTATTCAAAATGTTTACCCTGGCTAAAACTTCAGTGGTTCCAAGTATCAAAAGAAGGAGAGCGTTATGTCTTATGGGGAAGGCTAAAGTAGAGACGAGGTCAACTTTTGCCGTGAAAATGTCGGTGGTTTCATCCTGACCCAGTTTTGTGACCACGTCCCCCCTTTGGATCTGTTCCTTTTCCACCCCGACCAAATTCATCGCCACCCTGGTTCCGGGCAGAGCTTTTTCAAATTTCTTCTTGTGGGTTTGTAAATCTCTTATCCGAGCTGAAACTTTTTGGGGCAGAATCCGGATCTCCTCACCTAAATGAAAAGAGCCATCCCTCAAGGTGCCGGTGACAACTGTTCCCCTACCTGCCATAGTGAAGACCCGATCTATATACATTCTTGGTTTTCCTATATCTTTTTGGGGCGAAAGCCCGGAGATCATTTTGACAATCTCATCATAAAGCTTCTCTATTCCAGCTCTGTTTGGGGATGAAACTTTTACCAGGGGCGCATTTTCCAAAATGGTTCCTTTCACTTTCTCTTTTATATCTTCCTCTACCAAACTCAGCCAATCCTGGTTAACCAAATCTATTTTAGTTATCACCACGATTCCTTTTTTAATCTTAAGGAAATCCAGAATTTGCAGATGTTCTTGGCTTTGGGGCATCCAGCCATCGTCTGCGGCTACCACAAATAGGACCGCATCAATTCCACCGACCCCCGCCACCATATTTTTCACAAATCTTTCGTGTCCGGGCACATCTACAATCCCGACCTCGCTTCCATCTGGAAGAGAAAGCCAGGCAAATCCTAAATCGATGGTCATCCCCCTTTTTTGCTCCTCTGGAAGCCTATCCGGATCAATCCCGGTTAAGGCTTCTACTAACTTAGACTTTCCGTGATCGATATGTCCAGCAGTCCCTAAAACAAACATAGAATTTTATGAAAGAACTTTTTGTGGCAGAGCAAGAATTTTTGATGAACTTCCAAAATAGTGCTTATTTTTGAAACTCGTTTGACGGTGGCGAAGTTTGTTACGTGGTTCGAAACTCGGCTATAGAAGCTCGCAAATTCAATATTTTAAGCGAGCACGCTGACGAATTTTGATTTCACGAATAGTGCATAGGTTTCTCACTACAAAAGATATAAAAAAAGTCCCGCCAAAGGCGGGATTGCCTTAAAGAGCTTTTTCACTCCACTTGGACAACAGAGGCTTTTTTGAAAAATAACCTACTTCTCCGCGGTTTGACTTTGCTCACCGCCCTGAGCTTGTCGAAGGGCAGAATCCTGCTTTTCGACTGATTCAGCTTCTTTTTTCTCTTTCTTTTCTTCCAGAGATTTATATTTTCTTCTGAAGCGCTCCACCCTCCCTGCAGTATCAATCAACTTCTGCTTGCCGGTGAAAAACGGATGGCAGTTAGAACATATCTCCACGTGGATGTTTTTCACTGTGGAGCGGGTGTGAATCACATTCCCGCAAGCACAGGTGATGGTGGTCTCAAAATACTTGGGATGAATTTTGTCTTTCAAACTATCTTCCTCCTTTATGATGAACTTGTCGAATTCCTTACATTTTCGCTACGAGAATATAACTGAATCTGTCGAAAAAGCAAGATGAATATTCTTAAACCAAATGCACTATCAAATTTCATGGATAATCCAGGTTTCCCATCTACTAACACCCTTCGATGTTCATCCAACCTTTGCCAAAGGCAAATCAAGGCTTATTTGTCCTAAGTCTTTGATAGACATTCTCTCCGACAAGCCGATGATCTCGATGCCAAAGATTCTTCCTGAATTGTCCAGATCAATCAGGATACCCTCCTCCACTTTTTTTGTTTTTCCAACGGTTCCTTCTTGAAATTGAATGTAGAGAGCATCCGCCTTAGGGTCATAGCTAATTTTCATAATTCAATCTCCCTCTAACCAATAGGTGGTAATCACTATTATTTGATCATTTTCTTTTACGAAAACGATTTCAAGCGTTCGATCTCTTATCGCTTTTCGTGCACACTTTCTTCTACCAAAACTCGGAAGAATCTGGTCTGGATTCCGGAGAGCCAACTTTATATCATCTTCCGTAATATTCCTTTGCCTCATTCTTATTCTTGTGTGATCAGTATATATTATTTCCATTCTCTTTCTTCATTTTTTTCAAGAATCACATGTTTAAATTTTATTCCACCGTTACGCTTTTTGCCAAATTTCGGGGTTGGTCCACATTACAGCCGCGCAACACTGCCATATGGTAGGCTAAGAGCTGAAGAGGAATCACCGAAAGGATGGGGGTCAAAAGTTCTAAAGTCTCAGGGATGTAAAGAACGTGGTCGACCTTATCCGCGATCTCATCGTCGCCCTCGGTAGCGATAGCAATAATATTGCCTTTGCGCGCCTTTATCTCTGCAATGTTGGAAAGAACCTTATCATGAACCTTGTCTTTGAGTGCAATCACCACCACGGGCATATTCTCGTCTATCAAAGCGATGGGACCGTGCTTCATCTCCGCGGCCGGATAACCCTCGGCATGAATATAAGAGATCTCCTTCAGCTTTAAAGCTCCTTCCAAAGCTATGGGAAAATTGAAGCCTCTCCCCAGATACAGGAAATTGTTCTTCTGATAATATTTTTCAGCAATGTTTTTCACGTAAGAGTCATTTTTGAAAATTTTTTCCATCTGGGCGGGTAGCTTCAGGAGAGCATCAATTATCTCTCTACCCCTTTCTAAAGACAAATTTCTCATGCGAGCTAAAAGGAGTGAAATCAAAGCTAAGACCGTCATCTGAGAGGTGAAAGCCTTGGTGGAAGCTACCCCGATCTCAGGACCGGCATGAATGTAAACTCCTCCATCTGTCTCCCGGGCGATGGTGCCTCCCACCACATTACAAATGCCCAAAACGGTGGCACCTTTTCTTTTGGCTTCTCTTAAAGCGGCTAACGTATCGGCGGTCTCTCCAGATTGGCTTATCACGAAAACGATGGTTCCTTCATTGATTATCGGGCTTCGGTATCTGAATTCAGAGGCATATTCCACCTCAACTGGAATAGAAGCGGCATCCTCGATCATATACTCTCCTACTAAAGCCGCATGCCAGGCGGTCCCGCAGGCGGTAAGGATGATACGGTCGATTAAGTGCAATTCCTCATATTGCAGATTTAAACCGTTCAACCGGGCCGTTCCCTCCTCATAATTTAATCTTCCCCGCATGGCATTCCTTAAGGTGGTGGGTTGTTCGAATATCTCCTTCAGCATGAAATGAGGGAATCCCTCTTTTTCGATCTGATCTAAAGTCCAGGAGATTTCCTGCACGTGAGGGGTGACCTCGATCCTATCTACGGTGGAGATGGAAAATCCATCCGGATCAACCAAAGCCACCTCTTTATCCTCCAAATAGACCACTCGATTGGTATGCCTTAAAATAGCCGCAACATCCGAAGCCACAAAATTTTCTCCCTTACCGCTTCCTATAACTAAGGGGCTACCATGTCGAGCCGCCACTATCTGCTGGGGATTATCCTTGCACACCACCGCAATGCCATAAGTCCCTTCCACCTGAGAAAGCGCAGATTGAACCGCCTCCAAAAGATTTCCGTCATAATACTCCTCGATCAAATGTGCTAAAATTTCGGTATCGGTGTCGGAGGTGAAATGGTGCCCCTCTCGGATCAGAACCTCCTTCAAACTGCGATAGTTTTCTATGATCCCGTTGTGAACCACTGCAATGTTCCCCTTGCAATCCAAATGGGGGTGGGCATTCAGATCAGTGGGTTCTCCATGAGTTGCCCAACGGGTATGCGCAATTCCAGTGTAGCTTTCAAATTGCCGATCTTTAATCAAATTCTCCAGATTACTGATTTTACCTGCACATTTCTCGTAAATTAAGCCTTTGTCTTCCAAAACTGCTATTCCCGCTGAATCGTAACCCCTGTATTCAAGCCTTTTTAAACCTTCGAGCAATATGGGGACAGCCTTCTGTCTACCTACATAGCCAATTATTCCACACATCTTTTCTCCTTACGACTGCCGTCCGCAGTCCGCCGACGGCCGCTTCAATCTTTACAGATTCATGTAACTTAATTTAACAATACGACTATCCACTAAAATCAAATTTCTATGCTTTCTTTTAATAAGATACTAAATTTTTTGGAGAAAGTGAAGAAAATTTTGTTAGAAACTTCAGCTCAGATCTAAAACCTTGAAATCTTGCCAGTGGATTGAGAATTAGGACAAAATTAGATTCAAAACTTCTCATTTAGATTAAGCTCAAACGATAATTCTACCACCCAAGCCGTGAAGGCTTGGCTACGCGTAGCCGAGGGTTTACCCCTCGGTGTCTTCTCTATTTGAAATTTAATTTGCCCCCAAAATCTTCAGAGACTCTGCAACTAACCCTTTTGCTTTCTTTTCAGATTTTGCTTCAGCAATAATTCTGAAGATTGGTTCGGTATTGGATTTTCTTACATGAATCCAAGAATCTTCGAAGTCGATTCTGACCCCATCTATCAAATTTATTTTTTCTCCCGAAAAACCATTCGGGATCCCGAATCTTTTTCGGGATTTCATATATTTTCTTTTCAGCTTGGCTAAATTCCCTTCAAAATATTTGGTGAGTTTTCCCTTCTTTTTAATCATAAAATATTTGGGCAGATCCGAAGCCAAGTCGGTGATGGTTTTTTTCGATTCTGCCAAATACTCTAAAATCAATGCCATTCCTACCAAGGCATCGCGCCCATAATGCAGTTCCGGCAAGATCACCCCGCCGTTACCTTCTCCTCCGATTATCCCTTTTACCGCTTTTAACTCTCTGACTACGTGTGCCTCGCCGACTTTAGTCCGATATACTTTTGAATCATGCTTTTGGACAATATCGTCTATCATGCGGGAGGTGGAGATATTGGTCACCACCTTGGATTTTGGTTTCTTGCTTAAGATGAATTTCGTCGCCAAAGCTAAAGTCGCCTCTTCACCTAAAGGAATACCCAGGTCCGAAACCATAGCTAATCTATCCACATCCGGATCGTTGGCAAAGCCGATATCGGCTTTGTTTTTCTTCACTGCCCGGCAAAGCGAAACTAAGTTTTCGGGGAGAGGTTCTGGATTGTGAGCAAAATTCCCATCAGGATTACAGTAAAGCTCAATCACCTGGCATCCTAATGCCCTTAACAAACCGGGGGAGATTGTTCCTCCGGCCCCATTACAGCAATCCAAAACTACCTTCAATTTTTTTCTTTTTATCTTCTTGACGTCAATGTATTTTAATTTAAAGATCTTTTGAATATGTTTTTGTATCCAGCTATGGTCGGTTTTAACTTTTCCTAATCCACTCCAAGGTTGATAAATGATTTTATTATTTTTAACTAAATCAAAAAGTTTTTCAGCTTCCCTTTCGCTAAGAAACATTCCATTTGAGCCGATGAATTTAAGTCCATTCCACTGGATGGGGTTATGGCTGGCGGTGATGATTATCCCACCATCTGCCGCAAGTCCCTCCACTGCTATCTGGAGAGTGGGAGTGGGACAGATGCCTAAATCAATCACCTCGCATCCGGTAGCTAAAAGTCCCGAGAGGACTGCAACTCGGCACATCTCTCCGGATGCTCTGGAATCTCTTCCTAAAACCACTTTAGGATGAGCATTTTGACTAAAGAAATTACAGAGGTTGCCGAAAGCTGAGGAATATTTTGCCAGAAGCTCGGGGGTTAAGCTTTTTCCCACCACTCCCCTCACCCCGGAGACAGACGCCATCAAATCTTTTTGCATCTTGCGAATTCTGTTCTGATGGAGGTTCGAGCTACGTATCTTTGCACCCAATCGACTAAACCAAAAACTATTCTATCTACCACCTCATCGGGGATGCCATCGAAATGAGACGATTTTTTTCTCAAATCCACCTGGTCGTTGGCATGGTCTATGACCAGAAGCTTTTCAGGAGGAATCAGGGCAATCTCGGTGGAAAATATATCCAACTTGGAAATAGAGGCTATTTTCCGAATGATCTCTTCAATTCCCAAATAAATCTTTTCGTCTATTTGAGAGGGGCTTAAAACGTCCGCAATCCTGGTGTGATCGTCCCACCAGCAGGGGAGAACCTCTCCACACACATAAAAGACCCTGAACCAGGCTCTTTTTTTTCCTATCTGAACGGGGATTATCTTTTCTTGCAGCAGATACTTGTCATTTGCATACTCCTGCCGGGTTATTTGAATATCCTTTATACTTTGGGCATCCAGGACCACCCCATCTCCACATCCTCCACAGGCAGGCTTGATCACAAAGGGCTTTCCCACCTTTTCCAAAGGGATAGAGTCCAAATCGGGATTCTCCTCGTAAGGGGGAAGAATGATGGTATAAGGAACGTTTATCCCGTGGGTCAGAAATTCTAAATGCATGGTAGCTTTGTCCGAGGCCCATAAAGCCTTGTCCACGTCATTGATCATCCTCACCTGACAAGCCTTTATTAAATCTACCAGCCCGTCAAACTCCTCCTCTTGGTCGGAGGCGCGATCAAAGAAGACCTTGAACCCCAGCTCCCCGGAGTCGATTTTGTGCATGGTCTCGAATAAATTGTGGGGATGAACCAAATAGGAAAAAAGCCCTCTTTTTCCGCATTCTTTATCTATTTGAAAAATGAAGTCCGCATCGTATTTCCAACACCAAGCTAGGGCTAAATCGAAAATTTGCAAAGTCTCACCTCAACTATGAAAATTATTAACTCCTTGGGGGACGAAAGTAGGTGGGACCCCCAAACATCTCATCATTCTTATCATTTATCTAATCGGTAAAAATACATATCTATTTATTAAAAACTGCTTTTTTTAAAAACAAAAAAAACTTAGTAAATAAGACATTTTTGGTCAAGACAATATACCTGATGGGTCTGTTGCCTTAATTGGGTTATGGTTTATCGGTTTAGGTTTCGGCTACGTATCGTAAATCGTATCTCGGTTTCGTTTATCCCGCCTTTGGCGGGATTGACGACGACTTCTTAGACGATACCTAACCGAAGCTGTAACCTCATTGGACGAAACCTAAACTGCGTTCCGCACTTTGCGGGACGAGGATACAATCGTTATTTAATTGACAAGGCAGTATGCACTCATACGAACTTGGGCACCAGTCCCATTATCTTCTAAATTCCCCCTGAAACCGAGATTTTGTGCACCCCTCCTAAATCGGCATAAGAGGAATAGGCGTAATCGAACCGGTAAACTTTCCAGGTTACTCCAAACCCTGCCGCAAATCCAGCCAGATTATCTTTGTCAGAATTGGTCTTGAAGTTTTTGCCAAATGAGCTCCATCCCAATCTCAGGTATAGGGGTTCTAAAGCGGTGAATTCGCCACCCAAGTTGAAAAATATGTCATTGTCAAAGGGCTTGGCTAAATCCAAAGCCACGGTTAGAGGCAGTTCTCGCACATGATGAGACATTCCCACTTTTATCGCAGTGGGCAAATCATCCTTATGGCTTTTGGTGAAACCCTTGAGCTGAACTCCCACATTCTGTCCTACCAGACCAAATCTGGTGCGTTTATCTTTGGAAACATGAATGACCCCTAAATCGAGGGCTAAGGCATCAGAAGAAAAATTTTCGATTCCTTCATAGATGAACTTGCCCGTTGCTCCTAAGCTGAATTGTGAGTTAATACTTTTTACCCAAGATAAACCTATGGCGAAATCCGATGCTCCGAAAGTCCCCAAATCTTCGTTTTGATTACCTCTTTTGCTCATGGAACCATAATTGAAATAATGGACTGAAACCCCTAAGCGGGTATTTTCGCCATAAGGATGCACATAGCCCAAAAAACCAGACTGAACATCGGACAGGTAATTATTGTAGGTGGTGAAAAAGCTCTTTTTTTCTATCTGAATCAATCCAGCGGGATTGAAATATAGGGCGGATTGGTCATCTGACAGTCCCACGAAGGCTCCCCCCATGGCAGTGGACCTAGCGCTGACGTCGATCTTTAAAAATGAATAAGCGGTGGTGCCCACTTTTGAATTAATGGCGAATGACGTAGAGTGGATCAAAATCAAAACCACAATTGCCATCATCCCAATAGAGATTGTTTTTTTCATTTTTTCATCCTTTTTGTTAATCCGAATTTTGCCTTTGCTCACCATGGGTTTCATCCATGGTTGGCAAGCATCCACGGGTAATTTTTCTCCGGGGTGACCACATCCGTGCAAGCCATAATCTACAACCACATCCCCAAAATGTCAATACATTTTGAATTGAAAACTCTTCGTCTTTTGTCTTAGATTTTGAATCTTTCCGCCATAGGCGGATCCGCCTTCGGCGGAGAATTTTGAACCTTAAACCTTTCACCTTTAACCTAAAAACCTACCATCCTTTGACCGTCCTATTCACAATATCCTCAGCCAATTTATCTATGGCTCTTTGCTTGCCATCATCCTCGGTTTCATCCGGCTTTGGATTTCCACTTTCGTCTACACAATCTTTGACGCAGTAGATTCCCCATCCCTCTCTATTATCGTCTTTCCAGATGATCTTTTTGCTTTTTTTTTCCTCAAACCACACGTTTACCCAAATTCGGACTATATATTCCTTGATGTTTTCCTGTTCATCAAAGGTATGGCTTTCCCTTATATATTTGGTGATCGATCCATGCAGGATCGAATCTGTTATCTTCTCATTGACCACTTTCAAGGTGTTGTCTTTGACAAATCTATCGGCAACAGCGGAAGTCAAGTTCTCCCTGATCCCATATTCCTGAGTTTGATTGTCGAAAAGTGGCACCGCTATGGTTTTTACTCCCGGGATGCTCGATCCAGAAAAGGAGTAGACCCCGCATCCGGATGTGAAAAGTAGTAGGCAGTAGGCAGTACCCAGTAGGCAGAAAACAGAGAAAAGTAAATGGAAAACAGATTTTTTGGGGTTGTTCTGCATTCTCTTAGTTTCTATATACTTTCTAACCATTCTTGTTCGCTAAGCCCAGACTGTGAAATCATGCTTTTTAGAGTTCTTGGTGCAAAATGCTTTTGATTAACAATCACCGTTACTCGTCTCTTCTTCCCTTTTACATTACCTACAAATTGCTGATGACTTCCTTTTTGACGGCTTAGTATAAAGTTATTCTCTTTTAGGATTTTTTCTACATCTTTACTTGAAAGAGAGAGAAGTCTCTTATCTGGCATAAACTATTTCCTCAAACTTAACCCTTTTCGACAAAGAAGTCCTGGATAGCTCTTTAGCCATAAACTTAGCCTCAGCCTCAAAGAATTTTAACCATTCTTCCTTTGAAGCCGGGCGAGGAATAAATTCTCGTTCATCCCCTGCTTCAAGAACGTCTTCAAGGTATAACTCCACTGCTTCCTGTAAGTTTTTCTTGGCTTCTTCAATGGTTTTCCCCTGTGAAGCAACATTAAGTTCAAGGCAGACAGCCGAATAAAGATCGCCCTCTTTTTCAATCAAGTTATGTAAATGTAATCTTCGCATTTTTAAATAGCCTCCTCTGTTTTAATAAAGTTATTTCCCCCTCTCCCTAACCCTCTCCCACAAGGGGAGAGGGAATACTTTCCCATCTTTAATCACCTGATCGACCAGATTTACTCCAAAATGATACGGAATCTCTTTATAATTTTGCACATTCCAGATCACCAAATCTGCCTTTTTACCAACTTCTATGCTTCCGATCTCGTTTCCCTTATCTACGGCATAAGCGGAATTTATAGTTGAAGCCACGATAGCCTCGGCTGGGGTCATTCTCATCATAAGGCAGGCTAAGCTTAAGATCATGGGCATGGATTCGGTCATGGAACTCCCTGGATTAAAATCCGTGGCTAATGCCACAGGTAATCCCTTCTCGATCATCTTTCTCGCAGGAGGATATTCTTTTATCCCTAATCCAAAACAAGCTCCCGGCAACAGCACCCCAATCACACCTGACTTTTTCATTTTTTCGATTCCGTCGTCATCAATAAACTCCAGATGATCGGCGGAAATTGCACCCACTTCAGCCGCTAATTTTGATCCGCCTAAAGATGAAAGCTGATCCGCATGAAGTTTCAACTTGAAGCCATGATCTTTAGCCGACTTCAAAATCTCCCTTGATTCCTCAATATCAAAAACCCCCTTTTCACAAAAAATATCACAGAAAACAGCCAATTTTCTTTTTGCCACCTCCGGAATCATCTTTTCGATGATCAGTTTGATATATTCTCTTCTATTATTCTTGTATTCTTCAGGGATCTCATGTGCGCCTAAGAAAGTGGGGATCAAATCTATGGGATGAATTTTATTTAGTTCTTTTATCACCTCCAGCATCTTGATTTCATCTTCCAATGAGAGACCATAGCCACTTTTTGCCTCGATGGTTGTGGTTCCATAAGATAACATTCTGTCAAGACGAGGGAGAGCTAATTGAATTAACT
>Ga0315289_10015545_pt1 | contig 10559 bp, 8 predicted proteins | sample YL17G11_40_MG_FD_203452 | JGI IMG/M metagenome (GOLD analysis project Ga0315289, IMG submission 203452) | Sediment microbial communities from Yellowstone Lake, YNP, Wyoming, USA - YL17G11_40 | ecosystem: Environmental > Aquatic > Freshwater > Lake > Sediment | place: USA: Wyoming | collected...
CCCAAGGGGATGACCGGAGTCATCCTGGGGGGACTCAATTCCATGCAGCCTGTGGGAATACTCTTTTTTCTCCAGTTTGGAGGGTTCCTCTTTGACAAGCTGGGTCCATGGAGCTGTTTTGTCTTAAAGGGGGTGGCAGACATCATCGTGGGAATCTGGATTATCTCCGTAAAAGGAAAAATAAAGACTAAATGAACAGGGAGAAGGAGGTTTTGCTATGGTTAAGATCGAAGCAGCTAAATGTACTGGCTGTGGAGGGTGTGTGAATCTTTGCCCTGATGCGGCAATGAGTTTGAGCAGCAAGGATGTCATTGCTGTTGATGAAAAACTGTGCAGCAAATGCCAGATCTGCGTCAAGGCATGTCCAGTGCGTGCACTCAGCATGTAAGCTTTGAGAAGCGTTTGACTAATACGATGTAAAGGGTAAGAGGAAAGGAGATAGCAATGGCGAAAAGGTATGATGTGATTGTGGTTGGCGCAGGGCCTGCCGGTGCAATGGCAGCCAAGACCGCTGGCGAGAATGGTTTGAGCGTTGCCCTTCTGGAAATGAAAACGAAAATACCGGGGGTGCGGAGGACGTGCACCCAGATGTTGCTGCCGATGAACGAGGACTACCTGGGCGAAAGGACGAGTTTTAATGGCAAAAACGGGCACGTCTGTTTTTTAAGGAACGGGCTTTCTTTTAACTATACTGGTCCATATCAGAATATTTATGCCTTTGAAATCTATTCACTGGGAGGAAATAATCTGAAGTTTGGTGAGGCAAGCGTCAGGAGGAAGATGGGTGATCAGGGCAGGATTTCCATCGCTACCGATAAGGGTCTCCTGATCAAGGATCTCCTGAAGCAGGCTACGGATAACGGTGTGGAGGTGTTCCCCGGGACAACGGTGACGGACGTAAAGAAGGAAGGGGATGCGGTAAAGGTCATCAGTGACAAAAAGACCTTCCAAGGAACCTTCGTGATTGCTGCTGATGGAGCTAATTCCCGGATTGTCCAGCGCCTTGGCTTAAACAAAGACAGGACGTACTATTCTACCATGTCGGTAATCGAATCCTACATGAAGGGGCTTCACCTTCCTGCAAAGGGGACGGTCTACTATATCTGCGCGGAGGTCAACAGTGCTCCCACGCTGTGTGCTCTGATTCCCAGGGCTTATGAAGGTGAATACAACGTGGTGTTCATCACCTTGAATCCCAGGGTAGACCTGATGAAATTTGCTCATTTCATCATGAAGGAGAGCAAACTTGCCCACTGGTTCAAGGGAGTGGATTTGAAGGTGCAGCTCTCCGCAGTTGGCAACATGTATACTACGATCCTTGATCCGTTCAAGGATAATGTTCTTTTAGTTGGGGATACCATCTGGTGCCAGGAGTCGGAGAATCTGGGTGCACTTCTCTCAGGTGGCAAAGCAGCCATAGCAGTTAAGATTGCGCTCCTTGAGGGCAAACCGAACCGGGAAGGAGTTGCTACCTACCTGGATTGGTGGAAGCAGGCATTTGTGGATCGGTATCCGAGAGACCTGATCATGAAGAATTACATCCTGGGTGCAGTAATGACCAATGAAGATATGGACTATCTCTTCAGCCTCATGAACGACGTTATGCCGGCAAGCATCCTTCCCTACACCCTTCCCGCTCATCTGGGAGAGGCGGTTGGAAAGGTTGTCTCCATTATTCAGAAGGACAGGCCGGATATCCTCGGCAAGCTGGGGAGGATGGCTCAGGAGCCGGTAGAACAGATTCTGGCTCCTCATAGCGATCAGAGTATGGCTAACAGGTAAATGGTAATAAACGTTTTGGAAGTATCTTCTCGTTGATGTTGAGAAAGAGAAAGGAGAAAGAAGATGGGTTTTAACAGGTTGAAAGGTAAAGTGGCAATTGTAACTGGTGGTGCAAAGGGATTGGGATACACCTTCTCGCATGCCTTAGCTGATGAGGGGGCGAAGGTTGTCGTATGTGGCGCTCATACCCCTTGTGAGCCGGTGGCAGAAGAGATCAAGAAAAAAGGTGGAGATGCCATCGGTTTTAAGGTGGATGTTACCAAAGAAGAAGATACCCAGATGATGGCTAAGAAGGTTGTTGAGAAATTTGGCCGAATTGATATCCTGGTCAACAATGCAGCGATCTTCGGCGGTCTTAAGTTGACCCCGTTTCTTGACGTCGATACCGCACTCTGGAGAAAGGTGATTGACACCAATATTACCGGTATGTTTCTCTGCTGTAAGGCGGTTATCCCCCAGATGATTAAACAGAAGAAAGGTAACATCGTCAACATCTCTTCGACCATCTGGCTCTACCCAAAAATCCCTCTCATTCATTACATAACCACCAAGGCAGCCGAGATTGGGTTTACCCGCTGTCTGGCAGGCGATCCTACTACCAATCAAAATGGGATCAGGGTAAATGCCCTCATGCCGGGTGGAACCTGGGATGAGGCTACTATTGGAATCCTCGGCGGTATACCAGGGGTTGAGGAACAACTTCTGAGAGAACAAAATATCCATAGGAGAGAGATGCCGGAAGACCTGGTCGGTCCACTTATCTTCTTGTGCTCCGATGAGAGTGCGATCATGTCCGGTAATGCCTTAGCGGCAGATGCCGGTCTGGTAGTCTGGTAGAAAGGTCAGAAATGGGGTATGTAGGGGCGAACCGCCGGCTCGCCCCTACATTTGAATTTTGGATTCATTGCGATTTCGACAGCAGGATTTTGAATTTGTTCTAACCTATCCGTCTGGAAATCAAGAGAGCGCAAGGTGGCTGATAAAGGGAAATTGAATAAGGGTTACATGGGAACGATCCTGAGAGTGGATTTAACCACTGGCAAGGTGAAAACTGAACCCTTACCTGAAGAACTGGCTAAGCTCTATCTTGGTGGAAGAGGTTTGGGTGCAAAAGTCCTTTATGATGAAGTGAAACCCGGCATCGACCCCCTTTCATCAGCGAATAAGCTGATCTTTGCCAATGGCCCGTTAACCGGCACGCCCGCCCAGTCCTGCAGCCGGTGGATGGTAGTAACCAAATCCCCTTTAACGGGCGGCATCATCCGCTCAACTGCCGGGGGCAGTTTTGGTGCTGAACTGAAGTCAGCAGGATTTGATGTGCTCATTGTGGAAGGAAAGGCAGAGAAGCCGGTCTATCTCTGGATAAACGATGACCAGGTGGTGATGCGGGATGCAGGCAAACTCTGGGGGCTTTTGAGTGATGAGGCCGCTTCTGCTGTCCGCAAAGAATTAAACGATGAAAAGATTAAAGTAGCTACGATCGGGCCAGCCGGTGAGAAACTCGTTCGCTTTGCCGCCATTGTGGACGACCGGAGGACAGCCAGCCGGGGCGGAGTAGGTACGGTGATGGGCTCAAAGAACCTCAAAGCCATCGCAGTACGGGGGAGTAAACGGATTGAGGTGGCTGACCGTGCTAAACTCCGGGAGGTAACTAAGTCCCAGGTAGCAGCCTCGCAAGAGAGTCCCTTGTTTCAGGGATTCAGTCATTTGGGAACTCCTGGATCAACTGTTCTGATTCATGAACTCGGCATATATCCGGTAAGGAATTTTCAGGACGGAGTGCTTGAAGGTTTACACGGGAATCTTACTCCAGAAAAGATAGAAGAGGTCTTCATTAAGGATGTGCACTGTCACAATTGTTATATTCACTGTGGCAGCATCATGAGAGTTGCGCGTGGCCCTTATGCCGGCAAGGAAGTAGAAGGTCCGGAATTTGAGACCATGTGGTCGTTTGGCGGTGAGGTGGGTAATACTAATCTGGGGATGATCATTGAGGCCAATCGGATCTGCGATGATTATGGTGTAGATACCATCTCAGCAGGAAGCTGCATTGGTTTTGCCATGGAACTCTTTGAGAAAGGTATCCTTACGAAGAAAGATGTGGATGGTCTTGACCTCACCTGGGGAAACCGGGAAGCCATCATCGCCATCCTGAAAAAGATCGTAACGAGAGAAGGTATCGGCGATATCCTGGCTGAAGGAACGAAAAGGGCAGCAGAGAAAATTGGCAGGGGGGCAAATAAGTATGCTATGAATGTTAAGGGACTCGAGATTCCTGCCTATGATCCACGGGGAGCCAAGGCCCATGGGTTAAACCTCGCAACTTCCAATATCGGGGCAAGCCACATGACTGGTTATGCTACCCAGGAGCTCTTTGGCATTCCTGAATCAGTAGAACGTTTTACTCCTGAAGGTAAGGGGAAACTGTGTAAGCGGAATCAAGACATGACTGCCATCTATGACAGCATTATTTCCTGTTGTTTCCCGGTTGTGTTTGGCTGGCTGGGAATAGCTGTTTACAAGCAGTTGCTTCCTGCCGCTACCGGAATAGAGCAGTTTTCTGATGAGAAGTATCTCTTGGATCTCGGAGAGAGGATTTATACTGTAGAGCGTGCTTTTAATGTGAGGGAAGGGTTCAGCCGCAAGGATGATATTCTCCCCTCCCGGTTTCTCACCGAGACACCAAAGAGCGGACCGGTAAAAGGTCACATCTTTGAGATGGATATGATGCTTGATGATTACTATGAGGCACGGGGCTGGGACAAGAAGACCGGTAACCCTACCCGCACAGCGTTAGAAAGTCTGGGCCTTACCTGTGTGGCAGATGAACTGGAGAAGATAGGTAAACTACCCGGATAGTGTACACCTATCTTCACTATCCATCAGGAAAGACCTGCGGTGTCTTTAAAGATGAAGAGGCCTGCCGCCTCTCCGATGGATGATCGTTTTTTGGCCCCTGTATAGATCGAATTACATAACGGAGGATATATGGCGAGTTCACTGAGAACCTACCTGCAAGACATTCGAAAAAAAACATTAAAGATAAAAAAAGAAGTGGATCCAAAAACTCAACTGGGTGATTTAGTTTCCCAAAGTGATCAACCTCTCCTCTTTGAGAACATAATAGGTTATCCGGCGTGGAAGATTTGTGATCTATTGGTAAAAACGCGGAAAACCCAGGCTATTGCTCTAAAAACTTCTCCCGACCAGGTTGTCCCTGAGTTAGCCAAAAGGATCGGGAAAGGACCTGGTAAAACGCGAATGCTAAAAACTGGTCCGGTAAAAGCTAAAATTTTAAAAGGGAAAGAGGCGGATCTCAACCAGATTCCTTTCTGTCTCCATACACCACAAGATGGGGGTCTCTATATTGGTTCCGGTATGTGTGTTGTCAGAGATCCAGACACAGGCGCACAGAATGTAGCCATGCATAGGATTCATATCAAAGGGTCCCATCGCGCAGCATTGAACATCTTTTCACCCCACACCAAGAGAATTATCCAAAAGTACCATGAGCGAGGACAGGCAGCTCCCATGGCGGTGGTTATCGGACATCACCCCTGCTTTGAGATTGCCACCAACTATTTTGGTCCTCACGATACCTACAGTGAACATGAGTTGGCAGCTTCCCTGTTAGGTGAAACAGTAGATATGGTGAAGTGTGAGATGTCTGATATTGCTGTTCCTGCCGAAGCGGAAATGGTAATAGAAGGAGAAATTCCACCGGGTGTGATGGAAGATGAAGGCCCCTTCTGCGAATTTCACGGAATTTATACAGCCGGGGTTGCAAAAAAACCGGCTTTGGATATACAGGCCATCACGATGAGAGAAGACGCTATCTATCGTCACCTGAACGCCACCCCCTTTACCGATCATCAAAATCTTGTCGCCTTGCCGGGAGAGGCACGTTTGTATGATCAACTCAAAAGGAAAGGGGTAGATGTGAGGGATGTACATATCCCGGCGTGGGGTGGTTTATTCATCGTGATTATCAAAATGGTACCTCAGGTGGAGGAACAGGTGAGAGATGTCCTCATGACCGCTCTCTACTCACCGGTATTGTTATTTACCAAGATTGCAATTGCAGTAGATGAGGATATGGATATTACTTGTGCAGAAGATATCCTCTATTCTATTGGGGTGAGAATGAATCCTCAAACAGATATTATCAGTATTGATCGAACCGTGGGACTTCCCTACGATCTTTCATGCGCTGATCTCCCTGGCGCCCCACCGCTGAGAGTAGGGGGTAAATTAGGAATTGATGCCACGAAACCTTCTCTCCTGAGAAAAGAGCTAAGGTCAAAATTTGAAAGAGTGAACCCAAAAGGATGGGGAAAGGTTTTCCTGAAGGACTTTATGTGAGGTTTGACAAAACTAATACAAAAATTGGAGGAGAAAGCTCATGAACGGATGGACAGGTAAAATTTTAAGAATTAATTTGTCAGAGAAAAGGCATGTAATAGAGGATCTGGATGGAGATTTAGCCAGAGGTTATCTTGGAGGTAGGGGGTTAGCCACCAAGATCCTCTATGACGAAATTGACCCTAAGATTGATGCCTTTGACCCCGATAATAAATTGATCATGGCGAGCGGTCCTTTAACGGGGACGGGAGCAATTGCAGCATGCAGGAGTGTAGTGGTTTCGAAATCACCCTTAGGGAATATTGGTTGTGCCAATGTGGGCGGCAATTTTGGATCTGAGGTCAAGTACGCAGGCTACGATCTGATTATCTTCGAGGGAAAGGCCAGTGAACCCATCTATCTGGTGATTGAAGATGGGAAAATTGAATATCTATCAGCAGAAGCGCTCTGGGGGAAAGATTGTTATGAAACAGATGATATCCTTCGGAGAAAGATGGGAGACCCCTGGAAGGCTAAGGAGTATTCCATTGCCTGTATCGGACCAGTTGGGGAAAAGGGTACTAATATTGCCTCGATTATTATAGACAAGCATAATGCCGCAGCCAGGGGTGGTATGGGCTCGGTGATGGGATCAAAGAACCTGAAGGCACTGGTGGTAAAAGGAACAAAAGGGGTTCGCGTGGCAGATCGCGAAGCTTTTATAAAAGCAGCAACTGAAGTCCTCGAACACGTCAAACAATCCCATGCCTCGGTAGAATCCTTCCCCAAATTTGGCTCACCCTCAGTGGTCCACATCTACAATGAAGTAGGCATGCTCGGCACCAGGAACTTCCAAACTGGTGTCTTTGAACAGGCAGAAGAAATTGGCGGTGAGGCTCTGGCAAAGAAGCATCTCAGGAAGATCAGGGCCTGTCTGACATGTCTACAATCCTGTGGCGGCATTTTGAAAGCAACTGATCCACGATTCATGGTTACTTCAGAGAGACCAGAATTTGAAACAGTCTGGGTGTTTGGAGCTGATTGTGGTAATGGTAATTCTTCGGCTATCCTGAAGGCCCATGACCTCTGCAACCAATATGGTATGGATACCATTGGGGTCGGAAACACCATTGCCATGTGTATGGAAATGTTTGAAAAAGGCTTTCTCAAGGAGAAAGATATCGGTTTTTCCTTGAAGTTTGGGGACCCAGAGGCAATGGTCAGACTGGTTGAAATGACCGGGAAACAGGAAGGCTTTGGTAAAGAGGTGATAAAGGGTGGATATCATGTATCTCATAAGTACAATCATCCTGAACTCTTTGTGGGAGCTAAGAAGCTCGAGGCACCTGCCTATGATCCCAGGGTATGCCAAGCACAAGGTCTTAACTTGGCTACCGCTGCTCGAGGTGCCTGTCACAATAAAGGATACACCATGGGATCAGAAATCTTTGGACTCCCATCACTGGGAGGAAAGACAGATCCTTTTGCCACAGAAGGGAAGGCAATACTCACGAAAAACATCCAGGACGCAACCTGTGTTTTTGATAACACGGGAACCTGCCTCTTCCTCATCTTGGGGTTGTGGGCGACTGAAATCCATAAGCAATTGGTTCCAGCAACAGGTGTTGATTATTCCTTTGATGAGATGATTACCTGTGGAGAGCGAACCTGGATGATCGAGAGAATGTTTAACATAAAGGCAGGATTAACAGGGAAAGACGATAACCTCTCACCACGTATGCTCAAGGAACCAATGCCTGAAGGCCCTGGCAAAGGTCGTGTTAATCGGTTGCACGAGATGCTCCCAGAATACTATAAAGTGAGGGGATGGGATGAAAATGGCGTTCCCACTGAGGCGAAACTCAAAGAGCTGGGGATGAGATGGTAAGCCTATTGTTCAAAAGGGGTATTCTACTTAAAGTTTCTTAAAGGAGACCACCATGGTAAGAAAAGAAATTAGAATCGATATAGAAAAATGTACCGGCTGCCGACACTGTGAATTATTCTGCTCACTGAAGCACAGTGAAGAAGGGGTAGTCAATCCTAAAGTATCTCGCATAAGAATCTATTCAGACTTTGATCAGGAAATATCTCTCCCCATTATCTCTGGTCCCTATACTGACGCCAAGTGTACCTCAAAGTATAACATCATTATGGGAGAAAAAGAGTACGAGAGCTGTCTCTTATGTCGTGCTGCCTGTCCTATCCGGCCCTTCTTCTTTGAACCAGGTACAGAGGTTCCCTTGAAGTGTGATCTCTGTGGGGAACCACCTGACCCCAGCTGCGTTAAGTGGTGTGTTCATGGCGCTCTGAAACTGGTTGAAGTAGAAGTAGAGGAAAGCGAGGAATCTGCATAACAGTTACCTTCAGGTAATTTTAAAAAGCCAATAAAGCAAATATTTTCTATGCCATACTTGTCAAATGGACTCTGATTTGATAAATATCTATAAGCGCTATGAACACTGATTATGACATCGTGGTGATTGGTGCCGGACCAGCCGGTCTGATGGCTGCCAAGACTGCTTCAAAAGAAGGCCTCAAAGTCCTGCTGGTAGAAGCCAAGGAAGATCTGACCAAAGTTAAGCGTGCCTGCTGTGCAAATTTAATTAACGAACCAAACACTCATGGTGAGTTCATAACTATTAAAGATGACCAGATCCGGTTCCATATAAGTGATTTCAGTGTGAGATATACCGGTGGCTGGATTGAACTTGAAAAAAATATAAGAATATCACCAGGTGGAAGGTGTCTCACGTTACAGCGGAATATAGATCCCATAGCTGTTTCGTTCAACAAGGAAGTCCTCCTGGAAAACCTCCTCGAAGATACTCGGAAAAGTGGAGTTGAAATTAAAACCAATACCCTCGGGATAAAGGCTGAAAACATCCCTGATGGGGTGAAAGTGTGTTTGAGGAGTGGAGGAACAGATGTTGAAATAACCTCCCGCTACGCTGTGGCCGCTGATGGTGTTAATTCCCGGATTGTAGAATCGCTTGGGTTGAATAAGGAGAGAAAGTTGTTTGGCGGTTTCGGTGTGGTTTCGTACCTGATGGAAGATGTAGAGTGTCCTTATCCAAAATCGTGGCTGACCTTTGTAGGGAGGGGACATGTCAAAAGCGGAATGGGTCAATTGTATTTTAACTTCAAACCGCCCAGAAATCCCAAGGATCCACCTCAGTTTGAACTCACTTTTGGCTGCCCGGTTGATACATCACCGAAAGGAGCTATAGATTGGTTTATTCAAGAAGGAAGATTTTCGTCATGGTTTAAAAAGGCAAAGATAATAGAGACACGGACGGCTATTCTCTATTTCCGTACGCCGATTCCTGAGCCGGTTAAGGGAAGGGTGGTAATCGTTGGTGATGCCTCTGCGTTTATTGAAGTTTATGTTCAAGGGGCGCTGATGTATGGATACCAGGGGGCTAAAGCAATCATAAGGGAGATAGAGGGAGAAGAAGGTTTCCACGAATATATCAAGTCCTGGAAAAATACCTTTGAGTACAATTTCCCCGGTGAGATCGAAAAGACAACCCAGACCTTTGGTCTTCACGTCCTGGAGGATGAGGAGCTTGATTATCTCTTTGGATTGACTGAGAATGACCGGATCAGTGGTTATCTGAATGAGTTCACCGACCCGAACCGGGTGATGGGTGGTATATTGAGGCATAAGGAGAGAATAAGAAAAGAAAGACCTGCACTGGCCAGGAAGATAGAGGAGTTTAGTAAGGTTTCAGTAAAAGAAGCGCTGCAGGTGCAATGATGAGGTGGGGAGACAAGGAGATGGGGAGACGCGGAGAAAGAGATGAGGAAATCCCCGCGTCACTGTGTCCCGTCCTCACCGTGTCATAATTAATTTCAGGAGGTCCCATGTTCAAGGAAGAGCTGATCAAGGTAGTGGGAAAAGGGAACGTGCTTGAAGACGAAGCGGCCTTAAAGTCCTACGGAGAGGATTTCAGTTTACAGCCGGCCCGGAAGCCCATGCTGGTGGTGAGACCGAAGGACCGGGATGAAGTCCAGAAAGTCGTGAAGCTTGCGAACGAGCAGAAGCTCCCTCTCATACCGGCAAGCTCAAAGGTCCACTTTCATGGCGAGACCATCCCCGAACAGGGAGGCATCGTAGTAGATCTCACCCGGCTGGATAAGATCCTCGAGATTGACACCCGGAACCGGAAGGTGAAGATCGAGCCTGGCGTTACCTGGGGAAAGCTCCAGGAGGCCTTAAAAGAGCACCAGCAGATGCCCCTGAAACCCCTCTTTCCCCATCCCCTGAAATCAGCCCTGACCAGTTCCCTGGAGAGAGAACCCATGCTCATTCCCAAGTATGAATATGCAGATCCGGTACTCACCATGGAGGTAGTACTGCCCACGGGAGACATTTTCAAGACGGGTACCGCCTCCGCAGCGAAGACCGAAGAAGCCTATCCCGAAGGGCCCGG
>Ga0315289_10015547_pt1 | contig 10558 bp, 14 predicted proteins | sample YL17G11_40_MG_FD_203452 | JGI IMG/M metagenome (GOLD analysis project Ga0315289, IMG submission 203452) | Sediment microbial communities from Yellowstone Lake, YNP, Wyoming, USA - YL17G11_40 | ecosystem: Environmental > Aquatic > Freshwater > Lake > Sediment | place: USA: Wyoming | collected...
GCGTATAGACAGAAAAGGGCTGGAAGAGGAGTTGACCGGGCGTGTCGATCTGCCAGACGAGATTGCCGAGTTTCTCAGGGCGATCTATGAGAGAAACGTTGCTGATGATGTTGGCTTCCGACGCAGGAACGTCCCCGCGCTGCTGCTGCGGTTCTTCAAGGACATGAAATCCGTCCTGCTGAATTGCGCCCGACTCTTGAAGCCAGGCGCGGAGGCGATGATTGTCCTCGGCGACAGTTGGACGATGGTGGACGGCAAGGAGCGGGTTATCCCCACGACCCGTTTCGTCGAACTGCTCGGCGTCCATGCCGGGCTGGAGAGGGTGGAGCAGATTCCCATCACTGTGACCACGGACAACCATAAGCACGTCAAGAACGCCATCACCGAGAACGCCGTCATCCGATTGAAACGCCCATCCTCCCATTCCTGAAAGGCTTAGAGCCACCCAAACTTCCGGGGCTCGGTCCTGCCGCCAGAGGGCATCTTCTGGTTGCAGACGCCGAGGTACTCCTGATATTGCGCGCTGCCCTTCACATAGATGTCCACGTCGTACTCTGGGCCCTGGGGATCGGCCGCCTGGCGCATCACGAGGACGGAGCCCTCCGGCACAGCCTTCACCACATCCGGCGGCACCGTGATTCGAATCTCGGATTTCTTCTCATAGTAGACGGTGTTCAAGTTGAACGGGTTATGCCGGATGACGAGCTTGGCGGAAGCGTTGTACACCGTCAGATCGATCACAGGGTCTGGGGTTCTCTGTGGGTATGAAGGGTTTTTCAGCTTCTTCGGAATGGTGTGCCCGGTAAATGGCCATCCGAAGAAGGCCGGGTTCTGGTCGACCGCAAGCTTGCTCAGGAAGACCTCGCCGTTATGGTGCGGGGCTATCTGGATCACCAGCGCCTGTGTTCCGACACTGAGTGCTGCGGTCGCGGGCTTGGGTGCCGTTTTCCTAGCTCTCGGCGCTGTCGGGCTTGGGCGCATGCTGCCAGGCGGAATCGGGCTGGGAGGGCGAACTCGCATGCTGGGAAAGCTGGGCGTGCTGGACGCGGGAAAATCTGATGGCGATCCTCGTGGCGAGCCGCTTCGCTGCATCTGGTTTTCATCCAAGACCATGCCCGTGGCGGTCAGTTGCGACAGCAGAGCCCCGTCGAGCGGGAGGCTTGTCTTGACTGCGTCATCCCAGCAGGCAAGCAACTCCGCCTTCACCGCATCATCTGCTGGCAACGCCAGATCAAGTTTGATGCCGCATTCCAGATTTGTCTCGGTGCCGCCAACGGTAAGGTTGTTCGACCCAACATACCCGACTGCCCGCGCAGCGCCGGTGAACAAATATACCTTAGGGTGGAAGGTAGGGTTGAAAGGGCCGTTTCCCACGTGTGCGATGTAGGTCTCGCGGAAGTTCTCCAGCGCAAACTCCAAAGCTTGTCGGCTTGTCCCCCTTTGATCAATGCCAAACACGGCCCGCACGGCCTTGCCGGAGGAAGTCCATCGCGTGATCTCCTGCCGCAACCGGAGCATCGGGCCATGCTTTGCGAACGCCACAATCATGCGCATCTCATCAAAGTCGGTGGATGCGAAGTTCTTCTTCAACTCGTCAATCAGCCTGAGGGAGCCGGTCGGCTGATCCGTTGGCTTCAGAAATGATATCCTAGGCATTTGCGGTCCTTCCTCGAATAGGGTGCGTCGAGTCTAGCAGCATGGCCACTTGAACAGGGGCAGTGTCAATCGTCGTCTCCGTCTGGAAACAGTTCCTCTTCCGGGATGGTCAGAAGGACAAGCAACGTCTGCGTCGCCGGCACGGGGTAGTAGTACTCATACACGGGGGCTTGGCCGGCATCATCGCGATCGTAGGTGAGGAACCAATCCCTGGCAAAGGCCTGCCCGGTTGCGCCCGAAGCCGTTCCGGCTTGGAAAGCCGGCCATTTGGATCTGGCCGCGTCCGGCAGATCACAGCTTCGTGGCCGGGGAGAGCAGCCTCCTTCGATGAGTGCTCGTGAATGGAAACTGTACGCAACACGGCCGTCACGGACGCCCACGAGCGCGCATGGGAAGTCTGAGAGTTCAACGCTACGGCGCGCCGTGCTCGTGATTGACGTCTGAAAGGCCTTAGCCCACTGCTCGATCAGGGCAAAGGTCAAGTCGCCTTCATTCACCAGGGACCTGAGCAGGTCGGACGGCATGAGCAGCCCGGCGGCGAAGGCGTCGGCCTCGGTCTCTATAGTCCGGTCGCTGAGGAACTCGCCCTTGGACGGGTGGGCCTTGCCCGTGTGGAGCAGGAACGCGCGGTGGTCTTCCATGAAGTAGTGCCCCAGCTCGTGAGCCACCGAGAACCGCGTGCGGGGGTGATGCTCTCCCTCAGACACGCGTATGTCGTACTTGGTGTTGTAGAACAGCAGGAAGCGATTCTTGGACCGGTGGTATTCCAACTGCCCGTCGAACCGATTACGAAAATCCGCTCCCGTGGCGCGCAGCAAGGGCTTCTCGCTCTCGACTATCGCGAGCGGGTCAATCGGCGCAGAGGCGATCTTCAGCATGCCGAGCACCTCGGCGGCGCGCTCAATCGCCTTTTCCTGGCGGTTCTGAATCTCCGCCCATTCCAGTCGAGTTCTCTTGCCCATCGGGCGGCTCATCCTCAAGCGCCTTGCGGCGCAGCTCATCCAGGAGTTGGTCGGTTTCCGCGTCGGCTTCGCCTTCGTTGCGATTGAGCTGTAGGACATCCTCCTCAATCGCCTCAGACTCCACTCCCGGCGTTTCTGCATCAATTGGCGTTGGGGTCCAGACGGCCATCTCCCCGGATGTCACCTGGTCGATGATGGAATCGATCTCCGAATCGGAGAGCTTGACGTCCGGCAGTGCCTCGAATTCCTTCTGCGCCTGTTCCGGGTTCAGAGGTGCAAAGCCTGACTGCCGGGCCAAGTCCTTCGCCACCTTCTGCCAGAACTTGTCAGCCTCGTTGGTCATGGCTACCTCCTCTTGCTCGCAGGCTGCCGGTTGAACTGCTCAGCCTGCTTCTTGAGGGTCTCCCTTGCCTTGGACCGGGACACGTAGATGGTGTTCTTGCTCGTCCCGTGAATCTCGGCAAGGCGACCCGTATCCGCCAGGCCGTCGGCCGCCAGGTCGGCCTTGATGACGGCCTTCTGGAGGGGGGGCAGCGCCTCAATGGCCCTGCACAGGCCCTCGAGCCTCGGATCATCGGTCCGTTCCGCGGTCTCCAGCGCCTCGTCGTCAGGCGGATCGCCGGCGGGATCGTACATGGTGTCATAGTCCAGGTTCTTTGAACGATAGCGGAGCTCCCTGCGAATGATGCTCCGCGCCGAGTTCTGGGCTATGCGGATGCACCAGGACGGGAGGGAACCTTTGCTCTCCTCGTAGCGGTCCGCGAACCGCCAGATGTTGTACATGGCGGCATTGAAGGCCTCATTCAGTTCGCCCTCCTGGAGATCGTTGCTGTAATACTTCACGAGAAAAGCCTTTATGCGCCCGCCGTACCTCTCCAGGAGCAGGCGCAGCCCGCATTGGTCGCCCGTGGCCATCATCAGGGCGATGTCGGAATCGGTGACTGTCGATCCGTCGTCTGCCATCGGCGTCCCACCTGCCGCTGCCGTAAGGAGTACGCGGCCCCCTTAACTCCGGGGTAGACGGAAAAACTGATCGTCCAGTTAAGACTTCTTGTCCCGCCGGCGTACTCGATACGAGGGGGCGGGTGTTCCGCCCTCTCGCATTAGCGACCCGCTGGTAATGTACCCTCCGCGGGAACCGCATGCCAGTGGGTACCAGGCAGCGACCGCGTGGGGGGCTCCGCCCCGCGGTGGGCCGATCGCACAGCGGAGCAAGGAGCAGCCGAAATGGCCAAGCAGTTCGACCCAAGGAAGGCGTTGAAGGATGTTTCCAATGATCTGCTGCGGGAGTTCTTCTCGCGGCGCGGCGTCCTCCAGGACGTGCCGTGGGACGAGATGAAGGAGACGCACATCGAGCCGGTCTTCGTGACCTGGCAGAAGATGCCCGAGGCCGAGCGGCTGGAGGTGCAGATCATCCTCCAGGACGTCAATGAGCTGGCCGACGAGCGCGGCCTGGGCGTCTTGGTCGAGGAGGTCCAGCGCTGGGCACCGGATCGCGTGGGGGAACTGGCGGCGTTGGAGGGCCGGCACGACAAGGCGATGTGGGTCCACCTCAACCTGCCAAAGGCCTTTGACGAAGCGGCGATCCTCGCCCGATCCGACGCCCTGGCGGCAGGCCGGTACTGGGTGACGTGCAACAGCCTGCCCGAACGGACGCTCGTGGTGAACGAAGACCTTTGAAAGGCCCTTGCCGGCGTCTTGACCGACTACTACTGGCCGGCGCAGTTGCGCGGCCAACACTGCTGGGTTGAGCACTATAGCCGGGCCGGCGGAACTGAGTTCTTCTTCGCCTACCTGGACGACTACCCGAACAGTCACATCGTGTTCGACGAGGCCGGCCGGTTGCAGAAGCGTTCGGACCGCTATGCCTTCACGAATGTGTTCGCCTACACCCCGACCGATGGGACCTTGGGGCTTTATGCGCGGGGCGGCAGGAAGGTCATCGCGCCGCTGCAGGCGCTATTCTGCAAGTCCGTCCTGGGTGTCGAGGTCGAACCGGCCGACCCGGAGAAGGCGGTCTACCACCTTGACCACCTGACGGACCGCAGCGTGCCGCTCCCGACCGACCCGGCCGACAGCATCGCCGAGGTCCAGGTCCGCAGCCTGCGCTTTGAGATCGTCGGGGCACCCCGACGCCGGATCACGCTGGACGCCGACCCCGAGGGCCACCGGGGCGACATCTACCAGATGATCGAGCGGTACCTGAATGCCGAGAACTTGCCGATCTCGAAGATGAAGGTCGTCCACGCCCGGTTCCACGTGACCTTCATGCACGAGGGTCCCGGGCGGCCCACGGCGCTGACGTTCAACGTCAGCCGGAACTCCTGCGACCTCAAGAGCAAGACGGATGACATGCGGGCCATCGGCGAGCGGTGCCTGAAGCTCTGGAGAGTCGTCAATGGGTGACCTACTGGAGCCATTTTGGGCAAGCATCGAGTCCGACCGGCCCTTGTTCACCCAGGCCGATCTGCGCCGCTGGCCGGAAGGCTATGGTTGGCGGCTCTGCGAGATGGGCCTACTGCAGCTCGCGGAGAACACCACGCATGTCGTCTGCCCCGGCTGCGAGGGCAGGCATGTCGAGCAGGTCATCCCACGCCGGGAGCCTGACGGCACGGTGCGTTTCTTCGTGGTCTGCCCGGAGGCCCTGCGGGTCGAGGTGCCAGCCGAGATGCTGCAACAGTGGACGATTGACTTCGCTGCCCTGGTCAAGGCCCTGGCTGAGGCGCTCGCGCTCACGGGCCGACCGGCCTCCGGTGTCCCAGACAGGTTGTGGCGGTTGGGTAAGACCCCCTGGCAGGGCGCCAATCGCGAGGTCCTGTTTACTCGGGGCCTGGCCTGGACGGATGCTCGCGGCGTCGCCCGCAGCGTTGGCCCCAACGGTCGGCCAATCGTACTGGTGGCCGAACGGGTGCCCGAGTTCGCCGTCTGGCCCGGCAGGCCACCGGCCATCGTCGCGCTGTCCCGGATCGCGACACTGGGCGAAGCAGGGCTGGAGGTCGACGCGTCTGACCTGGCGGCCCTGGTGAACGAGGCCGACCAGCGCGTCGCGTCGATGTTGGCTGTGCCCGTCACGGCCACCGAACAGAAGCTGGCAATCCGGCAGCAGGTCAAGGCCCAGATGAAGCTGCGGGTGGATGATGAGATCCTCATCGGGGCCTACAAGGAGTGCGGGTCGCTGCGGAAGGCGGCGAAGCTCCTGAGCGACCGGCTAGGGCGCCCCATCTCCAAAGACCAGGTCCGCCGCGCCGTCCAGGACGCCAAAGTAACGGACCAGATCGCTCGCACCGAGGACAGCCAGTCTGTCAGTCGCACTGTCGTGTCGCAACGACGCGACAGCGGCAGGAAACCCCTGAAGTTCACCCAAGCACCTCATTCTGAATGACTTGCGCCCTGTCGCGTGAGGCGACAGGGCCACTTCCTCCAGAGAAAACCGCGACATTCGCTTCATCGGGTGAGGCCGAGAGGCCAGATCCCGGAAGTCGCCGATGTCGCGGCTGTGTTTTCGGGCGGCACGTGCTGCCCCACTTCCTGCGTCTGGGCTGATCTCACCCGGGCAGTTGCCTCCGGCTCTCGGAGGCAGTCATGTCCATCGAGTCGGTCTATGCGGCACTCACCACGGATTGCGCCAGCAGCTTCATCAGGACCAAGGCCCGCCAGCTCAAACGCCGGCCGGAGTTCCACGGGGTGGAGCTTGAGGAGGTCCAGCAGGAGCTGGCGCTCTATGTCACCCAGAGGGCCCACCTCTTCGATCCCCAGCGCGGGCATGTCATCGCCTTCATCCGGGTCACGGCCAATTCCGCCGCCGCGATGATGTGCCGCAGCCGCGGGCGGCTCAAACGCGGCCCTGGATACCAGGTCCAATCGCTGGAGGGCAGTGCCCTTGTGAATGAGGGGGAGGAGATCTCCCTGCTGGACCGGCTCGTGGAGGACGACCTGCACCGGCACCACGGTGGGCAGGGCAACCCCGATCCGAGTCAGCTGGATGCGCGGATCGACCTGGCCGACGCCCTGGATCGCCTGTCACCGCACCTTCGCCAGGTCGCCCAGCGGCTCATGGATGGCGGCTGCGAGGCCTCCATCGCCCGCGACCTTCGGATGTCCCGGCGGCAGGTCCGCAAGGCCATCGACGAGCTTCGGGGGCACTTCCGGCAGTTCGGCCTGACCGAAATCTGACCCGCCCGGACAGCCCCGCGCGCGGACGGCATAACTGACCCAATAGGCAACCATCGAAAGGGCCACGAATGAACGAGGACGCATATCGCTACAGGTTCGACGAGGGCGTCGGTCTTCACGAGGCCGAGGAGACGTTGTTGCTGTCCATCCTGGCAACCGAGGGCCTGTACGGACAGGCGCGGGTCAGGATGGATGCGGGCTACGCCATCGACCCAGCCATTCGCGCGATCGTCGTGGACGCCTCGACGGACGTCGGGCAGGCCGTCAACGGCATCTTCACAAGCTTCCTGATGAGGGAATTCGGTCCCGGGTCCTTTGGCGTCAAGCGGGTGGCCGGTCTGAGCGAGGTGCGGCGATGACCGCACCGACCCGCCTGACCGCCACCAGTACGGCCTGCCTGCGCCGATGCCCCCGGCAGTACCACCTGCGCTATGACCTGGGCCTCGCCCGCATCCGGCAGGCCGCCCCGCTGCGGCTGGGCGGGGGCTACCACCTGGGCCTGGAGCTGTACCACAGCGGCACCGGCGCCGAGGCGGCCATCCAGGCCGCCACCGCCGATTACGCGACCTGCCCGGGCTGGGCCGACCCGGTCGAGTGGACCGTGGAATGCCAGACGCTGCGGGCGCTGCTGGCCGGGCACTTCTGGCGGTACGGCCAGGACGACATCCAGTTCGTGGCCGTCGAGCAGGTCTTCGAGATCCCCCTGGTCAGCCCCGACAGCGGTGCCGTCAGCCGCACGTTCACAGTCGCCGGCAGATTCGACGGCATCGTGCGCCTGCCTGACGGGCGGCTGGCGGTGCTGGAGTACAAGACCGCCGGGGAGGACATCGCCCCTGATTCCGAATACTGGCTTCGCCTTCGCTGCGACGGCCAGATCAGTCTGTATGTCCTGGCCGCCCGGGCGTTGGGCCACGACGTGGCCACGGTGCTGTATGACGTGACCCGCAAGCCCACGATCCGCCTGCGCCAGAAAGAGACCCCCGAGGCCTTCGGCCAGCGCCTCCTGGCTGATATCGGCGAGCGGCCGGACTACTACTACCAGCGCCGCGAGATACCGCGTCTGGAGGACGACCTGGCCCAGTTCCAGGCCGAGTTGTGGCAGCAGGGCCAGTACCTGCTCGAGCTGCGCCGCCGGGCCGCCAAGCTCAACGATCCGGCCGCTGCTTACTTCCGCAACGTCAACAAGCTCACCTGCGGCACCTGCGACTTCGCGGATCTGTGCCTGAACAGTGTCCGCGTCGACTCTGTCTCACCGCCTACCGGCTTCGAGATCCTCGACAACGTCAACCCCGAACTCACAGGAGATCCCCAGTGAACAGTCCAACCACAACGCAGCCCCCTCCCCAGCGTCAGATGCCACCGGCCAGACCGGCGCCCCGCCGCCAGGTCACCTTCGGCGCCATCCAGCCCCAGGGCCATCGCATCGTCCTGTACGGCCCGGGCGGCATTGGCAAGACCAGTGCTGCCTGCATGGCGCCCGGGCCCGTGGCGTTCATCGACCTCGACGAGTCCATGCCGGTGCTCCGCGCGCAGCTGCCCGCGGATCGGGACATCCGCATCGTCAGCGGCGTGGCCGCCTGGGGCGACCTGCGCGACGCCCTGCACTCATCCGGCTGGGATGGCATCAGGACGATCGTCATCGACTCGGTGACCAAGGCCGAGGAGCTGGCAGGCCAGTTCGTCCTGGAGAACATACCCCTGGACAGCGGCAAGAAGGCCCAGCGGCTGGAGGAGTACGGCTGGGGCAAGCAGTTCGGCCACATCTATGACACGTTCCTGGCCCTGCTGGGCGATCTGGACCAGCACGTCCGGGCCGGCCGGCATGTGATCCTCATCGCCCACGACTGCACGTGCGAGGTGCCCAATCCGGCCGGGGCCAACTGGCTGCGGTACGAACCCCGGCTGCAGTCGCCATCCAGCGGCAAGAACTCGGTGCGGCTGCGCGTCCGCGAGTGGGCCGACCACGTGCTGTTCTGCGGCTACGACGTGGACGTGAAGGCCGGCAAGGGCACCGGAACCAGCACGCGGACGGTCTACCCCGTCGAACTACCCCACTGCATGGCCAAGAGCCGCGTGGCCGACACCGCGATCCCGCTGATCAAGGGCGACAGCTCCATCTGGACCCACATCATCAAGGCCTAGCGGCCAAGGAGAACACGCACATGCTTGCGAATCGTGAAGGGCTGTTTCATGGGTACCCCGTCGAGATCGGCCTGGGTCAGACCAAGGGCAACCAGCTGCTGCAGGTGGTGATCCTGTACCGGCTCACCGAGGAGCTGGTCGGGGGCGAGTGGACCGACTGCTCGGCCGAGGGGCTGCAGATCACCGGGTACCACATACTGGAGAAGAAGGACCACAGCCTCAATGACAACACCATCGAGGCGCTCAAGGCCGCCCTGGGCTGGGATGGCCGCGACCCGTTCTGGCTGCAGGACAACGCCGAGGCCCTCTCGCAGCATCCGGTGCAGGTGAAGCTGGCGTTCGAGGAATACAACGGCAGCCAGACGCTCAAGGTCGCGTTCCTCAATCCCTACGGCAGCCGGATGGGCGGCGTGCCGCGGGGCGATGACGAGCTCCGTCGCGGCATCACCAACCGTCTGGGCGCCAAGTTCCGCGCCCTGGCCGGCGGCACGCCCGCCAACCCGCCCACACCAGCCGGCAAGCCGTCAACGCCTGCACCGGCGAAGGCCGCACCTGCGCTGTCAGCGCCGGCTGCGCCTGGGCCGTCAGCGCCGCCCCCGGCGACTCCTGCCGCGCCCCCCTCGGCCACCATGGAGCAGGCCTGGCAGGCCTTCGTCACCGAGTACACCTCCAGGCCCGGTGGCAGCGAGCAGGACATGCAGCAGCAGTGGTTCACGATCCTGGCAGCGCTGTTCCCGGGCCGGCAGCCCGATCAGCTGGGCGGCTCTGACTGGGCCGTCATGCTGGCCCAGGGGCCCGGGAGGATTCTGCCGTTCTGAGCCGTGGCGGGCAAGGGCAGCGCGGCGGCTCATTCCCGTCGCCACGTGGGTTCGACTCCCACACCCGCCAGTACGTGTGGACATGCAAGAGGACTCCGACATGGACGTGACCAGGCCCATGCGGGCTACGCGCCCCGGCACTGCGCGACGAGCGGCCAAGGGGCCCGGGGCGTTCCGCTGCCCGGCCGACCAGGTCGAGGTCAGACGCCGCGTGGAGATCTACAGCCGCCAGGTACAGCAGCAGGGCCGCATCAGCTGGCTACCGCACAGGGACACGGTGAACCCATGAACTTCGCCAAGCGCAGGATGATCCAACAGCAGCAGGCCGCCAGGGAAGGCCGGCGCTTCCACGCCTTCTACCTGGGCCACCGGGCCTTCAAGACCGGCCGCATCGCCAACCCCTTCCCCGCCGGCAGCGAGCAGGCCGACTGCTGGGCCAAGGGCCTGGAGTACGCGCGGACCCTGGCCCATGACCCGCTGGCCGACCTGCCCGTGGTCAAGTTGGGCCCCGGCGGGGACTACGTCCGGACCTGGCCGGAGGGCACGTCATGAGCCTCCGCAGCTGCGAAGTCTTCGCGCCGCGTCGTCATCGCGGCAGACCCGAACGGGCCATCCAGAAGGCCATCGTGGCGTACCTGCGCGCGATCGGCGCGCTGGTGGCCGTGACCGACGCCGGCGCCGCCTACCGCGCCGGGGCCTTCTTCGGCGATGCCATCCCCGCCGGCTGGCCTGACATCACGGGCCTGCTGCCCGACGGGCGCTTTGTCGGCGTGGAGGTCAAGGCGCCCGGGGGCAGGCAGTCGGCGG
>Ga0315289_10015548_pt1 | contig 10558 bp, 3 predicted proteins | sample YL17G11_40_MG_FD_203452 | JGI IMG/M metagenome (GOLD analysis project Ga0315289, IMG submission 203452) | Sediment microbial communities from Yellowstone Lake, YNP, Wyoming, USA - YL17G11_40 | ecosystem: Environmental > Aquatic > Freshwater > Lake > Sediment | place: USA: Wyoming | collected...
ACGAGTATGGATCACCGGCATTGCGTCTCTTGTCGTTTGCAAATCCGGTTGTGGAGAGTTTGCGCCTGCGTGTGTTGCGCGTCCAGCATTATATGTGTGGGGCTGAGATTGGTTCACCAGCCCCACAGATTGTCCAATCTCAATTGTGAATCCAAGTGGCGCACTGGGGGAAATATGCAAGCAGATTTTCGCGTACAGCGTTTTCTGGTTATCTTAACCCTGATTTCTGCAGTTCTCCTTGTCTTTCCTTTCAAGGCTACCTTTGCCCAGGGACCTCAGGTTATCACCTTGCAGAGGGATGTCAAGCCATCGTCACTCACTTTGGGCAAGGGTGAATTCACGGTTACCCTGACTCTGAATGCCAATAGCGCAGTGTGCCCTGTGGGTGCACCCAAGTCCAGCCCTCTAGACATTATATTGATCTTAGATCATTCTGGAAGCATGAATGATTTTTTGGGTACCTTCTTGGGTTCCGGCAGCAAAATGGAGAATGCCAAAAAGGCGGCAAAACAATTCGTTGCAACTGTCGGTCTTGGGACTGACCAAGTGGGAATTGTTCAGTTCAATGAGCAAGCTGCTCTTGTTCAATCTTTGACTGCGAATCGCCAGGACTTGGAAAAGGCAATTGATTCCATTCGCGCCGGTGGCGGTACCACGATCGAGTCCGGGATTGAAGTGGCCCAGAAAGAGTTGGATTCATCGCGGCATCGCAAAGAAACAGAACGCGTAGTTGTCTTGCTGACAGATGGTCGGAATGAAAGCAGTGATGACAAGAACGCGCTAGCTGCGGCAGCCAAGGTCAAATCTGCAGGAATACGTTTGATCACGATTGGCTTAGGCACGGATGTCAACGAAACCCTGCTCCGCCAAATGGCAGCTCAGAGTTCGGATTACTATTTCGCCCCAGATGCGCGCGACCTTGCTAAGATTTACGAAGCAATCGCCAAAGTCATCAAGAAACCGATTGCAGCGTCGAACCTCACCATTCGTCATTCGTTGGATGTCAGTGCGTTTGAAATTGTGCCTGGGTCCTTATCGCCATCAGGCTCCACTAGCCCTGGCGAAGTGACTTGGACATTGCCGTCGATTTCGGATGGCATGCTTACCTTTACATACAGAGCCACCCCCCGCACTTCCGGTCGGTTCAATATTGACGCTGGAGATCAAATTACTTTTACACAATGTGAATCCACTCCGGGAGAGATCACCCTCCCAGCAGGATTGCCAGTAGTGGTCGGCACGCCCCCGCCACCACCTCCAACAGCCACGCCCACTCGAACTCCCACACCTATTCCGACATTTACACCAGCGCCGCCATTATCCGTTCCCCTTGTTCAGTCGTCACCGCTAGATTCAATTTGCATGGCAGCAGACTCACTTCCGTTATGGGTGCCGTGTCTGTTGTTTCCGCTGATTGTGTTTCTCTATTGGTTCATAAGGAAATTCCTCAAGGAATGGAACCGCGGTCCCAAAAAACGATATCCTTGTCCGTTGATTTGGTGGCTATTGCTTCCACTTCTATTGCTTCTGTTATGGCTAGTTCTATCCCAGATACTGAACAACGTGTGTCTTGGCCGACAATCGCTTTACTTTTGGAAGATCGAATCTAGTGGTTCCTCGGGTATATTTGTGACGAACCCAAGCGGGACACGCCCAGCCCGTGCTTTCACACAGGTGAACCAAGCAAGCCAATGTGTTGGTTGTCACGCAGTATCGAGCGCAAGCCGCCGGATTGCATTGATTCAGGATGGCGGTGTAGGCCCTGTCGCAATCTTTGGCTTGGATGGCAAGCTGGTTCCGATTCCAGAAATAAAGGGTTCATTTCTGAGTTGGTCGCCGGATGGAAACAAACTTGCAATCTCGACAGAAAATCACATCATCGTAATCCTGGATGTCAATAGTGGCACAATTACACCGCTAGTCGGCGCCAACGATCCCAACTACTCGCAGATCATTCCTGCCTGGTCCCCGGATGGTAATACAATCGCATTCGTCCGATCGAAAGGAAATGGAACCTATCGTTTGGATGAGCCGGCGGACATTTACGTTGTACGAGCGACAGGTGGAATTGCTCAGCCAATGCCAGGCGCAAGCGGATCCGGCTTCAACTACTATCCGGCATACTCTCCAGATGGAAAATGGCTTGCCTTTACACGCCATACCGCTGGACGCACAACTTACTCTGATCCGAATGCAGAGATCTTTATCGTGCCGGCTTCGGGTGGTGCTGCAAAGCGACTCGCTGCAAATGACGCTTCCGATGGACGCAAGTTAAGCGGCGTGGGCAATTCATGGCCCGCTTGGTCGCTGGACGGCACGACTCTGGCCTTCAACAGTAAGCGCAATGGGAAACAATTCGACATATTCACGACTCAAATCAGTCCTGATGGGACATCCGGTCCCGCCGTGCAATTGAACAGCGCTGCTGACCCGACGGCATTTGAGCACTTGCCGTTCTGGGGTGAGCCGCCGCAGGTTGATCCAATCGCCGGAGTGTTGGATTTGTGGCCCTGGCTCCTTCTGTTCCTCTTTGTCCCGCTACTCTATTGGCTTTGTCGCTGGCTTCACCCACGAGTCCCGCCGCCGCCACCCCCAGGGAGGGAGGAACGGAAAAAGCCGAAAGAATTGCCTCCACTATTCCTACAGAACACATGGCAAGTCGTTCCCACACTCATTATTGGTTATGGTGGGACGGGGCGTTGGGTCCTTACCCTCCTCAAAAAGAACTTGAAAGATAGTGGCATGGGAATACTGCCAGATCAAGTGCGCTTGCTGCTGCTAGATACTTCGGAGCGTGAAGAAGCCAATGTCTTCCATGATGCCGCGGGCAAGCAATTGAATGTCGAGGTTGCTGGTGAGGCCCTCGACGCATCTGAGATTCTACTTTTGCGTGGTAACCTCGAGCCATTGGTTCGATCGGTGGCGGAAAAAGCCGCCGGTACCGAGGCCTATAGAGGATGGTTCCCGGCTTCCTACTATCGCGAAGTTGGTGGAAATCAACTGTACCTCGCCAATGGCACGCAGGGGCGTCGACCACTTGCGCGCGCTGGCTTGGTCAAAGGGCTGTTAGACGAAGATCCAAACGCGCAATCAGGGTTCTTGCTCTGGAAGACGCTTACGACGGCATGTCGCGAAGTTCTAGATCAAAACCAAGTCCGTGTGATAATTGTCGGTTCCATAGCAGGTGGAATGAGTGGCACTCTCTTCGACCTTGCTCAGCTCGCCCGACAGGCAGGTAAGAAGGTTATCCCGCAAGAAGGCACTGTGACCGTCGAAACCTACTTGGCAGGGACTGGGGCATTCGCCTATGCTGGCGGCAACGCGAATCAGCGCTTGGTGAACTCGTTTGCCACCGCACGCGAATTACAGCGCTTTCAACTGTCCAAAGGTTTGCCGTACACCATCAGGCATCGTGCGACCGGTACCGCCCCCTTGGATACCCACTGTGATATACAGCTCTTTGATGACGTCTTTCTCTTTGGCGAGGGAGGGCAGCCGGAGAGCACCGAGGGCAAGTCCACTGAACCCTGGGCAACGATTTTTGCGTCCATGGCCGATGTGATTACCTTTCGAATTGATCGCGGTATCAAAGCAGGGACCAATTTGGACTACCGCGGTGATGCGCAACGACAACTCACTGTATTGCAAAACCAAAAGAACATCGCCTTTCTTGGTTCAGCCGGTAGTTTTGCCTATCGCTTGCCGCTGCGTGACATCGTTGAACAAATTCGGGTTCGCTGGGCGCGCCAGTTGTTGCGCGAATTCCTACAAGGTTCTTCAACGACAGATAGCTCTACGGTGGATTCGCATCAGATTAAGGATACGAGAGTACCCGCTTTCCTGTCAGGGCAGTTGAGCGGCGTCGAGCGGCCGGCGGGAATGTCCGTGATCGAAAAACTATCCTCTGGATTGACAATGCATTTCAGCCGGGCTGAAATGGACAATGTGCCCGACCCGGACAATATTGCTCGACGTTTCCAGGACTACCTCAAGAGCGCGTTGGGTATCATCCTCAACGGAGAGAAAGGACAGACGGCCCGAGCGGATCGAATTGACCAAGCCAATCTGTTTCTTCAAGCCCTTAGCGCGCAGCTAATCGAGGCGGGTAAAGCAGCAGACGACACGATACAAATCAGCAAGGAACCGATTGCCTCTGGTTTGGAGCGCACCAAAAAACTGACTGAGGCATGGCGAGTCCATGTGGACAAAGTGCGCCAAGGCCTGCAACTCCAGCACGATCTGCTCAAGGGGCGCCCAAAAACTGCCAAACAGAGCGAGTTGATTGGCGCAGAACAAATTCTTGGGAGCAAGGAAACCACGGTAAAAGGTTTTCGCCGACAAATGGATCAGATAGGTGTGCGCGAGTATCTATGGTGGCGTGCAAAAGATTCCAATAAGGCATTGACCGATAAGCACAACCAAATAGATCTGGCAGAGGAATGGTACGACCAAAAAGCCGATCCGCACATTGCAGAATTCCTGCCCCGATTCTATTGGGAATTCACATCCACCGGCGAACCGCATCTCGGTCTCATTTCTTTCGAAGGTAGTCACATTACCTTGGATGAGAACTCGATTGACAAGTTTGTAAACGAACTACTAAAGATGGGATCATACGTTGTTCAGGATATCTGGACGGAAATCAAACTGCCCGAGATCATGCGCGGTCGACATGTTGTAGGTGGCGATAAGTACGCCGTCGAAACGGCGACCCGCATGTGGGGGGCTGCAACGCCGCATCTGCAAGCACAGTCACGTGACCAGAAAGCAGGGGCCGTCCTCGGCGCGGCAGATTCATTGCGCCACGCAGCATCAGAATACGTGCGCGTCTTTGAAGAACTTGGAGGCATGGAACAAAAGATTCCTTCTTCCATGTCTCCTTCCCACACGGTGATTGCAGAGTTGACTGACCAATACGCGACCGGGTTGATTCGCACACTTGACTTTGTACCGATCTCGGAAATCTCAGAGATGAAACGAGCGCGCTCCAGATACGAACAATCCTTGATAGAACAGATCACGGGAGTTGAGGGCGCGGAACTACAAACGGCATTCGCTGCTGAGCGCTACGCGTTGGATTACGAAAAGCGATTGTCCAACTCGGGAATCTATCGCTTGCCAATGCGGCAACTGCACCCCGTGATACTGATTGCGCTGGAACGAGTCGAATGTGTCAAACTGTATGCGCTTACTTTTGCGGCCAAGATGATCGAAATCGACCCGAACAAGACCACAGCGACATTGCGAGTACCAGGTCAGTCACCTCAGGTACTGGCGCGTAAAAGTGAAAAACAATTGGATTTGCGCATTGCCGGGCTATTCCACTTCTGCCAGGGGTTGGATCAAAAGGTTCTGAATGCCGTGCAATATATCATAGACAATCCTTCTGATGAAGTGGTTGAGCAATGGCGCGAGTATTACTCTCTATGGAAAAACTGGTCGGGTCAAGTGCCAATGGCGAAAGAACCACAGGAAGTACAGGATCTTGGTGCTATTGCTGCGCTCGAAGTGTTCGAGCGATTGGAGACTCTGCGGGACCGTTGAATCAACCGACGTGATACAGCCGTCGAGCAACAGGAAAGACAAATGACCCCAGATACCATCATCAGCGAAACTAACCAGCGGTTCAAGATCGTTCGGGACCCCGAAGGTAATCCAGTCAAACTGGGATATGGTTTGACCAGCACCGTCTACAAAGCGAGGTTGGAGGATGTGTCCGAGGATATCTTTTTTGCTGCCAAAGTGATGCACGCCAATCTGCTGGCTTCAACCATGGAGGATTTCAGGAACGAAATTGTGATTATCCAGGCGGTCTACAACGAATGTAGAGGCAAGAAATTCGTTCCTGCGGCATATCTAGGACATGACCCTGCCCAACCGGGACTCCCAATAATTCTAATGGAGTATGTCTCTCCGGACTGGCGTCTATCCAAACTTCTGACTGGCTCCGACCAACGTTTGTCGGAAGATATTGGGTTAAAGACTGGCTTGCAGTACGTTCAAATGCTCCAAGTGTTACACGAGAAAGCGGGTTATTTCACACATGGAGATCGCAAAGCGGGTGATTTGCACTGGGACAAAGCCAACAACCGATTAATCGTTTTGGACTGGAATCGCGCGCGTAAATTTCCTCAGGAGCCGGAATTACAAAAAGAGTGCAAACGCCAAGATATTCGGATATTTGCCCAGTTGTGGGCAGAATTGCTACTGGGTCGGCGCGTTCACTCGTTGCCGGACCCCGATGACCTTGCAGACCCTGTTTGGGCAGGTCTAATGCTCGGCACGCGTACAATTTTGGAGAAGGCGTATAGCAATCGCAGCGACCACTGGTACGAAAATACGGAGGATATTGAGCACGATCTTCAGGAGCATATTGATCGATCAGTACTGGCGCGGAGCAAGCCCGCGGTGTTGTTAGGCCAGGCCGAAGATCTGTACGGTGAAGCAGCCCGAGAAAAGGGAACCTTCCAGCGATCGGATTTGGCACGCCGAGTGTTGGTTGCGGTAGATCTTATCACTCGACATTCCAAGATTACGTCGGGCATGGATCGTCAGCGAACAGAAAAACTTGCTCATTCCGCGAGAGAACTAATAGAAGCCACCCGGATAGCCTTTGATCAAAAGATCAAGGAAACAAAGAACTTGATTGACAACGGGCAGTATCCTCGCGCAAGGGATACGCTCGGACGCGAGTTAGCCGCGATCGAGAATGGAAGATCATTTGAAGAAACGCAAGCGCGGATTCAATTTCGCCGATGGATCGCCCTGTGCAAGGTAGCAATCCTTGCCGCTGACGCGCGCATTCCAAAGGCACGCGAGCGGGTCCGAGATGTCTTGGATGCCCTGGCAGATCTGCATGTAGCTATTCAGGGATTCTCGGGGAGGAATCCGGTACTCCTTGATCAGCATTTGCATAAGATCAGTGATAGAATTGATCATGCAAGCTCTGATTTTGGTGACGGGGTGAACGCGGAGACAATCCGAAAATTCAGGGCGGGATTCACTCTAATTCAGCGAGAAATCGAGGTCCGTAGGAACTGCCTTACTGCATTAGCAAACGCAGATAAACCTGATCTAGAGAATCAATCTCTTGAGACGGCTGTAGCCGCGTGGAATGAGCTACATTCGGAGGATTCGGGACAGTCAGAGGATCTAATCGAGACTCTCCGTAATCTGGAGGAGCACATTGAATCAAAAACTTTCCAGAGAATAGAGGAACGCAGGTTAGAGAACGCGCACAATGAATTTCGACTCCAGGTTACACAGATTCTTCAGGTTCTCCAGAATTTCTCGGTCCCGCTTGTCTCCTCTCCTGGATTTGTCCGACAACTCGACTATGCGATTGAGTTATATCGTAGGGACCTAGTAGAAGATGATTGGGCTAAGCAAGTTGCCTTGACGGAGGATTACGACCTGCTGTGTACGATTCGGTCCGTCTGCAATGACATTCAGCAGAATGTTGCTCAAGCCCTACAGTCTGCTGGGCAGCTCATAGTCAGAGCCGAGAGAACAGAAGCCAGGTCTTCTCTCATCCGGCTCTGCGCTCAAGCGGTTATAGATCGGCTGAAGCAAATCACCTATAAGAAACCTTGTTGGCCACATGAGTTGCTCGAAGGCGAAAGACTTGTCATGTGCTTGGAGGAGGCCCAGCCAGTGATCTCAGCAGAACCCTGGTGGAATGATTGGCTGAATAATCATGCCTCTGTTTTTGCCACGAGATTGAACGAGATGGATAACTGGCACAAACTGGCTACCGAGATCCTTTCTAGGGAGGACCGGCGCATTGATGATGCCCTGGACCGTGCAAATGAACACGGGATCGAGTTCGCCGAAGGAAATGAACTTGTTCCTGGGGAGAAAGAAGTTTCAAGTGTTTTAACAATGACCTTGGCGCGGAGGGGTTTTAGAATGAGTAGACAAGTCAAGAAAATCACGGACGAATTAAGCCGCCTGATCCAACTCATGGACTCCAATCTGGAGGTTTTGAAGCGGCAAAAGCAAGACGGGGATAGCCAGCTCGAAAAAGTGCGTGAAGTTTCCGAGAACTTCGATAAAGTCTCCTTACCCAGTGTAATCGATAAAATTGACCGAGCTCAATCCCAACTTGGTGCATTGGCTGAATCATCCAAAAGTTTAGAAGAGGCATCACTCACACTCGAGACCAGCCGATCTAAGGCGGAGCGAACACTTGCCGATGCTCAATCCGCTCTGGGTTCTATGGGCACGATGATGCAATCCTTGAATGTCGCTTTAGCCATTTCTGCGGTGATGGACCTAAACACGGAAGAGGCAAAACGATATTGCGAATTGGCATATGACTATTCTGCCGCTGAACCCAATTCCGAATTGAAGCAACTACAAGAGTTGACTCAATGGCTAGAAGAAACCGCCAAAGACCCCAAGATCTTCAGCGAACTAACGGCATGGAAAGATGCTTTGCGGTCCATTGACAAACCGGGCGCTGAAAAGCACTACAGCATGTTAGTGAATCAACATCCGCGGGAGGTTAGCTTTTGGAGAACCCCAGTCGTTGCCAAGTTGTTCATGGAATATCAAGTTCTTATCGGAACTGGCTGGCCCGAGATGTTTGCGGTTGCCAGACAGGGCGTGTCTCAAAATGAGTCACAGAAGCAATTCCAAGGCTTTGAGAGCCGCGCTCGCCAACTGCTCAGTAAGCCAGTTGATACTGCTGCACTGGACGAACTTGAGCAGGAAATTAAAAACCAGACCAAATGCGTCCAAACGCGGTATGAAGCCGAGATACTCGATGGCTGGGAGCGACGACTTGAACAGGCACGCAATATGCAAAAAGGTCTGGAGAGATTTGACAACATCTCGGAATCGGGCAATGTCAGTCTCCTTCAGGAAAATCTGACCAAGATTCTCAATGAGACAAGTGCTGATGTTTTCAGCAGCCAGTTCTCTGAGTGGAATGACAGATTGATGAATCTTATTAGGACTTATTCATTCGCAGGTGCCACGCTCCTAGATAGAGGAAAGAGAACGGCAGAGCTCGGCAAAAAAATTCTGGCAGAATCTGCTCAGTGATCGTCAATTATTCCACCAACAGGAGTTTTCTAATGGCAACAGAAAATCCACAGCAACCGGAAAAGGATGAACTGGAAATTCTAAAATATGAATGGGGTTCCAAAGCGGATCTCTTGCGAAATTACATTGACCGTCAGCGTGTCAATGTGCGATGGGAGTTCGATAGGCGCGTTAGATCAATGCTTTGGCTTCTGGGATTGGGTGTGGTTGTCTCTGTGATAATGGTGATAGCCATCATTGCAGCTTGGCTGATCACTGCCCGCTCAGTGACTGATCAGACCGAGCAACTGAAGCAGCAGGTGTCTGCTCTCAAGGCCAAGGTTGCCGAACTCGAAGTAAGAACTCCACCAGCTCCGGTTTTTGTCGTACCCACCATAGTTCCAACAGTTGCGCCAACCGTCAGCCCGACAACTGCTGTGCCAACACCTACTATTACTGTGATTCTCTCAGGAACAGTCACTGCTGATATGCTCAATGTTCGTTCAGGGCCATCAATCCAATCGAGATCTATAATTACTCTTACGAAAGACTCCCCGATCATCGTTAAAGGACGCAGTGAAGATAGACAATGGCTCTTGCTACAATCTCCACGTGCAGACGGATGGGTGAGCGCGCGATACACTTCGTTATCTTCGGATGTGGACCGCTTGACAGTTGTTCTGCCATCGACGCCCTCACCCACAACTATCCCAGCACCATCCTCAACAATATCACCAACTGGATCCATATCAGCAACAGGAACTATTGCACCGGCAGTCGCAACGCCGCAAGTTGCGGGTCAGCCGCCAATCAGAGAAAGTGTGGTTATCACCCAGACCAATCTATACCTATCCGAAATTGACGAATCCGAAAATGGTATCCTTATTTCGGATATTCGCAAGGGTACGCCCATAATTGTCCTTGAGAATAAAGGAGCAAAATCTCGTGTGAGAATTGAGGTTTGGGTGCAATATGACATAAATCCGGATCCTCCGAATGCGACCCCAGCGCCTAATACACCATTCATAATTGACACGCTTCGCGAAATCAAGAAGACATCCGGTAAGGATAGCGAATCAATAGGCAAATTATCCAAAAGCGCGCTAGGACGTCCGTGGGTATTCCTGAATTCATTTGCACAAACAAGCGGTTCAGGCGAAGACCAGGAAAGCTACTATTTTCGAAAAATCCGGATTGAAGGTTGGATGAATACCGTTTTCCTCAAACCATAAGGGCTTCGCAAATTGTGGGTTCCCTTGAAAATTGCCCTTTCTCTGGACACGTGTTGCCAACACCTAGTCGAATGGCAACACGCGCGCTTGTCCCCTCAGCGCTTCACCCGCCAAATCCGGGAAATCTACACCAGCTAATGCCATAGTTGATCAACCGCGATAGAGCCGCCGCTGGGTTTTGAGTCAGTGAAATTGGATCTGCTCAGTACACAAGTTGGGCAGACACAGACGGAAGACACAGCAGTGAGTCTCGATGTAAGCCACAGGAACCCGAAAGAATTGGGACCCGATTTGCATCA
>Ga0315289_10015550_pt1 | contig 10557 bp, 9 predicted proteins | sample YL17G11_40_MG_FD_203452 | JGI IMG/M metagenome (GOLD analysis project Ga0315289, IMG submission 203452) | Sediment microbial communities from Yellowstone Lake, YNP, Wyoming, USA - YL17G11_40 | ecosystem: Environmental > Aquatic > Freshwater > Lake > Sediment | place: USA: Wyoming | collected...
ACATTTGTTCCCGAACCGGCAACTCTGTCGCCGCTGGCCCTGGGCGTGCTGGCGCTGATCCGCCGTCGCCGCATGACGTGAAGCGAGTTCAAGACCGGATTCTCACGATGGGCGGCCCCTTTGCGGCCGCCCGTCTTGTTGAATGGGCTGCCCCGCGCCCGGGAAGTCCGGAATCTCCGCATTCGGGGGCCTTGACACGGGATTTCCGGGGACAGGATACGGATTGTTATTGAACGGGAGGGCGGGGGAGGGAAGGAAACGATTGCGGATTTCGGATTGAAAGGCAGACGTCAAACGGCAACGGATTCGAGGCGAGATCCTTCGTTGCTTCGCTCCTCAGGATGACAGCGCGCGGCCCGGCTTCGTCCCGGCGTGCCGGGACTCATCCCGGGGTGTTATGACGGCGCTGCGGGGCTTTACTAGGTCCTCGCGACGTGGTAAGATTTTCGGCAGCAGTTTGCTCTAAGAAAGGAACGGAAAATGGATCGGCGAGATTTTCTCAAGAGCGGCGCTGCGGCGCTGGCCTTGGGGTTGAGCGGCTGCGCCGGGCCGGCGCGCCGAACGGAAGAGGGTGCCAGGAATCCGAACATCATCCTGTGCATGACGGATGACCAGGGCTGGGGGGACGTGAGTTACAACGGCCTGAAGCAGATCCAGACTCCCGCCCTGGACGCCATGGCCGCCAAGGGCATGCGGTTCAACCGTTTCTATGCTGCGCATCCGAGTTGCTCGCCCACGCGGGCGAGCGTGATGACCGGTCGCCATCCGTATCGGATGGGATGCATCTGGCCGGGCATGCCCCTGAAGAAGGAGGAAATGACCATTGCGCAGGCGGTGAAGCGGGCCGGCTATGCAACGGGGCATTTCGGGAAATGGCATTTGAACGGGGTGGCGGGTCCCGGCAAGTTGATACCGGATTCGGATCCTCTCTCGCCGCGCAATGTGGGTTTTGATGAAGCGTTTTCAGTTTCCAACTATTTTGAACTGGACTGGACCTTCAGCCACAACGGTGTCCCTGAAAAAGTGACGGGCGACGGCTCGGATGCCATCGTCGGGGCGGCCCTGAAGTTCATCGAAGAGAACGTGAAGCAAGACAAGCCATTCCTGGCGGTCATCTGGTTCGGCAGTCCCCACGTTCCGCACAAGCCCCTGGCCGCGGACCTCAAGAAGGCCGGGGGCTCGGCGTACTATGGTGAGATGGTAGGGGTTGACCGGAGCATGGGGACACTGCGCAGGGGATTGCGCAGGCTCGGCATTGCGGATAACACGCTGGTCTGGTTTTGCAGCGACAACGGCTCTTGGTTGGACCCCGCCGCCCCGTCCGCTCATGGCTCGAACGGTCCGCTCCGCGGCCGTAAGGGCGAGCTTTGGGAGGGCGGCGTCCGCGTGCCCGGACTGATCGAGTGGCCGGCGCGGATCAAGCGGCCCGTCGTAACCGAAGTGTCAGCCTGCACGAGCGACATCTATCCGACCATCATGGACATTCTGAATCTAAAAGTTCCCAATCAGGTGGAACCGCTCGACGGGATCAGCCTGGTGCCGCTCCTGGACGGTCGGATGAAGGAAAGGCCCAGCCCGATCGGGTTTTGGGCGCGCGGTTTCGGCCTGGCCTGGAACGACAACCGGTATAAACTGATTCAGAATGGTCCCGACAAGTGGGATCTTTATGACATGACTGTTGACATATCGGAAGAAACCGATCTGGCCGACAGGCACCCGGAGATCGTCAACCGGATGAAGGCCGAGTTGGAGAACTGGCGGCAGTCGGTGCTGAGGAGTGACCGCGGCGAGGACTACAAGGGCCAGTCGTTGTAATAGGGCGGCCAGGGTGCGGAGTTCCGGGGATACAATACTTAATTCGGACGGTCGGCGGGAAACGCGGCGTCCCGGCGGGACGCCGCGCTATGTTTTTTTGGCACGCGGCGGTGAACGGCGGACTAAGCCGCAAGCGGCGGGCCCGGCGGCGAAACCCCGGCGCGCCGGGGCTCACGCCAGGGCTTCGACGACCACTTGGCGCATCGTTTTCACCGGCGCGGATTGGCCCGTCCACAACTCGAACTGTTCGACGGCCTGGCGGACGAAGTGGTCGATGCCGGCGACGGTGCGGCACCCGGCGGCACGGGCGTCGCGCAAGAGTTTCGTTTCGGCGGGATTATAGACGGCATCATAGACGACCATGTCTTTCCGCAGCATTTCCGCAGGAACGGGCGAAGCGTCCCTGTCGGGGTGCATACCGACGGGGGAGCAGTTAAGGAGAAGATCAACAACCATTGCGGATTGCGGATTGCGGATTGCGGATTGAGAGAGAACGGCAGCAAGGCGAGATCCCTCGACTCCGCTGCGCTGCGCTCGGGATGACAGACCCGAGGCGGCGGCGAGTTCGCGGGCCAAAGCCTCAGCGCGGGCCGGATCTAAATCGGTGAGAGTCAGGATCGCGCCGGCGTCGGCGAGGGCGAAGGCCATGGCGCGGCCGAGGCCGCCCGCGCCGAGAAGGAGGGCGCGTTTGCCGCGGAGCCAACCCTTTCCGACGACAGCCTCGATGGAAGCGATGCCGGCGGAGATGTCCGTATTCGTTCCGAAGAGGGAGCCGTCGGGCCGGCGGACGACGGTGTTGATGGCCCCGATGCGGCGGGCGAGGGGCGCGAGGTCGTCCATCGCGGCCATGACCTTCTGCTTGTGGGGGATGGTGACGGAGTAGCCGTCGAAGCCGAACTCGCGGAAGGCGCGGACGAAGGCGGCGGGGTCGCCTTCGACCCAGAGGGGGAGATAGACGGCGTCGATGCCGGCGTCGGCGAAGGCGGCGTTGTGGATGCGCGGAGAAAGGCTGTGGGCGACGGGGTCGGCGATGACGCCGAAGACGCGCGTCGCCGGTCCGATGCGGTGGACGCGGTAAAGGTTGAGCATGTCCGAGAGGGAAAGTTGACCGGGTCCTGCTTGGGGTGCGCCCGACGGATCAGCGCCCCGCAAGCGGGGCGGCGAACCGGGCGCGGGGGGCGGCGAACCGGGCGCGGGGGGCGGCGAACCAGGCGGAGGCACGGCCGGGCAAGGCCGGCCGTGGCACACAGGTTCGTTGAATGAGGCGTAAGTCAGAAAAGCGCCGAACTTCGGGGCGAGGATGCGCGTGAGGAGGCCGCGGGGTCCCATGGAGAGGGCGATGGTGGGGGTGCGTGCGGCGCGGAGGAGGCGAAGGACGGGAACGGTGTCGAGGATGTGGTTGGCGGTGACGGCGATTTTGACGACGTCGGCGCCGAGTCGTGCGAGGCGGGCGTGGACGGCGTCGAGGTCGGGCGGCGTCTCTCGGAAGTTGTGGTAGGAGACGATGCGTTTGGCGGGAGCGACGGGGCCGAGGGCCTGGAAGGCGTCGTGTTCTATGTCAATATATTGGGCGCCGAGGCGGGCGGCCTGTCGGAGGAGTTCGAGTCGCGGCTCTTCGGGTCCATCGTAGAGTCCGCCCTCGCGTTTGGGTCGGCAGGTGAGGATGAGGGGGCAGGGGGGCCGGGCGAGGAGCCGGGGGAGGTCGGGGGCCTGGATGGCGTCGAGGCGCAATTCAACAGACATTGCGGATTGCAGATTGCGGATTGCGGATTGAACGGATGAAAAAGAACTCAAAACGGAGGCGAGGCGCGTCAGATCGAGGAGGGCCTCGTCGGTGGAGCGTGGCATGAGGCTGACGCAGATCATAGGCGAACCTTCGCACGCTTAACGGCGAACGGCGAGCGCCGCGCAAGCGCGGCGGCTAAATGCGGCGAACGGCGAGCGCCGCACCCGCCTTCGTCCCGGCGCGCCGGGACTACGCCGTGGCAAGCAAGCGCGGCGGCTCTACGCGGCGCGCGGCGGTCAGGGGGCGGTGTTGGCGGCGCGCTGGAGCCCGGCGAGCCGCTTGTGGAGTCGGCCGATGATGCGTCCGGCGGTTTTGCGATGCAGGGGCCCGTTGTTGGCGGCGCGGTGGAGCATTTTTTCGCACTTGAGCAATTGTTCGCGAGCCTTGTCGGCGTTGCCGGCGGCGACGGCGGCGAGGAAGTCGCGTCGAGCGGAGCGGATGCGGCTCTTGATGGTGCGGTTGCGGATGCGGCGGGTCTCGTTCTGTCGGACGCGTTTTTTAGCGGATAGGGAGCGTGGCATGGGTACGGCTCTCCTTCCTCTTTATGAGGGCTAGGGGTGTGGTGGTTTTTCCTGTTCTTCGGCGCGTCGTCGGAGGGATTCGAGCCTCTTGGCGGCGTCGCGGTACTGGTAGTCCTGCTGGACGATGCGGCTGAACCATTCGATGGCGCCGGGCAGTTTGCCCTGGATTTCGAGGGTCATGGCGAGGTTGTACTGGAGTTCCTTGGCGAAGGCGTCGCCGGTGAGTTCGTGGCGTTCGAGGGCGGTTTCGAACTGGTTCTGTGCCTCCTGGTAGAGTTTTTTGGCGAAGAAGCATTGGCCGAGGAGGTTGAGGGCCTGGACGTGGCGTTTGGGGTCGCGTGAGGCCTGCTGGAAGGAGACGATGGCCTCGTCGAACAGACCCTTGCGGTATTGGCGGATGCCGAGGTCGAGGCGGATGCCGAGCTCGGTGGGATACTGTCGCTGGCGTTCCAGATAGGCTTTCAGTTCGAAGGCGTCCTGTTCCTGGGAGATTTTTTTATGTTCGGCCTTGAGGTCGGCGCGGTCGGGGTTGGCCTCGATCTCGACGTCGAGGTCCCGGAGGCGTGCGCGGTACTCGGCCATGTAGATATCATCCATGCGGTACTTGTAGCGGTAGTCCTTGCTCGTCTCGAGGGCCTTTTTCAGGATCGCCATGGCATCGGGGATGTTGCCTCGCCGCGCCTGGCAATCGGCGAGGGCCTGCATTTTGATGGGGTTTTCGGGGTCGGCGTCGAGAGCGGTTTTGAGTTCGGCGTACTGGTCGTCGAGTTGTTCCTCGGTGCGGATGACCTGCTGGGTGGCGGCCACGGACGCCTGCCGGCGGTCGCGGATCATGTCGTGGAAGTCGGTGACGGATTCGAGGCGGCTGTCCTCGATGCTGCTGGAGGCCGCCAGGTCGCGAGCCCGCTTGTCCAGCGTCCGGTCGGAGGGGTCGATCTTGATGGCCTGGTTGAGGGCTTCGACGGCATCGCGGAATCGGCGTTGGTCTTCGTAGAGGTCGGCCAGGGTGGTGAAGATCTGCTTCTGAGGTTTTTTGGTTTTGAGGGTTTCCTCAGCGGCCAGTTCGCCGGACCAGATCGCAACGTCCACGTACTCCAGCCGCCGCGCCAACTGCATCATCTGCGTCAGGTACATGACGTTCTGGGGGTCGTAGGCGAGAGCGGCTTCGAGGGCGAGCATGGCGTCCTTGTGGCGGCCGAGCATCTGATAGATCGCCGCACGGATCTGGCTTACGAACCGGGCGAGACCGCCGCGCTTGCCCTGGCTTTTCCGACGAACGGCCGCGTCTCTCAGGCCCTTATGGCCCTTCTCGATGTCCTGGGGGTCGTAGCGCAGGCCTTCGAGGTACAGCGCGATGGCGTAATCGAAGTTGCTGTGGACGGTGGCCTGCTGGGCGCGGTCGAAGCAGCCGTCCGCCAGCAGCCGGACCTCCGCCGCCATGATATCCGTCGGCGCCTGCTCGGTCGGCGGGGCGTCGGGCGACGAGCCTTCGGCCTTCGGTTGTGTCCCGTTCTTCTCGGGTTCAGCCAAAGAAACGGCCTCCGTTTGGGTCCGCCGGCCAAGGGACCGCCCTTGCTCATTCCCGAGGCGTGCCGGAAAAGGTTACTTTACGCCCGCCGGCCGATATGTCAACCAAAAAGCGGTCTTGTAGCCCCCGGGGCGGGGACCTATAATAAAAGACTGTGGACTCCCCAGGCCAGCGGGGAGGGCGATCTGGCGAGGAGAGGCGACATGGAACTGCATCTGTACCCCGATCCGGTTCTTCGGGACCGCTCGGAACCGGTCGAGGTTTTCGACGAGGCCTTGGCGGCGCTGGCGCGCGAGATGACCCGCGTGATGCGCGAGAACAACGGCCTTGGCCTGGCGGGGTCCCAGGTCGGCGCCCTGAAGCGCATCGTCGTCATCGCCCCCGATGCCGAACCCGGAAGCGAAATCGTCCTCGTGAACCCCGAAATCGTCGAGACGGCGGGCTGGGAGGAGGCCGATGAGGGGTGTCTGAGTTTCCCAGGCATCTACGTCAAAGTGGGCCGCTTCGCCCGCGTCGTCGCCCGCTATCAGGACCCGAGCGGCCGGCCGCAGCGCTTCGAGGCCGAAGGGCTCCTCGCCCGTGCCGTTCAGCACGAACTCGACCATCTCGACGGCCGCCTGCTCGTCGACCGCATGTCTCCGGTCCAGCGGATGGCGCAGCGGCGCAGGCTCCGCGACCTGGCGACCCGCTACCAGCGTCGGATCGATCAGGCGGTCAGGGTCGGCGGGACCCCCGAGGGGACCGACGCAGGGTCCGAAGCCGCCGATTAGTACTACTACGCTGTGTTCTTAAACGCAGAGAACGCAGAGAGCGCAGAGAACGGCGCAAATTGGGTAAACAAGGACGAAAAGGGAAGGCGTCAGTTGTTGGCTGCTGTTTGTTGTTACCCAGGTCTCGGCTTTCTCTGCGGTCTCCGCGATCTCTGCGTTGAAATCACGTTGTGGAACCGGCATTGGAATCCTCCTCATGCGAATCGTCTTTGCGGGTTCGGGCACCTTCGGATTGCCCACGCTTCGCGCCCTCGTCGAGGGCGGCCAGGAGATCATCCTGGCCGTCACGCAGCCCGACCGGCCGGCCGGCCGCGGGCGGGCCGTCCATGCCGGCCAGGTGAAACGCTTCGCCGCCGACGAGGGCATCCGCCTCCTCCAGCCCGAAGACATCAACGCGCGCGGTCCCGTCCGGAGCATCCGGGCCGTCGCGCCCGACCTGCTTCTGGTCATCGCGTTCGGCCAGAAGATCAGCCCTTCGCTCATCGGCGCCCCGCGCTACGGCGCCGTCAACCTGCACGCCTCGCTTCTGCCGAAGTATCGCGGCGCGGCGCCCATCAACTGGGCCATCATTCGCGGCGAAGCCGAGACGGGACTCACGGTCATCGAGATTACCGACCGCATGGACGCGGGCGACATTCTCGGCCAGCGCGCGACGCCCATCGGTCCGGATGAAACGGCGGGCGAACTGCACGACCGTCTCGCCCTCCTCGGCGCCCGCCTCGTCACCGAGGTCGTCCGCGAACTGGCGCTCGACGAGGTCGGACGACGCCACCAGAACGAGGCCCAGGTCAAGATCGCCCCGCGCCTCAAGAAGACCGACGGCCTGGTGGATTGGAACCAGCCCGCCGACGACGTCCATAATCTTATCCGCGGCACGACGCCCTGGCCTGGGGCCTACACGTGGTGGCGGCGCAAGGCCGGCCGCGAGCCCCTCCGCCTCATCCTCGCGAAGACCAGGCTGCTCGAGGGCGCCGCCTCCGGCGGGGGGCCCGGTACCGTCCTGGCTGCCGGACGCGAAGGCGTCGACGTCGCCGCCGCTCGCGGCGCCGTCCGCATCCTCAGCCTCACGCCGGCCGGCAAGCGGACCATGAGCGCCGCCGACTTCGTCAACGGATACGCCATCGAGCCGGGCGCACGCTTCGCGTCCGCCAGAGAGGGCGCCTCGTGATTGACCGGGCCGTCATCGCCTTGAATAACCTGGCCGTCCGCCTTCGTCGCACCCGCTCGAAGCCCGGCGAGGTGCTCGTCCTTTTCTCCCGCTGCCTCCAGCGTTCGGCCTGCGACGCCAACGTGACCGACGACCTCGCCAACTGCCGGCGCTGCGGAAAGTGTCTCGTGACCCGGTTCCTCGAACTGGGCGAGCAGTACGGCGTGCAGGTGTCCATGGCGACGGGGGGCCGCCTCGCCGCCCGGCGCGCCGCGGATGCGTCGGTCAAGGCCATCGTGGCCGTGGCCTGCGGCAAGGAATTGCGCGCGGGCATCTTCGCCTCGCTGCCCAAGGCCGTCCTCGCCCGCTCGATCGAGTGGCCGTGCGGCCCGTGCAAGGACACGACCATCGAGTTCCGCGAGGTCGAAGAGGCCGTCCGATGGTTCCTCCGGTGACGCCCGCCACGCCGTCCGCCCGCAGCGCCGCGCTCGATGCCCTTCGCCGCGCCCGCAAGACGCGGACCTTCCTCCGCGACGCCCTCCACGCCGTCTTCGAGGAAACCCGCCTGGAGCCGCGCGACCGCGCGCTCGCGACCCAGTTGGCCGCCGGCATCGTCCGCCATCGCCGCACGCTCCGCCTGTTCGTCAGCCACGCCCGCGTCGCCCGCGGGTTCGACAGACCGCGAGGTCTGGCGACCGCGAGGCGTGCCCGCGGCAAGGGACGCCGCGCCACGACGATCCAGCCCGACCTCCTCGCCATCCTGGAACTCGGGGCGTTTCAACTCCTGTTTCTCGACCGCGTGCCGGACTATGCGGCGGTCAACGAAGCCGCGGAGGCCGCACGACGCACCGCGCGCGGCAAGAAGTCGGGCGACAAGGCCGCCGGCTTCGCGAACGGCGTCCTTCGCGGCGTCCAGCGCCTCATCGCCCGCCACGACCCCGATGGGCTTCCCGCCCCGGATGCCGTGCCGCACCCGGACGGCGGCGTCGTCCGACTCCGCGAGGCGGTCCTCCCCGATCCGCGCGAGGACCGCGCCGCCTTCCTCGGGGCCGCCTACTCCTATCCCGATTGGCTCGTCGCGCGCTGGCTCGACGCGTTCGGCGACGAGGCCGAAGCCGTTTGCCGATGGAGCAACCGCCGGCCCCGCCTTTTCGCCCGCGCGAACCCCATGTTTTATTTAACCCCCGGTGAATACACCGGGGGCGCCGTCATTCCTCCCGGTGAATACACCGGGGGCGCCGTTCCGGGCCCGCGCCCCGGGTGCCTCGACGTTTCGGACCTGGACCCGGCGAGACTGGAATCCCTCCTGGCTGAGGGGAGCCTGACGATCCAGGACCCCTCCGCCATGCTGGCCGTCGAGGCGCTCCGGCCGGCGCCGGGCGAGGAGGTGCTCGACCTCTGCGCGTCGCCGGGAACCAAGACGACGCAAATCCTGGAGGCGATGCGCGGCGAGGGACGCGTCGTCGCCTGCGACCGCAACCGGGAGAAACTCGAACCGCTCAGGCAGATGGCGGCGGCACGCGGCGCGAAGAACCTCACTCTCTGCCTCGTGGACGGCCTCGGCCGGGCGGCCCCGGCGAAAGGATTCGACGCCGCCCTCCTCGACGCCCCGTGCTCCAATACGGGCGTCCTCGCGCGCCGCGTCGAAGCCCGTTGGCGTCTTCGGCCGGACGACCTCGAGGAATTGCCCCGCCGGCAACTGGAACTCCTGGCCCTCGCCGGCGGCTTCGTTCGGCCGGGGGGGCGGCTCGTCTATTCCACCTGCAGCCTCGAAGTGGAGGAGAACGAAGGCGTCGTCCGGGCCTTCCTCCATACCCATCCGCCGTGGCGCCTGGCCGCGAGCGAACAACTCCTCCCCGCCGCCCACCACGACGGCGCCTTCTGGGCCCTGCTGAAAAAAGGTGTCAGGAACCTTTTCTCGAGAAAAGGTTCCTGACACCTTTTTTCGACACCTTTTTTCGTTTTCCGTTTTTCTCACCGCAGGTATTCGCACGAGTGGCGTGTGGCAAGGCGGAGCATCCATTGTGAGCCGCGGAGCGGCGATTGACGATAGCCACGGGTGCACCTGTCCGCCATAGCCCGAAGGGCGACGGCGGAAACCCGTGGAAGCCGGGGACGGGCGATAATTTCCATTTCTTCTTTTCGAGCCCCGTAGCCCCGAAGGGGTCCCTTCGGGAGGGCGATTGAATCAATCCCACACGGAGCGCGGATCGTATTCAATGCCGTGACGCTCCAGGAGCGCCAGAAACTCCTCTTCGAACGTCTGTTTTCGGTGATGAGATTTCTGATCGCCGAGGTACTTTTTGACCTGCTCTGCGTTGGACTGGCTCACGCTGAACGCGGCGTACCCGTTCTGCCAGGCGAAGTCCTGCTCGGCGGGGAAGGTCTTGTGAACCCAACCCGAGGAGAGGCTCTTCCACGCGCGCATCGCGTCGGCGACGGCCACGTCGGTGCGCAGCAGGATCAGGCCGTGGACATGGTCGGATGTGCCACCGATCTGGAGAGCCGGGCCGAATTCTTCGCGGGCGATGCCGCCGAGGTATTCGTGGAGGCGCGTGCGGAAGGAATCGTGGATCGTCGGACGCCGGTCTTTCGTGCCGAAGACGGCGTGGACAAGGAGATTCGAGTAGGTGTGGCCTATCAGGCGGTCCTTTCAATCGCCCCTCCAGGGTTCCGACAACATAACATAAATGGATGGATTTGCGGCGCTCTTTTCCACGGGCTTTCCGCCCGTGGCTACCATCATGCGCCGCTTCGCGGCTTGAAAAGCATAACGCAAACGGAGGGACTTTGCTCGCCGGTTTCCACGGTCAGTCGCCCTCGTCCCGGTGCGCCGGGGCTATGGTGGCTGGACAAACCTGCCCTGAGTCCCGGCGCGCCGGGTGTAATTCTCTTGGCGGGTATTCGCCCGGGTCCTATGATGGGGTCATGGAGCAGAACGAGGCCATCCAGGCGAATTATCGCCAAGCGTCGTTCGCCACGTGGCTGTG
>Ga0315289_10015551_pt1 | contig 10557 bp, 11 predicted proteins | sample YL17G11_40_MG_FD_203452 | JGI IMG/M metagenome (GOLD analysis project Ga0315289, IMG submission 203452) | Sediment microbial communities from Yellowstone Lake, YNP, Wyoming, USA - YL17G11_40 | ecosystem: Environmental > Aquatic > Freshwater > Lake > Sediment | place: USA: Wyoming | collected...
CCAGGTGGCATAGGTCGAGAACTTGTAGCCCCGGCGGTACTCGTACTTGTCCACCGCCCGCATCAGCCCGGTGTTCCCTTCCTGGATGATGTCCAGGAATGACAGTCCGCGGTTGCGGTACTTCTTGGCGATGGAGACCACCAGGCGGAGGTTGGCCCCTGACAGTTCCCGCCGCGCCTGCTCGTAGTCGTTATAGACCTTCTGGATGGCCTTGACCCGCTTGCGGAGCATCTCGGGATCCTCCAGCACCAGCTCCACCAGGCCGTCCAGTTCCTCCTTCATCACCTCCAGGTCCTCGGGGGGCACGCGCGCGTCGGCCGACTCAATCTGCCGCTGGAGCTCCTCCATCTTGTTGGCCATGTGATGGAGCTTCTTCATCAGCGGCTGAATCTTGGAGGTCCGCAGCGACATCTCCTCCAGCAGGCGGGCCGCCCGGCGGCGCCGTCGCCACAGCCGGCGCAGCGCCCGCCGGCGCTGGGCCTCGCTGGCAGAGCGGTCCCTGCTGCGCTTCCAGTCAGCCACGTCGGCCGCGATGATCATCTGGAGCGTCTTGAGGTTGGCCGGCATGCGGTCGGTCACCGTCTCCTTGGAGAGGTTCTCGGCCGTGGAGGTCTTCATCGTGCGGTCGAAGGGCAAGTCGCCGGCGTGGACTTGCGAGATGATTTCGACGGCCTGCTGGATGCAGTAGTCGCACTCCAGCACCCGCCGGCGGAAGTGCATCCGCGTCATCTCGATCTTCCGGGCCAGCGAGATCTCCTGGTCGCGGATCAGCAGCGGGATCTCGCCCATCTGGGTCAGGTACATGCGGACCGGGTCGTCGATCCGCTTGGCCGCCTCCAGATCCTCGACAACCTCCTCGGCCTTCTCAGCCGCCTCCGGCCCAACTTCCTCGGCCTCCACGAAGGGCTCGCGGGTCGCTGCCTCGGACTTGTCGATCAGCTCGATCCCCAGCTCGTCCAGGGCCATCAGCAGGGAATCAAGCTTGTCCGGGGAGACCGCCTCGTCGGGCAGGTTGTCGTTCATCTCCTCGTAGGTGAGGTAACCGCGCTGCTTGCCCTTTGCGATGAGTCGCTTTACGCTGGCATCCAATGAGTCAGCCATGAGTTAGAGGGCTCCACAGTATTTTGTGAAAGACAAATCTTTCCATTATACTCATGCGGCTGCAACAGACAACAGCTTGCCGGTACTAGTGAATCCCGGTCCAGCGGGTCAGGTCCGGCTGGGTAGCCTGCTGCTGTCGCTGGCGGATGGCCTCATCGTCCAACCCGCCGGACTTCAGTTGAGTCAGCTCCCGCTGCCGGCGCCGGTGCAGCAGCGCCTCCACCGCGTCGGATAGGGTCTTCTCATGGTTGCCGCGGCGCTGGGCCTGGTGCACCATGTCCGCCAGCAGGGCCCCCTGGCTCACCAACTCCTCGTCGGCCAGCAGCTCCTCCAGGCCCAGCCGGCCATGCAGGCCGTGCCGCCACACGCCCTCGGCCACCTGCCGCAGCACCGGATCGTCGAAGTCCTCCATGCCCAGCCGCTCGGCCACCTGGTCGAACATCTCCGGACGCAGCAGCACGACCTCCAGCACCTGTCGGCGCGGGTCGCCCAGGCCCGCCGCGGCGCCCAAGGCCTCCGCCCGCCCGGCTGGAGCGCCGCTGGAGCGGGTTACCTTGCGGGCGTGCCGCTGCATCTGCTGCTGCAACTCCAGCGGCGAAATATTCAGCATGTGTCCGATGTGCTGGGCCAGTTGCGACCGCCGCACCTGGTCGATCGCCCCATACGCCCCCGACGTAGCCGCCAGCCGCAGGAAGTCGTCCACCAGGGCGGCGCGGTCGGCCAGATTCCCGCCGGCGGCGCGATAGGCCTCCAGCCGACGCTCCCAGACGTACTGCAAGGCGTCCGGCGCCCCCGCCACCAGCACCCGCAGCGCCTCGCCCCCCGCCGCCAGACAGTAGTCGCAAGGGTCCTTGCCCCGCGGCACCGCCGCCACCCGCACGTGCAACTGCTGGGCGACGAACAGCTCCATCGCTCGCTCGGCCGCCGCCGCGCCGGCCGTGTCCGAGTCGAACAGCAACACCACCTCCCGCGCGTAACGGCGCAGAAGGCGCACGTGTTGATCGGTCAACGAGGTGCCCAGCGTCGCCACGACGTTGGTCAGCCCCGCCTGGTGCGGGATCAGCACGTCCAGGTACCCCTCGACCACCACGGCCTGATCCCCGGCGGCGATGGACTCTCGGGCCCAATTGAGCCCGTAAAGCTGCTGCGACTTGTCAAACAGCGGCGTGTCGGGGCTGTTAAGGTACTTGGCCCGCTCATCTTGGGCCAAGGCCCGCCCGCCGAAGGCAATCGTCTTGCCCGTGGTATCGATGATGGGGAACATCAGCCGGTTGCGGAACCGGTCGTAATGGCCCGGGTCGGCCGGGCGCGGCGCGATCAGCCCAGCTTGGAGCATCCGCTCGACGCTTAGCCCCGCCCGCCGCCCGGCCGTCAGCAGCGCATCCCAGGCATCCGGGGAAAACCCCAGGCCGAACCGGCGGATCGACTCATCACTAAGCCCCCGGCCGCGGGCATAGTCCAGCGCCCCCTGCCCCGCCGGCGACCAGAGCTGCTGCTGGTAGAACTGCGCCGCAAAACTCATGGCCCCCGCCAGCGTGGCGCGATGGTCGGCCTGGCCGGCCTGGTCGTCCAGGTCGCGCGGCATGGGGATGTTGGCCCGCTGCGCCAACGCCCGCACCGCCTCCGGAAAGCTGGAACGCTCAAGGAGCATCAGGAAGTTGAACACCCCCCCGCCGGCCCCGCAGGCAAAACACTTGAAGATCTGCTTGGCGGGGGAAACGTTCAGGGACGGCCTTTGGTCGTCGTGGAACGGGCACAGGCCGACGAACTCCCTCCCTCGCTTCTTGAGGGCTAGGTACTGGCCCACCAGCTCGACGATGTCCGTCGCCTGGGCTACCTGCTGGACGAAATGGTCTGGGAATCTAGCCACCGAGGATAACGGCTTAATCATTCGCCCCGCGCCGGCCCGCCGGCAAGGGGGGCGACAGAAAATTGTGCCGAACGGGCTGCCCCCGCCCTTCGGTCTGTCGACGTCGGGGAGCGGCCACGTACACGGACAAGAATTCGCAAATGGCCGGAACTCTTGCTGCCAGGACCACTTCCATCCACGTTGCGGCCCGGATAATCCACAACGCGGGCCTGCGAAAGCTGTTCAGTTCATCTTAGGTTCACGGGCTGCGGGCCGATCGGCCGGAAGCGGCGTAACTTGGCCGACGTCGCAGCGGCCGTCCAAGGCCCGGTTGACCAGCCGGTCGGCCCCGACATTCCGATCCCGCCGGACGTGCTTGACCACGCAGGACTCGAACTGTCGGCACAGCCGCAGCGCCCGCTGGTGCAGCGGCTGAAGGTGCGCCGACTTGACCCGATACTCCCCGTTCATCTGGCGGACCAGCAGCTCCGAATCGCTGTAGACGTTCACGGTGGAGGCCCCACAGGCCCGCGCCGCTTCCAGGCCGCGGATCAGGGCTTCATACTCAGCCATGTTGTTGGTGGTCCGGCCCAGGTAATAGCCCGCGCGGTGCAGGACGGCCCCTGCCTGGTCGGTCAGCACCACGCCCGCGGCGCCCGGCCCGGGATTCCCCCTGGCTCCGCCGTCCACGTGCAGGTTTACGCTACGAGCCTCCGGCACCCGCCGTTCTCCCTTGGCCCTTGCGCCGCGTTGTCCACCGGCCGCAGGAAGCCATCAGACGTTGGAGCTCTCCGCCTGGGGCTCCAGATACAGGATCCGCTGGCAGTTGTCGCAGGTCCGCACCTGGTCGTGCACGCGCAGGGCGTTGGCGTGCTCGGCGTTGAGGCTCAGAAAACAGCCACCGCACACGTACTCGTGCGGCGGCTTCTTGCCGTGGATCTCGATGGCGGCCATCGCCTCGCCGTCGTAGTTGGCCGCCACTCGACTGAACAGGCCCAACTCCCGGGGCGGCACCGCGGCGGCCGCCTCCTGGCGCTTAGCCGTCAGCTCCTGGAAGATTCCCTCCAGCCGCTGGACCTCCTGCTGGTTGGTCGGCTGGATCTCCTGGAGCTTCTGGGTCTCCGCCTCGATCGCCTGTTGCTTGAGCCGCGCCTCGGCGGCCACGTTGTCGGCGTCCTGCATGACCTTCAGGACCTCGTCCTCGAGCTTGGCGTTGTCGGCCTTGAGGGAGTTGATCTGAGTGAGAATGGCGGCGTACTCTTTGTTGGTCTTGACCGTGTTGAGGGCGCCGCGGAAGCGGACCACCTGGTCTTCCTTTTGGCGCAGATCCACCCCCAGCAGGTCGGCGTCCTTGCGACGGTGGACGGTTTTCTCGTGCAGTTGCTGCCAGGCGGCCTTGAGCTCGTCCACCTTTCGTTGCTGAACGGCCACGGCGCTGCGCCGGATCTGGAGGCGCCTGCGGACAGTGGCCAGTTCCCGCTCGACCGCCTGCAATCGCAGCAACGCCGACATAATGGGTCCCATGCACGCGCCCTCTTTACTTGTGAATGACAAACCTAAACCCCGGATTATGTCCCCCCCCGCGGAAGAATGCAAGCTGTTCGTCGGGGGAATGAACAGCCGGAGAAACGGACGGGACCGCGGCGGGGCCCCAAACCCGCCGCGAAGGTGAAACGGGGAGCCTGTCGCCGAGCGCTCTACCCGGCGATCACCCGCCAGGCCTCCAGGAGGTCCTCCAGCAGGCGGATGACGTCCTGGATCTTCCGGGCGTCCTGGTGGATGTTCGCCTCGCACAGGTGGCGGCGCATGAACGCATACAGCGACCGCAGCGACTTGGCGATCTCCCCCCCCGCCTCCATGTCCAGCGAGCAGTCCAGCTCGGTGATGACGTCCAGCGCCCGGACGATGAACTGCCCCTTGGCCGCGGGATCCTGCCGCTCCATCTCCAGCATCGCCTGGCGCAGGAACTTGATGGCCCCTTCGTACAGCATCACCACCAGCCGCCCCTTCGGCTGCGTGGTGACCGAATTCTCTCGATACGCCGCTATGCCGCCCATGACGTCACCTATGACTGTTTGTCTGAGTTCTGCGACGACCACGCCAGGGAGTTCAGCATGGCCTCGAACGCGCCTCGCTGGGAGTCAAGCCGCGCCAGCGTCGCCTCCAGGCGGGCGAATTTCTGCTTCAAGCGGGTCTCCTCCTGCTCCAAGCGATCCTGGCGGCGCTCGATCAATCGCGCCAGCGAATCGATATGGCTTTGCACCGTCTTCTTCTTGAGCACCAGGGTCCCGTCCGTGGCGTCCAGGATGTCCTGAACCCGGTCGTAGGCCGCGCCCGCAAAACCCTGCCGCAGGCGCACCTCCGCCGTCTGCGTCCGCACCCCGCCCTCCCCCGCCTGGCCGTCCCACGTCCCCTGAAGCTCCAGCATCTCCACCGGAGTGTCCTCGCGCCCGCTGGCCCTCCCGGTGGCCGCCTCAACGTCCAGGTCGTGCCAGGTGAACGTCCCCTGTAGCCGGATCCGCCCGGAAAGCAGCTCCCCGGTGGTGTCGTTGAACCCAAGCTCCACGTCGTACATGCCAGCCTGCGTGGCCGACCCGGCGCCGATGAACTGAACGTATTCGCTATCGGTGGCGCCGGACTTGTTGGCCCCGATCACGGCCAGCACGTCCTCATAGTGCTCGTTGAGCGCATTATCCAGGATTGCTGCGTCCAGCTCCATCAGACCGTCCCTGTCCACCGTCAGGCCGATCTGCTCGGCAAGCATAAACGGGTCCGAGCCGGAGACAAACCCCTTGACGGACCCGAGCAACGCCAGGCGGATCTGCACGCCCACCGCGTTCACCATGCCGTCGCCCTGGAAAATCCCTGCAACCTTGGTCGTCGTGTCGTAGCCGGTGAAGGCGTCGATCTTGGCCAGTAGCGAATTATAGGCATCCACCAGGCCCGTGATGCCCTCCCGCAGGAGTGCATTGCTCTGGGTGACCGTAACGGCCGCCTCGCCGGTGTCGTTGAGCGTCAACGTCAGCCCGGGGATGACGTCCGTGATGGTGTTGGAGCTGCGCTGGACCCACTGGCCCTCCCCGCTGGGGTAGCCGTCAACCTTAAGCCAAGCATCCTGGGCCGTTTGCGTGCGTTCGAAGTCCGCCGCGCCAAACCCCGCCAGCGTGGTGGCGGCCTCGACGGTGATGGTGTAGTCCGCCCCGGTCTGCCGGCCGGCCAGCACCAGGTGGTAGGCAAGCCCCGAGCCATCATCATATTCGAGGATACTGGCGGTCACGCCAGGGTTGTCGGCATCGTTGTTGACGAGGTTTCTCAATCCCGTCAGCGTCGTCTCAGTGTTGACCTGGATCGTCCGGGTGACCGCGGATTCTCCGATGCCCAGGGTGTAGACGAATTGGGCAGCCGTCTCGGTCAAGGGCTCATCCTGGCTGTCTAAGCCCGCGTGCACCTGCCGCTCCGACCTGGCCAGTTGGCTCACGACGATCTGGTGGCTGGCGGGGGTCGCCCCGGCCCCGGCGGTGGCCCGGACGATGTCCTGGTCGGAGCAATTCACCGAGACCGCCTCCAGCGTGCTGGGATCGCGGAGGCCATCCAGGACGTTCTGGAGGTTCGTCAGTTGCGTCTGGAGGTCGCTTAAGGCGCTGAGGCGGGCTTGCCAGGTTGACTGGGTGCGCTGGAGGTTCTGTAGCGGCCGCTGGTTGATCGCCATCAACTGCGCGACGATCGTATCCGTGTCGATGCCGCTGAAGACTCCTGCTAGCGCCAGATCGCTCATGGCCGGCTCCCAGGCCAGGGGACCTTCGGGCCGTCCCTGGCCGCTCCATTGGTCATTATCGAGTACGCCAGGGATTACTTGAGCCGACCTAAAAAACAGGCTCATGGGCGCCGCCTGCGCGGCGTCCATGAGCCGTGTTGCGCCGGTCTCGAAGGCGCCCCGCCCCGGTCAGGGCGCCGGACCGCCTTCCTGATTCAATGCTCTTACCGCAGCAGCGTCAGGGCCATCTGCGGCATCGTGTTGGCCTGGGCCAACATGCTGATGCCTGCCTGAGCCAGCACCTGGTTGCGGGACATCGCCGCCATCTCGGTGGCCACGTCCACGTCGCTGATGCGGCTTTCGGCAGCCATCAGGTTCTCCGACTGAATGTTCAGCACGTCGGTGGCCGCCTCCAGGCGGTTCATGATGTAGCCCAACTGGGCACGGTATTGGTCCTTCTGGACGATGGCCAGGTCAATCTCCGCCAGGGCCGCGGCGGCATTTTCCTGGGTCGCGATGCTCAGGCCCGTATTCAGGCCCTCGGTCTCCACGAACTCGCCCACTTCTAGACCGACCTGGGTCGAGGCGTTGACGATGGCCGCAACGCCACCGGCCTGGGCGGAGACCTTCATCGTGCTCAAGCCCGTTTCGACGTTGGTGATCACCTGAGCGGCGTTGTAACCCGCGGCGGTGTTGATCTCCGTGACGATCTCCGTCATGGAGTAGTCTTCCGCCGCCAGAACGAAGGTGATCTCCGCCTCAGTCCCGAACGTAAGGGTGAAATCCTGGGCGGGGTTGCCGGTGACCCACCCATCAGCATCCGGCTCGGCGATCCAAGTCGCAGTGACGATATTGGACTTGGTGGCGGTGATGCCCAGGGCCGCCGCGTCCATCGGGGCCGCCGTGATCTCGACGGTATCGGTGGACCCCAGGTGGATGTTGTAGGTCTCCTCCGACGCCAGCAGCGTAATGCCGTTAAACTCCGTGGTGCTGGCGACGCGGGTGATTTCCTCCGCCAACTGGCCGAACTCGTTATTCATAATGCCCCGCTGATCCACGGAGTACGAATCCGTGGCCGCCTGCTCGGCCAGCTCCTTCATGCGGACCAGGATGTCGTCGACGACGCCCATGGCGCCTTCAGCCGTCTGAAGCATCGAAATGCCGTCCTGGGCGTTGCGGGCGCCCTGTTGGATGGTCGCCATGTTGGCTCGAATCAACTCGCGGACGGCCAGGCCGGCGGCGTCGTCCTTGGAGCTGTTGATCCGCAAGCCTGATGACAGGCGCTCCACTGACTTGGCCAAGGCGTCGTAGCTGTTGGCCAAGTGGCGTGCGGCGTTCGTAGCCATGAGGTTGTTCTTGATTGCTAACATTTGGCATCTCCTAATAGAGTTGACTCGTCGCGTCCCTACCTGGCCGCCAGGTTCCCGGGACCCATATTCCGGTGCAGGCCCCCACGGACCTGCCGTGTTCGCTCATTGCCCGCAAGGACGCCCCAGCCCCAACGCCGACACGACGTCCATGCCGACCTGTTCCTATGGGTACTTATCGATGGAGCGACCGGAAACTTAAGCCCCCGGGGCAAAAAAACATAAAATCAGAGAATTGGCTTTATGCGGAACAACAGGAAAAATGGCTGCCTGTAGCGAAACTTATCGACAGCAAAAGAGGGTAATCGATGAGATTCGTGCGCCTGCCCTAGGCCCCACGGTCCAAAAGGGTGCGGGCCAGACGCTCCAGGGCCTCGGGCGTGTCGAGTTGGCCTGCCTTCAGCAATGCTTGGGCCTGCTCCACCGCCTCCAGGTCCACCTCCGGCGCCTCGGCGGCCTGGCGTACGTAGGGCTGGATGTCCGAGAGGACCTGGGAGCTGTCCACCGCCGCCTCCGTCTGCGCCTTGCGGGCAGGCAAAGCCGAGGGGGAAACCCCGGGGCGGTTCTCCGCCGGGCTTACGGGTTCGCCGCTATGGGCCGGATCAATCCGCACGTCAGTCGCTCCACAAGGGGTCCGTCATCTTGATTCTCGAAGCTTTCCGTTGAAGCTTTAGCACGTTTTGGCTGACACTGGAAGTATCCACCGGCTCGGCCGGCGGCGCCGGGGCATCCAGGGTGCAGGCCACCTCCTGCGCGACGAACTTCTCGAACATCAGCGGACTCATCCTCACCAGCCGCCACTGCGCCGGGTCGTAGCCGGTCCCAACCTGTTGATCATAGTATTCGCGGATGCGGCCCTCCGTCTGCAAATCCGTGGAGTCCCAGGTATCCCCCACCCCCCAGATCAGCTTGCCGTCGCGCAGGTTCAGCAGCCGCAGGTACAGGGCGATCTGCATCCGGGGGTGCGGGCGGAAGTGGCTCATCTTGCCCGTCAGCACCGCGTCGCAGTGCAGCGCCTGGCGGATCTGGGCCAGTTGCTCCATCGTCAGGCCGTCGCTGCCGTCCAGGGGCAGGTCCCGGCAGGCGGGATTGGCCGCGCTAACCAGGTCCAGGTGGAACAGGTTGCGGGCCTGGATGGCCTTGAACAGCGCATCGGTCATGTCGCGGGCGACCTTGGGGTACCCCTGGTCCTCGTAAAGCTCGACGAACACCACTCGCGGCACCCGTTGAAGCTCCTGGCGGCTGCTGAGGTAGTAGTTCACCCGCGGCCGCCCCTTGGCGCAAGGGCCGCGGCAACCAAGGGCCAGGCACAGCCCCGCCAGCACCGCCGCGGCGAGCGTGATCCTAAGGCTTGGGCGCATCGGCAGCCTCCGTGGTCTGGATGGCCTGCTCCAGGCCGGGCGGCATCTCACCATCCAGGAGCTTGAGGATCTTGGCCAGGGCCTCCAACTGGACTTGCTGGGCCTGGCGCATCTCCTGGCGGAAGCCCAGCACGTTGGCCTTCCACTTCTCCAGTTCCCCGCGAACCTCGATGAGCATCGTGTTGGCGTCGGAGAGTTCCTTGCGGGTGTTCTCCAACTCGATCTCCAGGCGGGCGATCTGGCCCCCCAACTGGCGGTTCTGATTGGCCAGCTCCTGGTTCTTGGCGGTCAGCTCCACGACCTTTTCGCTGGCCTGGGCGTACTTGTTGGACCACTCCAGCGCCACGTCCACCCCGCTGGGGCTGGGGCGGGTCGTCTCGTCGCGAATGGCCATCTGACTTAGATAGCGGGCCTGCTCGCCGGACGCCTCCGGCGGGGGCGCCGCCGTCACCGTGCCGGCCGGCCGATACCAGCCGCATCCCGCCAGGACCATCCCGATGCCCATCCATGCCAGACTGCGTGTCATCGTCTTCATGCTCCACCTCCTGCCTTGGCTGCTTCCGTCGCCGCGCGGGCGCCCACCGGGCGGGCCGGCGCCGCCGGCGCCGCATTGGCCGCTGCGTATTCGCACCGCACGTAGGTCCGCCGGCCGCACTCGCAGTGCAGCTCTAGCGTCAGTCCGCCGGCATCCTGGGCCACGATCCTCGCGGCGCCTGCCCCCGGACCGGCGGGCGACCGCGCCGTCGGCCCCAATGCCGCGGGCGGCCCCAGTTGAACCTGCTGAGACTTTAGTACATTCGTTCGTTCGTCCATGGGTCGATAATCCTACGCCAGCACGTCCACGTGGCCTTCGTCATCCTGCCGCGGAGGCGCCGCCTGGGCTTGCCGGGCGTCGCCGGAGCCGCCCTTGCGGCGCTTGCGGCCCGGTCGCTGGCGCCCTTTGCCGCCCTGGGCCCGCGAGTCCGTGATGGGGGTAAGCCCTCCCACGGTCTGTGGGCCGGTCGGCCCGTGCACCGGTTCATTCAAGGGGTTCATGCCTGTCCTTTCAGTAGCATGGACAGCTTGAACAACGCGCTGGCGTGGACCTGGCTCACTCGCGACTCCGTCACGCCCAGCACCGCTGCC
>Ga0315289_10015552_pt1 | contig 10556 bp, 11 predicted proteins | sample YL17G11_40_MG_FD_203452 | JGI IMG/M metagenome (GOLD analysis project Ga0315289, IMG submission 203452) | Sediment microbial communities from Yellowstone Lake, YNP, Wyoming, USA - YL17G11_40 | ecosystem: Environmental > Aquatic > Freshwater > Lake > Sediment | place: USA: Wyoming | collected...
GTGCCAGCACTTCGGTGGTGGCAGGATTCACGACGTCTAAAGTCTGAGTGGATTTAGACTCAACCCACTCGCCGTTGACATAGTTCTTCAAAACTTGGACTTCCAGCTTACGCTCCATCGTTTTCATAACTTGTACCATGCCCGATCGCGGAAGGTGGAACCCAGCGAACCAGTTATTAGGTTTTCTGAAATGCGCATAAGCGAGGCAAAGTAGACGCAATAAAATTCCGAAAATAGTTAGCGGCATGCGAAATGTCCGAAAAACAAGCACCGGAGTTTCAGAGGAAACGACAGAGATCCTTTCTCAAGAACTCCAACCAATATGCGTCTCTGTGGATTGCGTTTGAGCCGGCCGAGTCAGCGACGACGAAAGAGATTGCTTCTTGCTGCGATGATGCGTAGCGTTCGAAAAGTCATGGGTGGATTATGACTTTGATGGCTCCTTCCATTCTCTTCGAAAAGACTTCAAGCGCCCTTTCAAACTCCGTCAAGGGAAAAGTGTGAGTTATCAGAGGCTTGAAGTCCACTTTTCCCTTCTTGAGTAACGTTATGACCTCGTCGCAGCTGTTAGGGTCCGCTCTAACGCCGTATACGTCGAGTTCGTTTAGGGCGACTCTATCCATGGGTATAGGGATCTGCGCTCCTCCGGTGAGCCCGATGCAGATTATCGTTCCCCCCTGCCTGACCAAGTCTAGCAGCATCTTGTATCCGCTGTGACTGCCGCTGGTTTCTATCACCACGTCTGCGCCCAACCCCCCGGTTTCGCTCTTGATGATTTTTGCGGCATCTTCGATTTGGGTGTCGATGGTTAGGTCCGCGCCTTGTTTTCGAGAGAGCTCTAGTCCTGGCTTGCTGACATCTCCGTATCCAATCATGATTATTCTCCCTGCCCCGGCTGCTTGAGCAAACTGTTGTGTCATCAATCCTATGGCTCCTGGACCTATGATAGCTACTATGTCTCCGAGTTTGATGCGGCCTCTGTTTACCGCGTGCAGTCCGACCCCGGCTGTGTCAACGAGTGCTCCCTCGTCGAAGGAAATGTTGTCGGGCAATTTATGGAGGCTCTTGATGGAAATGGCGCAGTATTCGGCATACCCTCCGCTTTCAGTGAACCCGTAGTGTTTGTGCCCAGTTTCTTTCTTTCCGTAGTTGGCACATATGTTGTATCTTCCTTCTAGGCATCTCTTACAGAATCCGCATCCCTTCGAGGATTCGGCGGATACTTTATCGCCTACCTTCAGGCTGACGACCCCCGGTCCCACTTTGACTACTTCGCCAGCCCATTCATGACCTGGTGTGAACGGGTATCCCGGAGGCCAAAAACCTGGGTATTCTCCTGCAATGAGGTGAGGATCCGTCCCGCATATGGCTATCGACTTGACTCTGCAAAGCACTTCTTGGAAGCCGGCCTCTGGCACATCCACCTTTTCTATTTTGAAGTTCTTGGGTCCGTAGAGGACCAAGGCATTCATCTTTTCAGTCATGATAATTCCTTCTTGTCTCTTTTCGACAAAGTTTCCGATACCCCGGCCAAATAAGCGTTTGCTGATTCGTCAAAATCTCTTCATCATGCATCCTTGTCCGATACAGGTCTTCGAGGAAAGTTGAAATCATTCCATCTATTGCCGTCAATTCGGAGAAAGCTATCGCATCCAGTTCTCTTTCCTTGTACTATTACGGAGCTCGTTGCTTCGCTATTGCTGGAGACCCCTGATGTCCGCGTCAATCATGACATCGTTAGCCGGAGATTTGTCGGCTCATGTTCTTCGTGATGCGGATAGCGGGCTTCTCTGGATACAGCTGCTTTTCTGAACGACCGTCCTTGCGAGTTTTCTTGGCGTTGCCTCAAATCAAAAGATGATTGCCGGAAAGGGATATATATCGAACAAAACGGCAGCCTAACGGAAACTCTTCGAGGTTGTACTTACTTTGAAGGCAGTTTGTCCCGAATTTAGAGAGCAAACCGAAGTGGAGATTTTCGGCGAGAAGTATATCCTGACGGATTTGAGCCACGATCTAAGCCCAAAGAATCCCGTGTTTACGGGCCACTTGAAGACGGTGATGTGGGACCATCTAACTCACGAAGAAACCATGAAATCGGGGCTGACCAAGGCCCCCTACAGCTACAGGGTGGTTGGCTTTCTCACATGCGACCACAACTCCACACACGTGGATTCAATCAATCATGTTGTCGCGGACCCAAACGCTAGGTCGATCGACAGACTCCCGCTAGAGTGGTTCTTCGCGCCCGGAGTCTGGTTGGATTTCTCCCAGAAAGCGCCCAGCAGCTACATAACAAAAGAGGATGTACAGCAGCAACTAGCGAAAACTGGGGCGACGATAAAGCCGAACTCGGTCGTTTTGATCTACACTGGTTGGTACAAGAAGTGGAACAGCCCCTTCGAATACTTGAAAAATTATCCTGGGCTCGACCGGGGGGCAACAGAGTTTCTAGCAGACTCCGGCGCGATAAACATCGGCGCGGATGCCCCAAGTACAGACACCTACGTCGAGGTAACGCAGGTGAAGGTTCAACCAATGCACATAGTATGCAGAGAAAGGGAGATCTTGAACATGGAAAACGTGGCCAACATCGACAAGATACCAAAGCACATGTTCTGGTTCATCGCTCTACCCTTGAAGCTTCATAACGCCACAGGGTCGCCGATCAGGGCCGTGGCTTTAGTCAAAAAGTAAACCTGCAGCTCGCGTGCTGATAGATTTGAGCGAAGACGATTTTGTTCTCGGTGTAAGAAGAGAGAAGCTAAGCAAGAAGCCCTGCGTAATCGTCAACTGCTTCGAAGACGTTCAGGAAGCAACTCTTCACGGCGGCCTGGTCGGAAGAATGGCTTCTAAGAAAATGCCCGATGTCAAAGCTCACATGTACCTGGGCTGGCAGACCCTTCCAGCAGGAGTTGAGCTGCCCGGACACTGGCATGACATAGAAGAAATCTGGGTAATCATGGACGGCGAGGCTACTTGGACGGACTGTGACGGCTCACAAAGGAAGATAAAGCGTGGCGACTTCATCTACGTAACGCCCAACGGATATCACGCCGTCAAGAACACTGGGCAAAAGCCGCTGGAGTACATTCTAATCAAGTCGCCGATCCCACTGCAGCTTCCGCCCTATACAAGCGAGTTCTTTGAACCAATAGAAAGGTACACGGCGAAGGCAAAGCCCTTGAAAGAAATAGTGAAGACGAAGAACCCAGACTAGGCAGGAAATACGCGGGGAACTCTCGGGAAACGCACAAGGTTACCACCAACGTGGCAGGAGCGGAGATCTATCCGCTCACTCGTGTTGACGCCGCCTGTCATCTCAGCTTATGGAATCAGTGAAGGATTCCCATCTCAACTTATTTCGCTCCGAATTTGTCGCGGTAGACAAACTCTGAGCTTGGGTTTCTATTTTTCTGGAATGTGGTCGCAGCGACCCCGATGGGAAGCATAGATATGATCCGATACTTGTTCGGGATATTCAGAAGAGCCTTCGTCTTTTCTTCGCTGGAAGCTCTAGCGCCTGAAGAGTCATAAACGCCGACCCAGAATGAGCTGAGACCTAGACTGTGAGCCGCCAGAGCCATGTTCTGAGTCGCGGCGGCTCCGTCCTCCACGTAGTGATGTGGATCTTTCTGAGTGTCGACGGTCACGACCAGTGTCACCGGGGATTCCTCAATTCCGATGCCCGTTATTGTTATGGCGAGCTCCCTGAGCTTCCGTTTTGTCTCCTTATCCTTCACGACTATGATACTCCACGGCTGGGAGTTAACGAAGGATGGCGCCCATCTGCCGGCCTCTATTATTGCATCGATCTTCTCTTGGTCAACCCCGTCAGGTTTGAACCTGAATACGCTTCTCCTCTCCTGAATCGCTTTCAAAACCGCGTTGGATAACATTGCTCATCATCCATAGCTGGGACAATCATGACATATGAAGCCTTTCATTACAGAAAGCCACACGAAAGAAGAATAAAGTTAGTTGATCGACTCCCCATTACTGTGCGAAATTAATCGCTGACAGGAGAGCCCACGTCGTCAGTCGTTGAAATTCGGCGAACGCTCGGCCTGAGGCATTTCGTCGTTGATGAGGGAGAACCTTTTGCTTCTCGGAAAGAGGAGGCCATCTACGCTCAAGAATCAGTCCGGTTGGCTTTCGTAATATGCGCCAAACGCGCACGACCTACACAAGACACGTTTCTCCTTGATGATCTCCATGTGGTCAAAGATCAATTCGTCACATGATTTGCAAACCACAGGTTCCTTGGGTCCACTGCGATGCTCCTTCTTGGGCACACTAACTCGAACCTTCTCGACCCCAAACATTTCTGATTCAGGCATCTCTGAGTATGCTCTGACGATCATCTCCTTCTCACGGTCCGAGAACTCCTCAATTGGCTCTCCTGAAGCGATCCACCCTTTTCTCTCAGCGAACTTCATGGCCGAGGCACGTGCATCTTTCCGAGACGAAATCCTCACACCTCTACCGTTGGAAACGTCGACGAATGTTGCTGCGAACTTGCCTACGTTGACGAGTTTGAGGTTGCGGCGTCCAACGGTACAACCCGTAACGATCTGTATTGCGTCGGCGATGCATCGGTCTACCTCAACATAAGTCACCAGGTTCTCCCGTTTCGAAGGATCATCATCCATCCCCAATTCTCGAAGCCCCGCCAAGGCCATTCTCACACCTATGGCTTGTCCTCCACACAGATGGCCGTGAAAACTCGCTGCACTATCCAGAAGTGTTTTGAAATCCATGCTTCCACGCGTCTTGTAACAACGAATTCAACGCCTTGTAATAAGTGGAGGTAGCTCACGCGTTTCGGCGATCACCTGCACGGCTTTGTGGCTTCTCGCCAGCTCAATTGTGCATCGAATCGTCAGCGAAAGGCAGAAATCCACAGAAGCCGGCTAACCGTCAAAGGCAGGAAAGTCATGTATCCAAGATCCCTCAGCCTGATCCTAATGTCAACAACGCTGTCGTTCGTCGCTCTCTCACTTGACTACGTAAGCTACCCCGTCCTGGCGGGTCCAGTGACCCTTGAACTAGGTTTAACGTACACGCAATCCGGGCTAATGATGACCATCTTCGCGATATTCTACGCGCTCATGCAGGTACCCTCAGGAATTCTGAGTGACAAGTTCGGAGGCGGCCGAGTCATAGCTCTATCGACGCTCTTGATGGGATTATCCTGCCTCGGATTCGGTTTGTCATCCAGCTTTGGTGCGGCGCTATTCTCTAGGTTAATGATAGGAGCCGGTGCGGGATTCATACTTCCTGCATCGACAAAGTTGCTTTCATCATCCTTTCCCGAACGCGAACTAGACGGTGCAATGGGGATCTTCGGATCAGCTTTCGGCATCGGCTTCATAGTTTCGTTCGCCGCGATTCCTTGGATTCTCGGTGCGAGCAACTGGAGGATGGGCGCAGTTTTCACGGGCATTTTCACTCTCGCAGTCACAATTCCATGCTGGGCCGTCTTATGGAAATCAAGAACAGTAAACCCCACAGAGAAGGTGGACCCAGCCGGAAGCACTTTCAAAGGATTGTTCAGTAAGAGTTTGGTTTATTCGATTTTGATCAACTTCGCAGGCCTAGCAGTAGTCGTCGGCATTACGACATGGGCGCCCCTCTACCTCACTCATAGTCTGAACATCTCTTTGGTCGAGGTCGGATTCATGGTAGCGGTTCTTGGAGTGATGATGATCATATCCTCGTTCGCAGGGGGCGTCCTGACGCCCAAGGTCGGTGGAGGCAAAGTGGTCATCATATCCATGGCCATGTGCGTGGCGCTTCCGATTGTACTTATCTTCACGCCTTCAGCTTGGGCGGGGCTTCTCATAATGGCAGCAGTCGGGTGGGCAGGCAACTTCTACGTTCCGCCAGTCTTTGCCCGCGTATCGCTGTCCGCGAACAGAGAGCATTCGGGCGCTGTCTTCGGCGTCTTCAACATGGCCAGCTTCATAGGGTCCTCCATCACCCCAACAATGGTCGGGTATATTCTCGACACGATGGGACGGTATGACATCGGGTTCCTAACCATCAGCATCATTGCAATCTTAGGATTCATCGGCGCCATTTTGTTTGGGCAACGAAAGCCGGCTTAAATGCGGTCCGCCGCGTTGATAGTTTTCAAGTTGAAGGCAAGAATATTATAGCCTCGGAACCGCCTAGTCGAGAGTAAGGCGAGCAGAAATGAAAGGCGAAATGAAGGCAATGGTCCTTCACAACTGGGTCGAGAAGTGGGGAGACAATCTCAAGCTTGAGAAACTACCGATTCCAACTCCGGGACCGCATGAAGTCTTGGTCAAAGTCAAAGCCTGCGGCGTCGGAGGGACGGTCTTGAATTTCATGATGGGAGAGATGTCTAAAGATCCGAAACTTCTTCCGAAAATCCCCGGAGACGAGATCACAGGGGATGTGGCTGAGATTGGCTCTCAAGTGCAGGGTTTCGAGGTTGGCGATCGTGCAATCGTATACGTATTCGTAACTTGCGGCAAATGCAAATTCTGCCTGACCGGAAGGAACGACCTATGCGTCAACTTCGCTGGGTGGATCGGCAGGCACAGGAACGGCGGATACGCGGAATACGTGGCTATTCCGGACAGCAGCCTGTTCAAACTGCCAAAGGAAATTCCCTTCGTTGAAGCAACCACGATAAACACGGCTGTGGCTTCGACCGTTCATGCGCTAAGATCCAGAGCCCAGGTCACGCTCGAGGATGACGTAATGATCGTCGGAGCGGCAGGAGGCGTTGGAGTTCACACCGTTCAACTTGCAAAGGTACTCGGCGCAAGAGTCTTCGCCGTCGACACCGACGATGAGAAGCTTAGTAGACTGAAGGAATACGGAGCTGACTTCTTGATAAACGCCAAGAGCGGTGATGTTCCTGAACAGGTGAAGAAACTCACTGCCGGCAAGGGTGTGGATGTGGTTGTTGATTTCGTAGGCTCCTCAAAATCGCTTGTGGACAGCGTTAACAGCCTTGGAAGAGGAGGCAGACTAGTCAATCTAGCCATACATCCGGGCGTGAAGCTCGAGGTAACCGCGGGTCAGCTAGTTATGAATGAGCTCATCATAACGGGTTCTCGTTATACAACAAAGCACGAGTTCCTAGACGCCATGGAGCTTGTCAGGACAGGCAGAATCAAGCCGGTGGTTACTCAGACAGTCGGACTGGAAGACGTAGAAAAACTCCTCATCATGATCAATGAGAACAAGCTGTTCGGCAGAGCCGCCGTGGCTCTCTAGGAGGAAAACGATTGAGGGTTGTCCGTCCCGAGCAAATAGATCGAGAATCTCCTTTCCCCGGAACCAACAGAAGGATCCTCTTCATAGACGAGAAAGTAATGGTGAGCCTGTTCGAGGCATCCCCAGACACACGGATTCCAGCACACAGTCACTCCAATGTGCAGATGGGCTACGTCCTTCAAGGCAAAGCGGAATACATCACGCCCGGCCACAGCCAAACCCTAGAACCTGGCGCATTCTACCACTTCTCTAGCAATGAAGAGCACGAAATCAAGAATGTCGGAAAAGAAAATGCAGTGAGCCTTGACATCTTCATCCCTCCGCTTGAGCAGGTCTTGCGCGCTTGGCAGGCGAGAAAGGACCAATCTTAATTTCCGTCGAATCTGTGTCTGTATCATCCGACCCTCAAAACTGGAATGCCCTTTCCCATACGGAACATAGGCCTGTGATGCGAAGCGTGGGGCTCACTAGGACCCTCTCCGTTCCGAGTGGTGTTACCTTCATGGCGGATTCTTCTGCCTGTTACCTTTCGTCGGACGGGCCGCGTTTTGGATTAGGGTTAGCCACTTGTTCTCACCCTCGACTTTGATTCCACACGCTTCGGCTGGGGTTCTGCCATCCAGAGCCATGTGTGGGCGAACATGGTTATGGAAGATTTGATAGCCATCAAGGATCGGCGAGTCCTCACGTTTGAGGGAGCGCATACCCTTCTCTCTCGATCTTACGGTGCCGTTGAATGCTTCCATTTTCTGGTTGCCCTTATCGTTCTGCCATGTGATATGTTCGACATGTTGGGTTACTGGTTTCTTGTGAGCGTAGAACTCGCGCTTGTATGCCAAATGATAGGCATGTAAGCCATCTGTGATGAGGGTTAGTGGTCTCTTACCAGCAACCTCTTTTCCTTGTTGAAACAGGCAACTTGCATATTCGGGAGCTTCACGGCTGAACTTGTCTCCTGCGACATTCTTCGCTATCCAATACCGTGTTTCATCATCCAAGAGTGCATACAGATACTTCGGGTTGCCCTGGATCTTCAGATACATCTCGTCAGCACGCCAAGTGTCAGAGACTTGCGGTTTAATCTGATCGAGATACTTATCCATAAGCCGAACATACTTCTGAATCCAACAATAGATGGTCTTGTGGCTAACCTTAACGCCAATTAGCCTCAAGGACTTTGCAGTGTTTCTCAGGCTTTCTCCACTGAAATACAATTGCATTGCGGTGGTGATGCCTTGTGGGCTGTGCTTCATTCGTTCAAAGCCCAAATTGATCGTGAAGTATCGGCCACATGACTTACAGCTAAACTTCTGAATGTCTCCGTCGCTATTGTGACGAATCCCATCTTTCACGATCTGTGGTGATTGGCAGTAGATGCAAACATGGGTATCGCCTATTGGTTTGATGACGGTACTTACAACCTGTTCTCTTAACTTGGAACTGAACTCTACCGCCCATATGTGCTTGCATTTGATTTCACGGTAGATATGGTCTGGGCAAGAGCAAGCCCAACTGGTCTCACTTCTCTTTACGGTATATGTGCCGTGCCCTGATTGTGAACTCACTCGGTATGTAGCATCGTTCACTCGGGTAATTTGGTTCGGTGTTTCTGCAATTGCTTTGCCAAGAGATTCACGGGAGTGTTGTGCCAAGTGCAACGCCTCAGTAGTATGTAATACTGGCTTTAGGGATTTAAGCATTACTACGGTAAAGATAGACTCATATACGACCGTAAATCTATAGGACTCGAAGACCTTGGAAACCTTAGTGGTGCCAATGCCTACGAAGGGATCGAGTACACAAGAAGAACGGATTACGACAAGTATCAAGATCACGCCAAGCGTGTGGAAGCAGTTCAAGAAACATGCCATCGACAAGGACAGTGAAATTTCCGTGCTTCTCGAAGACATGATAAAGCGAGAACTTGAGCAAGCGTCAAAGAAGCGCGATTAATACCATGACTTTACCTAAGAACGAGCAACGCTTTAAGCACCCTCATCGTAACCTATGGCAAGTGTTGGCGGGGCGGGTGGGCTTCGGTCCCACGACCGTCGGCTTAGTAGGCCGGGGCTCTATCCCGGCTGAGCTACCGCCCCGCCATCATGCTTGATGTCGTGAGGTCAGCCTGTCCGTCACGCGCCGGGCCTGTCCCTCTTGCGCCGGGGAGGTCGGTGCGCGAAACGGTGCTAGCGATCATCATCCCTCACGACTCGTCTTCTCTCTCGGAATGAACTACGTAGATTGTTTCTTTTCCTTCTATTGTTCGACCTGTCGTGTAGTATTTCTTTGAAAGTGAACCGTCTTTCTTGAACCTCGCCACCATTTGCTTGACTGTATTAGGTGACACACCCATCTCCGCTTTTGTAGCCGCAAAAGCCCCACCCTCCGGTATCTGTCTAAACAGTTCCAGCCACTTCTGCGACCTATGCCGCGTCTTACGAGGAATGTCCTCAGCCCCTAGAAGTTTAACCGCTTTTCCTGTAGTGAAGAAAGTGATCTTTTGCTCCGGTCGTCTTACGTTCGCTGTGGATGACATCTACTTTAACCCCACATGGGATATACCTTATAGAGCATTTACTGATATTTAAACGGTTGCTCACACCTTAGTCTCCAGTGGAGCAGCCCGAGAACTATACCCACTTGGGGCATATCTTTGGTAACATTCGGTATCCTTTACCAAAGGCAGCTTGTATAGGGAATCCCTAGTTAGGCACTACCTGTGCAAGCCTATGTAGACTTGCCTACACAGGGTATGCCTACAGAGGGTATGCCTGTAGGGTGTGCCTATAGTGAGCCTATAGGGTGCCCCTATAGAGGGCATCTACGCCATATGGCGCATACATACATACAGACACTATGGAAGCGATGCTATGCGTAGTAGCAATGGAAGAATCTACGCCCGAGATTGTTTTCTTCTGGATAGCGCGATGTGATCTAGCTTCTCCCTAAGCGCCTCTTTCACAAGGTCAGCCATGCTAGTGTAGAAGGTGTGAGGTTCATTGACTTCGTTACGAACCGCTTCCACAAGTTCGGTAGGCAACGCAACATTCGTGTATTTCTTTGTCCTCAAATAGAATCACCCCCGGCCTTGCCAAAAATCCTTAAGGTAGAATCAAGCTCGTCCGACGAAAGGTAACGGCAATTTCGATCTGACGCGGAGGTAACAGAGATCCGTTCCGAAAGACTGTTATGAGGGTTAGCCGAACAAAACGGCGATCGCACAATGGAGTACTCCATAGAATCTCAGGTTGAGGGCTTCAAAGCTCTGCCACCGTACAAGAGAACCCTCAAGGTCTTGATGT
>Ga0315289_10015553_pt1 | contig 10556 bp, 15 predicted proteins | sample YL17G11_40_MG_FD_203452 | JGI IMG/M metagenome (GOLD analysis project Ga0315289, IMG submission 203452) | Sediment microbial communities from Yellowstone Lake, YNP, Wyoming, USA - YL17G11_40 | ecosystem: Environmental > Aquatic > Freshwater > Lake > Sediment | place: USA: Wyoming | collected...
AGAATGAGCTAGTGAAGTTGCCTGTGCTGCCGCCGATATCGCCCATGCTGGCGAAGTCGGTGACGGTCATTCCCGAAGGCGCCTCCTATGAACCGAAGTGGGATGGCTTCAGGTCGATTTGTTTTCGCGACGGCAACGAGGTCGAGTTTGGGAGCCGCAATGAGCGTCCGCTGACCCGCTACTTCCCGGAGCTGGTTGCCGCAGCAATAGCCGAACTGCCACAGCGGTGCGTCATCGACGGTGAAATCGTCATCGCCACCGAGGCAGGCTTAGATTTCGAGGCGTTGCAGCAACGAGTGCACCCGGCGGCGTCACGGGTGCGCATGCTTGCCGATGCAACTCCCGCCTCGTTCATCGCGTTCGACCTCCTTGCGCTCGGCGATCGAGACTTTCGCGCGGAACCGTTCGAATACCGGCGGGGGGCGCTGGTGGAAGCACTGGCCGTCGCTGGACCCGCTTTTCATGTCACCCCGGCGACGACCGATCCTCGGACTGCACAGCGGTGGTTCGAGGAGTTCGAGGGTGCCGGCTTCGACGGTGTCATCGCCAAAACGCTCGATGTTCCCTACAGCCCCAACAAGCGTGTGATGTTCAAGATCAAGCACCAACGCACTGCAGACTGCGCAGTCGCCGGCTACCGGCTGCACAAGGGCAGCAGCGACGCGGTGGGCTCGTTGCTCTTGGCCCTCTACCGTGCCAACGGCACCCTGGCGCTGGTCGGAGTCATCGGGGCATTCCCCATGGAGCGACGCAGGGAGCTTTTCGCCGAACTGCAGCCGCTGGTGACCACATTCGACGATCATCCGTGGCAATGGGGGTCCACGGAAACAGCCGGCGTGACGGGCCGCAAACCGGAAGTCTCACGCTGGAACGTCGGCAGGGACCTGTCGTTCATACCCCTTCGACCGTTGCGGGTGGTCGAGGTTCGCTACGACCACATGGAGGGAGAACGGTTCCGCCACACAGCTCAATTCAACCGCTGGCGACATGACCGCAACCCACGGTCGTGCACGTTCGACCAACTCGACGTTCCCGTCGCCGCAACCCTCGACACGATCATCCCCGGTCTTCTCCGATAGTGGCCCGAGCCGGCCCACGGCGGGCCTGAAGCCCAAACATGCTGATGGAGATCTGTAATCAACTCACTCGAAGGGTCCAGGATCGACTGCGATAGTGCAGGGTCGTTCGGCTGGCCGGCAGGATGTCGATGCGCCAGATCGCTTCGGGTGGCGCGTCAAGGGCGGTCACGATTGCTGCGCGGATGACTGCGGGATGGGTCACCGCCACTATGCGGCCGGGCTGGTCGCTGATGGCGTGAAGCCAGTTCGCTGTCCGCTCGAGGAGGGCGGTGATGGACTGCCCACCGTGGGGTGCACTGGTGGGGTCGGTCATCCATTGGCTCAGTTCGCCGGGGTCAACGCTGCTGAGAGTCCCGCCCTGCCAGCGGCCGCAGTCCAGGTCCGCCAGGCGCTGATCGGTATAGGGTTGGCAACCGAGGCGCTCTGCGGTCTGGCGGGTCCGCGTTTCCGGGCCGACAAGCACGCGGTCCACAGCTCCGAGGTCACCGATCGCATCGACTTGCCGCAAACCCAGGTCACTCAGGGGTTCGTCGATGGGGAATCGTCGGGCTGACATCGCTTCGGTCATACCGTGGGCCAGCAGTGTCAGCCGGACGACTTCGCTCACACCGGGATTGGTTGTCGGGGTTGGCCTTCCAGCAGTCGCGACGCCAAATTCCCGAACACCAGACCGATGATCCCCCAGATGACGACCTGGGTACCGACCGCGTAGAGCCGGAAGTGGTAGAGGTCATCAGCGGGGAAGCCCGGATAGCGGATCGTCCCCGCGGTGTCGGTCAGGGGCTGCGGGGTCTGAGCCACCGGCGGCAGTGCCCACATCACCAGCGCGACCGCCACAAGGTAGCCGCCCATCGCCAAAAGGGTTGCCCCCCAGGCTCCCAGTCGGGGAACCAGTCGGCGTCCCAGCCACAGGGCGCCCAGCGCGAGGGCCACCGAGGTCAGGATCATCAGCAGGTAGAGCCCGGTGCGTTCCCTGATGGTGTCGGTCTCCCCGATCGCCGGCGGGTTGGCCGGGTACTTCACGAACGGCACCAGATAGACCGTCACGAACGCCCCCGTGGCCAACAGCACTGACAGCATCCGCACCGGCACGCCGGAAAACCGGGTGTAAGCCACGACGAAGGCAACCGCGAACAGTCCACCCATTGCCACGCTGAAGGCCAGCACCCCGAAACCCATGCCGGCCCAGGACTGCACGTCACGGGTGAACAACTCCATGTCGTGTTCGTGCGTGCCGCCGCTCATCGCGGCATGAACCCCACCCCGGCCCTCTTCGTAGTCGATGGCGCGGCTGATGACCGGTTCGACGAAAATTCGGGCGTAGAGAAATGCGGACACCCCAGCCAGGGCACCGGCCAGCAGGCCCCGGCCGATGATTCTGGATTCCACGGGTCAGTGGCAGGGGAAGCCGAGCAGATGCCGGGCGTCGTGGAGGAACTCGTGGACGTACATGTTGTCGCCGAACACCGAGTTCGCTCCCTGGTCCACGCCGATGAAATACAGCACAACCAAGGCCAGCAGCGCCGTCATCGCCAGCCAGGCTGCGGCCCTGGCCGCTGACAGTTCAACAGCGTGGGCGTTGGTCCCGTGGGATGTCGTCATGGCAGTAATCCTTCCCCGGGATGGTCGCGTCCGGATCAAGTGGTGACGGGCTTGGGGTCTGACTGTGACAGTGGCGCGACCGCCCGGAGTTTCACCGGATTCCTCCACCCGTCGGGGTGACGCGATCGAGCATAGCCCCGCGGTGAGGTATTGAGTCCGTTTCCCGCTTGGTGTCACATGGTGGCCGGGGCACACTGGCGCCGCAGGCTTGCCCACCGTCTCAGCCAGCTCGCTCACCGACAATTCCCGATCCACCAACGCCCACAACAGCCGTACCCGGGTGGCGGCCGAGAGCATCCGGCACACCTCGACAACCGCGAACGGCTTACCGCTGTCCAGTCGTCGGCATCGGCACCGGCATCGGCATCGTCGAGGGCGGGGTCGATGCCCTGGCCCCACCCGGACCCATGCCACCGGGACCCATGCCCCCCGGACCCATGCCACCGGGGCCCGTGCCGCCCTCCATCTGCATCATGGGACAGCCGCCGCCCATGGGACCGTCGGGGCGCATCTGGCCGCTCTGATATCCGCGGTGCCACCCGTAGCCGCCGGCCGCCCGGGCCGCGAGGAATCCGGAGAAGAAGACCACCGCGACGATGAACAGAATTCCGGCGACGATGCCCACCCACGCCAAGACCTGGTAGAGGCGGGTGTTTCGGTGAATGACCTGTTCAGTGGTGTCGGTCGGGTCAATCGTGTCGGTGGCTGGTGCCGATTCGGTCATTGTGGTGATCCCTCCTTGTTGAAGATCCGGGCCCGTGGACCCGGGGTTGCTATACCCGTGTGGGTATGAAAACGAACGTCGACTCCTTGTCGGCTCGCGCGAATCAGTTGGGGCAGTTCAGGAGTGGCCCATCCCTCCCATCCCGCCTATCGCCGCTGGCATGCCGTCGGCGAAGAAGCCGCTGACCTCGCGAGTACACCCAGTGCCCGTAGCACCGACCGGTGGTCGGATGCCGGAGCGCCGCCCGCGTGGAGCGGGTGGTCGGCGCCCCGGCGTGGGCGGTGGGAATCGTTGCGGCTCAACGGTGGAGCTCCGGGTGGTCGCTAGTGGTGGGGGGTGCTGCGCAGGACGTCGAGGCGTTGGCGGTACTCGGTTTCGTCGATCTCCCCGCGGGCGAAGCGCCCGGCCAGCAGCTGCTCGGGGGTCTCGTAATCGCTGTAGTGCGGGGGCGCGGAGATGACGCGCGTCTGAGTGGCGCCGGTGGTGTAGCGGACCAGGGCGACGATCCCGACGATGATGAGGATCCAGAACAGCACCATTCCGATTGCCATGCCTGCGTATCCCCATCCGCCCATGTCGTGGTCGGACCAGAACATCATGGGAACCTCTCCTCTCTTCTCGATTGCGGTCGGTTGAGCCGGTGTCAGCCGGTGTAGTCGAGGGTGGTCATCATCCCGGCGTCCATGTGATACCCGTTGTGGCAGTGCAGCATCCAGACACCCGGGTTGTCGGCGACGAGCCTGACGGCGACGGTTTGCATGGGTTTGACGATGACGGTGTCCTTGCGCGGTCCGGGGCTGCCGTCGGCTTTGATGACCTGGAAGGTGTGGCCGTGCAGGTGCATGGGATGCCACATCATGGTGTTGTTGGTGAAGGTCAGGGTGGCATGCTGGCCCTGCTGGATCGTCAGTGGCACGGTCTGGTCGTAGGGCCGGCCGTTGATCGCCCAGTCGTAGTGCATCATCGTGCCCGACAGTCGGGCCTGCAACGCCAGGTCGGCGTTCGTGGGCAGCTGAACTTGCGGTGTCGCGGTGAAGGTGTCGACGGTGCCGACGAGCCGGGTCAGCTCCGGTGGCCGGAAGGCGGCGTCAGGTGCACTCCCGGTCGCGGTGGACAGCAGGGCGCGGGCCATGGCGTTCTTGCCTTCAGCTGAGGCGACCAGGGGGAAGACGCCGTCGCCGGCGGTCACGATGACGTCGTAGCGCTCCCCCATGCCGAGTAGGACGGCGTCGACGTCGGTGGGCACGACGGGGAATCCGTCGGTGTGGGTGACGGTCATGCGGTGCCCGGCCAGGGCGACCCGGAAGGCGGTGTCGGCGGCGGCGTTGATGATGCGAATGCGGATGCGCTGCCCGGGCTTGGCGGTGAATGTGGTTGCGGCTGAGGGGATGCGGCCGTTGACGAGGTAGTAGGGGTAGGTGACGTCTCCGCCGTCACCGCCGAGCAGATTGCCGGTCGCTGCACCGCCGACGCCGGGGGTGCCGGGCATCGAGCCCATGCCCCCCATCCCGGGCATGTGTCCCATGTCGCCCATGCCGGGCATCTGGCCCATTCCGCCCATTCCGGGCATCCCGGCCATGGGGCCCTGGCCGGATCCGCCGCCCATCGACCGCAGTCCCTCATAGATCTTTTCGGGGCTGCTGCCGACTCCGGAGGTCCAGTCGTCGAGCATGACGATCCACTCGGCGTCGTAACGGCCAGGCTCGGCCGGGTCGTCGATGATGACCGGTACGTACAGGCCGTAGTCGGTGTCCAGGCCGGTGTGCGGATGGGCCCAGTAGGTGCCCGGGTAAGGCGAGCTGAAGCGGTAGGTGAAGCTTGCCCCCGGATCGACGTTGGGGGTTGCCGGGGCGGCGCCGTCCATGTCGTTGCGCAGCGCCAGTCCGTGCCAGTGCATCGATGTCGGGTGGTCCAACGCGTTGTCCACAGTGACGGCGATGTCGTCGCCGACATTGGCCCGGATCAGCGGACCGGGAACCTGGTTGTTGTACGCCAGGGTGCGAGCCCTGGTTCCGCCCAGGTCGATGTCCGCCGACCCGGGTGCCAGTCGGGCGGTGACCGTCTTTCCGGTATGCGGACGGGCGGCTTCGGCTGCGGTGATCGCATCGGTGGCGCCCCCGCCGTTGGGGGCGGTGGCGGTGGTGGACCGGCTGCAGGCGACCAGCGCCGCGCCACCCAGGACGCTCGCGGCCAGGAAGCCACGCCGGCTCAGGGCCGTAGCGGCAAGGGTCTGCCTGGTCATACCGATCCCCTCGTCGATGACTTCTTTCTTCCACTGTGCTCCGCACCGCCCGGGGGTTTGGTGTTGGTTGTGTGAAGATTCGCTCAAGACGCGGAAGCGGCACGCCGGCACGGCACGATGAAGGCATGGATCTCATCTCCGAGGCGGGTTCGGGTGGTGCCGACCTTGGCTATCGGGCCTTGGTGGTCGACGACGAGGCACCGCTGGCCGACGTGGTCGCCAGTTATCTGCACCGCGAGCACTTCGAGGTGACGGTGTGCCACACCGGAGCCGAGGCGTTGGCGGTGGCGCGGGAGGTCGACCCCGATGTGGTGGTGCTCGACCTGGGGTTGCCGGGTATCGACGGGTTGGAGGTGTGCCGGCAGTTGCGGACGTTCTCCGACGCGTATGTGGTGATGCTGACCGCGCGCGACACCGAGATGGACACCATCGTCGGACTGTCTGTGGGAGCCGACGACTATGTGACCAAGCCGTTCAGTCCCCGGGAGTTGGTCGCCCGGATCAGGGCGATGCTGCGACGGCCCCGTGCCGTGGGCCCGGCGGCGGCGGTCCCGCACGCCGATGGGGCCCCACCCCGGGTGTTCGGCCCGCTGTCGATCGACATCGCCAGCCGCCAGGTATTCCTCGACGGCGAACTGATCCCGTTGACCCGCACCGAGTTCGACATCCTCGCCGCCTTCTCGTCGCGGCCGGGTGTGGTGTGGAGCCGCCGCCAGCTCATAGACGCCGTGTGGGGCGAGCCGTGGGTGGGCAACGACCACCTGGTCGACGTTCACGTCGGGCACCTGCGGCGCAAACTCGCCGACGACCCCGCCGACCCGAGATTCGTGTTCACCGTCCGCGGCGTGGGCTACCGGATGGGCAGCGGAGAATGACCGCGCCCTGGCAGCCGACAGGCTTCGGGATGCGCCGGCGGTTGCTGCTCGCCCAGACGCTGGTCCTGCTCGCGGGCGGGGTCACCACCTGGGTGGTTGCTCTGGTGGTCGGGCCGCCGTTGTTTCGTGAGCATCTGCACCGGGCCGGGGTGGCTCATGACTCCAACGAGCAGTTCCACGCCGAACAGGCCTACCAGCACGCCACCGCGCTATCGATCGCGGTGGCGACCACGGTGGCCGCCCTGACCGCATTCGTGGCCACCGCCTACCTGAGCCGGCGCCTGCAACGCTCCGTCACCGAATTGTCGGCAGCCGCGTCGGCGGTCGCCGAGGGGCGCTACGACATCCGGGTCGACCCTCCTCAGCTTGGCGACGAATTCGACGATCTGGCAGTCGCTTTCAACCGGATGGCCCAACGCCTCCAAGCGGTAGAATCCACCCGCCGGCAAGTGTTCGGCGATCTCGCCCATGAGATCCGCACACCGGTCTCGGTGCTGGAGGCCTACCTGGAAGCCGTTGAGGACGGCGTGAAAACCCTTGACCCGCAGACCATCGCGATGCTGCGTGAGCAGACCGGCAGGCTGGTGCGGTTCGCCGCCGACGCGGCCGCCCTGGCCCAGGCCGAGGAGGCCCACTTCGCCATCGCAGCGGGATGGGTCGACGCCGGGGAACTCGTCCGCGCGGTGGGCGCCGCGGTCGCCGACCGGTGCACCGCCAAAAAGGTCACCCTGACCACCAAGGCCGGTGACGCCGGCCGGCTGTGGGCCGACCGCCAACGGCTGACACAAGTGTTGGGCAACCTCCTCGACAACGCCCTGCGCCACACTCCCGCCGGCGGGCACGTCACCCTCACCGCCGCCCGGACCGGCACCGAGGTGGTCTTCACCGTCGCCGACGACGGCGAGGGCGTCGCGGCCGAACACCTGCCGCACATCTTCGAGCGGTTCTATCGCGCCGACTCCGCCCGCGACCGGGGCCGGGGCGGCTCCGGGATCGGACTGGCCATCGCCAGGGCGCTGACCGAGGCCCACGGCGGCCACGTCAACGTGGCCAGCCGTGGACCCGGTCACGGCAGCACCTTCACCGTGGCGGTGCCGATCCACGCGACGGCAGCGACGCGGGATCAGCCGGGGGCTGTTCCCATCAGTTCGTAACCGGCGCGCGCCACGGCATCGCGCACCACGTCCTGGGACACCTCGGTGGAACTGATCACCGTGACGGTCGAATCACCTTGCGGGACAACATCCACGGTCACACCGGTGACCATGTCGAGTGCTTCAAGCTCGCTGGTCACCGCGCCCGCGCAATGCCCGCACGTCATTCCCCGCACCTGATATGTCTGCGTCTGCGGCATCGTGATTCCTACAGCGAGCCCAGGATCTGGTTCATGGTGTCGATCTCTTTCTGCTGGCTTTCCAGGATCGACTTGGCCATCGCGACGGCATCGGGGAACTGACCGTTCTTGACTTCGTCCTGCGCCATGGTCAGTGCCCCCTGGTGGTGCTTGACCATCCCGGTCAGGAAGAGCTTGCTGGCCTCAACCCCCTGGGCGTTCTTCAACCCATCCATGTCGGCCTGCGACATCATGCCGTCCATGCCGGGCATGTCACCCATGCCAGGCATGCCCGGCATCATCGAACCGCTGGGCATCATCGAGCCGCCGGGCATCGGCATGGTGGTGGTGGAGGGCGAACCGCTCTGGGGGCCGGAGCCCTGCATGCCACCGTGATCCATTCCCGGCATGTCGCTCATCCCCGGCATGTCGCTCTTCCCGGGCATTCCACTCATCGGCATGCCCCACTGGCTCATCCAGCCCTGCATCTGCTCGATCTCCGGGCCTTGCGCGGCCTTGATCTGCGTGGCCAGGTCGACCACCCGCGGGTCAATGCTCTGCTTGGACAGGATGACGTCGCTCATCTCGACCGCCTGCTGATGGTGGGGAATCATCATGTGGACGAAGTTCATGTCGGCCTGGTTGTGCGCCCCCGCCGGTGTCGCCGACGAGGTCTGGGTCGTCGACGGAGCTGCCGATGAGGTCGCCTTCTTGGTCGCCGAGTTACTACACGCCCCGATGACGGCCACCGCGGCCAACGTGGCCACCCCGGCCGCCACAGTCCTTGTCTTGTTCACAAAATCCCTTTCGTCGGTTCCAAAGTCGGTTCACCACTCAGCCTTGCCTGCCGCGATAGGGCTGTCCTAGCCGTTCTGTGAAGATTCGATAAAGAACGGCGCCGTCGGCTGCGGCCCGGGGTTTCGGGTGCCAGATTCGGGGAAGGAAGCCCGTGTGAACATCGGAGGGGGACACCCGCATGAGCATTGCCATCTCGACATCGCTGCAGTCCACGTTCGCCGACGCGGTCGCCCGCACCCGTGAAGCACTGGCTGCTCAGGGATTCGGCGTCCTCACCGAGATCGACATGAAAGCCACGCTGAAAGCCAAACTGGACCAGGACATGGAGAACTACCTGATACTCGGCGCCTGCAATCCCCCACTGGCCCACCGCGCCGTGAACATCGACCGCCAGATCGGACTGCTCCTGCCCTGCAACGTCATCGTCCGCACCGATCCAACCGACGACAGCCACGTGCTGGTGGAAGCGATGAATCCCCAACTGCTGGTTCAGGTCACCGGGGAACCTGCGTTGCAGGAGGTTGCCGACGAAGTCACCGGCAAACTGCGCACTGCGATCGCATCATTAGGCCCCACTTCGTCGTAGAAGCCGGAAGGCGGAGGCTGTCAGGCAGCAGTAGGAGCCGGCTGCCGGGGGTGCAGGCAGTTTGAGGCGTTTGAGCATCAGCGCGTTGACGGCGACGATCAGGCTTGAGCCCGACATCGACAACGCGGCGATCTCCGGGCGCAGCACCAGGCCGAACAGCGGCTTGAACACCCCGGCCGCGATCGGCAACGCGATCACGTTGTAGCCGACGGCCCATCCGAGGTTCTGGCGCATCTTGCGCAGCGTTCCGCGACCGATCCTCGCGCCCGGCGACACGGTCATCGGGGCGTCGATCAACACCACCGGAACGCTGCGGGTCCGGGCCACCAAGGTCGGCTCGGACACCCGTGCTGGCCCAGATCGTGGCGATGGACGCCACCCGAATCAGCACCGACGGCATCTATCTTCACGAACTCGAGGACACCGTCTGGGCGCAGGGCAACACCAATGTCTCCCACGGCTGTTTGAACCTCAGCGCCGACAACGCCCGCTGGTTCTATGACTTCTCCCAACCCGGTGACGTCGTCGAGGTCCGTGACACCGGCGGAGCCCCACTGGAAATCTGGCAGAACGGCGACTGGGGTGTGCCCTGGCAACAATGGCTTGCCGGCAGCGCACTCGAGGTGGCCCCGCAACCCGCTGGGGCGCCTGTCATCGACGCACAGTGCGGCATCCAACCCATCCGCGAGACAGGGAGACAATGGGAAGCCACCACGGTGACGGGCCCAAGAGTCGCCGCCCGCTGTTCGTAACGGCCGCTCTGGTGGCGGCGGGCGCAGTTCTCGTCGCCGTCGCGGTCGCCACCGGATTGCTGCAACTCGGGAAGTCCAGCCAATCCACACCATCCGCCGAGCAGTCGGCTCAGCAGCGTTGCCAATCCGACGTGCTCAAGCGGTTGGTATCCCCGTCAAACGCGACTCTTTCCGAGGTCCGAACCGAGACCAGCAACCTTGACGTCGACGGCCGGGACTTTTCCTCACTGAATGCAAGTGAGCCACTTAGAGGTATCGACATCTCCCGAATCACCGTTCTGAACGTCTCCGGTGCTGTCAACGCGCCCAGCGAAATCGGCTCCACGATCCAGGACCATTTCGACTGCCGCGCCTACTTCGTCGATGGCTCGCTAGCTCACGCACTTGTCGTCTTCGACCACGGGCACTGAGCCCCCGCACCCGGCGCTGCCGGCGAGCACGGGCACGGGCACTGGCGGTCAGCCGATAGGCGGGGTGATCTCATTCATTGTGATCGTGGTGATGACCGTCGGATTCCAGCGCCATATCCGTCACCGGTAAACCAGCCTCGGCGGGCGCCGGTGCA
>Ga0315289_10015555_pt1 | contig 10555 bp, 11 predicted proteins | sample YL17G11_40_MG_FD_203452 | JGI IMG/M metagenome (GOLD analysis project Ga0315289, IMG submission 203452) | Sediment microbial communities from Yellowstone Lake, YNP, Wyoming, USA - YL17G11_40 | ecosystem: Environmental > Aquatic > Freshwater > Lake > Sediment | place: USA: Wyoming | collected...
CATTGCACTTCCAAGAGCATGGCCTGCATTATAAAAAGTCAGCCTTACATCTGGAGTCACATCTGTAACAGAGCCATAATCTATACAGATACTGTGCCTTACCATCTCTTTTATGTCAGAAGTTGAGAATAAAGGAGCTGACGCTTTTTTGTGAGCCACTCCGATAAAGTCAATTGCAAGCAAAGCAGCGATATCTCTTGTCGGAGTTGTCATGTACACAGGGCCATCATATCCCATCTTGTAAAGATAAGGGATTAATCCTGCATGATCCATATGAGCGTGAGAAAGAATTATTGCATCCAGCTCCTTGATGTCAAATTCTGAAACATTAAGATATGGAAATTTATCCTTGTCAGCCGCCGCAACATCTATTCCGCAGTCCAAAAGAATCTTTGATTCAGGGGTCTGAAGCAGCAAGCAGCTTCTTCCTACCTGCCTTCCGCCGCCCAAAAATGTAACCCTGACCCATTCCTCTTTTTTCTCAGGATTCCATTCTTTGTAGATTTTCTTTCCAACATCATTCAAGAATTTTCTCCTGTAATTGTTATTTTCATACAAAACCTGCCTGATTGCGTCAGTTATCTTGCTTTTAATCGCCGGAGACCTTTGAATCTGCGGTGTCCAGAAAGTCTCTTTTCTTATTTCTTTCAGGACTTCTCCGCCTTTTCCTATTGCCAAGCCCGGCTTTTTAGCCTCTATTATCACAATGCTTCTTTTCACATCAAAAATCAGGTTAGTAATCTCTGCTTCTGCAGGAATTATCCCTCTGATGAAATTTTCTGTTTTTTCAGTGTTTAGAAGAATCTCTTCATCTGCGCGAAGCTCAATTCTTTTCTTGAACTTGTCAACATTTTTTCTTATATCCTGCTCTCCTTCAAGAAAGAAACTCTTGTCTTTTGTGTATAACACTATATTGGCTGCCTCAAAGTTTGCATCGCTGGCTATGCCTTTTGGCAATTCTGCTAAAATATCTTTTAAAATATCTGACATGTTTGTGTATTCAATACCAAGAAGAATATTCTTCCCCAGTATCACTTATAGAATCTTATAAACTAAATTAAGCTACTTTTTCTTCTTTAATCTCGCCTACTCCATTCTTGTCTATGATTGTAATAAGTATTCCTTCTCCTACTGTCGCATCCCTTTTTATCGCTGTATTTATGACTTTTAATGCAAGCTTTTTTCCCTCTTCAAGAGTGAGGTTTGGCCTCCATTCATTATCCATTAATCCAAGGCCTATAATAGAGCCATATGCGCCAGTAGTCGCGAATTTTTCCTGCTCAGTCACTGTGCCGTCAGGATAAACATCATATAATGCAAATCCGCTGCTGTCTTTTCCGGCCAAAATAAATGCCGAGATTCCCAGTATAGTCGAGTATTTTCTTATATTCTGATAGACAATAGTCGCGAACAGATTTGCGGCTTCTTTCACTGTAGGAAGCTTTTTTGTCTTTATTCTTTTTAACTGCAATTCCGCTTTTGCAAGCTTTAATACCATCTGAATATCAGAAACATTTCCGGCAACAGTAACCGCGATATTGTCTGCTAATTTGAACAGCTTTATCGCATTCTTGTTCATAATCAGGCCTTCTCCGCCTGATCCTCTCTTGTCTGCAGCCAAAATTAATCCGTCTTTGCAGACAATCCCGACTGTACAAGTTCCTGTTTTTGCAACGTTTATTTTCTCTTCATTCATCATTATTAGAAACCTTCTCTTTTACACGGATGAAAAATAAGGATGATTTATAAACTTTTCTGAAAGCTTTAAGGATTTATTCGCCTGTAAACTCGCTCAAAGGAGGGATTTGATTTTCTATTTTTCTCATTTTATTGTACTGCTTGGCCAATATCCAGAATATTAATCCGATGCTTTTGTTGCTTTTATTGTTGCACGGCACAATCAAATCAGCATTTGAAAGAAGATTATTTGTGTCGCATAATGCGATTATAGGGATATTTACTATCAATGCGTCGCTTATAGGGTTTTTGTCAAGCCAAGGATCAACAACAAAAGTCAATTTTGGCTCAAAAAACTCTTCAAGATTGGGATTTGTTATTATTCCTGCAGGATATTTTTTTGTGAAGACCCTTATTCCTGTCGCTTTGCTGAAAGCTTTCAGGGCTTTCCATGAAGCTTCTCTTTTTCCAGTAACTATTATGCTTTCAGGAGAATAGTTGGATAGCATTACCGCCAGTAATCTTAATTTCTTGTCAATTATGGAAGTGTTGAAAACCGCAAGGCCATCAGCTCTTCTTTTGAAAACACATGGCCTCATCTGGGCTGTGATAACTTTTGTTCCAAGATGAATTCCTGACTTGACATATTCCTCAAGAGGAACAAGCAGCTCTTCTTTTGGCTTTTCAACATCATCAAGATTAATATCTTCCTTTATTTTTATCTTAAACTCGAGCTCTTTGGCTTTTTCGCTTATCTTTTTCTTTAGCTCTTCGATTTTTGAAGCGTCCAGTTTTTCTTCCTTGACTTCCTTGACTTTCTTCTGAACCTGCACCGTCTTATCCTGAGATTCTGGCGCTGAGTCTGATGATACTGTTGTCTTTTTCTTTCTAGGCATGGTCAGTTAAGAAAAAGTTTGTTTTTAAAGGTTTTGTTAAATTGCCTATGCCAATATTCAGCTTTTTTCTATCTTATCTCGCGCTCTATCTTCAACAGCCTGTGCAGCTTGGCAAACCTCTCTTTTCCAAGAATCCCTGTTTTTATAAATGGAATATTCCAGGCAACCGCCAGATCCGCTATTGTCGAGTCCATGGTCTCCCCAGAGCGGTGAGAAATTATTGGAATAATGCCATTTTTCTTTGCAATATCAACAAATTTTTTTGTCTCAAGCAAAGAGCCGTTCTGATTCGGCTTCACTATTGCCGCATTTATTGACTTGTTTTTTATTGCCTCAAGAAGTCTTGCTGGCTGAGTGCAAGTCAAATCATCGCCGACTATAAGGGTTTTTGATTTTACCCTTAAGAGTAATTTTGAAAATCCGCTGAAATCATCTTCCTGCAAAGGGTCTTCAAGATAAAACACTTCATGCTTTTTCAAAATTTCAAGAAGATACTCTATCTGCTCTTCTGAAGTTATGCTTTCCTTAGGATTTTTGTAATGATATTTTCCATCCTTAAATAAAGCTGATGAAGCCATGTCCATGCCTATCCTTAACTCTGAACCAAATTTTGATTTCAGTTTTTCAGAGACATTCTCCATTATCTCAAGAACCTGCTCGACTTTCAGTGAGGACGCTATCGCCTTTTCATCAGTCAGCTCTCCTCTCCATAATTCATCTTTTTCCAGAATTCTTTGTTTTGCGTCCTTGTAAGCCTGCAGATTTATGAAATAAGCGTCAATAAAACGTTTTGTTTTTGGAATAAACAAAAATTCCTGTATATCTGATTTTACATCCTGTCTGGCATGCTGGCCTCCGCCTATGCAGTTGCCAACAGGCATTGGCAGATTTTTCGCATTTTCATTGAGGGATTTCCACAAATCTTTCTCATCAGCCAATGCTATTGCTTTCAGTATCGCTGATTCAAATGCAAAAACCGTGTTTCCGCCCATTACCGCCCAATTTTTTGTCTTGTCATAAGCTTTGATTATATTTTCAAATTTCTCCAGATCCTCAAATTTTGAAAAAGAGGTTTTTTCTGCAGCAAGTTTTTTTCCCATTGCATTTGCAAATGAAATGCTGAAATCAATCCCTTTTTCTGAAAATGGAACCGCCTCGTTTTTTCCGCGTGATTTTCCAGAAGGGGCTGACGCCAAAACTCTGCCAGCCTTAGTGTCCAATGCTACAGAAATAGTCTCCTCGCCTCTTGAATTATGTATTTTTGACGCCCTAACAGATTCAATAATCATAAATCTATAAATAAGAATCAGTTAAAAAGCTTAACGTTATTTGAAATTTGTTAGATTAGAATTCAGTAAGCTTAATACTCTGAGCCTGAGCCCATCATTGATCCCATCACGCTGATTATGGTTCTTCAACTTCTACTTCAGCCGTTTCATCCTCTTCGTCCGCTTCTTCCTCTGTTTCAAGCTCTTTCTTGTTTTCCTTCACTTTTGCCACTTTTTCTTCCTTCTTTTCCTCAGGAGCAACAGGCTCTTCAGGAATTTCCACTTCAGTTTCAACTTCCTCTGCTTCTTCCTCTTTAAAGACCTCTTCTTTTCTTGGAAAAGGCCTTTTTATTGTAATAGGAAGTATTCCTGATTCAAACTCTATTTCAGCTATTTTTAAAGGATCAAAATTAATTTCCTCTAATTTTTCTTTGGAAATATTCATGAGTATGGGCGCGTTCATTGACAACTGCAACGCTCTTGCGCCCAAAATTCTTGCTTTCTCATATTTAGTATAAGTTTCCATATTACTTCTTTTTCATCTCTTTATTAAAAAGCTCTTTGAGTTTCTTGTAACTCTTGAATGCATTGTCTATTATATTGCCGGTTTCTTCAATAGTGAATGGCTTTTCTCCGCCTTTTTGCAGGGCATTTATGAAATCCTCTTTTTTGTCTGTTGATATCGCCAATGTTAATCTTGCTTCTGAAGCCTCTTCCTCTTCAGTTGTTGGATCCAAAATAAAATGCCTGCCTATCTTGTAAAAAGTCGATGACAACGGCATTTTATCTGTCAAGGGCAGTTTTTTGCTTGTCAGTTCGCCGAACAAAACCTTGTCTTCCTCAAGCTTTGGAAATACTGCCTGGCTTAATGCTGCGACAGCAGCTATTGCCGAGACATCTATGAGATTGCCAGCATCATTTATAGGATAAATATCAAGATTAATCATCCACACCAGCTCTCCTTCTTTTACCGCAAGCTTCTCAAATTCAATAAAACCTGACTCCCTTATTCCTCTGTCAACTATTCTTGCGAGCTCTACAGAAAAAATAGCCGGAGGGCCCGGCTCAAATTTTTCAGACGCCATAGGAGAAAGTTCTGTTGTAGTCACCAGGACTCCTGAGTTTGGAGAGTCTGTATAAGGTTTTCCAACAGATAATTTTACTCCTGCAACAACCTCTGTGCCTCCAACTTTCACTCTTGCAGAGCCTTCCGCGTTTTTAGAATAATTAAGTTCTATTGAAAGATCCCTATATTCAAAGGGGCTTCTTTTGTCAAATCTTTTTCCTTTTTCCAAGTAATCCAAGATTCTTCTTTTTGTCAGTTCTGATATCTCCATTTTATTTTAGCTCCTTAAGCGCCTTTTTCTGGGCCTCATAAATTTTTGAGCATGCTTTTTTTGCCGCTTCAATCGCTTTTTTCAGATTTTCAGAGTCGATTTTCCCGTCAAGCTGAAGCAATGATAATTTTTGTGATCTTAAAAGGAAAGCCATCGCAATATCTGAAACCATTTTTTCTCCATCTTCCTCATAATCTTCCTCTTCTTTTATCACGTCTGTTGCGATTGCTCCGCCAACATAGCCCACGCTTACAGACCCTACCAAATCAGTCATAGGTATTCCTGCCTGTGCAAGAGCCATTGAGGCGGCATTTATTCCCGCGCATCTTGTTGAGGCATTTGCCTGTATAACATTTATGAAAATATCAGTCACAGTGTTTGGAAATGCTGATAGATTGATTATAGGCTCCAATGCTTTTTTAGTGACATAAGAAATTTCCATGCTTCTTCTTGCAGGGCCTGGCTTTTTTCTTTCATTGACTGAAAAAGAAAGCATGTCATAATAAACTCTGATTATGCCTTTTTCAGGATTTTGCAAGAATACTGGATGTAGAGGTCTTGGGCCATAGACTGCAGCTATCGCTTTTGTGTCTCCAAAAGCAAAATAAGCTGACCCGTCAGCTCTTGGAATAACTCCTACTTTTGCCTCAATTTGGCGCGTTTCGTCAAATTTTCTTCCATCAAATCTTTTCGTGTAAGTCATTTTCTTTTAGATTCTAAAAATGCCTGCACTTTGTCTGTCAGGCCATCTGTGAAACTTTTTTCAGTTATAAGATTTATAGCTTCTTTTGCCAAAAGCTCTTTCTCAATTTCATCCCCTCTAATCCATACTACTCCGTTCTGGCCAACAACAATGCTGCAGCCAGTCTCCTGTTTTATCATGCTGACCATGCTTCCTTGTTTGCCTATGACTCTTGGAACTTTTGAGCTGTTTATCGCTATTGTAAGGCCATTGTCGATTTTATGCAATCCTCTATCCCTTGTTGTCAAATCAACCCCTTTCGCCTTAACAGCTATCACTTGGGCGATAACCATATCACCTATTGCAAAGATTGTTGACAAGTCTTCGCCTTTTCTTATGAAGCCTTGGCATTCTGAAATAGGCAAAAATGCCTTGTATGGGGAATTTATGTTCATGAGCCAGCCATTAAAAGTGATGTCCTCAACTTTTCCAATGACTATATTTCCGTTTCTTGGCAAATATATGCCTGATAAAGGGATTACCTTGACAAGCCTTCCTTCTTTGTCCAAAAGGCCGAATCTTGTCGCTATAATATCATCGCCTTCTTTCTGGGTGTTTTCTCCAGGCAAAAATGCAGAACCAGACGCTACAATCTCTCCAGGAACAACTAATTCCCTTTTCTTTTCTTCAGAAACTATAATCTTGGATTCTTCAGTATTATCTTCTATTGTTTGTTTATCTTTTTCCATGCTTAAATAAGCACGCTAGAAACCATTAATTTATACTGTTTCTTTGCGTTCCTCGACATTTAGAAATCAACTTAACCCTTTAAAAATCTTTTGATTTTTAGTGGCACCTCAAAGCTGATGCTTTTTCAGTGCTTTCAAAAGCTTTGCTTTTTAATTGAATAAATATTCGCTGAACCTGAGCACGATGAACCTATGATGATGTTGAGCCTGAACAGGTTCTTTGATCTGAACCTATGATTACATCTCCTTCGTTATTGCTGCGCCATGAGTTATAGAATTCAATCTATCGTAGAAATCTGACTGCAGCTTTGCGGGAATTTCTGCTGTGCAGGACAATGAGCCGTCTGAAAGCCACTCTTCCTTCAATATAAAATCCTTAAGATAGCCGTAAAGCTTTGCCGCATATTGCGAAGGTATTTTTATTGCGAGCCTTTTCATCGTTATCTTTATAGGCATTATTTTTTGTATCAGCTTTAATATTGCCAGAGCCTGCCCTTCTGCAGGCGCTCTTTCATCAATTTTTGCTCCAACCTGCGAGAGCGCGCTCTTTATCTTGTCAGGAGTGTATGGCAATCCCTGTGCGTTTGAGCATGAGGAAGCAAGCCAGTCAACAATCTGCCTGTATTTCATATCTCTTTCCTTTTCCCTGAAAGAAGGCGGTATCTGCAATTCTCCGTCTTTTATTATTTTCTCAGCGATTTTATAAACATCAACAGTTCCAAATGCCTCCTCAAGTTCATCTTCCTTAACTTTAATCCCTTTTTTCATGTCAGAAAAAACTCCAGGAGATTCCAGAATGTTAGTTATAACCCCTTTTCCGGTCTTTTTGAATTCATAAGCCTTGTCTGCAGAAACAAGAATCTCAAAATGCTTTCCATGAGATTTTATTCTAGCCAATATAGAAGTTTTGTCGCCTGAAAGAAAATGCTTTTCCATGATAATTAATTAAATATCCCTGAACCTGAGCACGATGATCCTAAGCCTTATTGTTTTATAAACTTGCGAAGCTCGTCTCCAGCAAGTCTTTTGAAAACTTTGTCTTTATCGATATAGGCTATCTCAAATCTGCTTATTTCAAAATTTTTTCCAAACATTCTTTTAAATATATCCAATCCGAGCTTTACGCATCCTTCAACATCAAGAGTTTCCTTGTAATCTTTTCTCAGCATTTCCTTGATCTTTTCGTCATTTTCTCCGATAGCAGTCGCTTTGTATCCAAAATAATTTCCTGTGACATCTGTGACATATATGCTTTTCTTGTCATCCTGATCAAGCCCTGCAAACAACAAGGCAACTCCGAACGGGCGGGCGCCGCCATACTGAGAATACGCCTGCTTGACATTCGCGATTTCTTTTACCAAAGATTCTGTGTCAATAGGCGAGTCATAAGTGACTTTGTGCTGCTGCGCAAGAACCTGCGCTCTTTCCAAAAGAACTCTGGCATCGCTTAAAATTCCTGCTCCTGTAGCCGCAACATGGCTGTCTATCTCAAAAATTTTTGCAGAAGAGTCTGTAACCATAAGCCTGTCCTTGATTTTTTTATCAACTATAATAACAACTCCGTCAGAAGCGACCATTCCCAAGCTTGATGATCCTAATCTCACTGTTTTTTCAGCATATTCAACCTGTAAAAGATGACCGTCAGGAGAAAATATTGCGCTAGTCCTGTCATAACCCATTATCTGGTGCTGCATAGGCATTTCCATTTTTAGAAAATTATTTTTTACCTCGTATTCCAGAAAATTCTGAATTTTCTGGCTGCTAAAATCATGTAAATGATTTTTTCATTTTTAAAAAACTCTGCTTGTTTTTAAACCTTTTGGAAAAGAGTTTCCAAAATGGCCACTAAAAATCTAAAAGATTTTTTAAGCCTTGTGGAAACTAAACTATCACTTTCTCTAAAAAAATTTTTGCTTTGCCTTGTTTATTGTTCCTGAAACTCCCAAGGTATGGACTCCTGAAAGAACGAGCGCGGTTTTGATTTCATCCGCATATTGCCTGTTAAAGCTCAGAATTCCAATATTTTCTCTCATGATAATAACTTGGGGATTTGCTTTGGCCATTCCCAAGATTCCAAGAAAATCAAATAATGCTGTCTCAACAATTTTTCTGTCCCCTTTAAAGACAAGATAGTGCTTTTTTTCCTTAAGAGAAGGAAGAAGCTTCAATTTTATTTTTTTCATTTTAATTTCGTCTTGCAGATTCCTTTTTCGCATGCACAAGAACCCTGGCCGCAGTCCAAGGTATTTTCAGCGCACTCCGCAGTGCACATTATGCCTGAGCAGTTTGGAGCATCAGATTTGGGAATGCATTGAGTCGCATGACAGCAGTCTTTAGGAATGCAGTCTAAATCAGAGTAACATTGTGAGCCTATATTCTGAATAAAGATAATCACTGAGACTATAGCCAGTATAAGAATGCCCACAAATATATAAGATTTCATAATAAAACATAAACTCAATGCATTAAAAAACTTTCCAAAGGCCAAAAAATCTGGGGAGCCCAATCTCTCTAAATAGTTAAGTACCCCCAGATTTTAGGGTGCTCAGAAATGAAAACATTTCTGACACAAGGATTATAAACTAATTTTCATTCTAGAGAACATGATAAAACTGCACGCTGTCGGCGGATATGACGAGGTTGGCAGAAACATGACCTGTCTGGAATTAGACGGAGAAGCATTCATATTTGACTGCGGATTATTTCTTCCTCCAATAGTCGAGATGGAAGACAGCATGAAAAAGAACGCATACAGCGAAAAAATGCTAAGAAGTATAGACGCAATACCCAATGATTTGGTGCTGGATGAAAACAAGATAAGGGACAAGGTAAAGGCCTTGCTTATTACTCATGCGCATCTTGATCATGTCGGAGCAATTCCTTTTCTTGCAGGAAGATATCATAATGCTGAGATTGCAGCCACTCCTTTTACAATAGAAGTACTGAAAACATTATTGAGAGACAATGAAATTAAGCTTAAAAATCCCTTAAGAGTTGTATCCCCTAATTCCAGCTTCAAAAACGGAAAATACAATATAGAATTCATCAATATAACCCATTCAACACTACAGACTGCAATGATAGCAGTCCATACAGACAAGGGGGTTGTGCTTTATGCCAATGACTTTAAATTTGACAATTCGCCTATAGTGGGCAAAAAGCCAAATTATGAAAGACTTATTGAACTAGGAAATGAGGGTGTTCTCGCATTAGTTGTTGATTCTTTGTATTCAGGAGATGAAAGAAAAACTCCAAGCGAGAAAATTGCAAGAGATTTGCTGGAAGATGTTCTGCTTGGAACAAACAACAAAGGCGGATGCATTATAGTAACAACATTTTCCTCGCATATCGCAAGATTAAAGAGCATAGTCGATTTTGGGAAACAGCTTGGAAGAAAAATTTTATTTTTAGGCAGATCACTTCACAAGTATGTGAACTGTGCCGCAAAATTGCAGCTGGCCCCTTTCATAAATGATATTGAAACTGTGACTTATTCCAACCAGATAAAAAGAAAATTAAAGCAGGTTGAAAAAGAAAGGGACAAATGGCTGATTGTGTGCACCGGCCATCAGGGAGAGCCTAATTCTGTCCTTGACAAATTTTCCAGAGACTACTGGCCTTTTAGTTTCTCCTCCAAAGACCATGTGATATTTTCATCAAGAATAATTCCTTCTCCTATAAATGTCGCAAACAGAAGCAGAATTGAAAAAAGACTAAAGGAAAAAGGCGTGAGAATATTCACAGATGTTCACACTTCAGGGCATTGCGGAAGAGAGGATTTGAGAGATTTGTTAACCATGGTTAAGCCAAAGCATATTATTCCAGCGCATGGAGATCTGGACAAAAGAATTCCGCTTGCAGAATTAGCTGGAGAAATGGGCTATAAATTGGGAGAAACTCTGCATCTGCTTCAGAACGGGCAGGCATTGAAATTAGAATAAATAAT
>Ga0315289_10015559_pt1 | contig 10554 bp, 4 predicted proteins | sample YL17G11_40_MG_FD_203452 | JGI IMG/M metagenome (GOLD analysis project Ga0315289, IMG submission 203452) | Sediment microbial communities from Yellowstone Lake, YNP, Wyoming, USA - YL17G11_40 | ecosystem: Environmental > Aquatic > Freshwater > Lake > Sediment | place: USA: Wyoming | collected...
GACGGTGCTCGTAATCTTTCCTGCTGACGTACATCCCCAGCGGAATAAGCACCACGCACAGAAGCGTAGCAATCACAAAACGCAAATCAAAGATTGCCGTCGTGATTTCTTTTTTAATCAGAGTTTTAAGCATTAAACTTTCCCGCGCACATCGCAGAATCAAATAGCTCCTCACCTGACGTCATATCTATTAAACCTCATCAGAGCCAGCGCACAAAACAGCACATTGAACAGGCACAGCAAAAGGATGTCCGGCCAATGCATCTGAACAGCTTCCGTCAGATTAAGATAGCGATACCTCATGTCCGGAAAAGAAAGGGGATCAAAGACGTTAAATCCCTCTGCTCGTCTCTGCTGGCCGAACATGTAGAAGACTTTGTCATAAAAGATTTGGTTTATATCTTCCTGAAACATCCGTGCGTTTCTGACGAAGTTGTCCGGCTCGGTGACGCCTGTACCCGAAAGCCCCGACACTACGTAGGCATAGCAGCTAACAGGAGATATCCTCGCCAGGTTCATGGCGATAGAAAACTGTATATTTCTGCGGTTTCTATAGTCCTGTTCGATTCTGTTGAGTTCATTCGCGATGTGCCTTTGGCACTCGTTAAAAAGATACTCGACTTGTGGCTCATACATAGCCCTTAACTCTTGGTATTTTTGATTGAATTTCTTTCGTAGCTGCTTGAAGTCTGGATCCTCCTTAACAACCTCCAATGATACCTCACGGCCGAGAGCTTTCATTCGATTCCAAAGCTCCATCGTAGCTTTCAGTTGCATCTCTTGCACAATGTCTCGTTCCTTGTCCCATTTAGAATCGATTGTTTCCTTCTTCACCTGCTCGAATTGTTTTTCGATATCATCACGAACCATTCTTTTGCGAAAGCTAAAGACGCTCCCTGATTCAACGGGGTAGATGCTCTCGGCGATCATTGGACTCATCCTTGGCACGCCAATTATAAACATTGCCCATACGAAAAACAGCAGAACAATCGAGCCCATCGAGTGTGACGTAAACGTAGATATGCAGACGCCCAAACTCACCATGCCAAAAATGAACAGGCCCGTCACTATCAGTATAACCAGTAATGCAGGCCAGATCTCCGGCGAGCCGATATATACAACGGGTGAGGCATCCAGGATAAGCAAGGCGATGAAGACCGAGATCATAAATGGAACCAGAAGGACAATATATTTGCCCACGATCTTACTCAGAAGAATCCGGCTGCGCGGGATGGCATGCGCAATCATCAGGCGTAATGTTCCCTTTTCTCTTTCGCCGGATATAGAATTGAAGGTGAAGATCAGGGCGGCCAATGAGATAATGAACATCACATTGAAGAGGAAATCAGCTTTTCCGAACAGGAGGGACTGGGGATTGTCGATGCCGGACTCCTTGACCGTGCGGAACAATCCCGACTGTGAAGTGAATACTTTGTCGGGCATGAAGGGATCGAGCCCCGAGGCGAAGATACTCAGAACCGACGGCGGCCTGAAGCCCTGGGCCTCTTCCTCGCCGCTCAGCGGTGGCGGCGGTGTGCCGTAACGCTGTCTGTACGTTTGAACTTCTCTTTGATAGCCGGCCAGACGGTGTTCATAGTCTTTCCGGCTGACGTACATCCCCAGCGGAATAAACACCACGCAGAGAAGCGTCGCAATGGCGAAACGAGGGCCAAGCATCGTCTCGGCAATCTCTTTACCAACCAACGTGCGAAACATGGTTCCTCTCACAACCTAAGCACTTTATTTATTGTATTGTACCAATTGACGCTGGGAATGTCAAGAACAATGCCAAAATGCGCAGATCAGTTGTGAGGAGCCTGGTCCGGAGTCTGAGAGAGCCATGACGGGACTGCATCGGTCCGGCAGACCTGAATTGAATGTCGCATTCGGGCAGCAGGAGAAAATCCTTCACCTTCAGGCGGCAGTGATTCACTTATCTCATGTTGCGAATGCGAACCTCGATACCCTCCGAGTTCTTCAACAGCTCGACCAGCTTTTTCGGGTCCGTTTGGCTGTAGTGATATGGGTACAGAATCTTCGGCTTAAACGCCTTCGCCGCATCGGCGACCATTTCCGGCGTCATCGTATAAGGTAGGTTCATCGGCAAAAAGGCCACGTCGATATCCCTGAGCCGCTTCATTTCGGGCGTGTTCTCCGTGTCGCCGGCGATATAGACTCGCTTGTCGCTGAACGTGATTACATAGCCGTTGCCCCGGCCTTTGGGATGGAAGGGATTTCCGGCAGACTGCTCATGGACAATATTGTACGCAGGCACAGCCTCGATTCTAAAGCCCTGGACGGTCTTCACATCGCCGTTGGCCATTACAAGACCGGCAACACTTTCAGCGCAGGCTTTAGTCAATACAAGTTGGGTCCCTTGTTTGTGGAGAATTTCTATGGCCTTGGTATCGAGGTGGTCGCCATGCTCGTGTGTGAGCAGGATAATGTCGGCCTTGGGCATATCGCTATAATCAGCCCCTGCGGTAACAGGGTCCACGTGAATCGTTTTGCCGCCAAAGGTGAACATAAGCGTTGCGTGCCCGATGAAGGTAATTTTCAAATCGCCGGCACTGGTTTTTATAATATCCTGCTCGAATTTCGACTCCGGCCCGGCCTGCTGCCGCCCGGCGCCTTTGACGCGCATCCCAACCGAGTACAGCGAGGTTCGTGCCGTGATAAAGAGCGTCTGATTGTCCCTGCCGCCGAAGCAGACATTAGCGGGGCTTTCGGGGACGTCAATCGTCTCGATTTTTTTGCCCTGTTTGTCGTAAACCACCACTCCGCCCGTCGTCAGGTAAATGTTGCCATCGTTATCTATAGTCATGCCGTCAGAACCTTCCGGGGCAAAAAGCTTCTTGTTCGAGAGCCTGCCGTCCTGGTTGACCTTATAAGCGAAGGTTTTGCCGCCGCCGTTGTCGGTGACATAAAGCGTCCCGCCTCCCGGTGTGCCGGTAAGGCCGTTCGGCCGGATCATATCGTCGATGACACGATTGAGTTTCTTGCGGTCGGGCGAGAGATAATAGACGTGCTCGCCGTCCTGCTCCATGCCGTCTCTATTTCCATAGCGAGGATCGGTGAAGTAAACGCCGTCTTTCGGATCGATCCACAAATCATTGAGGCTGTTGAATTTTTTGCCCTGGTACTTGTCTGCCAGGACAGTAACATTGCCTTTCTGGTCGATGGAGACCAGCCTCCGGCCGCCTCCTTCGCAGGCCAAAAGGTTGCCGTCTTTGTCGAAATACAGGCCGTTGGCCCCGCCGGAGTTTTCGCGAAACGTCGAAAGCTTACCTTCCAGCGACCATTTGTGAATACGATTGTTGGGAATATCCGAAAAATAGACATTGCCCTGGGCGTCCGCCGCTGGCCCTTCGGTAAAATTGAAGCCCCCGGCAAGTTTTTCAACCTTAGCCCCATCGGCGACAACACTCGCCTCAGCAACGTTCGACCCCATCGCCGTAACGAAAATCAACATTACCGTCAAACCAAACCATTTCGCATTCATCTCAATCCCCTTTCACTTTTTAAGTTCAGCATTCCAATCCACGACTTCATTAGCATTATACCCGTTTGGCCATCATTTTCCATCGCCTGTTTGCACGATTTTGCCATCCAGCTCATCAATCCCAAAGCCCTCGTCTGTAACGATGTGTTTTCGATCCGTCAGAATCAGCCACGGCAGGGCCTTCACGCCCCATGCGGTGCGGGTTGTCTCGATATCGCCGGTTGTCGTGCTGACGGGGAAAGGAAGTTTGTTATCTTTGGCCCACGCCTGGAGTTTATCGCTCTGGATTTTCGAGGCCTGGACGGCGGCCACGACGATGCCTTTTTGTACCAACGACTCGGCTTGCCCGGCTAATTGCAGGATAGTGTTCCGTGAGGGGCGTTGCTGGAAGTCAAAGAAACAGAACAGGAGCCTTTTGCTCTGCACCTGCTCTGGTTTGAGATCTATCAGCTCTTTCCAGTCCGGCAGGGATTTGCTGAGCAGCGGTTTTATTCCGGTGTGTACGCCGCGTCGGCCGAGGACTACCTCGACGTCACGGTCGCCACCCTTAGCGTTGAGGGAGCCAGCGCCGCCGGGTCTGTTACCAAAGCCGGCCTGAATCCGTAGGGGACCGGCGCAAACGCCATCTACGGTGAACCTGCCATGCTCGTCACTGGAGCTCTGGTGTCTCGGCTGTCCGGCTATGCCGCTGCCGTTCGAACCCGTTACGAAGATCGGAACACCCGCAACCGGAGTCCCGTTGGCATCGACAATCACGCCGGAGATGGACCGGTCCGCCGGCGTCAGAACAATGGGCGGGATCTCAACATGCCTGTCCTTCGTCGTGTCGAAGGGAAGTTCTGTATGCTCGACCGGGCCAAAACCATCGGCACTGACCTCAAGGCGGTACCGAAATTTCTCAGTGGGCGCCGGGACGGCGCAGACCTCATAGAAGCCATTGGCATCCGTAAGCACAGCGGGAGCCGCACTCGTTATCCAGCCCGGCATAAAGGCCCGAAGGGAAACGGTCGCCGCGGGTATCGCTTTATCATTAGGATCCATGATACGGCCGCTGACCACAAAGGCCGGCGAAAGAGTCACGTCAACCGGCTGGGTCTGGTCCTTGACCTCCGCCAGGCCTACCAGATTGTGTTCCGGGTCACGGGCCAAGATCATCACATCTCGAATGTTCCCGCTTGGACGCCATGTTTGACGCCATATGACCTTGAATCGGCCCTGCACATCGGTGCGCGCGGCTTCTTCGCAGACCGGTTTGGAGCTGACGATCACGCCTGACAGAGGTTGTCCGCTCGGATTTCGCACGGTTCCCGTGACGACCGGAAATGCAACCAGACTAACTTGTCGCCGGATTGATTCGCCCTTGGCGATAATTACAGGCTCGGGGTCTGTGAAATAGTCATAGGCGTCCGCCCAAATCTGCAGTTGAGACTCTCCGGGCGGCACACGCAGGCGAGCAAGACCGTCGGCATTGGCGCGCACTGAATTGTACCAGCAGGGATGCAGGCCGAAATTGGCCTGCTGTGAGATATTCACGCCTGCGTTCTCGATGGGCTTCTCCGTTTTAGCGTCCAGAATTGTGACCTCGACCAGCCCACCTTTGCTTACCGGGACGTTGACCTCAGCCGTCCGCCCCGTCTCGACTGTAACCTTCACGTCTTTGCCGACCCAATCTGCCGGCTGATCGTACGGGGCCACCACCTGAAGGGAATAGTCATTCGCGGCCAGGCTCGTGTAGAAAAAAGTGCCATCAGTGCCGGAAGTAACGGGAGAGACACACGAGTAGTTGGCATATCTGGCATCCGGCCGAGCGAGCAGGCGGACACCCGCCACGCCTTCACCGGAGTCCTCGTCAAACACCCTGCCTTGAAGGATTCCCTCGGGCTTAAGAACAATACGAATGTCGTTCCGTCCCGCCTGAAACTGGCTGCCCGCCAAATCTGACAGCTCATGCTCCCAATATGTCCAGTACGAGGCCTTGCCGGGGGCTTCGACCCAGAGATCGGCTGTGCCGCTGGCGGGGAGCTGGTCAAAACGGAATCGTCCGTTGCCGTCGGTCCGGGCCGTGAACCAGTCTTGCGGCGTCTCAAAGGTCACGCCGGGCGTCCCGCCCATCCAGCTCATCTTCAGGCACAAGCGAACCATCGCTCCGGAGACTCCCCGTCCGGCCTCATCAAAAACGGTCCCCGCCAGGACCGCAGGCTCCCCAAGACGTACAATCATGTCCTGTTCCGATTGCCCAAAGCGTACGCCCTGCCAACCCAACGCAAGTCCTTTCTTCCGAGCGACGACCCAGATATAGTCTTTTCTCTCGGCGCTGACCTGTAGTTGGAATCTGCCGTCTTGTCCTGTGATCATACGACTTGGCGCTGCCCAACTTGTCCGACCCGCCGCGTAGTCATACAACTGCTCGCAGCCGAACACCTCGGCGTTAGCTACAGGATGACCACGCCAGTCCACAACCGTGCCGGAACAATCCACCTGCTTGACGAACCCTTGGCTCCACAACACTCCCGCAGAGCAGGCAATAATTGTGATAAAGACCGTCCAGGCAATAAAACATTTCTCATTGTGCCACATTGTTCATCTCCTCAATCATGTTATCCAGATTATCAAAGCCAAATCCCTCCGCACGGATCACATGTGAGCGATCCGTCAGGATCAGCCAGGGAAGCGATTTGACGCCCCAGTCAAAACGTGTTTTTTCCTCATCGTCTTGAATCATTCCCATCGGGAAGGTAATGTTGTTCTTTTTCAACCATTCCTCGAGTTCGTTTGTATCAACCTTTGAAGCCTGGATGATAACGGCGGAGACGCCTTTTTCTCTCAGCTCATCCGCACGCTTGCCGAGTTCTATGATGCAGTTCCGCGACGGCCGCTGGTTCATATCCCAGAAACAAATAAGGATCATCTTATCTTTAAGCTGTTCGAGGTCGAATCTGGTCTTTAGATGCTCAAGTGATGGCAGGGTCTTGCCTACAAGTGAAGGGGGGCTCTTCGGTACAAAACGCCGTCCGTCCGGCGACGATTTTTCAGTCACAACAATGCGGACATTAGTCGCTCCGCCTTGAGTTCCGGCATAGCCGCTCAATAAAGTTTCACCACGAACCGTGGCAAAGATGCGAAGATTACCAGTACATACCTCGTCGATTGTGAACTTGCCTTCCGTATCAGTTCGTATATTATAGTTTGGCTGGCCTTCGCCATCAGTCGAGAGAAACGCACCGGAAATCGGTTTATCGTTAGCGTCAACTACCACACCAGAGACAGATTGACCCGCAATCGCCAGCGTCATCGGTTTGAGCTTAGAGTCCTTCCGGGCATAATCATGACCCGCATATATGTCATGCATCCATTTTGTGCCGTGGCCGGATGCCCTGGCTGCAAAACTGTATTCATGGCCCGTCGGGATGCCTCTGAACTCAAACATTCCCTCAGAATCGGTAATGGTATCATACAATCCTGATCCTTGGGTAGGTGTATGCAACAGGATGTCAACACGAGCCTTCTCGATTCCTCTGCCTGCAGGATTAACCACCTTTCCTTTAAATATCACGCCCGGCAGAAGGTTTAGATTTACTGTTTTAGTCTCATTTTCGAATTCCGGCACATCGACGACAACACTTAGATTGTCCTGCTCTTGGCGTGCGATAATATAGTACGTATCTACCAAAGGCCGATAGCGTTTAGGATCCCAAACGAGCTCGTACTCCCCCTGGGCATCTGTACTGACCGGATCGGGGCCGTGCAAACGTCGAACCTCGACGCCGGCAATACTCTTACCTTTTTCATCACGAACAACACCGGTGATCTTACATAGACCTGTAGGCCTGATCTCCACCTTAGCCAGATAAATACTGGTTTTACCTTCATGGCTTGAATAGTAGCTGACGTAGAGCATGTTATTGTGCCAAACCATGCCGGGATAGCTGGTATCGCCCCCGCTGGGCAGCTTTGCAAGTCTGGTCATAGCGCCGTTTTCGACGTCGAGGTAGCAAATGGCCGTATGAGCGCCGCCGTCGTGCATTCGGCCCGCGGCGAGCCAATGGCCGCCGGGGATTCGGATGAAGTTGGGGCCGCCGAATCCGTTGAATTCAGATCCGAGGTCCTTCCATTGCCATTGCTTATAGTCGGGCCGGATTACGCCCAACATGGCGCTGCTCGGATCGTCACCATTTCGATCGCGGCGGACGAGTGCATAGCAAGTTCCTTCGGAATCGAACCGCAGCGTCACTTCCGTCGGGTAGCCCTGCTCGAACAGTCTGGGCACATGCTGCTTGTAATGAATCCCATCGTCACTGACGAGCAGATCGAGATAGCGGTCGTCCGGACCGGCCGTGTAGGAGACGCCGTAGGCTTTGCCTTCATGCCAGGTCACGCACCACAGCCAGCGTCCGGGCTCTACGACAATCTGAGGCTCGGTCCATTGCCTGCTATCTTTCGAAAAACTCACGAACGTGCCGGTCGGGGCCGATTGATTGTCTTTTTCTCGCGGGGCGGCTCCGCCAAGCAGCATCAATCGGCCATCGGGCGTCACGGACAAATGGGCATCGCGAAGGTCGAAGCCTTCCAGCGAGATTAGTGCCGCAGAAATCCAGGTGTCCGCATCTTTCGATTCGAGAATGCGAATCCTACCGTCTGTAGAAACGTGCCCTCTGCCCTCGCGAAACGCGCAGTAGAACGCATCGTACCATCGTACGAGATCCGTGAACGCGTTATGCGGAGCCTGGTCCCAAATTTTCTTGACCTCAACAACATCCACCGTCACGGGGGCCGCTCCGAATCCGCACGAGGCCAAAATCAAACACGGAGCCATTATGAAATGTCGCTTCCAAATCATTTGTATCCCCTTTCGATTTTTCTGATGCACCCGACGGATCACATCTGAATGTTGCCTGCTCCTTGACTGTTCTCCATCGCCGGCCTGCCGGAACTGTATGCGGAAATGCTGATTCAACTCAAATCTGGGTCGAACCACTAGCTTCAGATTTTTTGTGCCGCCTTCGGTCTCGATTTTGCCGAAGAATGCATCATTCTTGGCACTGATTCGGACAGGCCCGGAGCAGACTTTTTCAAATAAGAACCTGCCTTCAGCATCGGTTTTTGAATCAAGGTCGGGCTGACCTTCACCCTCCAGATGCACTGGAATATCGGCAACCAACTCACCATTAGCATCCAGAACCATACCCAAAACGGACAGAATCGGCCGCTTGAGAATAATGGGCCCGACCTGCTCACGGTCGGTTATCCTGTTAATAATCCCGGTTGTGATTTGATTTCTCCAAAAGCCTTCCGCTTCGGCGTAATTAATATACTCGTGTCTTTGCAGAAGGGCTGGAAATTTATATCTGCCTTTTTCGTCGGTTAAAACCTTCCTGACCGGCGTGCCGCAAGCCCATCCCTTTCTCAAGCTCAGTCCAACCTCTGCTCCGAAAATCGGCACACCATTGGGGTCTTCAACCGTCCCGGTCAATGTAAGGGCGGGCTCGAGCTCGATCCGGACGTTTTTAGCATTTTCATCAATTTCAATTCCGCCGGCCAGATTGCGCCCGAGGTGGCGTGCCATAAGGAAGAACTCCTTCAGATCACCTCCCCACTCGGGACTCCATCCGAGATCGAATCTGCCTTGATCGTCCGTCAAAACGTGAAAACAGGTCATTGGCAGGGGGGCTACCTGGGCACCAGCGACCGTTTTGCCATCGAGATCGACCACCGTTCCGCTGACAATCTTAGCCGGAGCCAGTTTGATTTCCACCTGCGTTCCTCCTGCCGGAAGCAGGCCGACTCCAACCAGCTCACGCTGCTTATCCACGGCAAAGAAAAAACGCCGCTCGTCGGATGGCGCGTATGTACTCACAAATCTCCCGTCAGCATCGGTTGTATAATCCTTGTCCGTCTGGAACTCCGTGACGCGCACGCCTGAAAGCGGCCGGCCCTGCGGATCTTCCACAAGTCCAGTCACCTTATTTGAATCGGCGGGTGTGCCTGCCGGCGGCACAATCTCACTGATTTTCGCATCGAGTTCGGCAAGTCCGAAACCTTCGGCGATAACAACATGCTCGCGATCTGTTAAAAGCAACCAAGGTCGGGCTTGTACGCCCCACGATTGCAATATCTGCAGTATGTATACCAATTGTCACGATTTCTTTTTGAATCAATTCCTCTTTCCGTTTGGCCAACTGACTGAGACACCATCGCGACGGCCGCTGGCTCATATCCCAGAAGCAGATGAGAATCCGCTGACCTCTCAGCTTCGCGGGATCGAGAGCAATCTTGAATTCGTCAAGCTTCCCAAGAGGCTCGCTCAGAAGCGATGCGATCCTCGGTTGCGGCCCTTCGCCTCTCAGCTCTCGCATCATGGCTTCGTAGTTTCGTTTATCCCTGTCGGTGATTATGCACATGTCCCGGTATATTTTCGTTGTGACGCCAGCGGGTATTTCCCACGGCTTCTCGAAGTATTGACCCGATTTACTCAACTGTAAAACATCGCCATTATCGCCCACTTCATCAATGTATAGATAGTCCACCCGGTAGGTTCCGGCTGGCACATCAATCGCTCCTTCCGTGATTCTCAGATTCATCGGTCCTATATCTCCGACAAGGCGAACGAAGGCATTCTGCGCGGGCATTTGCAGACGCCCCATGGGAACCTCTACCGGCACGACAACCAATGTCTGACCATCCGGCGTGCACCCAACCCGGAATACTTCTCCGTCACAAACAAGATAACTACCGATGAAGTGCTGCTCAGTCCATTGAATCTTACCATCCCCATCAGCGTCCCACCCGATCCGATCGTAATCCAGCTCTCGCGGGCCTGACGAGCCGATCGATTCAGGGATCGACCGGCCTGAAGCGTAACGACCGTCACAGTTGTAATCCACCAAGACGGCAGTGACTTCTTTGCCGCGAATGTGTATTCGACCCTGCATATAGCAATGAGAAACGATATATAGGTCATCGTATTTGCCATACCATGCAAACACTCGATGTACTCGTGATCGATTCCGATCACGGAGTGGAATATCGATCACGCCATAATGGATTTTATCCAA
>Ga0315289_10015560_pt1 | contig 10553 bp, 10 predicted proteins | sample YL17G11_40_MG_FD_203452 | JGI IMG/M metagenome (GOLD analysis project Ga0315289, IMG submission 203452) | Sediment microbial communities from Yellowstone Lake, YNP, Wyoming, USA - YL17G11_40 | ecosystem: Environmental > Aquatic > Freshwater > Lake > Sediment | place: USA: Wyoming | collected...
TAGTCGGCATCCTGGTTGGGCAGGTAGATGTACCAGCTGGAGTCGCTCCACTGGACCGGGATGTCGAAGAAGGAACCGGGCTCCAGGTCCTGCACCCGCAGGACCAGCTGTTCGAAGCCCGCGTCCTTGCGGACCCTTAAGGCCTGGCTCTCTTCCACGTCCCAGTAGGCATAGGCCCAGTGCGGATCGCGCACCATCAGCACCGCGCGGGTCTCGTTGTAACGCTCCGCAACCTCCGGCCCCGCGGTCACGGAAGCCACCAGGGCCTCCTCGTCGCTGACCTCGAACTTGGCCTCCTCCACGCGCACGCTCGGGTTGTTGCCCTCCGCGCGCTCCTGGCGCAGCTCCTGACAGCCTTCTAACACCAGCTCGATCAGCTCCTCCTGCCGGAGGCTCTCCGCCGGCTCTATCCCGGTGGACCTGGCCAGGGCGGCCAGCTGCTCAGGAGGCATGGTTTGGAGGCGCTCTCTGGTCATCGGGTCCTCCAGGCGCAAACGTTTTTCTGCGGCGAGCAAGACCATCCTAAGGCTTTTAAAAAAATCGTGTCAACCGCCCTGGCCGGGCTGCCGCGGCCGGGCCAGCATCAGGACCACGTCGCCGAAGCCTAGACGCTTGGCCAGCCTGTCAACGGGGCGCTTCAGCCAGGCCGGCGCGGTGCCCTGGGCCAGGCCTCCCCAGGTCTGGGTGGCCCGGACTTCGAAGCCGCTTTGCTCCAGCAGGCGCCGCAGGGTTCGCCCGGAGAACAGGGTCAGGTGATCCGCGATGGCCGAGCGCCACTGCCCGCGGAACAGGCGGGCCTGCAACCCGTCGACATTCGGGGTGGTGACCACGGCGAAGCCTCTGGGGGTGAGGATGCGCCGCACCTCGGACAGGAAGGCGCGGGGCGAGGGAACATGCTCGATGAGGTGCGAGAAGTGCACCGCGTGGAAGCTGGCCGCGGGGAAGCGGGCCTGCTCCAGGGTGCCGGTGAAAACCATAACTCCCCTGCGGGCAGCGGCGTATTCGGCTGACTGGCGGCACAGGTCCACCCCCTGCACCCTCCAGCCTCGCGCCCGCATCGCCTCCAGCAGCCGCCCGGTGGCGCAGCCCACGTCCAGGAAGCGGCGGTCGGGCGGCAGCCCGCCGGTGAGGCCGGCGAAACCGATGTCCGCCAGGCCCAGCTCCATGAGGCGGTGGAAGTTGGCCTCGTTGGCGATCTCGTACTCGAAGTAGGTCTGGCCGTAGCGGCCCTTCAGGTCGTCGAACAACGGCTGCGGATTCTGGAACACCAGCTGGCAGTCGCGGCAGGTCACGAAGCGGCAGCCCTTGCCCCGGAGCCGCGCGCGGAAACGCAGCGAACCGCAGGACGGGCAGGGGACACCCGCAAAACGCTCCCCGCTGGATCCCACGGAGAAGGTCTTCAAGGCGCCACGGTCACTCGGTGACGGTGAGCGGAAAATCCCGCGAGCTCTCGTTGCCGGCGTAATCCGCGGCGAACAGGCTCAAGGTGGTCTGGCCGGGCACCAGCTTGACCTCCCCGAGCCGGAACAGCCACTCGGACTCGAAAAGCTCGGAGAAGCCGCGATCGGACTCCAGCAGGGCGAGCTCGGGGGTTCCGTCCCGCTTGAGCTTTTCATGAAGTCCGTCCAGGCGCAGGCCGGCGACCTCCCGCCCGTCCTGGTACAGCGAGATGCGGTAGGGGGCCATTCTCCAGGCGTAGGACACGTCCTCGCGTAGGTCGTAGAGGTTCGCCAGCACCTCCGTGGTGCCCTGGCGGAAGCTCATGCCGCCTTTCACCGCGACCGGCTCCCTGCCCGACCGCAGGAACAACTCCTTGATCACGGGGGTCTGGCGGTCCGGCACAGGCGGCAGGACTGCCAGGGGGTTGATGAGGGAGCGCATCTCCGAGTCGATGATGACCAGGTGCAGGTGCTTGCCCAGGGAGTAGCCCGTGGCCCCGACCCGGCCCAGGGGTTTGGAGCCGTCGAAGCTCTTCTCGGCTCGGGGCATGCTGCCCGCCTCCAGGTGCCCGTAGATGGAGCGCACCCGGCCCTGATGCTCCAGGACGAGGAAGCTGCCCAGGCCCACGGGCACCGAAGAGCGGTCCTCCCCCTCCTCGTAGGAAAAGACCACTTCCCCCGCGGCGATGGGCCGCACCTCCTGCTCCCCCCCGCCCAGGTCCACTCCGGAGTGGAAATGGTCCCCCCGGCTTTCGCCGAAGGTGGCGGTCAGCACGACTTTTTCCAGAGGCCAGTCGAATCCGCCGGCCGGGAAAGCCAGCACCAGGGCGAGCGGCAGGGCCAGGAGCGTCGGCCTCATCATCCCTCCAGGTAATCCGCGCGCAGCAGGCGCCCGGGGAAGCCCACCAGCAGGCTGCCGTCCAGGAAGCGCAGAAACAAGTCCTCCGCGGCGAGTGATCTTGAGTACAGCGGCGAGTCCAGCGGGCGTAAAATCCGCAGGACGGAGCCCCGGCCCGCGCGAGCGCCTACCGCCAGGAGCCCATCTTCGGAGGAACTCAGGGCCAGGAGGCGCCCGGGCAGTGGCAGGGGGGCGCCCGCCCCGTGCCTGAGCTCCCGCAGGGCCAGCCCGGTTTCGGTCTCGTAGGCCAGGAAGCGGCCGTCCGCCGTGAAACGCACGAGGGCTTCCCTCCGCAGGTCCGAGCCGGTGAGGATCTCCGCCACCGGGGCATAGGTCCCGCCCCTACGTTCCAGCAGGCTGAGGCGCTGCGGATCGATCCCGGAGAGCACCGCCAGCCGCCCGGGAGTCAGGGCCGCGCCCAGGATAACCGGGATGCGGCCCGGCTCGGGAATGAAATCCTGCACGATCCGCCCTCTGGCGTCGAGGAGCTTGAGAGTGCCGTCCAGCAGGCCCGCCGCGCACTCCTCCCGGCTCAGGCTCAGGGTGGTGATCGGGACGAAGAACCCCGCCGACCAGAGCACCTCGCCGTCCCGGTCCAGGCGCTTAAGCTCGGTCAGGTCGGTGCTCACGGAGTAGAGCAGCTCGCCGCTAGAGTCCAGGAGCGGGTAGCCGAAGCCGCGCACGCCGTATTGGAAGCCCCCCCCGGTATCCTGGAAGACGAAGTTGTCGGCGACGCGCGGGTAATTGATGAAGCCGGCGTCAGAGAGGGCCACACCGTGGAGCGTCTCCGCGGCGTACTGCAGCTCGCCCTCCGGGCGCACGAAGCCGAAGTGCCGGCCCGCCTTGAACCAGGCCGCGCCCCCCTGCCCGGCAGCCCGCGCCGCGGCCTGTGGACCGGGAATCCCCCGCGACCAGACCGGCTTGAAATAACCCTCACGGCCGGAAGGCTGGGGGAACAAGAAAAGGTACAGTATGCCCAGCACGAAGGCCAGCATCAGGTAACGGCGTGAACGTCGTCTCTGCAACTAGTAAACCCTATCGCTTGATACGTTTTCCATCCTATAATGCGGGCACGAGGCGTGTCAACGAAAGGAGGCCGGCATCATGGGCATCGATCGCGAACGCCTGGCCGCCGCGGCCCGCGCCGCCGCCGCGGCCTCATACTCCCCCTACTCCCACTTCCGCGTGGGGGCGGCGCTGCTGTGCGCGGACGGAAGCATTGTCACGGGCACCAACGTGGAGAACCGCTCCTACGGGTTGACGATCTGCGCCGAACGCGCGGCGGTAGCCAGCGCGGTGGCCGGCGGCCGGCGCTCCTTCGTGGCGGTGGCCGTCTTTACCCCGGATTCGGTCCAGGCGGTGGCTCCCTGCGGGGCCTGCCGGCAGGTCTTGAGCGAGTTCGCCCCTCCCGAAACCCCGGTCCTGATGGCCGGCGGCGGTGGCAGCCTGGAGAGGACCCTCGGGGAGCTGTACCCACTGGACTCCCTGCACGAGCTGAAAAGATAGACGGCAGGTCCAGCCGGCTACGGGTTCCTGCGGACCTTGGCCAAGCGGACGGCCTGCTCCTGCTTGCGCTGGTCGTCCTCCATTTTCGCCTTCCAGATGTCGATCTTCCGCTTGATGACCTCGGCTTCCTCCACCTCCCCCAGCAGGACGTGCAGGCGCCGGAGGGCCGAGAGGAACAGGATCGCCTGCTTGATGTCGTCCAGGCGCTGTGTGGACAGCTCGTACTTCTCGCGGTAGCGGTCCGCGGATTGCTGCAGCAGGCGCTTGGCCAGATTCATGTGCGCCTGGCGCTGCGGGTAGCCCTCGATACGCGGGTCCTGCTGGGCGATAAAGGTCTTCAGGTTGAGCAGGTTCTTGGTGACCACCGCGTAGCGGCCCTCCAGTTCCACGAAGGACCACTTCCACTTGGTGTTGGTGCCGAAGCCCTCGGCCACCGAGTCGATGGCGAAGCCCAGCTTGCGCAGGTAGCCGTGCTTCGCGCCGTCGGGCAGCTCCCCCAGGCTTTCCACGCCCGCCTCGTACTCCGAGAACGCCGCGTCCACGAAGGCGGAGACGGTCTGTTCCAGGCTGATGATGGACTTGTAGCAGCACTTGCGGGCTTCGTTCAGGTAGCCCTCGTTCTTCACGTCCAGCAGGGACACGGACAGGGAGTGCATCAGACAGTAATAGGAAACCTGGTTGAGACATTCCTCGGCCAGCCGGAAACGCGCGAGCCCCGCCTGCCGCAGCGCTTCCGGCTCCACGACCTCCTGGGGGAACTTGGGCAGGCCCTGCAGGGAGCTTTCCAACTCGCGGAGGCGGGCTTCGATCTGGTCCACCGCCAGCTTGTACTCCCGCACCCGCTCGGAGTAGCGCTTGCGGGCCTCGACGCTGATCTTCTCGGTTGCCATGGGACGACCCTCTCACCCGCCTCCGTACCGGGCCAACAGCTCTTCGGCGTGCTTCAACGACGTATCCCCCTTGCGGTCGCCGGCCAGCATGCGGGCGATTTCCTCCCGGCGCGCGGCGCCGGCGACCTGCGTCACGCGCGTCACGGTCCGCTCTCCTTCGCTTGACTTCTCGACCTTGAGGTGATTATCGGCGCGCACGGCGATGGTGGCAAGATGGGTGATACACAGCACCTGCTTCTCGGCGGCGAGTCTCTTCAGCCGCTCGCCCACCGCCAGGGCCACCTCCCCCCCGATTCCCGCGTCCACCTCGTCGAAAATGAGGGTGCCTATCTGGTCGGAGCTGGCCAGGATGGTTTTCAGGGCGAGCATGATGCGCGACATCTCCCCCCCGGAGACGATCTGAACCAGGCGCCGGAAGGGTTCGCCCTGGTTGGGCGAGATCAGGAACTCCAGTTTGTCCTTGCCCGTGGCCGAGTAGACCAGCTTGCCGGCGTCGTTGGTGCGGTCCTGGAGGTCCACCTGGAAGCGCACCTTGGGCATGCCCAACTGCTTCAGCTCGCCCTCCACCCGGCTCTGGAGGCCGGCGGCGGCATTGCGCCGCGCGAGGGAGATCTCCCCCGCCCTGCCCTTGAGCTCCTTCTCCAACGCCGCGATCTGCCCCTCCAGGGTCCTGGCCAGCTCCCCGCTGCCCTCGATTCCCTCCAGCTCCCGCTGGCATTGCTCCCGATGGGCCAGCGCCTGCTCCACCGTGCCCCCGTATTTCTTCTTGAGCCTGCGGATCAGGGCCAGCCGCTCCTCCACCCGCTCGACCCGGGCCGGGTCGAAGAGCATCCCCGCCTTGCGTTTGGCGATGCCCTGGGCCAGGTCCTCCAGCTCGAAGAAGGCGTCCTCCAACTGCTTGGCCTTCTCGCCCAGGGAGGCGTCGATCGCCACGAGGTCCTGCATCAGGCCGCGGCTCTGCCGCAGCTGGGCCAGTGCGCCCCCCCGGCTCTCGGCGGTGCCCGCGTACAGGTCCTCCAGCAGGCGCAGCATCTTTTCGTGGTTGGCCAGGAGACGGCTCTCCTGCTCCAGGGCGGTCTCCTCCGCGGCATCCAGCTTGGCTTCCGCGATCTCGCGCACGGCGTGCTCCAGCAGCTCGACGCGCCGCAAGCGTTCCTGCTCGCCGGCCACCAGGCCGGCATGCTCCGACCGCAAGCTCAAAAGCCGCGAGTAGGCCGCCCCGAACTCCTCCACCTGCGCGGTGCATTCGCCGTAGCGGTCCAGCAGCTTGCGGTGGTTGTCGGGGGTGAGCAGGGACTGGTGCTCATGCTGTCCGTGCATGTCGAAGAGGATCGCCGTGAGCTCCCGCAGGCTGGCCAGGGTCAGGGGGGAGTCCTGCACGAACAGGGCGCCCTTGCCGTTGCGCCTCACGGTGCGCCGGATGATGAGCGAGCTTTCCTCGGGAGCGATGCCCTGGGCCTCCAGCCAGGCCAGGGCTTCCCGGTTGCCTTCCAGGCGAATCACCCCCGATACGCCGGCCTCCTCGGCCCCCGCCCGCACCGTGTCGGGGTCGGCCTTGAAGCCCAGCAGGAGCCCCAGGGCCCCGACCAGGATGGACTTCCCGGCGCCGGTCTCGCCGGTGAGGATATTCAGGCCCGGGGTGAAGCGCACCTCCAGCCGGTCGATGAGAGCGTAGTTGGCGACCAGCAGGCTCTCAAGCATTCGGCTCCCCCGCCCAGTTCAGCTTGGAAGCCAAAACCTCGTAAAAGTTGCGCTGGTCGGACAGGATGATGAGGGTCGAGCGTTCGGACTTGCGGAACACCACCCGGTCGCCCGGCGCGAGGCGGTACATCTCCTGCCCGTCTACCAGCAGGACGATCCCCGTGCGCTGCCGCTCCTCCACCTCCACCGTCAGCTCCTCGCTGTCGGGGACCACCATCGGCCGGTTGGAGAGGGTGAAGGGGCAGATGGGGTTCAGGATGAAGGCCTCCATCTCGGGATGCAGGATCGGGCCGCCCGCGGACATGGAGTAGGCGGTGGAGCCGGTCGGGGTGGCCAGGATCACGCCGTCGGCCCGATAGCGGGCGACGTAGGTCGCCGAGAGCTGGATCCGCAAACCAACGATGCGGGAGAACTCGCTGGAACGGATGACCCCGTCGTTCAACCCGCTGAAGCTGGCGATGGCGCGCCCGCCGCGCTGCACCACGGCGTCGAACATGATCCGCCGGCTGACCCCCAGCTTGCCGTCCAGGTATTTGTCCAGGGCCCTGGCCCACTCCTGCCTGGAAATCTCGGTAATGAACCCGAAATCCCCCAGGTTGACCGCCAGGATGGGGATGCCCTGCGGCCCGCCAGCCGAGGCGCCCCGAGGAACGGCCGCGCCGCTCGCCGCGCTCTGCGCCGCGCTTCCGCCCACCGCCGCCAGGATCCGGGCGGCGTATAGCAGGGTGCCGTCCCCCCCCAGGGTGATGGCCAGGTCCGTAGCCGGGTCCACCTGGGGGAAGGTCCCCTCCTGCACGGGCGCGACGCTTACCTCGATACCCCTCTTCTCTAGATAGGCCCGCACCTGGGCTGCCAGCTCTTCAGTCTCCTCCTTGATGAGATTAACGATGACGAGCGCCTTACGAATTTGCCTTTTCATAGACTGAAGGAGGTTCCGGTCCACTATAGCTTGTTCGCCCCGGCGCTGTAAAGCGAACCGCACAGCCAGCCGGCGGCGGCGCTTCAGGGCAGCGCCGACAGCACCTTGGCGATGAGCTGCAGGTCGCGCTTTAGCAGGGTCGGGTACAAAGGAAACAGGACGCAGCGGGCCAGCAGGTCCCGGGCGGCCGAAGCCTCCACGACCGGGGTGGCCCGGCCTTCGACCGGACGGCTGTCCCCGGCGGCCGGAGACAGCGCAGCCGGGGGCTCCGCGGCCGCAGACTGCCCGGGTACCTGCCCGATCGCCGCGACGGCCTCGCCGAAGGCGCTGCAGGTCTCGATGTTCCTCTTCATGGCGAACTGCCGCACCTGTTTCACGCCGTCCCTGACCAGGACCGGGAAGGCAAAAGGCACACCGAAGCCTTCCAACAGAGGGCCGAGCCTGCCGTGGCGGGAGCGCGCGACGGCTTGGCCGAAGACCTCGGCGATGGCCCGACGCGACCTCAGGAAGCCTTCGATTTCCCGCGTCTGGGACAGGCCCAGCGCGGCGTTCATGTCGGCAAGCAGGGCGTCGCGCGGCTGCCGCTCCACCGCCTCCCTCAGGCCCTTAAGGACCCGGCGCTCGCGGGCGAACACCGCCGCGCCGCAACCGGCGGTGATGACGCCCTCGGGGCCCAGAGAGAGCACGCTCACCGCACCCAGGCTGCCGCAGCGGGGCGGGGCGCTCGCGGGGGCTTCGTTGCCCTCCGGGCCTCGCCCCAGGCAGGCGCCCAACGCCTGGGAGATGTCCTCCAGAACTGGCAGTCCGAGGGAAAAGAGCTCCTCCGACTCCGGTACGCACCCCAGCGGGTAGTGCAGCACCAGGGCCTTCGGAGCGGAAGAGAGGTGGCGCTCCACTTCCGAGCGCAGGATTAGGCCGGTAGCCGGGTCCACATCGGCCACCAGCGCCCGCAGGCCACGGGCGGCCAGGACCCCCAGGTAATCCCGCGGGGCCAGCGCGGACAGGACCACGGCGTCCCCCTCGGCGAGCGCCAACGCCTCCAGCGCGCAATGCACCGCCAGGCCGAAGCTCACCAGGCAGGCCCCGCCGGCTACTCCCAGGAAACGGGCGAGCTCGGCGGCCAATTCGTGGCTGAGCGGGCCACCGCCGATGCGGTCCGAAACCAGGCAGCCCAGCACGCTGTTGAAGTCCCTCCGGCGGAGGGTTGGGCGAAACACGGGAATGGACATGGGTCGCCGCTCAGCATAAAGGAGGGAGCGGACTTTGGCAATACGCGCGGGGTTCAGGACGCGGACGGCCCGATGTCCTGCAACCTCAAGACTCGGGGCGGCCCTGAACCAGGGGCACGAAGCGGCAGCCGATCCCGTCGCGCTCTTCCAGGCGGGCCCCGCGGCGGCGCACGGTGAGCAGGGTCTGGTACTGCTGGGAGTGGCCGACGGGGATCACCAGCACGCCGTTGTCGGCCAGCTGCGCGGTGAGGGCGGGGGGGATTGCCGGCGCGGCGGCGGCCACCAGGATGGCGTCGAAGGGCGCGGCCTGCGGCCAGCCCGCCGAGCCGTCGCCGGCCCGATAGCGTATGTTGCGATAACCGAGCTCGACGAGCAGCCTGCGGGCGCGCTCCAGCAGGGAAGGGATCAGCTCCACGGTGTACACTCTCTCGGCCAGCTCCGCCAGAACCGCGGTCTGGTAGCCGCTGCCCGTGCCGATCTCCAGGACCTTCTCCCCCCCGCGAAGGGAAAGCTCCTCGCTCATCAGCCCCACCATGTATGGCTGCGAGATGGTCTGCCCCCTGCCGATCGGCAGCGGAAAGTCCCCGTAGGCATCGGCCCGGACGGCGCCGGACACGAAGCGGTGGCGGGGGACAGCGGCCATGACCTCCAGCACGCGCTCCGCGCTGAGACCCCGCGCGCGCAGCTGCTGCCTGACCATCCGCTCGGCCTGCGGGTTCGGGGGATAAGCGATCTTCACCGGCGGACATTGTAGCCGCTCGGCGGGAGTCCGGCAACCCGATTACAGCAGGACCCGGGAGGGCAGGGAGGCGAGCAGTGACGGCTCCAGGCGGCCCCAGTGCTCCAGAAAGCGCCCGAACCAGCCGCACTCCAGCAGCGCGCACAGGTAGCGGTACAGCTCGCGGGACCGGGGCTTCACCTGCTTGCGGAAGTCCCGCAGGGCGTCCTGGTTGCCCAGGTCGGTGACGACCCGGAAGCTGAGGGCGGGGAGGCTGTTCTTGAGGGCGGCGATGAAAACCCCCGCGGTCTCCCAGTTCCCGGCGGCTGCTCGAAACACGCGGTACAGCTCGCCGCGCAGCTGGCCGGAATGGATGAGGAACTCGCCGCAGGCCTGGTTCCCGAGCCGCAGCCGGCCCGCTTCGCCCCGCTCCGCCAGCTCCTTCTGCAGGGCCTCGGCGACCTCCGGGGGCAGGAAGGTGAAGCCGGATGCCAGGCGCATCTCGGGAAGAAGCCGGCGGGGGAAGGGGGTGCCGGCGAGGTCGGCCTCGAAACACTCCCGGGCCACAACGATCTGGCCGATGGCGGCACCGGGCTGGATCCCGGCGCAGGAGCCGCTGTCCAGCAGCAGGTCCGGCGCGTAGCGCTGGACTCCGAGCACCGCGGCGGTGGCCGCGCGGGCCTTGCCCGGCCCGGTCTCCAGGCAGTACACCTCGCCCGCACCCGCCACCCCGTAGCTGGAGCGGCAGCCGGCGAGGCCGGGCAGGTCGCGGAGCGACAGGACCTCTCGGCAGGCCGAGTATTCCACGGGAATGGGACAAAGGATCAGCAGCTTCATCCGGTAGAGGAACAATAGCGGGCCGGCGCGGGCGGCGTCAAGGTGATGGGCCCGGCACCCGCCCGGCGGTGACCCTCGGGCCAGAGCCACCGAATCCGCGCAAAAAAAGGGGGATGGGAGCAACCCATCCCCACACGCTGCTTTGAGGCAAAAGGGGCAAGGAAAGGAGGTGAAACTTGCCCGGCGGAAAGATCCTTCCCGCCTTTGACGCCTCGTAATAATAAACAACGCTAGGCGGGATCGGTTACAGTGTCACGCCGTTTTTTTTCATCATTTTAGGATCCCGCGGAAGGGTAAAGGGATAATATGGTCAAGCCTCACGGTAAATTAGTACTGGTCGGCTGAACACGTTACCGTGCGTACACCTCCAGCCTATCGACCCGGTCATCTTCCGGGTACCTTCAGGGGGCTTACGC
>Ga0315289_10015561_pt1 | contig 10552 bp, 7 predicted proteins | sample YL17G11_40_MG_FD_203452 | JGI IMG/M metagenome (GOLD analysis project Ga0315289, IMG submission 203452) | Sediment microbial communities from Yellowstone Lake, YNP, Wyoming, USA - YL17G11_40 | ecosystem: Environmental > Aquatic > Freshwater > Lake > Sediment | place: USA: Wyoming | collected...
CGGCGGGGGCTCCAAGGGGCTGTTTGCGGGGAACACCCTCGTCGTGGGGAGCGCCGAAGCTGCGCTTCGGAGGAACAAAGCGGGAGCTGTCGCTCCCGCACTCCAAGAACGCTCCCCTCCCATGCCACGCACAATTTCAGACCTTCTCGACACCCACTCCGCTCGTGACTGAGGCATTACAGCCGGGTGGCGAGGGCTCAGTTTGCGGCGGTCAGGAGACGCTAACCACCAGGACACGAAGGCACCAGGGGGAGATGCTCGGGGCGTCCTTCCCTGGCCGGGCAGGCGTGCCTTTGTGTCCTGGTGGTTGAGATTCCCCGCGCTCCCGCCAAAGACGGGACCGACTACCAAGACGGCAAGGCACAGGGGGCAGAGCCCGCGCACGCACACGGCTCCCGCCGAAGGCGGGATGCCACAATTGCGCAACCACACTCCGGGGTAATGCCTCAGTTATGTGCGGTGAAGGCCAGACAATGTCGAAGGCATTTCGCCGCAAGGGTTTTCTTTGTGTCTTGGTGGTTACAATCTCCTCCGCTCTCGCCGAAGGCGGGACTAACCAGAAAGACACCAAGGCACTAAGGGGCCGTGGGGGCTTCTGCCCATGGGCCACGCCGAAGGCGTGGTTGGGGACACGGACCTCGGGGCCAATTAGTATCCCCCTTCCGCCCGAGAGTGAGGCGTTACACTCCGGGAAAGGCTTCGGTTGCATGGCAACATCGGCTCCGGTAAAATTATGACGAAATAATGAGGGTGGCGGCACGCAGTCGCGCAGCGAATGACTGTTCCTCGGAAACCACACAAGGAGAGTACGCATGGGTCAAGGAATCACACGTCGAGAATTTCTGGCAGCTACAGCAATGGGAGGCGCCGGCTTGTGGGCGGCGCGCCGAACGATCTGGGCGCAGGTCAAATCACCAAACGAGAAGCTCAACATAGCTGGAATCGGCGTCGGGGGACGCGGCGCCGATGACATCGCCGGTGTGAGCACCGAAAACATCGTCGCCCTCTGCGACGTTGACGAGCGCCGCGCCGCGCAGACGGTCAAACGCTTTCCGAAGGCAAAACGATACGCTGACTTCCGAAAGATGCTTGACGAGGTGAAGGAGATAGACGCGGTCGTGATTGCCACGCCGGACCACACCCATGCGCCCGCCGCCGTTATGGCTATGAAGCTCGGCAAGCACGTCTATTGTGAAAAGCCGCTGACGCACTCGGTTTACGAAGCGCGAGTCCTGGCAGAGACTGCCGCGAAGCACAGAGTTGCCACGCAGATGGGGATTCAGGGGCACTCTTACGACGGACATCGCCGGGCGGTCGAGCTTCTTCAAGCCGGAGTGATAGGAACCGTCCGCGAAGTTCATAGCTGGTCCGACAGGCCAATCTGGCCGCAGGGTATTGACCGACCGACCGACACGCCGCCCGTTCCGAAGGACCTCAACTGGGACCTCTGGCTCGGTCCAGCCCCCTGGCGTCCATACCATCCATGCTACGTCCCGTTCAACTGGCGAGGCTGGTGGGATTTCGGCACTGGCGCCATCGGCGACATGGGAATACACAACATGGACGTCGTCTTCTGGGGACTGAAGCTCGGCGCACCAATCAGCGTCGAGGCGGAGGTCTCCGACGTTCACGCGGAAACCGCCCCTAAATGGTCAATCGTGCGCTTCGAGTTTCCGGGACGTAAGGGCATGCCGCCAGTCAAACTCACCTGGTACGACGGCGGGAAGAAACCTCCTAAGGAACTCGCTGACGGTCAGGAGCTCCCCGACAACGGCGCTCTCCTCATCGGCGAAAAAGGGAAGATGCTCTCGCCCGATTGGCATGCCGATAACTTCAAGCTGTTGCCCGAATCGGCGTTTGAGGGTTTCAAAGGCCCCGACCCAGCCATCACCCGCTCGCCGGGCCACCACGAGGAGTGGGTTCTTGCCTGCAAAGGAGGGGCGCCAGCGATGGCAGACTTCTCCTATTCAGGACTTATCACGGAAGCGGTTCTGCTCGGGAACGTCGCCATCCGCGCCGGAAAGAAAATCGAGTGGGACGCAAAAAACCTCAGGGTTACCAACTGCCCCGAGGCGAACCAGTTCATCCGGCGGGAGTATCGAAAGGGCTGGGTGCTGTAGCCATTCGGATAGAATCTCGCCGACTTGCGGCTGACGGCGGGTGTGGCTGCCTTTTAGGGGCGACCACTGATATTTCGCCCCTTCAGGGCTGGTGCCTTTTCTCCGATCGGCCCCCAGGGCTTCGCCCTGGGCTAAAGTATGACGCCCTTACAGGGCTTTTGGACTCTACCTCAGCGAATTCGCTGTCAGCCCCGAAGGGGCCCGATAACATAGCCCAAGGCGCCGCCCTGGGTATCCCACGCCTCACAAGAACACAAGCCCTGAAGGGGCGGCATAATCCGCTCGCCGATGTCGTGATGGTTTTGGACGACACCCATCGCCCCGGAAACACAGCCACACCCCTTACGGCAGGGTCCTTAACGTTCCCGGCCATCGGTCAACACCGATGGCAAAGAACCTCCGCGCGGTGCTCGGGGTCGTTGACTATGGTGAGAACGGCACGACACAGATGCGACTGGCTCACTTTTCGAGCCGCCGGAGGGTGAAGTTTCGGAGCGCGCCCCCGGTGTTCCAGGTTGCCACGCCGAAGGGCTTGATAGGATTTTGCACGTCCCACACTCCAAACGTGTGTCCCACTATCGCTTGGCTGATCACCCTCTCCCCGTCTATCCACACCTCAATCTTGTCTTTCGTCACTCGCAGGCGAATGGGATACCATCTTTTTGTCTCGAAGCTCATTCCGCGCGTCGTGCTATTTTCCGAGGCGTTCTGGTCGTCCACGTTCGACAGCCCGACCACCATCCCGCCCCATCCGCCGACAATCAGCGTGCACCAGGATTTCCCGACGCGAAAAGTCATCCCGCAGAAGAAGTCATAGCCGCTGACTCGCATCGCCTCGACGCTCACCTCGTAATTGTCCGTCGGGAAATCTCCCGCCCACACGATCCCCGTCATCGGCTGTCCCTCTTCGAGGACGATCTTCCCGTCGTCCACATGGACTTTGCCATGGCCTGCAAAATCCCAGGTTTCCGCGATCTTCCACCCGGTCAGGTCCTTCCCGTTGAAGAGCGGGATCACATTTTCGTCGAGCTTCTTGAGACGAATGTCCTTGAACTCGACGAGCATCGGCGGACCAGTGTGTATTTGAAGCGCGAGCACACCCGAAAGGGCACGCCCCTTCTCGTCCTCGTCGGTCAATTCCGAAAAGACCACTCCGTTAATCTTTTGAAGGAGGTGGCTGCCGCGAGCGACGACGATAAGGTCGTTCCAATCTTTTTCCTTGTAAACGCTCTGTATTTTCGGAAGCTCTCCGACGGAGCCAACGACTTGCTTCTCTCCTTTCGCATTTATGGCAACCTTCTCTCCGGGCTTTGCGAGAAACCCTCGGCCGCCCTCGTCGTAAAATAGCCCCATCTGCGCTCTGCTGGGGACAACCTCCACCTGATACCCTGTAACGCGCCACTCCCCCTGGTCTTTGCTCCTCACCTGAACCCCGGAATTCCCGCTTGAGATTCGGAACGAAAGCCGCAGTTCAAAATCGCCAAGCGTCCCTCCTCGCCAGATAAGAAACGTGTTCCGCGAAGCCGGCTTTTCCGGCGTGGTCTCACCTCGAATCACTCCGTCGCTGACCGACCAAAGGCGCGGGTCGCCATCCCAACCGCTCAAATCCTTGCCATTGAAGATTCGGGTGAATCCCTGCTCGGCCTCCTCCGCCTCACAGAGTGGCATCAGAATAGCAGCGACGACCATTGCCACGAATGAAAGCACCAACCTTTTAGGCACCATTGTTTCAACCCCTCAGTTAGTCGGTTAAACTCGACAGCGCCACAGCGCGTCCTTGCGAGGCAAAGCCAACTGCATCGCGTTCGCGCCGCCAGCGCGGGAATATCTCAACCGCAGAAAAGCTCGTCTGGTCCATAGCTAAAACCAGCGTTTCCGCACGAAGATTACGACCGCAATAGCGGAGGGAATAAGGGACGCGAGCATGGTGATAAGAAATGCGGACGGCGAGCTTTGGAACGGCAATTTGACGTTCATCCCGTAAAAGCTCGCCACCAGCGTCGGAAGCATTAGAATAATGGTGACGGATGTCAGGAATTTAATCACGGTGCTGAGGTTATTTGAGATGACGGAGGCAAAGGCATCCATCATGCCGCTGAGAATGTTGCTATAGATGTCGGCCATCTGAATGGCTTGTCTATTATCGGTAATAACGTCCTCCAGAAGCTCTTGGTCTTCAGGCAACATTGTGAGCAATTGCGTCTTCTGAACCCGTTCCATGACGAGGTCGTTGGAACGCAACGCGGTGGTAAAATAGACTAACCCTTTCTCGAGGTCGAGCAAGCCTATCAGCGCCTCGTTCCGGAGGGATTTGCGCACTTGGGCCTCAAGGTTCGTCGTTTTCTTGTTGATTTCCTTGAGGTGACTCAGGTAAAGGAGGGACGTCATTCGAAAGACGTGCAGAATGAAGCGAGTTCGTCTCAGAGTGGAGAAGTTTCTGGCCTTGCCGCTGGCGAAAGGCTCGAGGACGCTCTCCTTCTGCGACGAGACCGTGATGACGCGATCCGGGGAAAGCACGACCCCTAAAGGCGATGTCGTGTACTGAACCTGGGCGCTTGAGTCAAATCGTGGAGTCCGGATGACGATTAGCATGTGCGGGTCGTCAACGTCCACGCGCGGCGTCTCGTCGGCGTCCAGGGGATCGGTCAAGAAGCTGAGGGGAACGCCGCACTCACGGCTGACTGTCGTCGCCTCGTCCATCGTCGGCTCGACGAGGTTAATCCAGCAATCCGCTTCTGGCGCGGATAGTACAGTGAGCGCTTCTCCGCAGGTTTTTAGTATCGTAAGCACACGCTGAACGTATCTTGACTGTGTCTTGGTGGATAGAGCATTATATCGGTCAAACGCCCGGAGCGTTTGCCGGCCAATTGTCCTTAACGCTTTATCATATCGCGGGACAACCAGTTGTCAAGGAAGTTTGATGGCTTTGCGCTGGGTAACCGATTGTCGCCCTGTCCCCGTGATCTCTGTCGTTGGGGGAGTGTCAACCGAGCATGGGGAACGAGCGGCCGTACCTATGCTTCCAGGAGAACTTTTATGAGCAAGGCGATCGCAGTTGTAGCAACTCTCGATACGAAAGGGATTGAGGCGGAGTTCCTCAAGGAACGAATTGAGGCAGGCGGGCTTTCTGTCATGGTGATTGACGCAGGGGTGCTTGGTGAACCGTTCTTTCAGCCCGATGTTCCGAGGGAGGCTGTCGCAGAAGCTGCGGGGGCAAGCCTCCCTCGCCTTCTCTCTGAGAAAGACCGCGGGAAAAGCGTCACCGCTATGGCTACGGGTGCGGCAAAAGTCGTGCGCGGGCTTTTCGAGGCAGGAAAGATTCACGGCGTAATCTCCATAGGCGGGTCTGCGGGGACGACCATCGGCGCATCTGCCATGCGTGCTTTGCCGGTCGGCTTCCCAAAGGTTATGGTCTCAACGCTCGCTTCCGGAGATACGCGCCCGTACGTCGGCATCAAGGACATCACGATGATGTATTCGGTGGTGGACATTGCCGGTCTAAACCGCCTCTCTCGGCGGATTCTGGCTAACGCAGCAGCAGCCGTGTGCGCCATGGCTCAAGTTGAGCTGCCGGAAGCAAAGGAAGAAAAGCCCCTCGTCGCTGCCACGATGTTCGGCGTAACTACGCCATGCGTGAACAAAGCGCGAGAAATCCTCGAGAACAACGGCTTCGAGGTGCTGGTTTTCCATGCCACCGGAACGGGCGGACGGGCGATGGAGGACCTCATCGAGAGCGGCTTCATCTCCGGTGTTCTTGACATCACAACCACCGAGTGGGCGGACGAGCTGGTGGGGGGCGTCCTTTCCGCTGGCCCGCACAGGCTCGAGGCAGCGGCGAAAAGAGGCATTCCGCAGGTGGTCGCGCCAGGCGCTCTCGACATGGTGAACTTCGGCCCGCCGGAGACGGTCCCGGAGAAATTCCGAGGCCGAAAGTTTTACCAGCACAATCCCACCGTTACGCTCATGCGAACGACGAAAGAGGAGAACGCCCGCCTCGGGCGCATCATCGCCGAAAAGCTCAACGCCGCCAAAGGACCGACCACTTTCCTATTTTCGAAGAAAGGCGTCTCTGCAATTGACCGGGAAGGCCAGCCGTTCTACGACGCCGAGGCCGACGCCGCCTTCCTCTCCTCCCTGAAAGTAACGCTTGAGGCGCCCATCGAGCTCGTAGAGATGGACAACCACATCAACGACGAGGAGTTCGCCGCTGCCGCTGCGTGGTCCCTCGTCGAAAAACTGAAAGCGGTCTGACGGGCACAAGGCCTCGGCGATGGACGGGAGGCGCTCTCCTCAAAGGCCCAGGGCGCTCCCGACATAGCAAGGGCGCCCCTGGCCGCGGGCAGGCTCGCCCGTGGGGATCATGGGCAAGATGCCCATGCCACTTCAAAGCTTACATCGCTGTGGTGTGCGGAGGAAATCCGGTTGCCCGCCCGAAAGCGAGGCGTTACTGACCAACATGAAATCCCCCCGGGCGATTCTCAAAGTTGGGCGGCTGGACGAGCGGAAACGGTATCCTGACAAAGAGCCGCAGGGCTACTTCTTGGCACCGGACGCGGCGGGAGATTCCTTGAGGCTCATGCCTATTCGGTAGGCGATCCGGTGGCTCATATTGATGTCGGGCAGAAGCCGGGCGGCCTTCCGGGCCTTGACCTGAATCCGGACTGCCGCCGGCGTCAACTGTTCAACCGTGACGGTCACCTTCGATTTCGGAACGTAGCCCTGAATCCTTCCCACCTCTTTGTCCTTCATCTCGATAGCCCCGGCGCTGCCTAAAACCTCCACGCACGCATCCCAAACGTCGTCGTAGCTCCGGTCAAACTCCGTCTGGACCGTGTCCTCACTGATTGCCAGGCCGCCGACGACCCCTCCTCCAACAAGAGCCAAGGGCACGAGCACGCACCCGCAAAGGAAGCACATGATCCCCGAACCGACAATTAGCCCAAAAATCTTTGCCATCTTCCTTTCCTCCATTCTCATCCTGTGTGTTTTCCTCGCTGCAACGACTCGCATTTTCACGACCTTGTGCACAAAGCAGCTGAATCTCTTCGACCATCGGTTTGAGGGGAGCAAAAAACCCTGCCATCGCGGGAGCATCCTTCGAGCGCGCTCGCGTCGCTTAACTCCCACCTGCGAGACTATTCCTGTTGACCGACTACTCCATTTTCGCATATCTTGAATAAAGTTGAAACACCGTACACGGAGGTCGCACATGAAAAAGCAGGCGCTGGGTAGAGGTCTCGACGCCCTGATTCCCGAGGATGTCGTCGCCAAACCTCCTTCGGCCCCCGGCCTGGTGAATATACGCATATCGGAAATAAGGAAAAGTCCCCTCCAGCCGCGGACCACTTTTGACCGCGAGAGACTTTCGGAGCTTGCTGCGTCTATCGCCCAGAGGGGAATCATTCAGCCGATTGTCGTCCGGGCGGTTGAAGGAGGGTACGAGGTCATCGCCGGCGAGCGGCGTCTCCGCGCAGCCGAGATAGCCGGGCGACGGGTCATCCCGGCGATAGTCGTGGAGGCCAGCGACGCGGAAGCACTTCAAATCGGCCTCATTGAGAATATACAGAGAGACGACCTGAACCCTGTTGACCGGGCGACGGCTCTGAGCCGGCTGATGGACGAGTTTTCTCTCAGCCAGCAGGAGGTCGCCACCAGAATCGGCAAGGACCGAGCGAGCGTCGCAAACTACGTCAGGATTCTATCGCTGCCCGACGACGTTAAGGATTTGATCCGCGAGGAGAAGCTGAGTTTCGGACATGCCCGGGCCCTCCTCGCTCTGGAAATCGCGGCCGAACAGCGTGCCGTCGCGAGGGAGGTCGTAGCCAAAGGCCTGTCGGTGCGGCAGTGCGAAAAAGCAGTCGCCAGGAGAAAAGCTCCTCCGCGTCCGCGCGCCACAGGCCAGGCGCTTGCGGGCGATGAGCACACCAGAGCCGTCGAGGAGCAAATGCAGGGACTCCTCGCGACAAAAGTCAGAATCGTCCGAGGGAGAAAGACCGGAAGAATCGAGATTGACTTCTACTCCGACCAGGATTTGAACAGAATTCTCGACCTTCTCAATATCCGGATTGTGAGTTAGTGGGCGGCAAGCAGGGGATGATTCTCCTTGAGTGTTAAGGCGGGGAGCTGGCTCGCCCGAACGGAATGAATGTCGGTATGGAAAGACCTGCGCCCGGTCAGGCTTTCGCCCTGAGACCTCTTCCCATTTTCGCACGGCTGTGGCATAATGCGACCCCTTTTTGCAGTTGAACCGGGTAAGACCGATCTCGGCATGACCGGAGAAATGAAGGATGGTTAAGGAAGCGTTAGGGAAAATTCAGCAGGCGGAAGAGAACGCTCGCGCAATCGTCGAGGAGGCGAAGAACGCCGTCGCCGGAGACCTTCTCGAGGCGAAAAGAGAGGCGCAGGAAATCGTCGAGAAGGCTACGGGGGAAGCGCGCGAGCGAGCCAGAACGCTCATCGGCGAGTCTCAGAAGGAGAACGAAGGAATCGCACGGGAAATCCGCGAAAGAACCCGAAAAGAAAAGGAGAGCCTTCGGGGGAAAGCCGAGAAGAACAAGGCCAGAGCCGTTCAGACCATCAAGGAGAAATTCGCGTCTCAATGGCGGTAGCGAAGCTAAAGAAAATCGAAATTCTCGGACACAACTCCCAGCGCGACGAAGTCCTTGAGTTTCTGCAACAACAGGGGCAGGTGGAGGTCGTTGACCTCAAGGACAAAAGCGACGAGTACGGCGAGTTGTCTTTCCGGCAGCAGAGCATTCGCCACGAGGAGGTCAGCGAAGCCGTCGAGAAGCTTTCCTGGCTGATGAGCTTTTTTGAGGGCGTTTCCGGGACGAAGAGATCGCCCCTTGCCCCGAAGCCCGTTTTCCGTCGGAAAGAGCTATTTGACTTGCTGAGGAACTTCGACTACGCCTCCCTCCACACCAAGTGCCGCGAAATCGAGTCTCACATCAAAAACATCGAAAAGAAGAAGCTCGACCACGGGGGCAGAAAGAAGGAGCTTCTTCCGTGGGTGCGTCTGGACGTCCCCCTTAACAGGATTGGCGAAACGCGGTTCACGACGAGTGTGCTTGGCTCCGTGGGCGAAAAAGCCTTCCCCGCCCTGAAAGAATCGCTGGAGTCGGTCCCCGACGTGCACCTGGAGGTCGTGGATGAGGACAAGACGACCACCTATCTCTTCATCGCGTACCTGAAGGCCGTCGAAGAGCAGGTGGCCGAGCTTTTGAAGGAACACGACGTTTCACTTCACCACCTCCCGCGTCATCCTGCTCTCGTCGAGGAGGTCCTGAAACACATTGCTGCCGATGAGAAAAAGCTGGAGTCCGAGCGGGAGTCGCTGCTTGATAAAGCAAGGAGCCTCCTTCCCGAGGAAACAAAGCTCGCGGCGCTATTGGACTACTTCTCGAACGTCGAAACGAAGGAAGGAACTAAAGGGCGGCTTCTCTACAGCCGGGATACCTTCTTTCTTCAGGGCTGGATTAAAGAGAGCGACGGCCCCGTCGCCGAGAGAAAACTCGAGAGGGACTTCGACACGGTGGATGTTTACGTTTCCGACCCGGCGCCGGATGATGTGGTGCCAATTGTCCTTGAGAACAAAAACATCGTCCGCCCATTTGAATTCCTGACCCGCATGTATGGCTACCCCGGCTACAGCGACGTTGACCCGACGCCGTTTCTGGCGCCATTCTTCTTCGTGTTTTTCGGATTCTGTCTTGGCGACGCCGGGTATGGGTTGCTTCTGCTTTTGGTGTCTGTCTTCGCCTTGAAGAAGTTCAAAATGGGATGGCAGGGGACGCGCTTCTTCCGCCTGATGCTCTGGTGCAGTATCTCGACGATGGTGGTGGGCGTGCTGACCAGCGGCTGGCTGGGCGATTTGCCGAACTATCTCTTTGGCGTGAGCGTCCCTGCGCTCTGGGTCAACCCCCTTGAAAATCCGACCGCAGTTCTTAGCGTCGCCCTCAAGCTCGGCATCATGCAGATTTGGACGGGCTACGCCGTCGCCGCTTACGACAATATCCGCCGCAGGCAATACCTGGCGGTTTTACTTGACCAGGCGCCGATCTTTCTGCTCCTGGCCGGTTTGACGGGGGCTGGCCTGATTTTCCTTAAAGGGCAGCCTGGCGGAGCGTTCAAGCCCTATCTCATTCTGATAGCCATCGGGAGCATAGTTATCCTCGCGGCTGGCGGAAGAAGCCAGCCTTCCATCGGGGGTAAGATAGGGTTTGGCGCGCTGGGCCTGTACGGCGCCGCGTCCGGATACTTGAGCGACATTCTCTCGTATTCTCGACTCTGGGCTTTGGGTCTTGTTACAACCGCCATGGCTTCTACCGTCAACTTAATGGCGGCAACCATCGGCAAGCTCATCCCCATCGTCGGAATTCTTTTCACTGTGGCGATTCTTTTGGGGGGGCACGTGGCGACTTTTTTGATCAACA
>Ga0315289_10015562_pt1 | contig 10552 bp, 4 predicted proteins | sample YL17G11_40_MG_FD_203452 | JGI IMG/M metagenome (GOLD analysis project Ga0315289, IMG submission 203452) | Sediment microbial communities from Yellowstone Lake, YNP, Wyoming, USA - YL17G11_40 | ecosystem: Environmental > Aquatic > Freshwater > Lake > Sediment | place: USA: Wyoming | collected...
TCTATCCCCAGGTCTCCGCCGCCTCCACGCCCGTCGAGTCCTCCGAGGCAGAAGCAGAACCTTCCCAGTCCCCTGCGACAACAGAAGAATTTAACTCTTCCAAGAACAACCAAGACGAGGCCCTCGCCGCGGCCAGGCTGCTCGAGGTCGAGGTCGACGAGGCCGAGGCCCGAGGGGAGACCGTCGCTGCGACCGTGGGGCTCGCCGCCGTCATCGGCGCCGCTCTGTACGCCCTGAAGGGAGCAGAAACGGCGCAGGCGTATTTTGCCGGCTACCTCCTGGAGCAGTCTCTCTCCGTCGACAACCTCTTTGTCTTTGTTCTGGTTTTCCGTTATTTCGGTGTTTCGGGCCCCGGACAGGACAGGGTCCTGGCCTGGGGCATCGCCTCCGCCGCCGTGCTGCGCCTCCTGATGGTCGCTGCCGGTGCCGAGCTGATCGAAAACTTCAAGCCCGTGCTTCTGGTCTTCGCCGGGATCCTCGTGTACAGTTCCATTAAGCTCGCGTTTGTCGATTCCGGCGACGGCGACGACGAAGGAGAAAAAGAAGACCTCTCGGACAACGCCATCGTCAAGATCTGCAAAAGGGTCCTGACGGTCTCCGACGAGTACGACGGCGTCAAGTTTTTTACCGAGGTCCCTGTCGCTGGCGATGACGAGATCGGGGGAAGCGCGAGCAGCAGCAGCAGCAGCAGCAGCAGCAGCACGAGCAGCGGGGGCGACCCTTCCTCTTCCCTAGTGCAAAGGACGAAGCGCGTCGCGACGCCTCTGCTCTTGGTCTTGGCCGTCATCGAGCTCTCCGACGTCGTCTTCGCCGTCGACTCCGTGCCGGCCGTCTTCGGAGTGTCCCGCGACCCCGTGGTGGTCTGGTCCGCGTCGATGGCCGCGATCGCCTCTCTTCGGGCCCTCTACGGCTTCGTCGCGACGGCGCTCGGGACTCTGAAGTATCTGGACAAAGCCGTCGCGGCGGTGCTCGCGTGGGTCGGCGGGAAGATGATCTTTGAGTTTTTTTCGGGGATCGAGGTGTCTACGGCGCTGTCTCTGGGCGTGGTGGTGGCGTGCCTGGCGGTTGGGGTCGGGGCGAGCCTGGCGGTGGGGTCTGCGGAGGAGGAGAAGAAGAAGGAAGGGTGATGACGAAGTTTTTTCTTCTTCCTTCTTTGTTCTCGAGAGAGAGAGAGAGATAGAAGAGGCCTTTTCTCTCCAATTCCTTCTCTTTTTAATTCCTGATAACTATTGGGTCATCATTTTTTTTCGGAAAAGAAAGGAAGAGACAGTTTACACAAGGCATTGTTCCTCTGGAGGCGCCTCGGGCGCGGAGGAGCAAGAGGAAGAGGTTGAGGTTGAGGGAGAAAAAAAACATCTGCCGCCACTCTTTTCTCTCGGAAAGAAAACAAGGACGAAGATCGAATCGATCTCGTCCGCGTTGTTTCGGCTCTACTATTCTTCGGCGTCTTCGCTCAACGCACGCGCAAGTGCCATAACCCTCTCTAGCTCCTCGCAAGCGAGGAGGAACAGGGCGGCGGCTTTGTTGCGGTGCCCCAAGCGCTTTAAGAAGAAGCTCCTTTGAGACGGCTTGCGCTTGCTCCCATTGATTTTGATTCCGTCCTCTCATCAAATATCACGCCGCGATGTTCACCTCTATGCACGTCTCTAAAACGCTGGCCCTCCGGCCGGAGGGCCCCATCCACGACGTACACCTCGAGGGAGAGAAGACCGAGCAGAGGGCGGTGATGCGGTGAGTTTGGTTGCTTTTTTTCCATTCGATGACGCCGAGGAGGAGATCGCCGGCTGATTTCGTTCCGTTCCGCTCATCATCACGAAAACCTCTCAACCTTTCTCTCTCTCTCTCTCTCTCTCTCTCTCTCTCTCTCTCTCTCTCTCTCTCTCTCTCTCTCTCTCTCTCTCTCTCTCTCTCTCTCTCTCTCTCTCTCAGCCGCACCGTCGACCACACCGCCACCTACCTTTCCGCGCACCTCTCCCGAGGCGACGCCCCGGACGACCCCTGGTCCGGCTCCTACGCCAGCTCGGGACCCAACGCTCCGGCCCTCGACGCCACGGCCGCCGCCGCCGCGGGAGGCGCCGCGTCGTCGTCGTCCTCGGGCGCCTCGGGCACCAGCGGCCTGCTGCCCCCCGCGTCCTACGCCTCGACCCCGGCCGCAGCCGCGGCAACCAAGTTCGTCCACATGTCCGTCAACAAGGCCCGCTGCTCGGTCAACGCCGTCGTCTGGACCCCCGAGGGGAGGCGCTGCCTCTCGGCCACCGCCGGCGGCGAGTTCACGCTGTGGAACGGCGCGACGTTCGGGTTCGCGACGATCCTGCAGGCGCACGAGTCCCCCATCCGCGCGGCGCGCTTCTCGCACAACGACAACTGGATGCTCAGCTGCGACGACGCCGGGGCGGTCAAGTACTGGAGGCCGAACCTGGAGCTGGTAAAGGCGATTCCGGCGCACCGCGAGCCGGTCCGCGCGCTGGCCTTCGCGCCGACGGACCTCAAGTTCGCGACGGCGAGCGACGACGCCACCGTGCGCATCTGGGACTTCGCGCGGTGCGCCTCGGACGTGACCCTGGCCGGGCACGGGGGGGACGCCAAGGCCGTCGACTGGCACGCGACGCTGGGGCTGGTGGCGTCGGGGGCCAAGGACTCGCTGGTGAAGCTGTGGGACCCGAGGGCCAAGAGCTCCGGCGGGAGCGTCGTCTCCTCCGCGCCGAGCGCCGCCTCTGCTGCCGCCGCCGCCCCTTCCTCGTCGTCGGGGGGGTCTTTGGCCTCCCTCTCGGGGCACACCGCGGCCATCACCGCGGTGGCCTTCGCCCCGCACGCGCCGCACTGGCTCCTCTCCTGCTCGCGGGACTCCACGGCCAGGCTCGTCGACATCCGCACCCTGAGGACGCTGGCGACGCTGGCGGGCCACGGCCGGGACGTCACCTGCTGCGCCTGGCACCCGTGGAGCCCCGGCGTGGTGGCGACGGGGGCCTACGACGGCGGGATGGCGTTCTGGGACGTGACCGCCGGGGACGTCGAGAAGGGCGGCGGCGGCGGGGCCGAGAGCCAGCCCGCCGCCGCCCGCGCCGCCGCCGCCTCGTCGGGCGCGTTCGCCGGCAAGGGCCGGTCCGCGGCCGCCGGCTCGTCCCCCCCGCCGATCGCCATGGTCCCGGGGGCGCACGAGGCGAGCCTGTGGGCCATCGCCTGGCACCCCGCGGGCCACCTGGCCGCGACGGCGGGCCACGACCACTGCACTCGGTTCTGGGCGCGGCCGCGCCCCGGGGACCCCTGGCGCGGCAGCGGGCAGCGCGACCTGCTGGCGTCGGGCGTCGCGGCGAGGGCCGAGGGCGGCGCCGTGGCGAGGGGGTCGAGGGCGGCCGCCGTCTCCTCCGCCGCCTCGCTCTCGACGGAGGAGCTCGGGGCGGGGGCGCTGGGCGGGGGGGGGGGCCTGCCGGGCCTCGGCGGCGGCGGCGGCGGCGGGCTCGGCGGCGGCCTCGGCGGCGGAGGCATCGGGGGGATGCCCCTACCGGCTGCCGGCGTCGCCTCGGCGTCGTCCGACCCGCGAGGATCTGCTCATCCGAGCTACAACAACCCACCGCCCAACCCCTACCAGCAGCAGCGGCCGTGGGTCCCTCGCGGAGGCGGGGGAGCAGGGGACGGGGAGGGGGTTCGCGGGAGGGGTCGCTGGGGGGGAGGTCGGGGCCGGGGCGACGGCGACGGCGGCGGCGACGGCGGCGACTTTGGCGGCGGCGGTTTCCGCGGTCGCGGCAGGGGGGGCGGCAGAGGCAGGTTTGGCGGGGGCAGGTTTAGCAGCGAGTACAACAATCAGCAGCAGCAGCAGGGGGGCTACCAGCAGCAGCAGCAACAGGGCGGCTACCAGCAGCAGCAGCAGCAGAGGCCGCCGTGGAACGCTCAAGGAGGCGGCGGGCAGTTTCCTCTGCCGCCTCTGCAGCAGCAGCAGCAGTTTCAGCCCCCTCCTCCTCCTCCTCCTCCGATGCCCTTCAACCCCAACCAGCCCCCTCCCCCAGGGCTTGGATGACCCCCACTGCCGGGGCTGCAGCAGAAGGAAAGGAAGAAAAAGAAGAAGGAGACGACACTGTAAAACAGAGAAAAGAAAAAAACGCACTTTGACAAAAGAAAAAAGAAGCTACAAAAAAAATCTCTTTTTCTTTTAAAATCTTCCCTGTCTCCTCACTCCGACGCCTTCATCGCCTCTTCGGGGACGTGCACGTTCCTCAGCAGGCGGAACGCCGGGCCGTACTGTAAGCCGGCCTCGGCGAGCTGCGCGTAGAGCTGGGCGGTGTCCCTGTTTTTCGAGAGTTTTCCCCGTTTTTTTTCATTCGTCAGTTTTTTCCTTTCGTTTTCGATCCGGAAGGAGAAAAAAAAACGCCCCCCGTCCTCTCTTCTTCCGCTTTTCTCCCTCCCAGCCCAAAGACCTTACCTCGGCACGGGCGCAGACGCGCGCTGCGCGTCGATCGTGCGCTCGGACATCGCCCTGGACTCTCTCTCGGCGCGGCGAGACTCCTCCTGTTTGTTTTGTTTCGTTCGTCGTCGTCGAGCAAGGGAGAGGGGAGAGGGGGGCTGAGATGAGGGCAGAGGACGAAAAAACGAACGGACGAACGAAAAGAGAAGAAAGAGGCAGCTGCAGTTACTCCTGCTCTCTCTCTCTCTCTCCACGGCCACCCGCCTCCTCCTCGTTCCTCCTCCTCCTCCTCCTCGTCCTCCTCCTCCTCTCCCGTCCCCCCTCCTCTTCTTCTCATCAGCGAAAACAAAACAACGCACGTGGTGGACCTCCTTAAGCAGCTCCTGCAGCGCGGCGTCGTCCCCCGACGCCAGCACCCCCGAGGCGCGCTCGTCCTTTCGCAGGTCCTCGGCCAGGGACGCGTCGGCGAGCGCGGCCTCGCGGAAGAGGCGAGGGTCGACGGCGGTGCCGTCGGCGTGCAGGGCGTAGGGGTCCTCGGCTGACATTCCTCTTTTTCTGGCTGGCTGCTGCGCGGGGGGACTTGGAGAGAATGGGCAAGGAAAAAAAAATGAATAATGAAAAACGTTTTAATTCCCCCCTTTCAAACAGAAGCTCGTTTTTTCGATGCCCGCTGCCCCAGGAAAAATATTTAACATTTTTTTTTGGCAAAAACAAAAGCCAGAAGGGAGCAAAGTATATAATACAACAGAAGTGATCGATTGAAAGCGCTCGATCGCTCTCGATGAAAAAGAGGATCGCATCAGGGGGTGGAGAGGAAAAAGTCAAAGTGGAGCGGAAAAAAGGGGGAGAGAGCGTTCTCTTTCTCTTTCTACTCGTCGTCGTCGTCGTCGTCGTCGTAAGGCACGAGCCTCGATGGAGGGCTGTCCCCGAGCAGCACCCCGACGGAAGCGACCACGGGAGGAGCAGCGGGCTGCTGCTGCTGCAGAAGCTGGGCTCTCTGGGGAGAAAGAGAAGCAGCAGCAGCAGCAGCACAAGGGTGCCCGCCTCCTCCTCCGTCCGGGGTGCGCCGCCTCTTGAGCCTCGAGAGCTCTCCACCCTCCTCGTCGTCTTCGCCGTCGCCGTCGTCGTCGTCTCCGGCGGCGGCGCGCTTGCCCGCGACGGGAGGGGTCGTCGCCGCCGCCATGGCAGCGACGGTCGCCGCCACGGCCCCGGGCGGCGACGAGGCAGCGGCAGCAGCAGCAGTAGAACCCGAGGACGGCCCGCGGAGGGTCCCGAGCCTGAGCCTCGGAGGGGCGACGACGGGCTTGACGAGCGTGCCCCCTTCCCAGTCGTCGTCCCCGTCTCCGCCCCGCGGCGGCGGTCGAGGAGGAGAGGAAGAGGGTCCACTCCCGCTTCCGCTTCCGCCGAGCCCGAGCCCCAGGCCCAGGGCGCTGCCCGCTGCCCGCCCCAGGCTCGCGAGCAGTCTCGAGGCGCTCCCTCCCAGGCCGGACAGGGGCGACGTGGAGTTGGCGCCGTTGTCGTCGGCGCTGGGCTGTTGCCGGTCGGCGCCGCCGTCGTCGCGGGTGCGAGCAACGGTAGCAGCTCCGGCTCCTCCGCTCTCGTCGCCGTCGTCGCCGTCATCGCCACCGCCGTCGTCGTGCTCGAAGTAAGCCTCCTCGTCCGCGTCCATGTCTCTCTCGTCGCGGCGGCGCGAGCGGGGCTGCTGGCCGCTGCCGTTCCCGGCGAAGACGCGGAAGAGCCTGCTCGCCGCGTCGTTGCCGCCGCCGTTTGAGGCGGAGTTGTTCGCGGCGTCGTCGTCGCCGTCGTCGTCGTTGGCGTCGTCGTCGCCCGAAGAGGCCCCCCCTCGCCTGAACCGCGCATGCAGGTAGCCTCCGATGCCCCCTCTCCCCGGGTTCGAGCTGCTCTTTCCGGTAGCACCGAGCGGCGAAGAAGGCGAGGCGGAAGCAGACAGAGGAAGGAGAGCGCTCGACCTCTTCCCGGCCTTGGTCCTGCTCCTCTTTTCCTTCTCTTCTTTCTCCTTCCTCTGCTTGTTCTGCGCGTGCCGCAGCTCGAGCCCTGCGACGATCCCGGGCGCGCCCAGCCTCCTCGACGCGGCGACGCACTTGGGATCGGTGACCAGGTGTTCCACGAGCGCCTCGACGTTCTCGCGTCGCACGAACTCGAGCAGCTCCAGCAGCGCCGCGTCATAGAGGTTGCGCCTCCCGCCGGGGCCGCCGCCTCCCGTCGCAGCTGCGTGCGCCTCCAGCAAGGGAGACAGCAGCCCGTTGCGAGCCAGGTACCGGTCGTAGAACTCGTCGCGAAGGCCCACACAGGCGCGCACGAACCTCAGGGGAGCGAGTCGCAGCCACGACCCGCGCCTCGAACTTAACAAAGCGTGCACGCGCGAGACAACGTTGTGGCGGAGGACGTAGTACTTCATGCGGTACGAGTGCGCCGCGGCGCAGAAGCAGAGGAGCTCGGCGGCGGCGGCGAGGGCCGCTGGCGGAGGCGGAGGTGCCGAGGAAGGGGGGGGAGGGGTCGAAGGAGCAGCGAGGTCTCGCTGCTTCTTGTCGTCGCTGTTGCTGGTGCCCTTGCCGCTGGCGGCGGCGCCGCCAAGGGCCTCCGCCGCCGTCCCTTTTCCCTCTCCTCCGCCACCGCCAGCGACAGCCAGCGCCTCCACCAGCCTCCCGACGTGCTTTTCGTAGAACGCCTCCAGGAACGGGGACTGCTCGGCCGGGACAGACATCGTGTCGGGGTCCAAGAGGGCGCGAAGGAGCTCGACCGCGGCCTCCTGGAGCCCTCCCGCCGCGGCGGCGGCGTCTGCCGCGGAGGGAGGAGGGGGAGGAGGGAGCGGAGGGGGAGGAGGAGCGGCTTCGCCGTTGCCAGCGGGAGCAGCAGCAGGAGCAGGAGAAGCAAGAGCAGGAGCAGGCGCCTCCTCTGCTGCCGCAGCGGGCTGCTCTTCGCTTGCGGCTGCCACCTCGGGCGGGAGCTGCGGGCCGATCTCCTTTTGGCCGCCGCCGGGGCCGCCGCCGCCGCCGCCGTCGCTGCCGCCAGACTCGGGAGCGGCCGCGGCCCTCTCCTCCTCCTCCGCTCCTTTGCCGCCTCCCTTCTCTCCGGCAGCAGCAGCAGCAGCAGCAGCGACCAAAGAGGACGAGCCCGGCTCCTCCCCGAGCGCGGCCCCGACGATGGCGTGCATCAGCGCCTCCCCTTTCCCCTCGGTCAGCAGGAAATCGCGCAGTAGGCCCGGGTCGTGTGCCGTGACGGAGAGGAGGACGTCGACGGCGCGCAGGCGCAGGAAGGGAGGAACGGCGGCGGGGGGAGGAGAGGAAGCGGCGGCGGGGCGGCGGGGCCTGCGGCGCAGGGGAGGGGGCAGGGCCGAGGCGTTGTGCTCGGCGTGCTCGGCAGCGGCGGCCGCTTCTTCTTCTTCCTCTCCCTTTTTCTCTTCCGCCTCTTCTTCCGCTCCCTTTGCTCCCGTTCCCGCTCCCCCCCCCTCCTCCGCCACCAGCGCCTTGGCCATCACCTCAAACAGCCCCAGCGACACCAGCCGCCTGAGGAGGTTGCCCCTGGCCCCGGCCTGGAGGTGCCTCGCGGTGTCGACCATCTCCTGCAGGGCACCCGCACCGTCGGCCCAGAGGGCAGAGGCCGGCGACGGCGGCCCTTCTCCTCCGTCGCCGCCGCCCTCCGGGGGGGGGTGCTCTCGTCCTGCTCCCGCTCCTCCTCCCGGCGTCGACCCCCGCAGCAGCTCGAACAGCCTCGAGAAGTACCCCGGGTCCGCCTGCAGCGCCACCAGCACCTCGACGGCGTTGAACGCCGCGAGCGACGCGAGCGTCGCGTGCGTGCCGTCGTCGAGCGCGCGCGGCAGCGCGACGTCGCGGACGAATGCGGCGCGGTAGCTGGCCCGCACTTTCGCGCGGAGGGCCTCGGAGGGGAAGGGAACGACCTCCTTGTGGGCGACGGCGCGGGAGAGAAACTCGCGGTGGCGGAGGCGGCGAGGGGAGGAGGAAGAGGAGGGAGGCGAGGCAGCGGCAGAGGTCGCCGCCGCGCCAACGCCGCTCGCTGCTCCCCCTCCCGCCCCCTCTTCCCTCCCTTCCTCTCCCTCCGCACCGTCAAACTCCAGCGGCTCGTACTCCAGAGCCCCGACAACGGCATCTGCCATCTCGTCCGACAGCAACTCCTCGATCAACCCGGCCTCGTTCAGCAGCACGAGTCCCCTGACGATCCGATAGAGGCACTCGAGCGCCGGCGCGTCGCGGCGCGCCTCGGCGGCGCGGAACGCCGCGGCGAGGCGGGGGAGCCACCCCGGGGTCGCCATTGCGGCGCCCGCCAGCCTCTCGCGCTCATACATCGTCGAGGGGTCCGTGAGAAGGTCCGCGAGGTCGGGGAGGGCGGCGGGGTCCGGGTCCGGGAGCAGAGGCTGGCTGCGCTGCTGCTGCTGGAGGTGGTGGAGGTGGCCAAAGGGCCCGGAAGCGCTGCCGCCGCCCGAGGAAGAGAAGAGGCCGCCGCCGAGGCCTCCCAGGCCGCCGCCGCTGCGAGGGGAGTCGTCATCGCGGTCGGCGTCGCTGCCCCCGCTGTCGGAGCTGCTGCTGCTGTTGCTTCGGCGGCGGCCTGCGCCTCGGCCTCGGCCCCTGCCGCCGCGGCCGCCGCTGCGCCTCCAGGCGCCGCCGCCGTCGTCGTCGTCTCCCTCCTCCTCCTCCTCCTCGTCGGCAGCATCGGCATCAGCGTCAGCAGCCCCTGCCGAGCCTCCTACCTCGTCGTAGCCGAGGCCCAGGCCGGGAGCTCCCAGATAAGCGTGGTGCCCTCCGAGGCGCCTGCGGCGTCTTCTGCCGCCGCCGCCTCCAGAGGGCCTTCGCCGCCGGCGGCGCTCGCCGCCGCCTTCGGTCCCCTCTTCCTCCTCGCCGTTTTCGAACGCTTCGTCGCCTTCCTCCTCTTCTTCTTCCTCTTCATCCTCGTTGCTGACGCGCTCCCTTCGCCTGAAGCCGCCACGGTCACCGTAGCCCTCAAAATCGAGCTCGTCGCCGTTACCGTTGTCGGCGTTTGCCATTTCCTCGTCGTCGTCGTCGTCGTCAAACTCGTCAACGAGGCGGGACTGGCCTCGAGGGCGCTGCTGCTGCTGCTGCTGGTGGTTCTTGCTGCTGCGTGGGAGATCATCATCCTCATTGTCGCCGTCGGAGGCCGCCGCGAGAGCCGCCTCTGCAGCCGTGCGCGGGCCCGCCGCGCGGTCGCCGGCAGCAGCGCCGGCGAGGCTGTTCGCGTTGTCGGCGGCGCGCCGCTGCAGCTTCTGGATCTGCGACCAGACCTGCTCGCACCCGGCGGCGTCCTGGAACGAGAGCGCGACGTCGGTGCCCAAGGCGGCGTCGGGCCACGAGATGATGGTGCCGTCGCCCTGCCTCGAGTAGGTAGAGGTGGCAGCGGCAGCAGCAGCAGAAGCGGCAGCGGAAGCGCCGGCGCCGTTGTCGTCTCCTCCTCCAGCTCCTCCTCCTCCTCCTCCTCCGCTCGCGGCGCAGAGCCGGTGGATCAGGAGCGTCCTCGTGTCCTCCTCGGAGATGACGACGAGCCCTGCCGAGTTGGATTGCTGTTTGTTTTTTGTTTTCGGGAAGGGAGGAGAGAATGAGGAGGTTGAAAGTGAGCAAGAGAGAAAAAAAAATGAGAGATAGTTACCGGCCGATGTTGGCCCGGCCTCGGAAAAAAAGGTGAACGGATTCTAAGCGTTGCATCCCTTCTTTTCATCAGCGCTTGGTGCTCTCGTGCCTCGGCGCTCCGAGACTTCGACGCGCGTGCAGAGAAATGAGCGAACGAGGCCGCGGGACAGAGAGCAGCGCGGGTGCGATCGACGACGAAGAAAAAAACGACGACACAGCAAAAAAACTCGACGCCGTCGTCGCCCGATCAATCTTTCTTCCAGAGTCTCGTCTCTCTTCCCAACATCATACCTCGAGATACTCGACGCTCACGCTACCCGTGCCCTTGTCGTCCCAGAGGCCCTCCGGGTTGAGACGGTAGACCTTGACTCGCTGCATTGGATGAAGGCAAGTGAAGCAAAAAAGGAGTTTTCCGGCGATTTGCGATTCGCTTTTCAGAGAAGCCAGTAGCTCTGTTCTTTTTTCTGCTTCTCTCTCGCGCTCGAGGTGGAGGGGCGCTCCTGGAGCCCTTTCACGCGCGCGTGGCCATGCGCGC
>Ga0315289_10015563_pt1 | contig 10552 bp, 7 predicted proteins | sample YL17G11_40_MG_FD_203452 | JGI IMG/M metagenome (GOLD analysis project Ga0315289, IMG submission 203452) | Sediment microbial communities from Yellowstone Lake, YNP, Wyoming, USA - YL17G11_40 | ecosystem: Environmental > Aquatic > Freshwater > Lake > Sediment | place: USA: Wyoming | collected...
AGATATTGGGGGCCGCCCCTGGGGCGCAGGGGGCGCCCGCTAAGACCGCCGTCGAGGGGCAAGAGGGCCAAGAAGAAGCAGCCCAGCAACCTCAACCGCGGCGGACGCCGTACCTGGACCACTTCGGGCGCGACCTCACCCAGCTCGCCCGCGAGGGCAAGCTCGACCCCGTCATCGGCCGCCGCGAGGAGATGCGCGCCCTGGCCCGTGTCCTCACCCAGAAGCGCAAGAGCAATGCCATCCTGGTGGGCGAGGCCGGCGTGGGCAAGACCTGCATCGTCGAGGGGCTCGCCCAGCGTCTCATCGGCCCCAACGCGCCGCCAGCCCTCAGGGACGCGCGGGTGGTGGAGGTATCCATGGCCAGCCTCGTGGCCGGCACGAAGTACCGGGGCGAGTTCGAGGAGCGCATGCAGGGGCTAATAAGGGAAGTCACCGAGGCCGATGACGTCATCCTCTTCATCGACGAGGTCCACACCATCCTCGGCGCCGGCGCCGCCGAGGGCAGCGTGGACGCCGCCAATATCCTCAAGCCCGCCCTCACGCGCGGCGACCTGCGCTGCATCGGCGCCACCACCATCGGCGAGTACCGCAAGCACATCGAGAAGGACCCCGCCCTGGAGCGCCGCTTCCAGATGGTCTGGGTGGACGAGCCCACCCGCGAGGAGGCGGTGGAGATCCTCAGGGGGCTGCGGCCCAGATTCGAGGAGCACCACGGCCTCCAGATCACCGACGAGGCCATCGAGGCCGCTGTGGAGCTCTCTATGCGCTACCTGCCCGACTTCCGCCTGCCGGACAAGGCCATCGACCTCATCGACCAGGCCTGCGCCAGCGGCCGCATCGCCACCCTCTCCGCCTTCAGCGACCTGGCGGCGGTGGCCAGCATCGGACGCCCGGAGGTGGCGGCCGTGGTGGCCCAGCGCTGTCGCCTCCCGGTGGAGCGCCTCACCGAGGACGATGCAGCCCGACTCCTGCGCATGGAGGAAGCCCTCCGCAGGCGGGTCATCGGGCAGGAGGAGGCGGTCCGCGCCGTCTCCGAGGCCGTCCGCACCGCACGGGCCGGGCTCAAGGACCCGCGCAGGCCCATCGGCGTGTTCCTCTTCGTGGGCACCACCGGCACCGGCAAGACGGAGTTGGCCAAGGCCCTGGCTGAGTTCCTCTTCGACGACGAGGAGCGCCTCATCCGCATCGACATGTCCGAGTACATGGAGAAGCACACCGTCTCACGGCTCATTGGCGCGCCCCCCGGCTACGTCGGCTACGAGGAAGAGGGCCAGCTCACCGGCCCTGTGCGCTCCAACCCCTACAGCGTCGTCCTCTTCGATGAGGTGGAGAAGGCCCACCCCGATGTCTTCGATATCTTCCTCCAGATCTTCGACGACGGCCGCCTCACCGACGCCCGCGGCCGTCGCGCCTCCTTCTCCGAGACCGTCATCATCCTCACCTCCAACCTGGGCAACAGAATCGAGGGGGCAGCACGAGCCATCGGCCTCCAGTTGGCCGGCGCTGCGGCCAAGGCAGGTGACGCTGAACAGGAGGCCTACCGCCGGCGGATCATGGACGCCGTGAAGGGGGCCCTGCGGCCCGAGCTCCTGAACCGCATCCAGCGCACCGTCTTCTTCTTCCCCCTCAGCCAGGAGTCTCTGCGCCAGATCATCGACAAGATCCTGGGCGGCCTGCGCCAGCGCCTGCGGGGCCGCAGGGTCAATGTGGAGCTCACCGAGGCCGCCTATGCCCTCCTCATGCAGGAGGGCTCCCACCCCCAGTTCGGCGCCCGCGAGATGGAGCGCGCCATCGACCGCCTCCTGGTCCAGCCGCTGGGAAAGGCGCTGCTGGAGGGCCGCTTCACCGAGGGGACGACCGTGTGCGTGGACGCTCGTGACGGCGAGCTGGTGCTGGAGGACGCCGGGCGCACGCGCTCGGTCAACCTGGGCGACTGGGACAAAGAGGGTGAGCCGTGAGCAACCAGAGCTGGTTCTCGCGGCTGTTGGGCCGAGCGGAGCCATTGCCAAGGGATGTGGCGGAGTGCGCCGTCAAGGGCACGGCGCTGCTAGCGGCGACACGTCCCAAGGAGGCGCTGGCCTGCTTTGAGCGGGGCCTGGAGATCGACCCCCGGGATGGCGACCTGTGGTTCGACAGGAGCTTTCTGCTAAGAATCCTTAACCTAATCCACACTGATTGATGTAGACCCGCCAGGAGGTGGTACGGCGATGAATTCGCGTGATCAAGAGGACGGCGACGTGTCTGAGGTCTACGATGAGGCATTGGGCCAGATCGGTGGCCTGCTGAGGGGACTGCGGCTCAGCTCCGACGTGGACTATACCACGCCCATCGAGGGGATCGGCAGGGCTATCCAGCAATTGCAGGGCGATGAGGCCGGGCCCGTGGCGGTTCCTGACATCGGTCTGGAGGAGGCGCGGCGGTACATTGACTCGGTTTCCGAATCCACGTCGGACGTAGCCGTGACGAGCGGAGGTGTGTCGATCACCCTCAAGGAATTGCTGGACTCCTTCAGAGCCGCGCTCGGCTCTCAGGCCCAGTCGCGGGAGGAAGCACGGGCCATCCTTGCCGCGCGGAAGCAGGTGCTGGAGCTGGCCCGGGAGGCGGAGAAACGGAGGCTCCTGGGTGAGATCGAGAAGGTCACCAGGCCGGTGGAGGCGACCATCGCTGAAGCCGAGAGCGTGGTCAGGATCAGGGGCAAGGGCGTGGCGAGCGGTACCGACGTGGCCGGCCTTTCGGCCGCGGAGAAGGAAGCCCTCTACGTGCACTACCGCCGGACCTTCAGGCCTGACCTACCCGACCTGAGCCTCGGCGGGCTTGGCGGATCCGACGTGGACTGGGCGGCCGCGGCCCCAACCGTGCGCCGAGCGGTAGGAGTTGTCTTCGGCGTCAGCCCCACCTTCGAGATCGGTGATACCGAAGCGCTCCTGACGAAGCTCCTCCTCGTCCTCATGCTCGGCTCCTACGGGCACATCCGCTTCTCGGAGACGCCGCAAGACGCGTGGGAGAGCCGGGTGTCCTACGATCAGCTGAGGGCTCGCTATGCCCGCTTCTTCCCTGCCCCACAGGCGGCGGGCCGTGCCAAGCCAAGAAGAAAGCCCTGGTGGAGGTTCTGGTGAGCGCTGGGCAGGACGGAGGAGGCGCAGGCGTGCTTCCGGCGAGCAAAGGAGTTGGGCGGCGGATGAGCCGCGGGCTGGGAGGTGAGCCATGAGCAAGCGGGGCTGGTTCTCGCGGCTGCTGGGCCGGAAGGCGGAAGGGTAAGGACCAGCTCCAGCGCAGTCGCCCCCGACGGGCGCCGCAGGATGGGTGGAGAAGGGCCTGGCGCTGGAAGCGCTGGGGTACTTCGAGGAGGCCCTGGCCTGCTATGAGCGCGGCCTGGAGATCAACCCCCGGGGTAGCGACCTGTGGGACATGAAGGGCGTCGCGCTGCAAGCGCTGGGCAGGACGCAGGAGGCGCTGGTCTGCTATGAGCGGGGCCTGGAGATCGCCCCCCGCGATAGCGGCCTGTGGAAAAACAAGGGCGTGGCGCTGGGGAAGCTGGACCGCTACTATGAGGCGCTGGCCTGTTTTGACCGAGGCCTCGAGATCGATCCCCGCGATAGCCGCCTGTGGCTGGCCAAGGGCGAGGCGCTAGGGGCGCTGGGCCGTCGGCAGGAGGCGCTGTCCTGCTTTGAGCGGGGCCTGGAGATCGCCCCCCGCAATAGCGACCTGTGGAAGTACAAGGGTTCAGCGCTGAAAGCGCTGGGCAAGACGCAGGAGGCAGAGGCGTGCCTCCGGCGGGCGGGGGAGCTGGGCGGCGGATGAGCGCCCGAAGGGAGGTCGACCATGAGCAAGCGCAACTGGATCTCGCGGCTCCTGGGCCGCAAGGGGCGAGGGGCAGCTTCGGCGGAGTCGGCCGTCACGGGCGCGCTAGAGTGCGCTGTCAAGGGCACGGCGCTGCTAGCGGCGGCACGCCACAAGAAGGCGCTGTCCTGCTTTGAGCGCGGTCTGAAGATTGCCCCGCGCGATAGCGTCGTGCGGGGGGCTCTGTGGCACGGCAAGGGTGTGACGCTGGCAAAGCTGGGCCGCCACGAGGAGGCGCTGGCCTGCTGTGAGCGGAGCCTGGAGATCGACCCCGGCGATGGCAGCGTGTGGGCGAGCAAGGGCACGGTGCTGCGAGCGCTGGGCCGCCAGAGGGAGGCGGAGGAATGCAGCAGGCGGGCGCAGGAACTGCGCGGCGGATGAGCGCTGAGCTTGAGCGCACGGCCGGCAACCGGGACGCTGTCCACCCACCGTTGTCGTTCTGTGTAAGCGCATCTGAAGGGAGGCAACCATGTGTGCGTGGAAAGTACCCTACGTGCTAGAGCAGACCCCGCAGGGTCAGCGGCAGGTCGACATCTACTCCCGCCTGCTGACCGACCGGGTCATCTTCTTCACGGGCCAGGTCGATGACGACACCGCCGACCTCCTCGTCGCCCAGCTCTTCTACCTGGAGTCCGTCGACCCCCAAAAGGACATCTACCTCTACATCAACAGCCCCGGCGGCTCGGTGACGGCCGGCCTCGCCATCTACGACACCATGCAGTACATCTCCTGCGAGGTGTGGACCATCTGCATCGGCCAGGCCGCCAGCATGGGCGCCGTCCTCCTGGCGGCGGGCACCTCGGGCAAGCGGGTGGCCCTCCCCAACGCCCGCATGATGATCCACCAACCCCTGGGTGGCGCCCAAGGCCAGGCGACCGACATGGAGATCGCCACCAGGGAGATGCTGCGCGTCAAGCGCCGCCTCAACGAGATCCTGGCCCACCACACCGGCCAGCCCATGGAGGTCATCCAGAAAGACACCGAGCGCGACTTCTTCCTCACCGCCGAGGACGCCGTGGCCTACGGCCTCATCGACCGGGTGGTCGCGCAGCGGGAGCGCTAGGGGGAAGAAGGCTAGTCACGGCAGGCAAAGTCCGCATCCTGGTCGCCGACGGCCCCATCAAGGGCCAGGAGTTCCGGTACGGAGAGCACGACATCCTCCTCTTCGGCCGCGCCCCAGACTGCCACGCCTGCCTCCCCGAGGAGGACCGTACGGCCTCCCGCCACCACTTCATCCTGGAGGTCAATCCCCCCGACGCGAGACTGCGGGATGTCGGCAGCCTCAACGGCACCTATGTCAACGGGGTCAAGTACGGCGGGCGGGAGCCCGGCGAGACGCCGGAGGAGGGGGCCCGTCGCGAGTACCCCCAGGTCGACCTGCGGGACGGAGACGAGATCCGGGTGGGGGAGAACGTGCTTCAGGTCAAGATCGAGCTGGCGGCCGTCTGCTGCGAATGCGGCAAGGCGATACCGGAGCGGAACCGTGAGCGCTGCGCCTGGGTGGGCGGCACCTTCATCTGCCCGTCCTGCCGCAAGAAGGTGCTGGAGGCCGGCGAGCCGGCGGCGCCCAAGCCCCCGCAGCCGGTTCGCTGCCGCAAGTGCGGGAAGGACGTCTCGGCTGAGGTGGGGAAGGGCCGCCGGGGCGACTACGTGTGCGCCGCCTGTCTCGAGAAGGCGCAGGACGACCCCCACGCCCTGCTCCTGAAGTTCATCCGCGAGGCCGGCCTCGGCCGGGGCGAGGAGCTGCCCCAGGTTGCGGGCTATGATATCGAACGGAGGCTGGGCATAGGCGGCTTCGGCGCGGTGTACCTGGCCCATCACAAGAAAAGCGGTGAGCGGGTGGCGCTCAAGGTCATGCTGGCCCGGGTCGCCGTCGACGAGCACGCCAGGAAGCTCTTCCAGCGCGAGATCGAGACCAACAAGAAGCTCCACCACCGATACATCGTCGAGCTCCTGGATCACGGCTCCGCTGGCAGCGCCTTCTGGTTCACGATGGAGTTCTGCGAGGGGGGAAATGTCGCCGACTTGATGACGCGCCGTGGGAGGAAGCTCAGCCTCGACGAGGCGGCCCCCATCATGCTCGAAGCGCTGCAGGGACTCGCGTTCGCCCACGAGCAGGGATTCGTCCACCGCGACCTCAAGCCTGAGAACATCCTGCGGGGCAGGGCCGACGGGGGCTGGCTCGCCAAGGTGGGCGACTTCGGCTTGGCCAAGGCGTTCAGGGAGGCGGGCCTGAGCGGCATGACGGCCACCGGCTCCTACGCCGGCACCTGGCCCTTCATGCCGAGAGAGCAGCTCACCAACTTCAGGGACGCCAAGCCGGTGTGTGACGTCTGGGCCATCGGCGCCACCTTCTACGTCATGCTCACGGGGCAGGTGCCGCGGGAGATTCGTCGCGGCCAGGACCCGGTCGAGGTAGTGCTGCGCGGCGAGGTGGTGCCCGTCCGCAAGCGGGAACCGGGCCTTGCCAAGGGCGTGGCCGAGGTGATCGACCGGGCGCTGGCATTGGATACCAAGGCGCGCTACCAGACGGCGGGCGAGATGCGCAAAGCGCTGGAGAGGGCACTGTGATGGCTGAGAACAAACATCTCAACGGCGGCATCCCGGATGACGGGACGGTACCAGAACAGGCCACTCGGCCCAGTCCCATCGCTGCCGAGGCTGAGGCACCCACTGCCTGGCAGCCCGGCGATGTCATCCTCGACCTATACGAGGTGCAAGAAGAGCTGGGCAAAGGGGGCATGGGCGTCGTCCACAGGGTGCGCCACCGCACCTGGAACGTGGACCTGGCAGTCAAGAGCCCCCTGCCCGAGCTGCTGGCGGGCCCGGGGGGTGTCGACGCCTTCGTCCAGGAGGCTGAGCTGTGGGTCAACCTGCCTGCACACCCCCACATCGTCACTTGTCACTACGTGCGTGTGTTGGGCGGCATCCCCCGCATCTTCGCCGAGTACGTGGAGGGCGGCAGTCTGGAAAAGAAGATCGCTAGCCGGGAGCTCACCGACCTGAGGCCCATCCTGGACATCGCCATCCAGATGGCCTGGGGCCTGGCCGCCGCCCACAAGGAAGAACTTGTCCACCAGGACGTGAAGCCGGGCAACGTGCTGCTCACCGCCGACGGCACAGCCAAGATCACCGACTTCGGTCTGGCCCGCGCCCAGGCGCGGGCTGCCGGGGCCCAGGCGCTGCCGGAGCTGGCGGGACGGTCTATTGTGGTGAGCCGGGGCGGGATGACCCCTGCCTACGCCTCACCGGAGCAGATGGCGGGGAAGAAGCTGAGCCGCAAGACGGACATCTGGTCCTGGGCGGTTTCGGTGCTGGAGATGTTCACCGGCGGGGTGACCTGGGGGGCCGGCCCGGCGGCGGCTGAGGCGCTGGAGGAGTACCTGGCGCGGGGCCCAGAGGGCGGCCTGCCCGCGATGCCGGAGGACCTGGTGCGACTGCTGCGCCGGTGCTTCGCCTGGGAGTCCCAGGAACGGCCCCAGGGCCTGGCGGAGGTGGCGAATGAGCTGCAGGAGGTCTACCGGGAGGCGGTGGACGAGGCGTACCCGCGGGAGGCGCCGGAGGCTGTCCAACACCTGGCGGACGGGCTGAACAACCGGGCGCTGTCGATGCTCGACCTTGGGCGTGAGGAGGAAGCGGAGCGGCTGTGGGAGGAGGCGCTGAAGGCGGACCCCCACCATCCCCACGCCACCTACAACCGAGGCCTGCACCTCTGGCGTTCAGCGCGCATAGCCGACGACGAACTGGTGCGGCAGATGGAGGCGGTGCGGACGACCCACGCTGGGGACTGGGTGGACGAGTACTTGCTGGGGCTGGTGCACCTAGAGCGTGGTGGCGTGGAGTCGGCGGTGGCGGTGCTGGAGGAGGCAGCGCGGGCAGCGCCTGAGGATGAGGAGGTGGCGGCTGCGCTAGAGATCGCGCGGAAGCAGAAAGAGACAGGGGCACGCTGCCTGCGCACCCTAGAGGGCCATACCTCTCCGATTCTGGGGGTGGCCCTGACCGCGGACGGCCGCTTCGCCCTCTCCGGGAGTAGCGACTTCACCCTCCCCCTCCGGCTGTGGGAGCTGGCCACGGGGCAGTGCCTGCGCACCCTCGAGGGCCACACGGAGGGGGTGACGTCAGTGGCTCTGACACCTGACGGCCGCTTCGCCCTCTCGGGGAGCTGGGACAAGACCGTCCGGCTGTGGGAGCTGGCCACGGGCCGCTGCCTGCGCACCCTCGAGGGCCATACGGAGGGGGTCACGTCAGTGGCCCTGACACCTGACGGCCACTTCGCCCTCTCCGGGAGCTGGGACAACACCGTCCGGCTGTGGGAGCTGGCCACGGGCCAATGCCTGCGCACGCTCGAAGGCCACACGAACGAGGTCAGCTCGGTGGCCCTGACTGCGGACGGTCGCTTTGCCCTCTCGGGGAGCGGGGACAAGACTCTCCGGCTGTGGGACCTGGCCACTGGCCGCTGCCTGCGCGTCCTCGAGGGCCATGGGGGTTCAGTCCATTCGGTGGCCGTGACAGCGGACGGCCGCTTCGCCCTCTCCGGGAGCGTTGACGAGACCCTCCGGCTGTGGGAGCTGGCCACGGGGCAGTGCCTGCGCACGCTCAAGGGCCACACGCATTACGTTAAGTCTGTGGCCCTGACGGTGGACGGCCGCTTCGCCGTCTCAGGGAGCCTCGACAAGACCCTCCGGCTGTGGGAGCTGGCCACCGGCCGCTGCCTGCGCACGCTCGAGGGCCACACGCACGGGGTCAACGCGGTAGCCCTGAGTCCCGATGGCCACTTCGCCCTCTCCGGCAGCGGGGACAACACCCTCCGGCTTTGGGAGTTGCGAGTGCTGCGCCAGCGGTCTTCGCCCTGGAGCTACACGCGCCCGCGGGCGGCGACGGTCATGGTCCAGGAAGCGGCGGTGGTGAGACAGAAGCTAGCCAAAGTGCGAGGCTTGCTCGCCGAAGGTGAGTTCAGCCAGATGGCCGCCGAAGTGCAGGCGGCCCGCCGGGTGCCGGGCTACGAACGGCATCCCGAGCTGCTGGAAAGCTGGTACCAAGCGGGCCGCGGCGGTCGGCGTACCGCTCTCCTTGGCGCCTGGCACGTCCGCACGCTCGAGGGCCACACGTCCAACATCGAGTCGGTGACGCCGACGCCAGACGGCCGCTTCGCTCTCTCGGGGAGCCACGATCACACCCTTCGGCTGTGGGATCTGGCCAGCGGCCGCTGCCTGCGCACCCTCATGGGCCACACGGGGTGGGTCGAGTCGGTGGCTCTGGCGGTGGACGGCCGCTTCGCTCTCTCGGGGAGCTGGGATAACACCGTCCGGCTGTGGGATCTGGCCAGCGGCCGCTGCCTGCGCACCCTCATGGGCCACACGGGGTGGGTCGAGTCGGTGGCTCTGACGGTGGACGGCCGCTTCGCTCTCTCGGGGAGCTGGGATAACACCCTCCGGCTGTGGGACGTGACCACGGGGCAGTGCCTGCGCACCCTTGAAGGCCACACGGGTCGCGTTGAGTCTGTGGCCCTGACGGCGGACGGCCGCTTCGCTCTATCCGCGAGCGACGATAAGACCCTCCGGCTCTGGGATCTGGCCACCGGCCGCTGCCTGCGCATCCTCGAGGGCCACACGAGGAAGGTCACCTCGGTGACGGTGGAGGGTGGCTTTGCCCTTTCGGGCGATGGAGGCGGATGGCTCGGGGTAGATCAGAGTGGAACGCTCCTCCTATGGCATCTTCCCAGGGGAAAGTGTCTGCGCACCCTTGAGGGTCACACCGCAGGGGTCCAATCGGTGGCCCTGACGGCGGACGGCCGCTTCGCTCTCTCCGGGAGCGCTGACAAAACCCTCCGGCTGTGGGACGTGACCACGGGGCAGTGCCTGCGCACCCTCGAAGGCCATACAGACGATGTCAATTCGGTGGCCCTGACGGCGGACGGCCGCTTCGCCCTCTCGGGCGGCGGGGACAAGACGCTCCGGCTGTGGGAGCTGGACTGGCACTACGAGTTCCCTGACCCCGCCGACTGGGACAAGGGCGCCCGGCCGTATCTGGAGACGTTCCTTACCTTGCACACGCCGTACGCCAGCGCCGATGCCGCGACACCCGAGGGGCTCACCCGCCGCGGCAAGCCCTCCTGGAACGAGGAGGATTTCCAGGGGCTCATCCGGCAGTTGCAGTACGCCGGCTACGGCTGGCTGCGCCCCGAGGGCGTGCGGGCAGAGCTGGAGCGCATGGCCCGCGACTGGCAGGGGCCACCGCCGCTGTTCGGCGCGGGCGAAGGCACATCGGCAGGTGGCTCGTTCCTCTCGCGTCTGTTCGGGCGGGGCCGCTGATGGTGCCGCAAGGCGGGCCCGTCATCCGGGCCGCCATGGCCAGCGACCGGGGCAAGGTGCGCGAGCAGAACGAGGACGCCTGCCTCGTGGCGCCGGAGCGCGGTCTGTTCATCGTCTCCGACGGCATGGGCGGCCAGCAGGCGGGGGCCATCGCCTCGCGCATCGTCGTCAACGTGCTGCCGCCGCTCCTCGAACGGGAGCTCGGCCGCGGCCGGCTATCCCCCGAGCGCATCCGGCAGTCGCTTGGGCGAGCAGCGGAGCTGAGCGCCCAGCTCCGCGAGGAGGCGGGGAAGCGCCCCGATCTAGTCGGCATGGGCGCCACAGTCGTCCTCGCGCTGCTCACCGAGCGCCAGGCCCACATCATGCATCTGGGGGACAGCCGGGCTTACCTCCTCAGACGC
>Ga0315289_10015565_pt1 | contig 10552 bp, 9 predicted proteins | sample YL17G11_40_MG_FD_203452 | JGI IMG/M metagenome (GOLD analysis project Ga0315289, IMG submission 203452) | Sediment microbial communities from Yellowstone Lake, YNP, Wyoming, USA - YL17G11_40 | ecosystem: Environmental > Aquatic > Freshwater > Lake > Sediment | place: USA: Wyoming | collected...
AAAACACCAATACTCAGGTTGTCGGAACGGTTGCCTCTTATCCGAGCGTCAAAAATATTGAAACAGACCAAGGTTCATTTATTTCTGAGCAAAATGTTAGTAGCCAGTCAAAAGTAGCGGTGTTAGGCCCTACCACTCGCGATGATTTGTTCGGCGAAGGAACAACTCCCATAGGCGAAACAGTAAGGATTAATGGTATAAATTTTAAAGTCATTGGCGTAACCAAATCTAAAGGCGGTACCGGTTTTGGCAGTCAAGATGATATGGTTTTCATTCCAATAACAACTGCCCAGAAATTGTTAGCCGGGGCTGATTATGTTTCAACAATCAACGTTCAGGCCGAAAGTCCTCAAGTAATGACTCAAGTCCAGACCGAGATCACCAATCTTCTTTTGGAGTTGCATAATATTACAGACCCTCAAATGGCTGATTTTAGCGTATTATCGCAGCAGGACATTCTCGGAGCAGCCTCTTCGATGACTAATACAATGACTATTTTATTGGCAGCAATTGCCGGAATCTCTCTAATTGTTGGCGGTATTGGCATTATGAATATGATGATGACTACGGTAACAGAAAGAACCCGAGAAATCGGCCTTCGCAAAGCCATTGGAGCTAAAAGATTAGATATCAGTTTACAATTTTTAGCCGAAGCCATAATGCTTACTTTTATTGGCGGAGTTGTCGGAATAATTCTGGGGAGTGGAATAGCTTATGGAATAACATTTTTTGCGAGTATGACTACCAAAATTTCTTTATTTTCAATTATTTTAGCTTTTAGCGTGTCTGCCGGCATTGGGATTGCCTTTGGTTACTGGCCCGCCCAGAAAGCAGCCAAACTTAATCCCATAGAAGCGTTACGCTATGAATAAAAGGCGAAGAGGAATTCGTCCTCTTCTTCACCTTCGCTTTTATAAATAAAAGCTTGGTCTATGAAGAAAATAATTCCAATTATTGTCGCATTAATTATTATAGGAGGTGGAGCATTTTATGGAGGGATGAAATATCAACAAAGTAAGAGTTCTTTCGGAAATTTTTCTCGCCAAAATTTCCAAAACTTATCCGAAGAACAACGCCAACAGCTTTTGCAAGGAAACGTTGGAGGTAGTTTTGGGCAGGGGACAGGTAGAGGAACTGGAACAAACTTTCTTAATGGCGAGGTTATTGCTAAAGATGAGCAAAGTTTAACTCTGAAAATGTCAGACGGCGGCTCAAAAATTATCTTTTTTTCAGATTCTACTGAAATATCCAAAACAACCGAGGGATCAATAGGCGATATTGAAATTGGTAAACAAATAATGGTTAGCGGCGGCCAAAACTCTGACGGAAGTTATACTGCAAAAACAATTCAACTTTCTCCCCGTGTTATCCAACCCGAGAAATAGTGAGTAGCGGGTGGAATAGACCGTAAACTAGTCAAATCGGGATTCCAAAACTCCACATTCAGAATGCCCAGGGTGGGACTCGAACCCACACGCTCTTGCGAGCACTGCCCCTCAAACAGTTGCGTATACCAATTCCGCCACCTGGGCCCGTGTCATAATTACTTCACTCCACTCAAATTATTTTTTTCACTTCCTCTGGCTTTTTTTCAACTATTGCTTCCCTGAATTCTTCTCTCTTTAATCTGGCTCTTTTTCCCTTAGCTCCTCTTAAATAGTAAAGTTTTGCCCGTCTTACCCGGCCTCTTCTTAAAGTTTCTATTTTTTCAATAGTTGGTGAATGAAGCGGGAAAATCCTCTCTACCCCGATTTCCGAAATTACTTTTCTAACGGTAATAGTTGAAGTAATTCCTTTGCCATGCTTTCGGGCAATAACAAGGCCTTCGAAGACTTGGATTCTCTCTTTGTCTCCTTCTTTAATTTTTTGATAAACCCGAACAGTATCACCGGGTCGAATCTCGGGTAGATCGGTTTTTAATTGAGCTTTTATAAAAGTTTCAAATTTGTTAGGCATAATTTTAAATCATCGGGTAATTCCGATTTAAATTCTTTTGTCTCCCCGTCGGGAAGTTTTATTTTCAGGTAGCTGGCGTGTAAAAGATGTCTCTTCAAGTCTCTTGGCAGGGGTTGTTTTTTGAATCCGTATAATTTGTCTCCAGCAATCGGATGCGAAAGATGAGCAAAATGGGTTCTAATTTGGTGCTTTCTGCCAGTTTTGGGCTCAACCTCAATTAAAGTATACCGAGCACATAAAGCGTTATGTGCTCCGGTAAAATCTTTAAATCTTTGCAATACTTTATATTCAGTAACTGCTTGTCTTTTTCCTTGAGAATTAGGTTCGCCGGGTAAATATACTTTCTGCTTTCTTCTATCCCTCGGCGAGCGGCCAATTAAAGTTTCGATAACGCCCTGATTCTCCTTAATCTTCCCGACTACTAAAGCTAAATATTTTTTCTTGACTTTCCTCTCTTTAAACTGCTTTTGTAGAAATTCTAGGGCCTTATCGTTTTTTGCCACCAAAAGTATTCCCGAAGTATCTTTATCTAATCTATGGACCCTTTTTTCAAAATCGTCACAATTTACCCCGGCTGGTTTATCGATAACAGATAAATCTTCATCCTCGTAGAGAATTTTGAATCCCATGTGGGCACTACAGGATTTGAACCTGTGACCTCCTCAATGTCACTGAGGCGCGCTACCACTGCGCCAAGTGCCCATGGTGCGCACGGCTGGACTCGAACCAGCGAAACCTTTCGCTTATAAGGCGAATGCTCTAACCAGCTGAGCTACGTGCGCAAACTCATACACGTTCGATTTTTACCTTGACGGATTTAATTGTTTTTGGCAAGCCCCTCCCAAGTTTTCTTTTGAAAATTTGGGAGGGCAAGGGTTTTGGAGGCTCTCCGCCAGCTGGCGGATTTCTTTTCCCAACTAATTCTTCAAACTCTTCTTTTTCAATGGTCTCTTTTTCAATTAAGGTTTTGGCAATTTTCTCAAGTAGACCTTTCTTTTTAGTCAAAATTTTCTTAGCTCGAGTTTCGGCACCTTTAACGAATTTTTCAACCTCTTTATCAATTTTAACTGCCACTTTCTCAGAGTAATTCCTCGCTGTTTCAAATTCTCTTCCCAGAAAAGCTAACTCTTCTCTTTCGCCAAAAGAAATTGGACCCAAAGATGACATTCCATATTCTTTAACTAATTTTCTGGCTAATTGAGAAGCCCTTTCTAAATCATTAGCCGCCCCGGTAGTAATTTCTCCGAATTTCAATTTTTCGGCGCAGTAACCGCCAAGCAAAGTTGCCAATTCGGCTAAAAATTCTGTTTTGGTTTTAATCTTTCTTTCTTCAGCTGGCATTTTCAGAGTATAACCTGCTGCCAATCCCCGAGCAACAATCGAGATTTTTCTGATAGGTTCAGCTTCTGGCATTTGAGAAGAAACCAAGGCATGACCTGCCTCGTGATAAGCAGCAATTTCTTTTTCTTTTTTTGACAAAATATGCGATTTACGTTCTGGCCCCAATAAAACCTTTTCAATTGATTCTAAAACTTCTTCCTGAAAAACCTGGTGTTTATCTCTTCTGGCTGCTAAAATGGCAGCTTCATTAGCTACATTAGCTAAATCAGCTCCGGAAAATCCGGGAGTTCTTTCAGCCACCTCTCTTAAATTAACATTTAAAGCCAAGGGTTTCCCTCGACAATGAATTCTCAAAATCTCTTCCCTTTCATTAATATCTGGTAAATCCAAAACAATTCTTCGATCAAACCTTCCCGGTCTCAATAGGGCAGGATCAAGATATTCAGGCCTGTTAGTAGCTGCAAAAACCAAAATTCCCTCTTCCCTGCCAATTCCATCCATTTCAGCTAATAATTGGTTTAAGGTCTGTTCTCTTTCTTCATGGCCACCAGTTACTCCTACTCCTCTTACTTTTCCGATACTATCAATTTCATCAATGAAAATAATTGCTTTCCCTGTTTTTCTCGCTTGGTCAAATAAACTTCTGACTCTCGAACTTCCCACTCCTACGAATAACTCAATAAATTCAGAGCCCGAAATTGAGAAAAAGGGAACGTTGCTTTCATTGGCAACTGCCTTTGCCAACATTGTTTTCCCTGTTCCCGGAGCTCCAATTAACATTACTCCCCTGGGAATTTTCGCTCCCATTTGTAAATATTTTCCGGGTTGCTTTAAAAAATCAACAACTTCCATTAATTCTTGCTTTGCTTCTTGTAAGCCGGCGACATCTTTGAAAGTGATTTTTTCTCTGGGACGACCCTCAGCTCCAAATAACCTCGCTCTGGCTTTAGTAAAATCAAAAGCCTGCATGGCTCCGGTTTTGGCTTGTCGAAAAATCATCCAGAAAAAGAAACCAAAAAGTAAAAGTGGTAAAACGGCAAATAAGACTGGTCCCAACCAGGTCCAGGTTCCACCGGCCTCTTTCGTTTCAATTGCTACTTTAGCCAGTTTGGTCTTATCTATCCCGTAATTGATTAAAGATTCTGACAGAGCGGCCTCGGTTTCTTTTCTGGATTTTGCCTTTGAATCATCCTGATAAACTATTTGAAGTTCGTTTCCAGAGACAGTAATTTTCTTAATTTTTTCCTGATTGATTTCTTCAACTAATTGGGTAATTGATAATTCCTTTTCTTTTTCAAATGGCTGCTGAAGCAAAGTAAAAACACCGGAAATCACCAGAAAAATCAATAAAACAAAAACAAAATTTTTAGTTAAGTTTTTCATTTACCGAGCTTTCATTTATGAAAGCGAAGGTGAAGAAGAGGACGAAGTCCTCTTCGCCTAATTAGTTTATCTGAAAAAAATAAAAAAATCAAGCTTTTCCACTTGATAGTTTTTTCGACTCGATCCCTTATTTTTCAATTAATTTCAGGGTCATTCGGTGTTCTTCTTTTCGGATTTCCAGAATCTTAAAATCATATTTTTTATCAATTTTTAATCGTTCAGCCATTTTTGTTTTTGTCCCAAACTCAGAAATATGAATTAGCCCCTGAATTTCGGGAGTAATCTGGACAAAGGCGCCAAAGGGATTAAATTTGGTTACTTTTCCCGGAACTATATCTCCCTTTTTGTATTTTTCCTCAATCTCCAACCAAGGATCTTTTTTTAGGGCTTTTAAAGAAAGGGAGACTTTTTCCCCGGAAATTTCAATAATTTTTGCTTTTACTTTCTCTCCGGTCTTAACAACCTCGGCCGGGTCCTCAATAATTTTCCAATCTAACTCCGAAATGTGAATTAGCCCTTCGAGATTTTCCGGGCCGCCAGCAGGCGAGTCTTGTCCAAGGGGCGGGCCAAATTTCACAAACGCTCCAAAATCAGTGATGCCGGTAATCTCTCCCTCAACCACCTCCCCCACCTTATAATTTTTTAAAACCTCTTTTATTTTCTCAATTTCCCTTATCTTTTCAGATAAAATCAATTTTTTCTCTTTTGACGAGAGGTCAAAAATTTTTACCTCCATTTCCTTGCCAACAAACTTTTGGAGCTCTTTTAAGATTTTAGCCGTGTCTCCTCCTTCTACTCTCGGATAGTGCTCGCTCAATAATTGAGAAACAGGTAAAAAGGCGGGAATTCCTGAGATTTCGGTTAACAAGCCTCCTCGGTTAGCTCCTGAAATTTTGACTACGATAACTTCTCCATTTTCTTTTTTCAGGGATAATCCTCCCCAAATTAACTCGTTAGAGGCCTGACTGATTGATAGCTCAATGTAACCCTCCTCATTTTCCAGGTCAATTATTTTAGCAAAAACGCTCTCTCCAATTTTTAGGTTTTTCAATTCATTTTTAGCTTCCTGAAATTCTTTTCCGTAAATTATTCCCGTCCCCAAAGCCCCCAGGTCCAAAAAGAGGCCCTGCCTTTCTTTGCCAATAACTTTTCCCTCAACAATTTCCCCAACTTTTAGCGGTCTTATTAAATTGTTTTTTTCGAACGATTCTTTCATATATCGAGCCCCGTTTATGGGACGAAGTCGAAGAGATAAATCTCTTCTCCACCCTTCGCTGCGGCTCGGGTAGATGAAGAAGAGAACGAAGTTCTCTTCGCCTAAATATCTTTCAGCTTACAATAATTCTTGAATTTCAGCAATAGCCATGATAAAATTATATTATTATGAATATCCAATGGCATGGGCAATCTTGCTTTCAAATCATTGCCCGCCGAGAAAAAAACAGTCCTATCTCAATCGTCATTGACCCCTTTGATGAAAGTTTAGGCCTTAAGGTTCCCAAACTCGAGGCCGATATTTTGTTAATAACGCATTCCCATCGCGACCATAATAATGTCAAAGCAGTTTCTGCGACCACAAGTGGGTCCTCACCCTTTTTGATTTCCGGTCCCGGGGAATATGAAGTAAAAGAAGTCTATATCCAAGGAATTCATTCCTGGCACGACGAAAGAGAAGGGAAGGAGCGAGGCGAAAATACTATCTATACTATTGAAGCCGAGGATTTAAAATTGTGTCATCTGGGAGATTTTGGCCAAAAAGAATTAACCGAGGAGCAGCTTGAAAAAATTGGCGAGGTTGATGTTTTAATGATTCCGGTGGGAGGAGTTTATACAATTTCAGCCAAAGAAGCAATAAGGGTGATGTCTCAGATTGAACCCAAAATTATAATCCCAATGCATTATCAAATACCGAGCTTTCGCAGAGCGAAAGCGAAGGTGGAGAAGAAGGAAACTTCTTCGACTCCGAAATTGAATCCGCCAGCTGGCGGAAAACTCGAGGGAGTAGATAAATTTCTAAAAGTGGTTGGAATAAAATCGATTGTGCCGGAATCAAAACTATCAATAAAAAAGAAAGACATTTTTGGAGAAGAAGTGAAAATAGTTGTATTGGAGCCATAGCTTAATGGAATTTTTTAAGAAGATTCAAAATTTACCGAAGCACATAAAGTCTTATGTGCTCGGTTTACCAGAACGAAAGAGAAAAATCATTTTTTGGTTAATAGTCATTATAATTGGAATTTTCCTCTTTTTTGGGTGGGTTAAAAGCCTGGAAACGAAAATAAAAAGTTTCAAAACAGAAAAAATTAAAGAAGAACTGAAAATACCCAAATTGGAAGAAGAATTAAAGGGGCTTCAAAAATTTGAAATGATAGGAACCAGCCAAGAAGAATTAAAAAAATTAGAGGAGTTGCTGAAAGAATCCTTGAAACCCTCAGAAGAAAATGGCCAAAAATAGTAAAAAATTAAACCCTTCACCTTTTGAAAAAGGTGACAGGGTAAATACAGAAATTGGCTACATCAAGCCTCGAGAAATCACCGAAGAGATGAAAGATTCTTACATTGATTATGCTATGTCGGTGATTGTCTCCCGGGCCTTACCCGACGTCAGAGATGGATTGAAGCCGGTTCACCGAAGGATTTTGTATACTATGTTAGAAGATGGTTTGAAACACGATGCTAAATTTAGAAAGTCGGCAACTGTGGTGGGAAGTTGCCTCGGCCGCTATCATCCCCACGGAGACATAGCTGTTTATGATTCTTTAGCAAGAATGGCTCAAGATTTTTCTTTGAGGTATCCCTTGATTCAGGGTCAAGGAAATTTTGGCAGCATCGATAATGACCCTCCGGCCGCCCAACGCTACACGGAATGTCGACTTTCCAAAATTGGGGAAGAAACGCTTAGGGATATTGAGAAAAATACGGTTGATTTTGTTGATAACTATGACGGAACGAGAAAAGAGCCCGTTGTTTTGCCTTCGCCCCTACCCCAACTTTTATTAAATGGTTCTCTTGGAATTGCTGTTGGCATGGCAACTAACATTCCTCCCCACAATCTTTCTGAAGTTGCCGATGGCTTAATTTATTTGATTGACCACCCCAAAATTACTACCGAAGACCTTTTAAAATTTATCAAGGGTCCCGATTTTCCAACTGGCGGAGAAATTTTTAATCAAAAAGAGATAATTCAGGCCTATTCTCAAGGAAAAGGACCAATTTTGGCTAGGGGCAAGGCTGAAATCGTCGAACAAACATCGGGAAAACTTCAAATTATCATTTCTGAAATTCCCTATCAAGTTCAAAAATCAGCCTTGGTTGAGCAATTCGCCAATCTGGTCCAAGAAAAAAAGATTGAGGGAATTAGAGATATTAGAGACGAGTCCGACAGGGAAGGCCTTAGAATCGTGATTGATTTGCAGCGAGAAACGATAGCCCAGAAAATTTTGAACCGGCTTTACAAATTTAGCGACCTCCAAAAAACTTTTCATTTAAATATGTTGGCTTTAGTAGAGGGAATTCAGCCCCGGGTTTTGAATTTGGCCGAACTCTTAAATTATTATCTCTTGCATCGAAAAGAAGTAGTTTATCGAAGGGTAAAATACGATTTAGAAAAGGCAAAAGAAAGGGCCCACATTTTGGAAGGACTTAATAAATGCCTGGGAAAAGGAGGGATTGATGAAGCAATCAGGGTTATCAAAAACTCAGCCAACCGCGAGGAAGCGAAAAATAACTTAATGAAAAGATTTAAATTGACTGAAATTCAGGCCAATGCCATTTTGGAGACGAAATTATCAGCTTTAGCTAAATTAGAAATAAAAAAGATTGAAGATGAATTAAAAGAAATACTCTCTAAAATTAAAGAATTTACTGCTATTTTAAAAAGTCCTCAAAAAATAAAAGAGGTGATTAAAAAGGAGCTAAGCTCCTTGAAAGAGAATTTTGGGGACGAGAGGAGAACAAAGGTTCATCTTCAAAAGGTTGGCGAGATTGCTGAAGAAGATTTAATTCCTTTAGAAGAAACTATTATTACTATCACTCAAGGAGGCTACATTAAAAGATTAAACCCAGCCACTTATAAGCTTCAAAGAAGAGGAGGAAAAGGGATTTTAGGAATGAAAACGGTTGGGGAAGACATCGTTGAGCACTTCTTAACTGCTCAAACCCATGACGCCTTGCTCTTTTTTAGTGATTCGGGAAAAGTTTTCAGGACCCCGGTTTACGAAATTCCCGAAGGAACTAGAGTGGCAAAAGGCCGGGGTCTTTTGAACTTTCTGGAAATTTCTCCCCAAGAAAAAGTTTTATCTCTAATGCCTTTGGGCAAAGCTGACCAGGGTTTGAGCAAATATTTAGTAATTGCCACCAAAGATGGTATAATCAAAAAAACAGCCCTGGAGGAATTTGAAAATGTAAGAAGGTCAGGTTTAATTGCTATCACTCTTAAGAAAGGAGACGCCTTAAGAAAGGTTTCAAAAACCACCGGTGAAGATGAAATTATTTTAGTGACAAAAAAAGGTCAGTCTATCCGATTTAAGGAAAAGGAAATTAGGCCGATGGGCCGCTCAGCAGCTGGAGTAAAAGGAATTAGGTTGAAAAAGGGGGATGAGATAGTGGGGATGGACGTGATAAAGTTAAAAACCGAGCTTCCATTTATGGAAGCGAAGGTGAAGAAGAGGACGGAGTCCTCTTCGCCTGTCAAAAGTCAAAACGATTATTTGTTGGTAGTGACGGAAAATGGATACGGAAAACGCACCGATCTAAGTGAATACCGATTGCAGGGTAGGGGAGGCTCGGGGATTAAAACGGCGAAAGCGACTCCAAAGACTGGGAATTTAGTTGCTTCAAAGGCTTTAACCACCCGAGCATTAGCGAAGGGTGAAAATGAAGCCAAGGCTTCATTGCCTAATGAGGAAGATTTAATTGTTATTTCTCAAAGAGGTCAGGTAATTAGAACGGCAATTTCTAGCATCGCCGTGCTCTCCCGGTCCACCCAAGGAGTGAGAATAATGAGATTGGAAGAAGGAGATAAAGTGGCTTCAGCCACGTGTATATAAATTAGATGTTAGATGTTGGATAATAGATATTAGATAACGATTATTTAAAAATCCAATATCCAATATCTAATATCTAAAATCTAAATTATGGAAGGTTTTCTTAATCCAAATGAAGTTTTAAAACAACTCAAGCTAAAAGAAAGTATGGTGGCGGCTGATTTTGGTTGTGGGTCTGGCGGTTGGGCATTGCCTCTGGCAAAAGAATTAAAGGAAGGCAAAGTATATGCTATAGATATTTTAGAGGAATCTCTTTCAGCTTTGAAAGCCAAAATTAAACTGGGAAAAATCTTCAATATCGAGCTAATTAAATCTAATGTTAGCGAAACTTCAAAATTGATGGCGGAAAGTTGCGATTTAGTCTTAATGACCAATCTTTTATTTGAATGCGAGGACAAAAAGCGAGTTTTAGAAGAAGGAAAAAGAGTTTTAAAAAAAGTAGGCAAGATTTTAGTTGTTGATTGGAAGCAGACCGCCTCTTTGGGTCCAAAAGAAGGCAGGGTTTCAGCCGAAGAAGTTAAAAAAATTGCAGAAGAAATCGGCTTGAAAGTGGAAAAGCCTGCCCTCCGAAGCCTTGGCGAAGGAGGGGAGTTTGAAGCCGGTATTTGCCATTGGGCCTTAATTTTGGTAAAATAATATTGTATGAAAAAGATTTCTCCAATTTTAATTTCAACCTTGCTTTTACTGCCAGTCGTTGCCTTGGCAGTAGAATTTCAAAATCCCCTCCAATATGATACCTTCGAAGAGTTAATAAACGCAATTATCAATTTTATTTTTACTATTGCTCTTGCTATTGCTCCTTTAATGATAATTATTGCTGCTTTTTA
>Ga0315289_10015566_pt1 | contig 10552 bp, 7 predicted proteins | sample YL17G11_40_MG_FD_203452 | JGI IMG/M metagenome (GOLD analysis project Ga0315289, IMG submission 203452) | Sediment microbial communities from Yellowstone Lake, YNP, Wyoming, USA - YL17G11_40 | ecosystem: Environmental > Aquatic > Freshwater > Lake > Sediment | place: USA: Wyoming | collected...
CCCAACCAAGACTACAGAACGTTGATAGGATTGCTTTTTCCTCGACGCTTCCGATGTCGAACAGCCTGCTTAGTTCGCCATTGGTGAAAACGTGGCTTGACAAGTCAATCCGTGTTCGGAGTCTCTTTCCGCGTAGGTTCAGAGTCTTGTCGTTGAAAGTGCAAAAGCTGCCTAGAGCTGTCAACGCTGATATGATAGAGTTCGCCGTCATTAGGCCGTTTCTTTTGGTTGTGCGTTCAGCTAGGAAACTCTGAAACTTTAGGGCTTCGTGGCGCATGGCTTTAGCGTCTAGGGCTAGGAATGTTTCGAGAGGTTTTTGATACCATTCTTGGAACAGCTTGATGTTCTGGCCGTAGAGCTGCCTGGTTGATTGCGTCCTACACTCTTCCAACCATTCACCTATCAACTCTTGGTCTTTCATTTCAAATCTCTGCTCTCATTTTCTGAAGAATCTTGAAAGCGTAGGCCTCCGCTCTTTTCTCCGTGTTCTTCCAATGATGAATATTCGCTTTGGCATGGTAGATTTCATGCGCTAGACACACCACCGCTGCCTCTTCTTCACCGTTCACATCATACTGTGGAAAGTTGAATTGGACATGTCGATTCTGGTTCGCGTGGAACGGATAAAAACCGCTACCGTCTTTAGCGAAAGCTACATTGATAACCATGCTGAACCAGAACTTACAGTATCCGCGCCAAGCTGTCGTTCTTGTGTAACTGAACGTAATCGTTTGTATTCTTTTAGTGACTCCTTTCGTGAGCATCTTGGCGATGGCTTTCAAATACTCGTTGGGCAACTTTGTGTGGTTGATGATCTTCATTTCAAACACCTTCACGAGTCTATATGCTGAACTTGTATATAAAGCTAACTCACCGTTCCAAAATCTTGATGTTTACTATCACCATGTTTGCCTACGCTACCAATTAAACAACAAACCTTATATTAGCCCAGCTCCCGATTGAGTTATTGGTGCATTTATGCCTAAACCAGCCGAGCCACCCAAACCAGTTGAGCTGCCAAGCTTCGGAGCCAGAATCCCGTCAGAACGATTCCACGTAAGCAAGCTGAACGTGCGAGTGGACGAACCATTTGGCGAGTCGGAAGAGGATAAGCTGTTAATCGAGAATTTGCGGAGAGGCAAGACTGTTCAGCCCTTCAAAGCCAGACCCGAAGGTAAGGATTTTGGCGTTTATGTGGGTCGCAGAAGATTCTTGGCCAAGACGGCTGTAGACACTAAAGCCTTCGTAGTCGGGCAGGACGTGTTGATAGACAACCAGACCGACGAGCAGGCCCGAGAAGACAGCTTGATAGAGAACCTGACCATTTTGCGGCAAGAAATGAACCCGTTGCTACGCGCTAGGAAAATGCAGGATTTGATTGATTCGAACATGGCGGGTCTTCGTGCAGTCGCTAGGAAGCTGGGGATCGGTGCGAGCACATTGAGCGAGTGGACCAAGATTCTTGAGCTCACGCTACCCATGCAGAAGGCAGTTGAGAAAGGCCAAATATTCTATAAGGATGCTTTGACGTTGGCGAAGCTGAAGCCAGGCGAAGTTCAAGAGCAACGTTTGGCGGAAGTGTTGGAAACGAGCGGTAGGGATGCTTACGTGGCGGAAGTGCAGAAGCTTGAGACTGGGCTGGGCAAGAGGGGCGCGCCAATCGGCAAGTATCTTGTGTTGCGTGTCACGTTTGAGCGTGCTCACGACATGGACGTTTACGAGAAACTTGGTAAGCTTGCGAGTGCGAAGAACATGGAGCCAATCGACTATGTTAAGTGGGTGTTGACGGAGCACATTAAGAGTTTGCTGTGAGCTGTTCGTGCGACGAACATGGGCTAGTCTTTTTCTGTTGTTTGTGTTTTGGCTATGGCATAGGTGACCACGCAAGCAACCACTATCAGAGCAATCGCCAAGGCCAGCAAGATCGTAGCTGCAGGAACTTCCGCAAGCGTTGTGAATGCAAAGTTCGCGTCTAAAATCGCGTATCGGAAATAGTCGCCTACCTTTTCGCCTATGGTTTGAAGCGTCAATGTTATGGTTTGGCTTACGCTTCTAGAAACTTCGATTAGTCTTTCGCCGTTAAGTAGGAAGTTTAAGGACTGGCTTGCTTGCCGCGTAAGCTCTATTAGACGGTTCGCGTTGAAAGCTGTGGTTATGGTTAAGACAACAAGAGCTAGAAACTCTGCTATTCTGGTTGTGGATAGAGAGAGGGTTAATGTTTGGGTTGCTTGCCGAGTGGCTTCGGTAAGGCGGTTCGTGTTTAGCGTGGCCGTGATGGTTAAGAGCACGTTTCGGAGGTAAATCCCAATCTTCTCTCCAACTCCCGCAAGGCTTAGAACTATGGATTGTGATGCACTTCTAACAAACTGTGCTAGTCGTGTGTTTCCGAGTGTTACGGAAATTGTTTGGTTTGTGGCTTTAATCCATTCCGCAAGCCTCGACCCTTGAAAGGCAGTGGTGATCGTTATGGCTACGTTTCTTAGGTAAATCCCCACCCTTTCTCCAATCGTTTGAAGTGTAAGTGTTATGGTTTGTGAGGCTGAACGCAAAAGGTCAACCATTCTCTCCCCGTTTAGGACGGTGGCTATGGTTTGTGATGCGCTCCGAGCAAAGTCTGCTAGACTTGCCACGGCAAAACCGACAGTGAATGTTTGGGATGCGCTTTTAATCCATTCGGCCAAGCGTGAACCCTGCAAGGAAGTAGCAATCGTGAGAGCAACATTTCTGATGTATATCCCAACCCTTTCCCCTACGGATTGCAAAGTGAAAGTGACAGTTTGAGAAACTAATCTGACTAACTCCACAAGCCTTTGTTCATTCAAAACCGCATTCACCGTTTGGCTCACGCTTCTGAAAAACTCACCAATTCTTATTATTCCAAAGCCAACGTTGAACGTTTGCGACGCGTTTCGGACAAACTCTGCCATTCTTGAACCGACCAAGGAAAGAGTAAATGCTTCCGTTGCAGTTCTAGTCATGTCTAATAGGCGATTCGCACTTAAAGAAGCTGTTATTGTTTGAATGGTTGACCTGAACCATTCACCTAGCCTTAAGGTTTCAAGCGTAAACGAAACTGACTGAGTAACAGCCTTAAGCCATTCTGTAAGTCGTGAACCTTGCAGAGACAAAGTTATCGTTAAAACTGCATTCCTTGCATATATTCCAACCCTTTCACCTATAGTTTGGAAACTAAAGGTTAATGCTTGGGAAGCTAACCGAGTGACTTCGATGAGTCTCTGCACGTTTAGGGTGACTGTTAAGGATTGGCTTACGCTTCGGCTGAACTCTGCTAGACTCATCACTGTAAAGCCAATGTTGAGTGTTTGGGATATGCTTCGAATAAATTCTGCAAGTCTTGAAGTGACGGTGGAAAAGCCGAGGTTTCGGGTTGCAAGTCTAGTCACGTCTATCAAGCGGCTTCCGACCAAAGAAAGAAGTATCGTTAGCGATGCTGTCTTAGCAAGTTCAGTTAGTCTTATGCCTACAAACATCATGGAGATTGACTGGCTGACAGCCACGAACCATTCTGCCAATCGTGAGGCTTGAAGACTTGTGGTAATTGTTAAGATGGCATCTATTAGGTATATTGTGATTTTCTGTCCTATTCCTTGCAAGGCTAACGCTATCGCTTGAGATGCAGGTCTAACAACATCAATCAGTCTTTGCCCATTCAGCGTTACCGAAATTGTTTGGCTAAGACTTCTCGTAAAATAAAACTCTGTTAATCTGCCCGTTGCCAATATGAAACCTATCAACAAAATTGCGGTTTCAATCCATTCAAGTAACAGTGCCGAACTTAACCCGACACTTATTGTTTGGCTCACGCCTCTAACGGCATGGAAATTTAAAAATTGAAAGTCAATGCCTACTAAGTTGCCATATACGTCTTCACAGACTATTTTCCACACTATGTCCTGCTCTTGAAGGTAGCCTGTAAAGTTGCTCCATGCTTGTACTTGTCCTTCCAGATTTATCGTTCCATTCAGTTCCAATGTTCCAGTCCAGTTCCAATAGAAATAAGCTGTTTTTAATCCAGAATCGCTTTCCCACTTCATGTAAAATTGGATGTTAGTATATGCAAATGTACCGTTTGTACCTATGTTAGAATATGTGGGATGTATAAGTAATGAAGTTGTGTTGACATAGAAATATCTTAGGTTACAGTCTCCCAAATAGTCAACAGTTGTATATAGTAAGCCAAGAATATATTGTTTCGCATACCAACCACTAACCATACTACATGCTTTTGCCATTCCTACTTCTTTCTCATTAGCCATAACAATTTCTGAAGACCATGTATTTATGTTCAAATCTTTTCTCTTAAAAACTATTTCGTCATGTCTATAAACCGATGCTGCCATCACAAAGATAAAGTTGGTTTCATTGTCATAAATTAGTATAGGAGAAGACGAATCAGCATACCATTCTGCAGCTTCGTGCCAAACATTGTGCCACAGCTCAATTTCGGTAACAACACCATTTTCCCATTCTCCATATCTTACGTTCCAGTCTCCTGTAGTGTAGGCATATGCAAATTTTGTATTATTCAAAGCAATCGCAGACAAAAGACAAAATCCTTGTTGTCCTATTTTTAATTCACTTAACTGAATTGAAGAAGAAAGGGTATTTGAGGTTAGATTCCAATATGAGATGAGAAGTGGTAAAGATGGGTCACCATAAGTTGCAATGTAACTTTCTTCTGCTTGAGAAAAGGAAGTAATAAAATAGATATTGTCAAGTGGCACTGGTATACTCCAGTAAACGGGTAGCCCGCCAGTGACATTTATCCAATATTTAGTGTATAATAGTTGTGGCATTCCACTTTTCATAACCCATGTACCGTTGCTCGATGTTGAAGCAAAAACGTAAGAAGACCTTGTTTCATTTGTTGTACCACCAACAATTGTCAGTCCATAAGTCATTGTTGTTATCCAAGGATATTCGTTGGAATCTAAAATGATGAAAGGGTCTGCAACATAATAAACTTCATTAGTATATACATAAATAATTTGAACCTCATTAAAAATAATAGTTCCATTAGAATACATTTGTCCAGTTTGATATCTAACATCAGCGATTGCAGATGGAGCATACACTAAATGAATGTAGCCAGTATCATTCACTATTAAATCATAGAAGGCAGAATAGCCAGAGTATGGAGTCCCAGCCACTATTTCAGTAATTTCAGTCCAACTAACACCATTGGCGCTTGACGAATACCCAAAATCTCCTATATCATTGTTGTTTATTATAGTGTAATTATACACTGAGAAAATCCAATGTCTGCCACCCCAATATATGGTCTTTTTCTGAGCTGCTAATCTTGCTGAATATTGTGCCCAATCTGCGCTGCTATCCAAATATTTCACTATATGTGAACCTGTTACAACATGAACTTGTGAAGTTACATGCTCCCAATTTTGGTTACCGTCCTTAACATAAAATGTCCACCACGTTATTCTTCTGTCAACCCACGGTAAATATTGTTGAGCAGAGATTACTATAGATGTAGGACTTCCATCAATCAGAGTATAAGTATCATTTGCCCATCCTGTTCCATCATTGAAACTGAAGATATATCCTATCAGTCCATTTGGCGAAGTCCATGTGCTACTAAAGGTGCAGTACTGGTTTGGTCTGGCTGTGCTAGCACTGGTTGCGTTATAGCTTGGATACCTATCTGCCGTCCATGTTGTAACAATTTGGTCTGTTGCATAAAATTCCCATCCCTGTGTATTGTTGATTTTAAATCTGTACCAGATCGTTACATTAAAATCACTTGTAAGTGTTTTACTTATATTTGCCCATGATGTTTTGGCTCCTTTATCATTCCAGACTGTTTCAAAATTACCATAAACACCATCTGGATAATCCCATTGGAAGCCGCACCAGTCAAGATTGTACGTTGTATCATTTAAGAAAACATGGAAATCTGCAATATTGTTCGATAATGTAGTATTGGTTCCAAGATTTGAAAAGTTGAATGTGGAAGTTGTTATGAAACTCTGGATTGTGGTTGTATTTTCTGCTCCTCCTGAACTGTTAGCATAAAATTTGTACTGGACAAACTTGTCAGGTGCAGGTAATGTTTTTGTTACATTGCTCCATGCTTCCATAGGACTTCCAGCCCAACTTTGCCAATTATCACTTTGCCATGCGCTTCCATTACTCCAAGAGAATGTATAACCACTTAGGCTGACACCTGCCCATTTTGCATAGAAAAGACATAATTGCGCAGCTAGAGTCATATTTGCTCCAATGCTTGAGTAGGTTGGAGACAGGTTTCTGCCCCAAACTTCAAACATAGAGTCATAATCAGTGGAAGTCCATGATCCACCACTGTTGCTACTATATTCAAAATTGCCATTAGCATAATCACTAGTACTGTCATATCTCCAATTCACATAGTTGGTAGCGTTCCCATTTGTTGCTCTAACAACAATGGCGTACTTGGTGTTTATAGTCAATGTATATTCCATTAATGTTATTGTATACCATTGACCTGGGGAGATAGCGTTAAGTGTGTTTCCATCTATTGTCCCATTGGTCAAATCCGAACCTGTAGGATGCGTACCATCAGTTGTTCTGATGCCCACCGTAACAGTGGAAGGGCTGCCCACACGATACAATTTGAGTTTAACAGAAGTAACCGAGTGCCCTGTTGCATTGACAGTGAATGTTTGTGCCTTCCAAGTTCCAGCAAGTACATTTCCGTCACTATCGTCACCAGTGCTGTAAAATTCACATAGTTGTGGAACAAATGTAGTTACAGATTGTATTCCAGTGTTATTCCAGTTACCACCAACAGTGGATGTTGATGTGTCGTTTGCCCACCATTCATATTGAACTACCCCTGCCGTGGCGTTAAGCGTTTTAGTCATGTTTGCCCATGCAGAAGTTGTTGTTTGCCAGTTTGACCATGTGTTTGTCCATGTCTCGTTTGTCCATGAGCCAGTGTTGTTAGTTCCAAAGATAAACCCGCTCATGTTGATTTCGTCAGCCCACAAACATGAGAAAGTGCATGGCTGACCAACTATGGCCGTATTGTAGGACGGAGAAGGTAAGCTGTAGGTTGGTGGAGTTATGTCTACAGGAAGTCCATCCCATGCTGTACCATCTGGCTTGAACGCTTTCCATATTGCTTGCGTTGTTGTATTTGCATAAGCAATAATCCAATTGTCACCGTAGATTTTAATGTTGTTAGCTGTTTCTTGGCTGCATGGAGATTCGTACCTAAATGGAGTATTAGCTGCTGTTGGCCAGCTTTCAATGTCGGTTAAAGCTGCAACTGCTGTACCATCGCTTAGGTATGTTGCAAATGACAAGTCAAAGTCCACATAATCGTACCAGCTTATGACGAAAGCAGTATTATTTAATGCTGAAACTTGGAGTGACCGAGAAGCGGTTCCCATTGTTGAATCTGCGTCGATTGGTCCAGTTTTTAATGTTCCAGATGAATCATATACAGCGAACGTAGCGTCTTGGTCAGTAATATCAATCCATCCTATCACGAAATGCGTGGAATTTAATGTAGATACGGAAACGGCATAAGCGTAATCCCCTACATCATCATCTGCATCTATTGTCGTACCAATCTGGGTTCCTGCACTATTGTAAATTGCGAATGTAGCATCAAAATCAGTCTCGTCGTACCATCCGATAACAAAAGTTGTAGAATTGAATGTGGACACAGAAACACACATAGAAGCAGAACCAACGTCTGTATCTACATCTATTGGCCCAGCAACTTTCACTGATGAAGAAGTATAGACTGCAAATGTAGCATCTAAGTCAGTATAGTCGTACCATCCTATTACGAAATACGTAGAGTTGAAACATGATACTTGCACGCTCCTACCATTCGAGCCTACATCAGTATCTGCATCCGTTGGGCCAGACAATAATGAACCCGCCGTGTTATAAACTGCAAATGTAGCATCATAGTCTATGGCATCATACCATCCGATAACAAATGTCGTGCTGTTAAATGCACTAACTCCTATACTTGTATATGTTAGGCTAGCTCCAGATGTTGTATCTACATCTGTTTCGGCTAATACTATTGTACCATTCGTATCCCAAATCTGAAAGCTAAAGTCATCGTTCGTATCGTCAGAATATGCTATTACAAACGTGTGAGTGTCTAATGGGCAAGTGTGAACGCTTGTCAGGTTGACGGTTGAAAAGGCAGTGGCGGCATAAACGCTTGGAACAAACAGAAAAAGGGGCAGTTGAGCCACTAACAAAACGATTAGAATAGCAAGAGAAACGAAGCGTCCCCTTTGCATTTATGGTTCTCCTACGTCACAGTTGTCGTACCTGTAACTGTCAATTTATCTCCAGAGTTCAACGTTACAGCCGTGAAAGTGTCAGCCCACATCAGGCTTCCGCCGTTAGCAGCACTTTCCCAGTTAAACCCTACACGCTGAACGTCTGTGTGTGTAGCTCCTGCCGTCCATTGGTAGGTTAAAGTCCATACACCGTCGCCTGTTGAAGCATACGTCATGTTTGCGCGTTCAAGACCTCCTGTAGTTATTTCGGATGGAATGTCAACCCATGCTGCACTAAATGCGGTGGCGCTAGTGCTTAAACTGCCATAAGTTGCATATTTTGTGTTGTTTGCGAAGCCATGATCACCAAGTTTGCCTTCAATGAAGTTTTTGCCCACCGTTGTCAACGATCCCGCGTGATAGCCTAAGTCCTTGTGTGTGCCGTCAGCAAAATCCACGTATGCGTTTATGTGGAAGCTGTGCGTGGCAATGTTAATCGTCAACGCCGTGTCCCTATAATGGTATTCCTGCATGGCGAGCGCACCAACAAGACACACGCTTAAGAAGACTGTGAAAAGTATTACAACTGCTTTTCCGCTTTTATCCGTTTCATTTCACCCCCTGCTTCTTTTGTTTCTTTGGCTTGCGCTTGAATCCTTCCGTAGCGTAGCAAGCCCTTCTTTGTTTGTCAGTCAGCTTCTTATTTTTTGTCATTGCCCCACCTACTTCATAAGGTACGAAATTGCCACGATCCCCAAAATCACTAGGCCAATAATCAACGCGCCGCCAATGATTAGCTTGCCATACTCATGCCCCTTCTTCAACATGCCATACATTTCTCGGTTAGCCGCCAAAGCGTCAATCTGGCTCGGAGTGTTCATCTGCGGCAAAACTTCCTTAATGATTTTAGGATCAAGAATCGTTATGCTTTTGGCCTTGTCTTCTAAGTTCTGTTTCAGCTCCTCAACCAAACCTTTCAAGGAACTAACTAAGCCCTGTGGACATTCTTTTTCGATGAACTGTTCAAGCTTCGCGAAATACATTGTTGGGTTTCCGCTTGCTGTGTTGTCCTGTTGCAGAGCTGCCAAAGTAGGCGGGTTGAACAGAGTGACTTTCCCCACATAGCCAAACCAGAACGGCTTCCCCAAATCCTTCAGCATGTACTTTCTCGAAGCAAGCTGCTCAATCTGTTCTTTCGTTGGGTCTTTCTGTTCTTTCTTCCATCTTGGACGAAGCTGGAAACGCCACCCATGATTCTTGGTTTCGTGTATGCCTTCAGGCAAAGTCTTCGTTGAAACCACCAGTTCAGCCCAACCACTATCATCGGCCAATGCGAAGATGTTCGAGTTTTTGAATCGCGCCCACATGAGCTTCTTGCTGATTTTAGGAACTATGAAGACCCAAACGACAGGCACTAGGACGCTCCACATCACCGCGAGTGCAGGAAGAAGCCACATCCAAACAAGATAGAAAATGTCAACTTCATTCATTAGAACGGCAAGACCTTCTTTTGTTTCTTCTCCAGCTCAGCCTTAACAATCTTGATCTGCTCCGTAACTATCCGCGCCTTGAAACCGTCAACGTTATCGTAGCTCGCGTTCCGCATGAACTGGCGCAGAGCCTCATACACTGCCCACAAACTGTTTTCATACTCGTCTTCATTCGAGTTTATCTTGTGGATCAGAACTTGGTAGTCATTGTCCAAAGTGTCCAACTGCATGGCATTCTTATCCTTCCGCGTCAACCTGTTAAGGTGGCTCACGGCAATCCTGAAACTTTTCAACTGGGGATACTCAGCCAAAATCGCAAGCACGTCTGGGTCCATAACCATGTAGACGCTTCGGCCCAAACTGTTAACGTAGTCTTCCGTGAGCATCTGGCCAGGCGGCGGGTGCTGCTCGCCTGCTACGAGTTCCTTCTGAAAGTTCTCGTCTTCCCGTTTTTCTTCGTTGCCCCTTCCGAAAAGCTTCATTAAAGTTCTAGCCTCGCCCTGCTCTCTTTCATGTACGCCAAGGTTTTGTCCACTGTGTTCACCGTGAAGACCAAGCCTATTCCAACGTAGAGCATGGCCAAGGCGGCAGTTAACGGGCTGTCAAGTTGTCCGATTGCCAAGTGTCCAAGGCTGGCTACGAACCAAGTGAAGGCCGCCAAGAGACTGAAGGTTATGCTGTCGCGGCTTAACGCGATGCTTGTGAATATGATTGTTATGCCCATCAAAAGTATGTATTGGATTACTGGGTCCATTAACACGGTCATACTGAGTCATATGGTGTATATCATCA
>Ga0315289_10015568_pt1 | contig 10551 bp, 6 predicted proteins | sample YL17G11_40_MG_FD_203452 | JGI IMG/M metagenome (GOLD analysis project Ga0315289, IMG submission 203452) | Sediment microbial communities from Yellowstone Lake, YNP, Wyoming, USA - YL17G11_40 | ecosystem: Environmental > Aquatic > Freshwater > Lake > Sediment | place: USA: Wyoming | collected...
GCGTAAGCTTGACGGCGACGATTTCCTCTTTCCCTGGCATCAGAGATGAAATCAGGTCAGGCGCAACACTTGACTGCCAGTTGAGAGGAGCGTCTACGCGCACCTTGATGTTGTCGAGACGGCGTGTCCCATCATTGTAGATGGTCAGAGTCATCTGCGTGGCGTTGCCGATCACCAGCTCCTGGTAGAAGTTGGTGGCTCTGACCTGAATGCGCCCCACACCACGGGGCACAAGCTCCAGCTTGATGTAGCTGACACCAAGCCGGTCTAACTCCCCTGTCGTATACTTGCGCTCGCCATCACTGAAGGTTCCAACCTGCTCCTGCGGAATAGCAGCTGCAATAAACGAAATCGGATGATCGATGATAAAGGATGGGCCCACTAGGGCACTGTCGGAGGTGGTGTCATAACGGTCGGGGAGATAGACCGCCAGGGAGAGCTTTCTGGTATTGACATCTTGAGAAAACCTGACCTGGGAAAGCCGAGCATTCGTCTGAGCTTCCAAGAAATCGTAGGCGATTTGCGTTGGGAGGTTGAAGGTCTGCATTTTGTAGGCATTTGTCGTGCTGGAAAAGAGTTCCAGAGTTAAATCGAAGATTGCGCGGGCGCCGAGGTCGACTTCCTGTGAAAATTGCTCAGAGGTCATAAGGACCGTGTTTGCACTCTCGTCCTTTTGTAGGAGAATCCGTTTTTCTTCTGATTTATCACCGTACAAGCTTTTCACCGTGACGTTGTCCAAATCCTGGAGCAACAGGAAATCGACGATAACAGGCTCGTTGTACGGCATTCGTGGAATCTTTGTTTCGTACGGTTGACTTACGATAGAGTGTTGATCGTTCAGAAGCGAAACATACACATTGGTGATTTGGTCGGTGCGGATGCCTTCGAAGTCCTGCAATTGTACTCTTCGTCCTTCGAGCAATCCCCCTGTTGTATTCCGGAGAGTGATCCGAACGCGCTTCTTTCCGCCCTTTGACTGATACTTGATGGCCTTATCGATGGTGACGTGGGGCTGATCGAATGCGAGCGAGAGGATTGCTTGCTGATACGTTATCTGGGCGTTCTTGAAAGAATTCTCCGATGCGCGGAAATCTTGCTCTGAAATGAGTCCTTTCTCATAGAGCTTCTGTTGGCGTGAGAATTCGTCTTTTCGGACTTTATAGTCGCTTTCAGCCTTCTCCAGATAGAGTGATTTGAATCGTTCGTCATTTGGGTTGTAAAAGATCTGCTGCGCGACAGTAACTCGTGGCCAGGCAAGAAGTACGAACGAAAACAGCAGATACATTCTCTTCACAGTTTCATCACTTTCAGAAATTGACCAAGAAACGAAGACAGATTTTGCCTGAGGATTCGGCGCGTCACCTCACATCAGCTCGACTGAATGTGCCGATCGTGAGAAAGAAGGCAACTATGTTCGCGAAGACGAGATACAAAATACCCGGCAGAGCATTTTGTAAGTCCATCATAGAAACTTGCCGTGATGGAAGCGCGAACCGTGGTATTTGATTCGGATCGAGCGGTTTCGTTGAGATAGAGAGCATTCCTGGAAACGGAATCAGCCGATGACTGCTCTCCTGGTCACGAAGGTCGGTCTCCTTGATGAACGAGGCAAGCGTGTGACGATATCTAAGGGAAGCGTCGAAAAACTTCTTGTGGTAGGACAGTCCTGTATTGGAGAGTCGCTCGACTGATTGGCGAAATGCCCCATACGGCGAGAAGAAGTTGAACCGATCTGCCGTTTCTGCTTGGCCCAGGAGTTCGTTGAAGCGTGAGACAACCATCCCTTCCATGACGGTATTCTGTGTCTCGAAGAATTGTTCGATATCCTTCCATCCTTGTTCACTCTGTTTCCCGGCGTAGTAGTCGGAGTACGCAGCTGGGGCTTTGCGTAATGCTTCGTTGACGAACTGCTGGAACTTACGGTCATAATCCGCCTGGCCTGAGACGTGGTGGAAACGTTGCGCAACCATGCCGCCGAGGGAGGGGCTGAGAATGACGATGAATGTCCATACGAGGAGCAGAAGTGACAAGCTGGTGACGGAGCGTGACGTCGCCGCAGACATCCACAGTCCGAGCCACACGAAGATCGACAAGAAGAGAGCCGAAAGGACGGTGTTCAGGAGCGATTGGAGGGGATAGAGGAAGAGAATATTCTGACCTGTCTGAAGTAGGATGACAATGACGCACACGAGGGAGCCAAGCACCACCGGAATAAGTAATGGAATGAGGATCGCAGCGTATTTCGCCAGGACAACCTGAATCCGGAAAATGGGATTGGAGAGTTGCTGCTTGAGAGTTCCCCGTGCGCGTTCGCCTGAGATGCCATCATAGCTAAGCACGATCGCTAGGAAACTGAGAACAACTCCGACGATAAAGACAATGTCAAAGTCGTGGTACGAGTCAAGCTTGTAATTGCTGCGCTGTGCAGCGATATTCATTCCAGCGTATAGGCCGCCTCTCGAGGACGCGCTGGGAACGACAGTGAGAGATTGAGGAAAACGGCTCTCATTGCCCGAGGCAAAGAAGAGTGTAAGACGTGGCTCCTTCATGGTGGGAACTCTCGCCCGATAGAGTCGTTGCAGTCCTCCTTTTGAGACATCAAGAGCTGCTTCTTGTGCCTGCTGCTGTTGCCGATAATCTGCATATTGACCTGCGTACTTCTTGGAGAAGATAAGACTGCTCGCGATAAAGAGCGCAAAGACAAACAACAGACCAGCGACAAATCGGAAACTCAGCAGATGATCGAGAATTTCCTTCCAAACGAGGCTTCTGAACATTCCGGACTCCCGTTGTTCAACGAATATCATATTTCTCTACATAGTGGAACGTGAGTGCAGCCATGAGGAGTAAATACAGGAGCATAAGAGCAAACGTCGAACCGGCTCTTTCGATGAGTGTGAGGATGCTCATCGTTGAGGCGCGAAAAACCGGGGCATCCCTTAGATCGAGCGGCGATTGTTGTTCAACCCAGGGTATACTGTTCTTATCGGCCTGATACTGGGCGACACGCCGCTCCGTGTCAACAGGATTTACGTCTGCCTTATTCAGCCGGGAAAAGTATAGTTGCGCGTTCGACGTGAAGACGCCCTTCTCATCAAGGTATGCTACACACTCATTCCTGTACTTGCGCGCGTTATCGAAGAATCCTTCGTAGTGCACGATGTCGGTACTGGAGAACAACGAGGCAGCCCGTCGATAGAGAGCAGCAGGCGAGAAGTTGTCGAGCGACCGCCTGATCGCGAGCTGCTTGTCGAGAGGCTCGATGTAAAGGTGGTGATAGATTCTCCACTCTTCAGAGGCCGCATCCACGAGCTTCCGCTGAAGCGCCACCTGCTTGATGAGGTACTCCAGGAATTGAAAGTCGCCATCAGTGACGACGGGGTATATCTTGGCTGAGCCCACTCCAGTTTGAAGATGGACGCCCCGGAATCTCTTTTTGTAACCGGTAGGATCATTCAAAAACGAGGCATTTTCCTTCTCTAGGCGACCGAACTCCTCATATACCGCTTGACTTGGTTGGTCGAGAGCGGATTGAATCTCTTCGAGTTTCGACACTGGTGACAGTTCAGAAGCAAGAAATGTATTGATCTCTGGTTGAACGACAGCGATGAAAAACCAGGCGAAGAGGGCAAGGACGAGCGAAGTCGACGACCGCTGGCAAATCACCGATGTGAACGTTCCGATCATGGCGAAGATTGTGAGGTAGAGAATGGTAGTCACAAGAAACAACGACGCCTGGACGAATTGGTGGAAGGAAAAGAGGAGGTTAGCGAAGGCCTGCACGGTCAAGAGGCCGAATGCAGTTGTAACTGTGGCGACGGCGGCCAGGACCATGATTGACCCGGCAGCTTTGCCGACAAGCATCTGCCTCCTCGAGACTTGGCTGGAAAGCAGAAGCCTGAGAGTTCCGAGTTCCTTCTCTCCGGAAATGGTATCGAACGTCAACAAAATGGCAAGAAGTGCAAAGAGTATTCGAAAAACTGTCACGAGATCGAGACTGTCGAACACCTTCATTAGAGGATTTTCCACCGCCAGCGATACGTCATATTTAGGGACCCTCTGAGGGGAGATTGGCACTGCCAACGGTGTAGGGAGGTCTATTCCCTTGCTGAAGACACAGAGGGGGCTGGGTGGAAGCACAACCTCACTTCGAAACTGTGAATACACTTTGATTTCTTTGCCAATTCCCTGCGCCTCTGCTACCATTGCGTCGTACTTGGCCTTCTGGGTAGCGTACTCGTCGCCAACTACGACAGAAACAACTGTGGCCAGGATAATGGCGATGACGAAAGAAATCGTCACGCGGAAGTCAAATATCTTCTCCAGGAACTCTTTCTTTGCGATAGTCCAGATCACAGCGAACTCCAGAAATCAATCATCGGAAGGGATTTGAGTGTGTTGCCTAGCTTACTTCCATGTACTTCAGATACAGCTTCTCAAGATCCTCGTACTGCAGGTCCTCCCTTGTTTTTTCCATGATGAGCACGCCTTCCTTCATTATGCCGATGCGATCTGCAACTTCTTTCGCTCGGAACACATCGTGTGTCGACATCAGGATGGCTTTTCCCTCTTTTCGAAGTTTGAACAACAGATCGATGAAGTCGGCGGCGGCCTTCGGATCGAGTCCGGCTGTTGGCTCATCAAGCAACAACGCCGGAGCTTGCTTCAGAATCGCGATGGCAATGCCGAGCTTCTGTCTCATGCCTTTTGAGAAGGTCTTGACGCGCTGCTCGAATGCCCGTTCGGGGAGACCGACCTCGCGCATTACCATGTAATAATCTTCCTTCTTCAAATTCTTCCTGCCCGCGAGAGTCGTGAAGAAGTCGAGATTCTGTCTCGCGGTGAAATTGCCGTAGAGCATGACGTTTTCTGAGACGTAGGCAGCATGTCTCTTTGCTGCAATGGGATCCTTCGCGCAATCGACTCCATTGATCATCGCCGATCCACTCGTCGGCTCGATGAAGTTGAAGAAGAGATTGATGGTGGTGGTTTTACCGGCTCCGTTGGCACCCAGCAAGCAGTAGATCTGCGACGGCTTGATGTCAAGATTGAGGTGGTCTAGAGCGAGGAGGTTATCCTCATAGCGCTTGGTGAGATCGATGGCTTGAATCATGGCCGGTAGTACTCGTATGTGATTGTCAATTTTCAAATGCCTATTCTCGATTTCCGATATTGAACATAGAAATTCGAATAATGAGATTGGAGTTGGAGTCATACGACAGCTAAGGATGAACAAAACAACTATTGTGCCGGTGTTGGAGTGGCTCAAATGAAGGGGTAAACGCTGAGCTTCACAGAGGTGTGGGTAATCGATTTCACAGAGGTGGGCAGAGGGTTACACGCGGGGACGTAAGATGGATGACCGCCAGTTTTGCGTCATTCGTTCTTTTCCTGGATCCCATATTGCTGCATCTTGTTAAAGAGAGTCTTTCGGCTGATTTTCAATCTGTCAGCCGCTTTGGTCCGGTTCCAGCCGACTTGGTTCAAGGTCTCAAGGATGATCTGACGCTCAGCTTCTTCGCCTAGTGATCGTATGTAGGGTTCAAGCCCTTTCTCCTCGTCGTAGCGGAAGAGCTTGCTAGTGCCTTTCTTGGCTAGGAAATCGAAATCCTTTCGCTCGAGGAAATTCCCATTTGCGCTCATCACAGACCGCTGGACAGCATTCTCGAGCTCGCGGATGTTGCCTTTCCACTCGTAGCTCTGGAGGAAGTTAAGCGCTTCACTTGAGATAGTATCCACGTGCCTTCCAAAAGTGTCCTTGTGCTTCCTTAGGAAGTGCTGAACATAGAGCGGGATGTCTTCTTTGTGTTCGCGTAGAGCCGGCATACGGAGCTTCAGTACATTGAGCCGATAGTACAGATCCTCCCTGAACTTCCCTTCTCGCGTTTGTCCTTCCAGATCCTTGTTCGTGGCGGCTATGACTCGCACATCCACCTTCACCGGAACGCCTCCTCCCACCCGTGTGAACTCTTTTTCCTGAAGCACGCGAAGCAAGCGGGTCTGAGCGTCCGGCGGAAGCTCCCCAATTTCATCAAGGAAAATCGAGCCGCCGCTTGCTTCTTCAAACCTGCCTATCCTCCGCTCCTTGGCATCGGTGAAGGCGCCCCTCTCGTGCCCGAAAAATTCCGTTTCCAGCAGGCTCGAAGGAATAGCTGTGCAATCGACAATCACCAGCGGATACCCACGGCGCTTGCTCTCGTAATGGATCGCTCTGGCGGCGAGCTCCTTGCCTGTACCACTCGCGCCTTCAATCAGCGCCGTTGCATCGACTTCGGCCATCCTTTGGATCTGCTTCCGAACGTTCTGCAGAAGAGGACTCTCCCCGAGGATGTTTTCGATGCCCCATCGCTTGCGCAACTCCACCTTCAACCGACTCACTTCATCTGAAAGTTGATGGAGCTCTATTGCACGGCGAACAACGAGCAAGAGCTGCTCATTGTCGTAGGGCTTCGTCAGGTAATCGTATACCCCGTGTTTGATCGCCTGGACGGCTGTCGCGATGCTTCCGTGGGCAGTAAGAATGACTGAGACAATACCGGGCGACTGCTCCTTGATTCGGCTGATTGTTTCGATACCATCCAGACGGGGCATCTGAAGGTCAGCAATCACCAGGTGTGGGTCGAACGATTTGGATTTCTCCAATGCTTCGAATCCGTCTGCCGCAGTAGCGACCTGGTACCCTTCATCTGTCAGGACAGCTGCAAGGATCGCGCGGATCTTCTCCTCATCGTCAACGACGAGAATCCTTCCTTTGTTCAAGAGGTCGTTCATCTGCTTCAATGCCTCATAAGACGTGACCTTGTCGCGGCAGCTTGACGGTGACCATTGTTCCAGAAGGTTCTTCTATCCGGCTCTCGATCTGAATCTCGCCTCCATGTTTGCTGATGATGCCGTAGGAGATCGATAGTCCAAGCCCTGTCCCTGCTTCCTTTGTCGTGAAGAAAGGATCAAATACTCTGGGAAGATCCTTGTCTGGAATCCCTTGTCCGGTGTCTTGTATTTTCACTTCCACGAAATCCGACTCACCGCGGAGATTTTTCTGTCCAACGTTGTCTTCGATCTTTACCGAGATCGATCCTCGTTCGGGCAGCGATTCAACGCTGTTCATCAGGATATTCAGAAACACCTGTTTGAGCTGTGAGGCGTCGCCCCTGATTGGAAGGATAGGCTGATCAAAGGATTTCCGAACCTCGATATTCAGTTTTCGCAACTGCGGTTCGAGCAGAAGCAACGTCTGTTCGAGAACGTCCTTGAGATCGACTGCCCCCACACGGAGTTCAGTTGACTTGCTGAGCGAAAGAAGACCTTTGATGATTTGATCAATGCGGTCCACTTCCTGTATGATTCCATCGACTAACTGCTTCTTGTCGTTGGGTAGGTCTTTTTGGAGAAATTGCACCGTGCTACGGATCGATGTGAGGGGATTTCGAATTTCGTGGGCGGCACCGGCAGCCAATTCACCGACGGTGGCAAGTTTGTCGGCGTGGAAGAGCTTCTTCAGTCTATCTTCCTGAAACTGGTAGATCAAGGCGTGTTCGATTGCCAGCGCAGTCTGGGCTGCCAGCATCGAGACAGTATCAATGTCAGGCGCCGAGTATTCGGAATTGTCGAGCTTCCTCCCAAGGAACAGTGCTCCTGTCAGGCGATTAGTAATGATCAAGGGGACGACGAGTCTTGTGCGAGTCTTTTTCAAGAGCTCGACCTCACGCGCAGAGAGAAACCTCACGACCTCGGTCTGTTGGTCTGCGTCGAGCACACATCGGTTGACGGTAAGCCACTTGATCAGATTATCCGAGCGAGAGAAATGGAAGTCACCGAGCAGCTCAGGCTTGTCCCCTTTGGCCATCCTGCCGACATAGCGGCTTGTGATGGGTTCGAATAAAACCAGATAGAGTGAGTTCGCTCCGAGCATCTCCACAAGCTTGGCGGAAAAGTTTTCGAGAAGCTGATCGAGACCGACGATGAGGTTAAGGGATTTGAGAAACTCGTTGGGAGTGGTAGGTACCGCCGGGGTCTTTGATCGCGACAGAAGATGCACGGCTCTTTGAAATAAATGAAGCACTTTGGAGGGTAGAATCGCGGTTGATGTTATACCATTGTCTTGGAGCAATCTAAGGTTTTTCATTTCGATACTCAACTCTGGCGGAACCTTCACTTTTCCATTTGGACATGCTGGAGGTCGCCGCCACCGGTATCATTTTTTCCATTCTTCGCGCTTGCGGCGTTTATATACCCTTGCCTTCTTGCACTCCAGCTCAAAATGAGCCGTTTGCCGTTTTTATCTTGATCCGCTTTTCTTGTTTCTTTTCCCTTTCTAAGGGAGGGGCGCTGGTCCTTGGTTTGTTCGGTGAGATTGACGATTGCCGATTGTCGATTTACGATTGAGGAGGGTTTGGCACGTCCTTTTGCTATGAGGTCTGTCAGCAAGACTGCAAAAGGCGTGACAAACCCGAAACAGATCGAGTCGGCGGCGGCCACAGGCAGGACTACTCGGAGGAGTTCTTGTGTTGCATCAGCTCTAAGGGGGTACAGAAGGTGTGACCCCACAGGGCGGGACACAAAACGATCAGCCGCCGTTCCGTGACCCGCGCTGCAATTACGCCGAAACGAAGGAGTGTAGCGGAACGAAATGGAGGCAAGCGAAAACCAAACTTCGTATCAACAAACAGGTTTTACAGAACAGCGGACCGGCGCGGCCGATGCGTCAACCAGTCGACGATTTAGCAGCGGTGGCTCTTCTTGCTTTAGACTTGTATGTTACACAAAACTGCGCCCGATACGTAGAGCTTGGATACCATAGGTCGAAACGATCCCTGCCCCTGTGGCAGCGGTAAGAAATTCAAACACTGCCACGGCAGAACGAGCGTGCCTGCTCAGGAATCAGTGTATTTCCGGAATCGCCGGCTGGATGCTGAATCCGGCGAGTTCCTTATGAAGTTTGCGCGACAACAGTTCGGTGATGATGCTCTCGAGTTGGCGTGGGAGGAGTATCATCTTTCCGGCCAGATCCCGTTCGACATGTCCGGCCCGGACGTGGACTCCTTCCTGCGCTGGTTCACATTCAATTGGCAACCGGAGGGGAAAGAGACACTTGCAGAGTTGTTTCTTGCGGAAAAGGGCGCGAAGCTGGACCCCGACGTGCGCCGTTTCATTGACGCGACCGTGCAATCACCGTACAGCTTTTTTCAGACACTCTCTGTCGATCCGGGCACGGGTCTGACTCTGAGAGATGTTCTTCGCAAGCGCGAGTTTCACGTCATTGAGAAATCTGCTTCGACGATCGTTGAAAAGGGTCACATCCTGTTGGCTCGGGTCGTTGAACTTGATGGCATTTTCTTTTTCATGGGGACGGGCGCGTTCGTGATCTCTCCGCACTACCTTGATCATGTCTTGAGCTTGCGGGCAGAGTTGGAGAAAGCGGGATCGATAGTTGACGGAGCCATATCACCAGAAACCTTACTGGAATATGAGGAGGAGCTTCGCGAGGCCTACTTTGATATCGAGGATGAGCAGCAGAATCAGAAACTGGATATTCGAAACACCGACGGAGATCCGCTCACGTTTCACAAACTGACATATGAAATTTCTTCGTTTGACAAGGCTTTCCGCGCTCTAAAAGAGCTTGAACAGAAGATGACAGCCGCTACCGACACAGAATTGCTTGCAGAAGCTGAGAAGACGAAGGCAGGTCGGCCGACAAAGCTGGTCCTCCATTGGCTAAAGCCCTCAAAGAAAGGAGCCCTCGGAGGGAACACAAACCACGCGACGTTGACGATCAGCAAAACGAGGCTCGTGGTGGAGGTGAATTCCGAGCAACGTTCCAAACGGATCCAGAAAGAGATCAAGAAACGTCTCGGGGACGATGCAGTGCTCCTCCGGACGACGGTTAAGTCTCAAGCAGCAATCATGAAGGAGGCCGAGAAAGAAGAAACCCGGGGAAGAACCGCAGGAGAGAGCAAGCATGATCGCTTAATGAGAGAATCTCCCGAGGCGAGGGCCCTGATGAAGGAAATGATGGAGAAGCACTGGGCAGACTGGCCCGACACCTCGCTGCCGGCACTCAGAGGAATGACACCACGCAACGCCGCGAAACACCCCGAAGGGTGTGAGCTCCTCGAGTCACTCCTGATGGAGTTCGATCTCAGAAACCAAGAACAGGACGATGAATTCCTGCGGATCGACACCGTGAAGCTGCGGAAAAGGCTGGGAATAGATAGAAAGTCCAGCATACGCAAATGATGAGTTTCGATTCGACCATCACCTGATGAAGCCCCTCCACAACACTCGCCCTCCTGAGTCGGGCTATCTGAGACTGACCTGCCCCCGAAAACCATTCCCCAAGCTGTCCTATAAATAGCGGAAGGGGACAGAAATCGTCCACTTGTGTGACTGACAAATGCGGTTTTTCCAAGATACTTGCAAACCGGTCTCGTATTTAGTAAGATAGTCCGATTGTGCTGAGCAAAGAATGGGGGCAGCGCACAAACGGGGGACGACCTTTCAGACGCATGCCCAGCTCTTGCAGGGGAACCAATCGGTTTGCAATAGTGC
>Ga0315289_10015569_pt1 | contig 10551 bp, 10 predicted proteins | sample YL17G11_40_MG_FD_203452 | JGI IMG/M metagenome (GOLD analysis project Ga0315289, IMG submission 203452) | Sediment microbial communities from Yellowstone Lake, YNP, Wyoming, USA - YL17G11_40 | ecosystem: Environmental > Aquatic > Freshwater > Lake > Sediment | place: USA: Wyoming | collected...
GTTTTGCGCCGGGCTTTATCAGAACATTTGCGTACCAAAGGGGAAACAGCTATCGAGGGTTGCAGCTTTCTAATATTTTTGCGCCTCGAATCTCTGGACCCAGTGTTTGTTTCCAAGTTCGATGGCAGGTCAATAATTCCAATCTTAATCAAGCTTAGGAAATGCGCCGGGGACTTTTGGTTCTTCAGGCATGTGCTCCCCAAATGTATTCCTAAGAGCCAAGTATTTGTTCTTGACCCCCGATTTGCGCGCCATTATTGCAGGTCATCTAAATCGCATTGGTTGCCAGATATCTGCGCGCCTTTTGACTTCGATTTAAAGGCACACTTACGACAAGACATGCTATTTGAGAAGTTGCAGAAATTTCTTTTTAAGAACAAAGACATGCATACAATTTTGTATTTTGGGACCAATTATCTACGTAAGGGATATGAATGGCTACTAACATTGGTTCATGAATATCCCGATTTGGTATTCCTTCATTGCGGTCGCCTGGCTGAGCTTAAAGGAATGCCTCAGAAGGCATTGAACGTTAGAAATGATCTCTTAAAGGAAGGGCGAATCTTCGAAACAAAGGAGTTTATCATAGACAATCGGATAATCGATTCTGCTTTCGAATCGTGTGCTTATGTTCTTCTCCCTTATTCTCAGCATTATGGTTCAAGTGGCATCATGATCCAAGCTGCTAGCTATGGCAAACCAGTAGTAGTTCCTCGTGGTGGATTGATGGCCTATTGGGTTAGAGAATACGGATTTGGGCTTACATACGAACCCGAATCATACGAAGATTTTGTTTGCAAGTTCCATCTTATGGATAAGCAGTGGCGTTGCTACGCTCCTCTCGCGCTGGACTTCTCTCGACTCTTTTCTCGCGAAAATGTATACCGCGTCTTTGATGATGCGCTGGGGAGAATTGGATACATTGATTTTGATCGTAAGCAGGAGTAATCAGCATACTTCAACGCCGCGTGCAGCTGTCAGGTTTTCTCTCACACATGTACGATGATGCATATGGAGATTTCGTGCTGCCATGGGAAGGAAGAGGCATTCTGCTCCTAGTTTGTCCCGAAGGTGACGAATGGCACGCGTGGGAAGATTGGGCTGGCTCGATCCCGGTTTTCTATACTGCAGATCATGAGCAGATTGCCAGCACGCTAGAGCCTGTTGTTGTTGGAGTGGGGAATCTAACGTCGGCAGAGTTCTCAAAGCGGGGCTTGGAAGAGCCATTGACCCTAGGGCATTTCCTATGTACTGATACCCTTTATGAGCCAGTAAAGGTGCTACCGCCTGACTCGCATGCCGTATTGTCAACAACGAACTAATATGTCTCCTTTTCAGCGGACTAAAATGTCCCACTTTCAGCGACAACGGTCCCCCGGTCCTGGCCTTGAGCCGGTGAAAGCTTTGGACGGTTCAGCCTTCGGATGCCCACTATGGAGCTCATACATCCACGTTGGTGGACCGGACGTACGAGCTAACCGGTAATGCGATCAGTGAATCCATAACCCATGAAGGCTGTTCGGTCATACTGCCCCTGTCTAGCGGTATGGATTTAAGGCTTATTGCGTGCGTAGCTTCAGATATTGGAGTCGATGTGGAAGCACGTACTTATGGCCCTCGGGAATGGGCAGAGGTTCAATTTGCACGTAAAGTTGCCGAAGCGTTAGGAATATCATGGCAGCGCATTGACGTACGTACTCATTATACCGCTGATTTCATTAAGCCCGCATTTTCTATATGAAACGGGAAGGAGAGCTGGCTTGCATTGCTGAAGTACGCATTAGAATGGGCAATTCCGGCAATGCGAGGTTCCAATGAGAGAAAACCCAGCGGGTGCAGAGAAAAACGGGGGTATCAGACTGCTTTTCGACCGCCGGCTGAGGCTTGAATTCAGGGGAGCGAAGATAACCACGGACGCCGGTCTTCTAGCCGTAAGAGAGCTTGACGAGATGATGGGTCTCACCGACATGGCGGCGGATTTGATGGTAGAGGGAAGGACCGGCAAGAACATCCAGCACCAGGTCAGCGGGCTGCTCCGACAATCGGTCTACGCTCGTCTTGCGGGCTACGAAGACACCAACGACCACGAGGGGCTTTCCCGTGACCCTGCGATGAGGGCGGTCATCGGCAAGAGGGCACTTGAAAGGACGGCCGCAAGTTCCGGTACGGTGTCCCGCTTCGAGACCGAGATACTCGCCCAGGAGCAGAGCATCAACGCCCTCTCCTCCCTCAACAGCGGGTGGGTCTCCAAGGCGGTCTCGCTCACAAAGGCGAAGAAGGTGATACTCGACATAGACAGTTCGGAATCACCCGTCCACGGAAACCAGGAGGGCTCGGCACACAACGGTCACCTATTAAAGCCAAAGTCAAGACAGTATCTCCCCTTACGCCACCTTGCGGTGGTTCCCCTTCGTGTTTGTCTCGCTTTGGAGGACACCCCGTTTGTATCACGTCCAGTGGTGGCCTGACCTTCCCCTCGCATCCTGCGGACCTTTCAAAACCTTCGTGCGCCGCTTTCGGTCTTCGCGCCGAGGCACCTATCAGAGGCTCACAAGCCCTTGTTTGAAAAGAGCTGCTGCCTATGGTTTCATCGGGGCTTGTGGGGCCTCGGGGCCTATCCATTTCGAGTACCTCGCCCTCGGGCTGGCACATGTCCGTTGCAGAGGCTTCCCGAGGCCGCCCGGTCCGTTTATGAAGGGAGGCGTATGGGCCACCGGGATTGTGAGCTTCCCGGGGCCTCTCCCTCTAAAGCGGCCTTTTAGCCCCTTTTCCCGTCACCAGATCGTCTCTGTACTCTGTTTCATCCCTCCAGACGGCGTTCATCACGGCCAGTATCTTCCTCTGGGTGTTGAGCCTTGCGTGGGTCTCGTTTTTCGTCCTGCGCAGTGATCTCAGGTAGTAATCCTTGACACCATTTATCCTCTTGGTCCTCATAACACCGTTGAAGACCGTCCTGGACAGAGCCTTCATGGAGCCGTTCCCCTCCTTGGACAGGTGCTCCCCCCCGATGAGGGATTCCCCGCTCTCGCGCTTCACAACCGCCAGGCGGGAAAAGCTCACGAGCCCTTTTGTGTTGAAGCGGTGGGGGTTCTAGACGTAGGCCACGAACCGGGAAGCCGATATCGTGCCAACGCCCGGGATCCTCTTCAGCCTCTTTATCACCGGGAAGGCCCTGGAGAGCTTCGTCACCAGTGCCCTCGCACCGGCTCTCTCCTTCTGGGCCTCGTCCAGGAGGCGGAAGTCCTGGCGCAGTATCTCTTCTATCGCCGGGCTATTCACCCTTGAGATAGCCTTCTGTCTTCCCACCAACCCGTACACGCTCTTTCCGGTCGTCATTATCCCCTGCTGGCGGAAGCGGGCCTTGATCTGGCACTTTAGCCTGGTGGTTGTCTTTGTCATCTGGTCGTAGGGCTGCACTGCTATCTTGAAGTTGGCCATCTCCTCATCCTCTGGGTGGTACACCGCCCTGTAGAAGCCGCCCCTGAGGAGCTCTGCGAGCTTGGCCGCGTCCACCGGATCGCTCTTCCTCTTGCCCCTGGCTATCCAGGCGTTATGCTTCGGTTCTGATACCTCGACGCTTTTTGCGTGGGGAAGGAGCGCTCTCATGACCCATCCTGCGAGCTCGCACTCCTCGACGAGCACCCTCACCTCCCCCCCTGCTTTCCTACGAAGTCGATGAGGTTTTCCGCGCTGGTCGGGAAACTGCACGTCTCGAGCAGTTTCCCCTTCGAGTCCCTGACCGCCCCGGCGCAGGTCTTGCACCCCAGGTCGATCCCGACATACAGTTTTCTCATCGGACGCCTCCCTTCTGCTCGGCTTCAACTTACACCTAGCATAGTGGGGCGTCCGTCTTTTATTAATCCAAGTATGCCCTCACCTGGACCAGGCTCTCCTGCATGAGGTTCTCCTCCAACCAGGTGAGGCTCGCGCTCTTCGTGCTGGCGTACAATCTGGGGAACTTCATGCGCCGGTTCGCGCTCCCGAAGGATGTGTATCATTGGTCTCTCTCAAGCATCCAGCTAAAGCTCATAAAGATTGGAGCCAAGATAGTCTCCCACTCCAGGATGACCGTCTTCCAGATGGCTGAGGTGGCGGTGCCCGAGAAGCTGTTCCGGTCGATGCTATCGAGAATCCACCGCCTGGGAAGGGGATGCGCGAGAGCACCGGCCTTGAGTCTGTGAAAGACGGGGATAGAAAGCAGGGGGGACCGGTAATGCGGGACAACTGTCTCACGACGACGGGAAAACACGAGGCCTGGAGGTGACATGGAGAGGTCAGTCGGCAAGCACAGGACAGAAACCAATCAACCGTGCCTGAAAGGCCAGAATCGTGGTACGATGTCGGCGTTGGAGCAGGCATATGGGGAATCCAGATATAATCACTGCCGGTAGAGATAACGTGTTAGACCAAAGCGCGGTTCAGCAAAGTGTCTGGCATCGGGGGTCACGTTATTGATTATCGTTTTTATTGCGGCATGGCTTCTTGCCTTTACCCTGTTCCTCGGTTGCATGCGTGGCTGGAGGGTTTCGTTCCTGTGCGCCTCGCTGGCCACAGGCGCCGCGGCAATCGCGGCGACCGAGCTGCTTTCCCTGTTCCATTCTCTTACGTTTCGAGGCATCGCACTCTTCTGGATAGCTGTCTGCATCGCGCTGCTGGCGGTTATTACTGTTCTGCTCAGGAAGGGAAGGTTGCATTGGCCGGCGAGACGCCGCGGGCTGGAAAGGTCACTTCGCATACTACTGGCGGGTGTGGTGGTGATAGTTCTGGTTACCGGCCTCACGGCGCTTGTGTATCCCCCGAACAACGCCGACTCCATGGGGTATCACTTGCCGCGGGTGGTGCACTGGGTCCAGGGCGGGTCCGTCGCGCTCTACCCGACCCATTCCCTGAGGCAGGCGTACTCGAACCCGGGAGCGGAGTTCCTCCTGACCCATGTTCTTGTCCTTGGCGGCAGCGACAGGTTCGTGAACCTGGTGCAGTGGCTGTGCTTCCTCGGGTGCATCATTGGAGCCTCGCTGATAGCGGAAGCACTGGGGGCAAGCAGGAGGGGGCAGGTCTACACGGCGGCCGTCACCGCCACCATACCGATGGCGATACTCCAGGCTTCCAGCACCCAGAACGACCTCGTCACCTCGTTCTGGATGGTCTGTTTTGTCCTCTTCGGCCTGCACATGCTGAAGGCCGTAAGGGCCGGTCGTAGTGCCCGGCAATGGCACTACGCGGTTTTCGCCGGCGGCGCGCTCGGCCTGGCTATTCTGACAAAGGGGACCGCCTACGTGTTCGCCGTACCATTCGCCGCCTGGTTCCTGGCTTCCCTTCTGCTGGACGGGCGGACCGTAAGAGCGGGCCGGCGTGTGGGGCTCGTGTTATTGATATTGGCGCTCGCGCTCGTCCTGAACGCGGGGTTTTTCTCGCGCAACGCCCGTCAGGGGTCCCCCCTCACCGGTGGGCCTGACATGCTCGAGACCTGGAACACCTCGTTCACTCCCGGGACGATGGTCTCCAATGCCTTGAGGAATAGCACCCTGCACATCTACGGGTACCCTCACCAGGTAAAGGACCTGGCGTACAGGGCTGTCAGGAAAACGCACTCCATCCTGGGGCTTGATGTGAACGACCTTGCGACCACCTGGATGGGATCAACCTATTACGCGGGGAGCCCGGGACCGTTCCATGAGGACTTAGCCGGCAACCCCCTTCACTTTCTCCTGATCATAGTGACATCGCTGGCCTTTTTCTTTTCAAAGCGCTTGAGGCGCAACGGCAAAGCGGTCCTGTACCTGTTCTCGCTTGTCCTGGCGGCGCTTCTTTTCTGCTATTTGCTGAAGTGGCAGCCCTGGGGGAGCAGGCTGCAGCTTCCGCTCTTCGTCCTCTTCTCGCCGTTCGTCGGGCTGGCGCTCGAGACGCCTGTCCCGGCGAGGCTTTCGCGATTTATCGAGAAATGGAGGTACCTATTCGCCATACCGGTTCTGGCATTCGCGGCGGCGACCGTTTGGGGTTTCGCGCGGGCGCCGGGCCTTGAAAAAGGAGACCGGTTACTTCTCATCTCGTGCCTGCTCGTTATCGCGACAGTGCTTTTCTTCCTGTTTGCCCGACCCCGGGCGCTCGTGAACTGGATGACCGTCGTCTGCGTTGCCTTGTTGCTTCTCACCCTCCCTTACCTGTTCGCCAACAGCCGCCGGTCGATCGTGGGAAAGGGCAGCGTGCTGACCACCGAAAGAACGGAACTGTACTTCCCCGGCAAACCGGAGCAAGCCAGGCCGTATATCAACTGCGTGGAGTACATCCGGCGGAGCGGGGCTCAGGACGTGGGGCTGGTTGGCGGCGAGTGCTTGAACGAGTACCCGCTTCTGGTCTTCCTCGGAACCGCGGCCGGCGCCCCGCCCCGCGTCGAGCACATCGACGTCCGGAACAGCACCGGCTCAATACCGGTTCCCTCGAAGGGGTTCAGCCCGGGCCTGGTGCTGGTGACGAACACAACAACACCTGTCGAATTCACTGACCGGTACGGAACCTTCAGGAAAGTAAAGGATTTTGGACAAGGAATCGCGCGGATAATGGTCTACAAAAGAGTAAAGACGGCCCCGTGATCGCCGGCAGCGGTTGACGCCGCAATTGATTAGCCCTCCCGCGAAGGCATCTCGGAATACTCAATGTAGCTTTAAGGATTTCCAGCCTTCCTTCCGACCAGAATGACAGACATATATTCTCTTTTGTCATATGGCTTGTCGCGATTAAGCCTTGGCTTTGTTGGTTTGGTTGTTCTCTTCATGCGCATGGGATGTATCAGTTCCCATTTCTAAAGGAGATTGAAAACAAACTACCAATAATTCCAAACGGATTCTTTGGTAACAATATGGCTGGTGGCAACCGCCTAAATAGCTACCTCTTTGATAAAGATAAAGGGCTATTTGAAAGGTTCTGTGGCTAGGGCACATTCTGGGACAAAGGCTCCCTGGTCGAACTCTTGGATCTTGACCTCGGCCCATTGGACATCGAAATGGAAAGCTTATTACAGGAACAGGTTTCGATTGTGCCAGATTGGCCAGAATACCAGAAGATGAATGCCCTTGACATGTGGAATCATCAAGCACGTTTCATTTTCTACCAGCCGACCATGTACAACTATTTTGGCTTTGAGAGTTCGCCTTTCATGCATCGTGATTATGCGCGTTTCTGCATGTCGCTGTCTGATGATCTACTGAAGGGGCGGAAGCTACAGATAGAAATGCTAGATAGATATTGGCCACACCTTGCAAGAATCAGTGGGACGTTCTTACCTCGACGTGGTTTCGATAGACAATGGCATGGCGGTAGGTCAATAATGGCAAATTGGCTACCCAAAGTGCTTCGACCGTTGATGGGTGCTACGTCGGTGAATAAGATGGGGATAGATTGCGTAGTATCCACGGAGTGGGATGCCATGTTCCTGGTCTCACCGAATCTCTCTGATATCGGGCCGCTCAGAGCCAAACCTATTAAAGATGCTGCGAGGCGAGCTATGGCAGGAAGCACAGGCGACCTGATTAAGGTGATGGCTGTGCAGCCCGTGGTCTTTATGCTACAGAATCAACGATAATGTACGGTTCATATGTTGAAGCCACGAGCCTGCCTGACAGCAATCCTAGTTCTTTGGAGTGAAGCATGAAAATCAGAGACCTTAATAAAGGAGTACAAAGATATGTTAGAGACAAGTTGAAGGCATTGACTATCTTAGTTTCTGAGTCACGTCTACCACACAGGATACAAGTTAACTGCTCAAGAGACTTCCTCGGTTCAGAATATGGTGGATATTGCATATGCCCAGAGAATATAGATAAAGATAGTATTGTTTATTCTTTCGGCATTGGCGAGGACATCTCGTTTGATTTAGCGCTCATACAGAGATTTGGTCTTAGCGTATATGCTTTTGACCCAACACCTAGATCAATAGAGTGGGTTAAATCACAGAGCATTCCTTGCGAGTTCCATTTTTTTAAATATGGGATTGCAGATTATGATGGTACTGCCAAGTTCTACCCCCCCGAGAATTCTGAACACATATCCCACACCTTGCTCTATAGGGAAGAGACGTCCCGTGGTGCAATTAATGTGAATGTATATAGGTTGGAAACGATTCTGAACATGCTGGGACATAATAACGTTGACATCTTGAAGCTAGATATAGAGGGCTCCGAATTTGGTGTGATTGAAGATATTATTGATTCTAGCCTCAATATATCACAGCTGTTGGTAGAATTTCATCAAAGATTTGAAGGTGTGCGTTCAGCTGAAGCTCGATCAGCCATTATCAAACTCAAGAAGTCTGGCTTTAGGATCTTTGATATTCGTAATGACAACTATTCTTTTATCAAGGATTCTCGCACAAGCTTAATAACGCCTGCCCCTAAACCATAGACCGCCAATCCAGCCCGCCAAATACCTTCAGTCTGGTTGTTCTTTCAATCCACTGACTCATTAGACGTGATGTTTCGTGTCGGTGTCACTAAGCTGCGTGCGCCAGAGAGAGTTAGTGCCAACAGTTAGCTAGACAACAACCGCATATAGCGGCGCAGTGAGCCACGGCGTGTCTACATGTCTACCCCGTCGAGTGCGCATTTGCATCAATTCTGGTAGAACCCCCTTCCGGGGAGAAACCTTTCCCTGGCTGGTTAGCTAACTCTCACCCCCTTTCAAGAACGCGGTCGCCTTCGGACACCTCACTCACGGCCCAGGCAACGATCCTCGAGGGGGTTCACTTCAGGCATGCCTTGTGTGACGCCTGGCGGCGGTCGTGCGTGGTGGCCGATCCCTTCGCAAAGCTCCTGGGATGGGATGCAATAAGTGTTAACTTGCGGAAGACCTCGACCGCGGCGTCCGCGAGCCGGACGTCCACCTTCTCGCCGGTGAGGCGATGGGGCACGCTATGGTAGTTGCCATCCAAATCGATGTGGTATTCGATGCTGATGCGGACCTTATTCCAGGACGCTAACTCATACGGCCTCCAAAGAAGGGGCTTGAGCGCGGGAAGGTCGTAGGATTCGAAGAGCTCTCTGCTCGAGCCGTCCACCCCTTTCTTCTTCCGGTCGTTCAGCCACGGCCGGTGCTTTGCTATGGCGAGGTCGGCCTCAAAGAGGGAGTGAAAGACGCGGTTACGCAGGGGCGAGGCTCCGACAACTCTAGCAAGGAGAGCTGCTTGGGTGCCACCCTCCAATTTGTGGTAGTCTGTTTCTCCTTTCTGGTTGGGTTTCCCGACTTGGACAACCAGTAAGTGTGCCCAAAGGGTTAGAGGACTGCCTTGCTGCTGAGGATGCTATAATGTGGCATGCGAGCAGGCGACTTCTGCAGACCAAGAAATAACATGCATGTATTTGGGGATTCTCTTGCATACGAAATAGAGGAGGGGGATAGGCTATGTCTTTCTGGGACAGTAGGAGAGTAACTGTTACGGGTGGGGCCGGATTCCTGGGCACGAACGTGACCAGGAGACTCGAGGAGAGCGGCGCTCGGGAGATTTTCGTCCCTCAAATCGAAGAATATGATCTACGAGACCTTGGTGCCATCAGAAAGATGTTGGCTGATTCGTCACCAGATATCGTAATACATCTTGCGGCAAGAGTAGGCGGCATAGGGGCCAACAGGAAATATCCCGCCGAGTTCTTTTATGACAACCTGATGATGAGCGTGCCTCTGTTCCACGAGTGCTGGAAAGCTGGCATTGAGAAATTTGTCGCCATAGGAACCGTGTGTGCCTATCCAAAGTTCGCTCCTGTTCCTTTCAAGGAAGAAGATCTGTGGAACGGATATCCTGAAGAGACAAATGCTCCTTATGGGTTAGCGAAAAAGAACCTTCTGGTTCAGTCTCAGGCCTATAGAGAGCAATACGGGTTCAATTCAATGTTTCTCCTCCCGGTTAATCTCTATGGTCCGGGCGATAATGACGATCCTGAAGATTCCCACGTTATTCCTGCACTTATAAGGAAGAGTCTCGAGGCAAAAGCACAAGGTAAGGGTGAAATCGTGCTGTGGGGCGATGGCAGCCCGACTCGGGAATTCCTCTATGTAGAGGACGCTGCGGAAGGAATTGTCCTAGCAGCGGAACGTTTCAATAAGAGCGACCCCGTAAACCTGGGCTCTGCTTTCGAAATCAGCATCAAAGACCTGGCCGAGATAATAGCAAAAGAAACTGGCTTTGGCGGAAAGATCACCTGGGACACCTCCAAGCCTAACGGGCAGCCTCGCAGAAAACTGGATGTAAGCAAAGCGGAAAAGGAATTTGGGTTTAAATCAAAAACCACATTTGAAGAAGGCCTTAGCAAAACTGTTGCCTGGTACGAGAAGATATATAGCTGATGATTAATTGGGCAGATGCCGAGGAAGTAGGCCAAGCATAAGAAAACCTTTTTAGCTAATCTTGGAACTGTCCGCGCAATGTGACTAAAGAAGTCTGGTAAATGCAAACCTATAAACATCATTCATCAAGAAAAGGCTCAAGATTTCGACAAAAACGACAAGGATCATTTGACGCTATTGAGGCAAAGACAATCATAATCCGTCCCTCACGAGGATGGG
>Ga0315289_10015570_pt1 | contig 10550 bp, 10 predicted proteins | sample YL17G11_40_MG_FD_203452 | JGI IMG/M metagenome (GOLD analysis project Ga0315289, IMG submission 203452) | Sediment microbial communities from Yellowstone Lake, YNP, Wyoming, USA - YL17G11_40 | ecosystem: Environmental > Aquatic > Freshwater > Lake > Sediment | place: USA: Wyoming | collected...
CCCACGGCATATGCAAGGTGACAGCAGAAACCAAACTCACGATTCTGAACGAACCGACGCCTGAGGGCAAGGGGCTGCCGAGAACCACCTATGAGGACGTAGGCGGCCTGCACGAAGAAATCCAAAGGGTCAGGGAGATGGTTGAGCTTCCGCTCAGGCATCCTGAGCTTTTCCAGAGGCTCGGCATAGACCCGCCGAAAGGCGTTCTGCTTCACGGACCGCCAGGCTGTGGCAAAACGCTCCTGGCAAGAGCCGTGGCAAACGAATCTGAAGCCAACTTCTTCAGCATCAACGGGCCCGAGATCATGAGCAAGTTCTACGGCGAATCCGAAGCCCGCCTCAGAGAGATCTTCCAACAAGCCCAGCAGAACGCGCCAAGCATAATATTCATAGACGAGCTTGACGCCATCGCACCAAAACGTGAGGAAGTCACGGGCGAAGTTGAAAGACGAGTAGTCGCCCAACTTCTAGCCCTGATGGATGGGCTTTCAAGCAGAGGAAACGTCATAGTCATCGGAGCCACAAATCGACCCAGCGCGCTTGACCCGGCCCTGCGAAGGCCAGGCAGATTTGACCGAGAAATCGAGATCGGCGTTCCAGACAAGCTGGGAAGACATGAAGTCCTCCAGATCCACACGCGGGGAATGCCATTAGCCGAGGATGTTGACTTGAAGAAGCTGTCTGATATGACTCACGGCTATACAGGCGCCGACCTTTCGGCACTGGGCAGAGAAACAGCCATGAAAGCCCTGCGCCGATACTTGCCACAGATAAACCTTGAAGAGGAGCGCGTTCCGCCGAGCGTTTTGGAAAAGATGGAAGTAACCATGGACGACTTCGTCGGCGCCTACAAGGAAGTCACGCCTACAGCCATGCGCGAAGTCTACATCGAAGTGCCCACGATCCATTGGGAAGATATCGGAGGCTTGGACGAGGTCAAGCAGGAGCTCAAAGAAGCGGTCGAGTGGCCCCTGAAAACCCCTGAAGTCTTCCAGAGACTCGGCATAAAACCGCCGAAAGGAATCATGATCTACGGACCTCCAGGCTGCGGCAAGACACTACTGGCGCGTGGTGTGGCAACGGAAAGCGAGGCCAACTTCATCACGATTAAAGGCCCAGAAGTCTTCTCAAAATGGGTCGGCGAATCAGAGAAGGCCATCCGCGAAGTCTTCAGAAAAGCCCGAATGGCAGCCCCAGCGGTGATCTTCTTCGACGAGATCGACTCACTCGCGCCCAGAAGAGGCGCGGGCTTCTCAGACAGCGGCGTCTCAGAACGCGTCATCAGCCAATTGCTTACCGAAATGGACGGAATCACGACCCTTGTAGATATCGTAATCATAGCAGCCACAAACAGGCCTGACATGGTTGACCCGGCCGTGCTTCGTCCGGGAAGGTTTGATAGGCTGATCTACGTGCCTGAGCCAGACGAGAAAAGCCGCCTGCAGATCTTCAAGATCTACACGAAAGGCATGCCCTTGGCCAAGGACGTGAATCTTGACCAGCTTACCACTATGACGAAGAATTATTCTGGTGCGGACATTGAGGGCCTTTGCCGCGAAAGTGCAATGCTTGCTCTGAGGAAGGAAATAAACGCCCGAGAAGTCACGATGAAAAACTTTGAAGAAGCGTTGAAGCGTACTGGTCCGTCGGTCACGCCTGATATGGAGAAGTGGTACAAGAGCTTCATGCAGCAAGTGCGCCAAGTCCAGAAGCCGGCAACGCCCGTCACTTAGGAGGATTGCTTGAATTGCCTGCGAGAACTTGGAAAACTCATCCCGCCCATCTTTTCCTAATGGAGTTGCTGACGAAGAAAGGCGCGATGACAGACGCGGACCTTTTGGAAGCGTTAACCGAGCAGTTTGAGGACCTGGGTCTGAAGGATTTCAACGAGCTTCTGATGCGCCTAGAAGTTAGCGGCAAAATACGGACAAGTTCTACTGTTCGCGGGAAAAGACGAATCGAGCCAGTAGCCTAGACGGCGACGTTCGCAGAGTTCTAAGTGTGCGGATTCATGAAAACCGTTTCGGATGTCATCGTTGTAGGAGGCGGCCCAGCTGGCTCTTTCACGGCGATGAACATTGCAAGGCAAGGCGTCAGCGTAACTGTCCTTGAAGAACACAAGGAAATTGGTGTGCCTTCCCACTGTGCAGGACACTTGAGCATTGATGGCTTGAAGCGTCTCGGGATGTATCCGCTTCCTGCGGGAATTGTTGAAAACACATTTCATGGGGCAAGATTTCATTCACCAAGCGGCAAAATACTCTCGGTTCATTTTCCGTCTCCAGTGACATGCGCAGTCAACCGAGAACTCTTTGACAAACACCTTGCGGGTCTGGCGAAGGCAGCAGGCGTGGACTACTGTTTAGGTTCGCGGGTTGAGTCTCTCATGTTGGGTGATGGTGGTGCTGTGAAAGGTGTAGTTGCCCGACGAGAAGACAACGTTGAAAGAGTCTCTGCCAAGATTGTCGTGGATGCTGAAGGTGTTTCTTCAAGGCTAGTCATGCAGGCAGGATTGCCGACGCTTGACCGTTGTTGGCTTTTCAGCGGGGTTGAAGCTGAAGTTGAAAACGTGAAAGACATAGAACAGGACACGGTCGAGGTCTTTCTGGGAAGGGATTGGGCTCCGGGCTTCTTCGCTTGGCTGATTCCTAAGGGTGAAGGCTACGCGAAGATCGGGTTAGGAACGAGAAGAGGGAATCCGAAGGAGCTTCTGCATAGGCTCATGGTGAAACATCCTGCCGCATCCAAGAAACTCCGCAACACCAGAATCTTGAGGACTATCTATCATCCCATAACTCTGGGCGGACCAATTCCGAGAACCTACTCGCACGGATTCATGATTATGGGCGATGCAGCTTCACACGTCAAGTCCACCACGGGCGGCGGCATAGTCTTGGGTTTGACTTGCACACGTTTCGCGGCTGACGTTGCAGTTGAAGCGCTTCAAAGGAGCGATTTTTCGGCTAGGTTCTTGAGTTCATATCAGAGACGATGCGAAGAAGCATTGGGTTTTGATGTCAAAGTCATGCTTAGGCTACGGAAAATGCTTGACGCGATGTCCGACAGGCAGATGGATAACGCCATCGTCTTCTGTTCCAGAATCGGCCTCGACAAAGCCTTGTCAAGTACCAAGGATATTGACTTTCAGGGTAAGTCGCTGTCGCGTCTGTTGCCGCATCCGCGGGTGCTGGCGGCTCTAGGTTATCTCTTTTATATTTATCTTTCTGCGAATCCTTAAAATCTGTGAGGCGACAAACTTCTAGGAAGCGGCTGGCACGAGAGGCATGAGCGAGTTTCGTTACAAGCAAGTTGTTGTTTTTCGTTCGGATCTGCGGTTGAGTAAGGGTAAGGCTGCGGTTCAGGCTGGTCATGCCGCGGTTTCGGCGGCGGAGGAGGCTCGCAAGCGTAAGAAGGAGTGGTGGGAAGACTGGATGGCGGAAGGACAGCGGAAAATAGCTGTCAAGGTGAAAAGTGAAAAGGAGTTGCTGGCTTTGGAGGAACGTGCGAAGGATCTTGGCTTGCCCTGTGCGTTGATCGTTGACAGAGGATTGACGGAGATTCCGCCGAACACGGTGACTTGTTTGGGGATTGGTCCTGCGCCAGCTGAGAAGGTTGATAGGTTGACAGGCAATCTTCCTCTTCTCTAGATGGACGTAGACGGTCTTGATGGTTCCCAAACTTGAAAGGCAAATTGGAATCGAGGTTTACGCTACACGTTCTTTGGGAATAGGCGGAACGATTCGAAGAAGTGTTGACGATTTTGTGGTTGAGGAAGCACTGGTTGACGGTTCCAAGGCCGAAGTGGGCAAGCCTGCCAAGCTTGGAGCGTTAGGTTCTTCGATGGTCAGGAATCGCTATTTACTTTGTGTTTTGGTGAAGCGAGATTGGGATACGCTTTCAGCTGTCAATGCTGTGGCTGATCAGCTTGGAATAAGCATGGGCAGAATTCAGACTGGAGGTTTGAAGGACGCGAAGGCTGTCACGGCCCAGCACATCACGGTTGAAAATGTATCCGCTGAGGACGCGGCGAAGGTCAAAATCAAGGACATAGAACTCCATCCCATCGGCTATTTTCGCGAGGAACTCTCATCATACTACCTTCTCGGAAACAGCTTTCACATCACCATAAGCGAGATAAGCCATCCAAAATCCACAGCCGAAAAGCGGATGACAAGAACCATAGAAGAACTTAGGTCTGCAGGCGGAGTACCCAACTTTTTTGGTCATCAACGCTTCGGCACCACTCGCCCTATAACCCATCTCGTAGGAAAAGCCATGATCAAAGGAGACGTCAGAAAGGCCGCAATGCTTTTCCTAGCGAAACCAAGCCATCACGAACATCCACAATCTAGGCAAGCGCGGGAAGAGTTACAGGCTTCACAGGATTTCGCACACGCATTGAAGCATTTTCCAAAGCAGCTTCGCTACGAACGACTAATGCTTGAGCATCTCGCCAAGGAGCCTTCAGACTACACAGGCGCATTCAGGTGTTTGCCTTTGAAGCTGCAGCAGCTTTTCATTCAAGCCTATCAGTCGCATCTTTTCAACAAGTTCCTGAGCAGAAGGATTGCTGCCGGACTAAGACTGTACGCAGCTGAGGTTGGGGACAACGTTGTTGGTGTAGAAAGATCTGGGATGCCACTGGTTTCGATGGTCAAGTCTATCAGGGCTGAAAACATCGCCGAAGTCAACAAAGCGCTTGATGACGAGAAAATGCGGTTAGCTCTTCCGCTGTTCGGCTATAGGCAACGTCTCTCGCTTGGCATGCAGGGACAGATTGAGAAACAGATTCTGGAAGAGGAAGGCGTTACAGCTGAAGATTTCAGAGTCAGAATGTTGCCTCAACTCGCATTGAAAGGGAGTTTGCGTGCTGTCATAGTTCCTTTGAACGATCTTTCAGTTGACAGAGTTTCGCATGACTCGATGAATCTGTCAAAGTGGACAGTCGGAGTGAGTTTCGCCTTGTATCGTGGCTCTTATGCAACGATTGTCTTGCGAGAATTGATGAAACCGCGTAGCCTTATCAGGGCAGGATTCTAGACACAGTCGACGTTAGCTATTCCTCGTTCAGAAAAAGGTGGACGTGTTGTTGCTATGGATTGTCTGCATGCTTGAAAGGAAAGGAGCAATACACATAAAGCATCTGTTACCTAGGTGAATCCAACACCGTGAACATCAGAATTGTTCCTTTCCTCTTAAAATGCAATCTATGAAAGTCATGAAATATAGGCTTTATGAAGCATGTCTCGACGCAATGATTCTGTAAGCTACTTAGCTTTTCTCTTCCTGCCGCGATTGCGTTTTGCCCGCTTTTTCATGTCCCACACAACATTGCCATTAATCGTCAGACGGTCAACTTCCAGCATCCATCGACATACCTTCGCCTCCGCAGCCATGAGCCGAAGCCTCTCCCGAACCCGCTTGACTAGTCGAGTTCTCTTGGGTTCAGGAACCGCCAGTAATGCAACTCTTTCAAGCTTCGCACTGTTCCTATTCATTCCAAACTCCTTGAGAGGACTAGCGCTATCAGAATAAAATCGATTCTTCCAGCAACAGACACGTATCGAGAAACGCCATATAGACGAAAATCGTCGCTGCACAGATTCGTCCAAGCAAGAGCATACAACAACCTCCGTAAACCTCAGAATTCCAAAACGAAAAGACTACAAACTAGGTCTCAAGCCAGGGTTCAAGGTATATATGGAGATCAAAATTCTCCCTAAAGCGCAAAGAAGACCCGTACATTGAGTGCACGATAGTCTTAGCTTATTGTCTTCAGCAAGTCCGACCTAGTGATTATTCCAACAACCTCTGTTCCTCGAGCCACCAGTGTGCCCTGATGCTTCTCCAAAACAGAACGAATGACATCAATGCTTGCCTCCTCCTGAACCAGCGGCAAAGGCTTCTCCATAACGTTTCTAGCTTTCTCCTCAGCCAGATTAGAACGCAAATTCCTGATTATCGTCTCCTCAGTTATCGTCCCAACCACTTTGTTTCCATCCATGACAGGTATCTGCGAAATCGCATGACGCATCATCACATCACTGATTTTCAAGATACTGTCATTTGGCTTCGCAGAAAGCACACCCTTAGTCATAATATCCTTGCATCTCTTCTGCTTTCGCTCAGTCAAAACCCGCATAATCCTGTTCACTGTGGAAAGCCTCGGATCAACCTTCCCCTGTTCGATCTTCGCAATATGCGCCTGCGAGACCCCAACAAATTCCGCTAGCTTCTTCTGAGTCAATCCTGCTTCTGTTCTCAGTTTCCTGATTAGGCTGCCTGAAACCGCCAAGATAATAACCACCAGTTATTTCCACTTAAAAACAATACAGTAAGATATATATTTGCTCTCTGCATACAGCTTCAAACTTCACTAGGAAGGCAAGCAACCATGCGAAACATAGTCGTAGAAGACCTAAAACAAACACCACTCGAAAACCAACGCATAGAAATAGTCGAACGCAAAGGCTTAGGCCACCCAGACTACATCTGCGACGCCGTAATGGATCAAATCTCAATAGGTCTAAGCAAAGAATACCTCAAAAAAGCAGGCTGCGTCCTACATCACAACGTGGACAAATCACTACTCGTAGCAGGCGAAGTAGACGTAGCTTTCGGAGGAGGCAAAGTCAAACAGCCCATGCTCTTCGTCTTCGGCGACCGAGCAACCTCAGAATTCAACGGCCAAAAAATAGACGTAGACCAGATAGCCATAAACGTCGCCAAGAACTGGTTCAAGAAAAACATGCGCTTTGTCGACCCAGATGAACACGTAAAATACCAAAGCGAACTCAAACCAGGCTCAGCAGGACTCACAGACATATTCAAACGAAAAGGTGAAGTCCTCGGCGCAAACGACACCTCAGCCGCAGTGGGCTACGCACCCATGACGCGCATAGAAAAGATCGTCCTCCAAACCGAAAAACACCTCAACTCAAAAGAGTTCAAAAAGTGTTTCCCCGAATCAGGAGAAGACATCAAGATCATGGGCTTCCGAAACGGCAACGACCTACGCCTAACCGTGGCAATGGCATTCGTCGACCGCTACGTAGACAGTGAAGAAGACTACTTCGAAAAGAAAGCAAAAATCATAGACGAAATCCACAGGTACGCCGCAGTCAACACAGACTTCGAAAGCGTCGATGTTCAGCTGAACACGTTGGACGTGCCAAAAAGAGGTATAGGCGGCATGTACCTAACCGTGCTAGGCACGAGCGCGGATAGCGGCGACTCAGGCCAAGTTGGCAGAGGCAATCGCGTGAATGGGCTAATCTCTTTGAATAGGCCATTCTGTTCAGAAGCCGCAGCAGGCAAAAACCCAGTCAGCCACGTGGGCAAGATCTACAACTTCCTAACCTTCAGATTGGCACAGAAAATCCATGAACAAGTGCCCGAGCTAGAAGAAGTCTACATATGGCTACTAAGCAAAATTGGTGCCCCAATAGACCACCCAGCAGTCGCAGCCGCCCAAGTCGTGATGAAAGGAAACAACAACGTAAGCAAAGTCAAACGCGAGATCAACGACCTACTCGACTATGAACTCGCAAACATAGAAAAGTTTTGCATGGAACTAGCCGAAGGAAAAATAACCACCTGCTAAACCCCAGATCGAGCATTTATATGCATTGAACAAGATACTCGCTTTCTCACAGCTAGTTCTGGAACGAGGTGCGACAGTGCAAACTGGCTCAGCGAAAACCCTAGCGATAGTCACTGCAATATTCTTTTTCGCTAGCAGCCTCTCCGGCAGTTTCCTCACGGTCTACTATCATGAAGAACTGCACATGAGCATCCTACAGATAATAGAGATCCTGCTCATCACATTCCCGATAATCGGTTTCCTCCCACTGATCCTGCTACAAGTGGTCAGAAACTTTGAAAGGATAGTCGCCGTCGGAATATTCTCCACCATGATCTTCTACGTCGTGCTCATATTCGCCAAAGGCCCTACGTCTCTGGGATTCGTGTACGGAATAAGCACAGCTACCTTCTGGCCTAGCTTCAACTTGCTTCAATTTCGACTCGGAGGATCAGACAAGCGCGCAAGAACAATAAGCATTTTCAGCGTTGTCATACCTTCGCTCACAAGCATTATAGGCCCAGCCGTTGGCGGCTTCACAATAGAAAAGTTCGGGTTCACAACGCTTTTCGCTCTCACTATCATGCTGTATGTCGTGGCATTCTTCCTGTCTCTGCGCATGCACTTCCAACCTGAAGCTTATGCGTTCTCGATACCGAAAAACCGAGCTTTCGCCCTCTTCTTCATGACCTTCATCATCCTAGGTTTCTCGGAATCCTATTGGATCGCCCATCCCCTGTTCGTCAAGGGCATTTCAGAAACATACATCAACATGGGAACAGTTCTCGCTTTCAGCGCGATCCTCATTTCTGCAGTCACGTTTCTTGTCAACTGGCTGTCAGACATCAAGAAAACCCGAGTGAGCTTCGCCGTCCTCGGCACCTTACTGAACACCATCTGGTATTTTGCGTTAACATTCGTGACGAAGAGCTACGAACTCGTAGCGCTGTCGTTGCTTTCTGGGATGGGAAGCGCCTTCAGCCTGTCTTGGTTTGCCCACTACGGCGACTCTTTTGGAAAGGAGCACTATGCGAGCATATTGGTTCTAATGGAGGTCGGACTGATGATTGGAAGAATGTCGAACTTGGTTCCCACTTACTTCTACGTGTCTTCGGGAGATTTTCGAAGCTACTTCGCTCTAGCGGGTGCAGTTCTATTCAGTATGATTCCGCTTTTTGTTGCATCCAAGAAGCAAAGCAGGTCCACCTGAACCCAAAGCTTATCACCTGCGCAACTTCACTCCTAGCCTAACCTGTGGTCACCATGGATGCCTCAGAAGCAGCCAGAAACGCTCTGCAATGCGTTCTAGAAGCCGAAAAAGGCGAAAACATAGTTATCTTCTGCGACGACGAGAAACTAGACATCGGCGAAGCCTTTGCCAATGGCGCTCTAGAACTAGGCCTGAAAACACGACTAACAACCCTGAAAACTGACCCAAAGGTCACGCGCAAAGAAATCCCTGCACAAGTTCTGGAAATCTTGAAACAGCCCCCGTCAATCTACATCAACCTCCTACGTGGGATCCGTGAAGAAGCCCCATTCAGAATACAGCTTATTCAATTGGAAACCAAAGAGCACAAGGCACGCCTCGGACACTGCCCCGGCGTCACGCTGGACATGCTTACCGAAGGTGCTTTAGCCCTCAAGGCTGAAGAGCATCTAAAAATTCAAAAGTTCGCGAAAACTCTGATCCAAAAGCTTGGCCATGCAAAGCGAATCGAACTCACTAATGCGGCTGGCACGAAGCTCACGATGGGTGTTGAAGGGAGACCATTCTTCACGGACACAATCGTTGACAGAACTACAAACAAGTGGATGAACCTCCCAACAGGCGAAGTCATAGTAGCGCCTCTAGAAGACTCTCTCGAAGGCGAACTGGTCTGTGACATGGCCATAGGCGGAATAGGCCCGATAAAAACTCCAGTCAAGCTGACTGTTCAAAACGGCAAGGTCAAAAAATCATCCTCTCAGAACCCGCAAATTCTGAGGAGAGTCAGAGACTCGCTGAACACCGACGAAAATTCAAGCACGGTCGGCGAATTCGCTTTCGGAATAAACCCCAAGGCGCGATTCATAGAAGAGTTCCTAGAAGCAGAGAAAATGCTCGGCACTGTTCACATAGCCTTTGGCAACAACTCTGACTTCCCAGGAGGCAGAAACCCATCCAAGAATCATCTCGATCTCCTGATGTCAAAACCCACAGTAAGGATTTTCAACAAGGACAACTCGACCACGGCGGCACTTGACAACGGTACTTTTCGTAGTATGTGATTTTTGGACGGTTTAAACGCTTAAATCATTGAAGGTCAAAATGAGAGAAAGGTGAAAGGTATGACTGAGAACGCAGAAGAAAAGCTGCCAATATCAGACTTCTACAAAGTGATTGACCACGTTACGATTTTCAAGAGCCAGAAATGGTGGGAGGCAATAGTGGTCTTCGAGTCGTTTGGAAAAAGGACAATCGGTCTGTACCTTTGGGAGAAAAGGAAAGACGCGCAAACAGGGAATGAAGCATGGAAGAGAAAGCACAAGTTCAACGTGCGGAATCTGGATGAATGGAAAAAGCTCAAGGATGCCATAGAACAGCTTACGCCAAAGCTTGTTCCCAGATAATTCCATTTTCTTCTGTATTCTGAATTGTTATTCTGAATCAGAATATCGAATTGAATAGTTTTATTAGGTCACTCCGCAACAAAAGCAAGCGAAAGGCGATCATCATGGCAAGTTCTGGACAAGAAGCACAAGCAACGGTTCGCCAAGAAGAGACCCCGCCACCGCAGCAGAATCCAGAAAGTCAAGTTCAGCAAGAACAATATGCAGTTGTGGAAGAGACGCCAGAACAGCAAGAAGGCGAAAAAACTCTGAAGTCAAGATTGAACAATGGCGGAGATCGACCAAGTTTCGTGCACGGTCTCGCAGTTGGTTTGGGAATCGGGTGCATCTCAACGTTCGTTATCATGTGGATCGC
>Ga0315289_10015574_pt1 | contig 10549 bp, 10 predicted proteins | sample YL17G11_40_MG_FD_203452 | JGI IMG/M metagenome (GOLD analysis project Ga0315289, IMG submission 203452) | Sediment microbial communities from Yellowstone Lake, YNP, Wyoming, USA - YL17G11_40 | ecosystem: Environmental > Aquatic > Freshwater > Lake > Sediment | place: USA: Wyoming | collected...
GGAAAAATTCCGAAATCAGGAAGGTAGTTGGTATAGGGGTAAAAGATTATGTTGAGGCGAGGGTTGCCAACCGGGAAATGCTCATCGCCTTGAAAATCAATTCTATGAGGATAGCCGACCAGAGGGACATTATATCCCTGTGCAACGGAAGCATAGATGTGACAAAGGTACTGAACCACCTGAAAAGAGTGGACAAGGAAAAGATCCTAAATTATATTGACATTCTTGTTACCACACTTGAAAAACCGGAAAGTAAGGACTCGATAAAAGGAGTGTTCGGGATTTCTGACCAAGTTTACAAAAGGATGATTGATAAGGCAAAAAAGGAGATTCTTTCTATAAGAAAGGGCATCTCCATGAAATAAGAAATACCTAATACCAGTCTTATAAATCTCACACAATATCAAAAAGCAAGGCCTGCCCCTTTGATTTCTTGGTTTTTTCCCCTCAATTCTATCATCGGCCTATCATCAATTCCCGGAATATATTCCTGAGATTTTAGGATATACTCGCCAGCCACCTAACTGGCCTTTCCACCATGAGCATCCCGATGAGCGAGGAAGGATGAAGATCTTCTCAAGAAGGATAAATTGTTCGAGAAGGCATTAAAAAGCATGGAAGAAAATTTTGTAAAGGGGAGGAAAAGAAAATACCGTGTTTCCGTTGCCTGACCCTGAGAGTTCATTGAAAAGATTGTAAGTGTATTCATTATACTCTACTCGTTGTCTGCCCAAAAATAGAAAGTAATAAAAGGATGAGACCCTTGATCCATGGTGCCAGGCAACGGTAATTAGGTATTGACATGGAAGAAAATTCGGTCAAGGGGAGGAAAAGAAAATACCGTGTTTCCGTTGCCTGACGCGTCCTACTTGTCTTTCTACCGAATGCTCTCATTTAATCTTTAATGGTCCCAAGTACGCTCCGCACGAATGTCCATAACGTTTAAGGAATCTACCTTGACATAATGACACTATGATGCTATTGTATCTTTGTGTAACTGAATGGAGGTTCATTATGTCTGCAACGATAGCAACTAATATACGGCTTCCCGAAGATCTCTTGAAGGCCCTCAAGTACAGAGCAATCGAGGAGAAGAAGAGCGTGAACCAGATTATCCGCGAAGCGATCGAGATGTCTCTCGCTGCTGTTCCACAGCCTGAAGAACGCGAAAAGGACCCTTTTGAAGATGTGATCGGAATCGCAAGATCAGGCATCAAAGATGCGTCTTCAAAGCATGACCGCTACCTCTACGGGAGAAAGCAATGAAGTTGTTTGTAGACACGGGGGCATTCATAGCACTCACAGATGCAGATGACGAAAACCACAAAGCTGCTGCTGCCTTTTACAGAAATGCAAAGGAAAAAGGGACGCGGTTTGTCACTACAAACTTCGTTGTGTGCGAGACGATGAATTACCTCAGGGCGAGGATTTCACATCATATCGCAGCTCTTTTCCGGGAGAACCTGAAGAAGAGCGGCTTCATTGAAATTGTCACAGTTACCCCTTCTATTGAGGACGCGGCTTTTACTATTTTTAAACGATACACCGACAAGGATTTCAGTTTTACCGACTGCACAAGCTTCTCCATCATGAGGTCTCTCAAACTGAAAAGCGCCTTTGCCTTTGACAAACATTTTGAGCAATTTGAAGGCATCGGTCGCCTGCCCTGAATCTCGACCAATTGCAAGTCATTCAACTTAGTCAACCACGTCTCGTCCCTCCATGCCGAAAGTGATCGAATTCATCAACGTCCCCTCCGCCGTCCAAGAATCTCCATGGGTTGCTTACCAGCGCCCAGCCCCTGATGGTGCCTTAGACTGTCTTCCAGCTATGAAATAAAAACAATGGCAGCTTTCGTAGTGACCCTATTGGCTCTTTGGGTCGGACCAAATTGATTAATTAACTAATAATTAAAAAGAAATAATCTTCAAAGTACTTATTTCAGGGCCTTAAACGACTATTTTTAGGGATAAAATCACCGTAATCTTTCCACCTTAGAAACACTATTTCAATAACATAATTGTGCCGAACCCATGGTGCCAGGCAACGGTAATTAGGTATTGATGTGGAAGAAAATTTGGTCAAGGGGAGGAAAAGAAAATACCGTGTTTCCGTTGCCTGCCTCCATTATTTGTTTTTTCTCTATTGTTGCGTTTCTTTTAAAAGCTTTTATAAACATTTAATTGTGATATAATTCCTTACTATTTGGAGGTTATAGATAACCCATGTATCAAAACAAAGAAGCCCTATCAGAAGTTAGAACAATTCTTGAAGCAAATAATGACTTTTATAGTCTTGCCGTACTGCGAGGTGTCTACTTTAAGGCCCCTGGTGGTTTGAAAAACGCCCTCACCAAGATTATCTTGATGAAAAAGGGAGCAGAAGAGAAGGAGCCTGATGAGAAAATTGAATATAAGGACATCGTCCTTGTTAAGAAAGTTATCGAGCTTGAAGATTTCATCATAATTTTAGAGAAGCTTTTATGTGAAGAACTTCTCATGTTTGATGAATATTCTTGCAGAATCCATATCACTAATCTAAATAAATCGCATTATCCCAGTAACGACTTCTTCGATTGGCCTGGCGAGCTGTTTGCCTTCGAAAGTGAAAGGCCAAATATTTCTCAATATCAGCCATTGGTTAAATACTCAAACCCTCTTTTCAAAGACGCATACCATGCTATTGACAAATGGATAGACCTCCATCCTTTTCATGGAAATAGTGATGCACGGTTAGGTGCGGTACTAATATTTCTTCCAGAATATAGAGCAAGAATAAATAACATCAGATATCAGGATGGAAAATTGTTTGTTAAGGCTGATTTCAACATTCCCAGATTTGATAATGTGCGTTGTAAGGCATTAATAACAACTTCTAATGGCGAAGAAATTCAAGAATCTGTTGACTTTAAAAATGAAGAAGTAAATCTTTTTATTAGCTCTCCACCTGTCAATACTCATATTTATTTAGTAACAGCAGAAGATAGGACTCTGGATTTTTATGAGGAAACGCCTTTCAGGCACAGTGGCAAGGTTAGGTTTATATCAAAGGGAGAAATCGCTGAGGTTTCTGATATTCAAGCCCTGATTATGGGTGGGGAAAACGAGTTTGTTGAATTTAAGGAAAAGGTTAAAGAAGAAAAAACAAAGAAGGACCTTGTAAAAACGGCAATTGCATTTGCAAACACAAAAGGTGGAAAGATTTTTATTGGTGTTAATGATAATGCAGAAATTGTTGGCATTGATAATGAGCTAAAGAAAAATAGTAGATCAAAGGTTAAGGAGAAATATGACAATATTTTAAGAGACAATGCAAAAAAAGCTTTCAAGTTTTCTACGGAATTTTACAAGGTGAGTCATAAAACTATTCTAATTATCCACGTTGGAGAAGGGGAGTTTAAACCTTATGCAACAAGAGATAATGATACATTCATAAGAGTTGGAGCCACTGATCGAAAACCGGATCCCGATACTGAACTTCCAACCCTCTTCCCAAAACAAGAAAAACTTTATAAGAGATAGGGAAGCCATGGTGCCAGGCATCGGTAATTCGGTATTTGGATGGCTAAAATCAACGGAGGATAAATCTGATGGAGGAATACATTAAAAGACTTTTACAGGAAGGTGATGAAGTTATCAATAGTCGTATTCCTTCTGGATCAAAATTGATAGTTGACCTTGTTGATAGCATCAGGTACAACAAATGGGTAATGAACTGCATTAGCTTTTTGGCTGCCGAGGCTCCGGAACATGTAAACCAGATAAAGGCGATTTATAACCCGCAATATAATATATTCGACCATGCAAAGCAGATTTATGCAGTTGTTTATTCAGCGGGGGAATATTTGGAACATAAACGGTCACAAAGTGGGACTCAAAAACAAGCAACCAATCTATTTAACCTTGACCATTTACACCCTAAGATTAGAGAAAAATGCGAAGACCATTTTCTCTCTGGTAAGTTTGATGATGCTGTCCTGAATGCGTGCAAGGTCGTTGAGGTCTACACACGGGAATTGGCAAATCTGAAAGAGACCGATATTGGCGTTAATTTGATGATGAAAGCATTCACCCCAGATAAGCCAATTTTGAAGTATAGTGAAGTTAAAGGAGAACAAGAAGCCTTAATGTTTTTGTTTGCCGGTTTTATTGGCGTTTTCAAGAACCCCCAGAGTCACCGCTTTATCGATATAAAGGACCCCGCAGTGGCTTTCGAGGTATTAAATTTTGCTAACCAACTATGCAGAATTTTAGAGCAGACAAAGACTATTAACCCCTAAAGAATTACGGGCCCCGATAGGCTCCCACCTTATTCTACCCGCACCCATGAAAACCTTCAGGCGAAGCTGAAAAGCACAAGAGTCGTTTTCGCTGGTTTGACCAGTCAGGCCAGGGTGCCAGGCATCGGTAATTCGGTATTTGGAAGAAAATTTGGTCAAGGGGAGGAAAAGAAAATACCGTGTTTCCGTTGCCTGACTCTGAGATCAGCAGCCTTTTTGAAGCCAAAGAATTAAGTTGATTCCTGATGAACTTCAATTGCTAAGAGTTATAATCCAATAAGGTAAGACCTGTGGTGCCAGGCAACGGTAATTAGGTATTGACATGGAAGAAAATTTGGTCAAGAGGAGGAAAAGAAAATACCGTGTTTCCGTTGCCTGACACCAAAAACTTTTATCCGACAGGAAATACTTACCTTGCAGACCAGCATAAAGTTTTGGGACTTTATTCCAATTGACAGATATCGCAGAGCCGTATATTCTTTACCCGTAAACCGCGCAGCATGGGAGGTGCTTATGGGACAGAAACTGGCTTTCGTTTTAGCTATCTTTGGCGCAGTAGGAACGGTCTTTACAATCGCAGGTTTCCTCCTTCAATATGGGGGTCGGATGATACCATTGGCTCGTTTCTTTACGAATCCAAAAGTAATCCTTGTTGTGGTGTCTTGCTCGTTAATTCTATCTACCTTAGCCATACTTATTTCATTTCCACGAAAGACGGGCGTTACTATTTTTCCAAAGATGTACGATTTTACGGAGATAACAAATCGGCACTTTCTAAACGAGAGTGTTCTCCTGGATGGATATCGATTTGAACGTTGTAAATTTGTTAATGTAACATTTGTTTGGAATGGCTCGGCACCATTTGAAATTATTAATTGCGATAGAGAAGGCGCATTTAGATTAAACAGCAAGAGTGATGCTATAAATAGCACATTGCGCTTATTAGTAGGGTTCAAATTTCTGGCGGACATATCTGAAGCGCCTCACCTCCACGACTTAATGAGAATTAATTCACGCTAATCCGAGCATCCTCAAATACCTGACGGTTGCGATTTCAATAAGTAAAGGTCGAAAAAAGGCCATCCTGATTCTTAAACCCCTGGAGATAAGAATTAGATATGGAAAAGAAAAAGGCCCCCGCCGAGATAAGGATTGACATCCAGCTGACTATAGAAGTCCCTGATTCGAGCAAGCCGAAGGTCACCTTCAATATCAAAGGCCCGAAGAAAGGACAAAGCTGAGAGTTTTCAGAAGCCTCTCTTTAGGTAACCAAATAGCCAAGAAAAAGCCTCTTGTTAGGCCAATCAGCTGGAGATTTTGTTCTTGACAAATTCGTTCCGCTTGCCTATAATTTATTTATCATACTAAATATAGCCCTTCTAACCTAAAATAAGGGCTGTTCCCCAGTGTAGGCTTTGTAGTGTCGCGACTGACCATAAGCCTAATTAGTGTCCTTTGTGACCATAAACACGGCGAAAAAGGGAACCAGCCGGAAAGGAAATGTTTATGGTCACTCAAAGAAAAAACCTCTTCAATCACATCGAATACCTCATCATCAAAATCACTATTCTTGTCTTGGCATTGATTTGCGCTGTCAAGCTGATTCTTTCGGAGCTGAAGTCCTTGTTCTTTTAGCCTGCAACTTGCTCGCCTCCCCATGCACTCTTACCATGAAGGCAACTCTAGGGCTGTCCATATTCAGCCTGTACATGGTCGCCCTGCCGACGTTCCGGCTCTCGACAACAAGCTTTTCCTCCAGGAAAAATGGGAAAATCTTCTTGAGGGTGTTCCATGAGATGCCGGAGCCCTCGGAGATGTTCGTCATAGAGAGGTCAAAAAGCTCCCGGCTCAGGATGAGATGGTCCCAGACCCTGTTGGTCGGTGTGTCGCCAAATAGCTTCAGAAAACCGGAGGTCAGGCGGGGATTTTTCATGGGTGTCGAACCTCCTTAATTAAAACCGATTCAACCAATTTTTTAATCCTATTTCTATCTCTCCTTAAAGGCGATTCTAATCTATCATAAATTTTCTGGTCAAAACATTTCAGAACCGCTGACCTCAACAGATTATCAAAATAGTCAGGTTGCCTTAAAAAAAATAATATGGGTAGAGTAGAGAGCTGGCGTAGTGGCTAAGGCTCTATCTCCAGCTCCCCCTCGTCAAACCGTACATTCGGTTTTCCCGAATACGGCTTTCCGATCATCTTCTTCCAGAAGCTTTCGCAGTCTGAGTCCATGGTGCATTCTTTAAGTTCGGCTCCTGCTTGGCCTTCCGGTATAGTTTCCTCTGAAGTTCCCGAATCTTTTCTGGAGTTTCCAGCATCTCGCAATCTCCTCTTCTTCCCTCCTTCGGAAACCGATGAAAGCATTGCCCCTTCCCTCTCTCAAGGTTCTGCTCTCCTTGAGATCCAAACGGTACTATGGGCAACTCCGACTCCCTTGCAGACCGAGCGAAATTTCGTCACCTTATATTCACCCGTTGCTGTCCTGCACAGCATCTGCAAGGGTCTCCCGTGCTACCCCACATGGCTTCCCCTGCGTGTCACCCCTGCTACCCCGGGAGTCCATCTGTCGGTTCTGGTCCCGCCATGGCGGGATTAGGACAGATGTGCCAGCCTTCCCCTCCTGACAATAGGATCGGCAACTCCATTTCCGTTTACGAGGCTACTTATAGGTTCGCTTTCGCTGCAACCCGCAGGTTTGCTCGGCTCACTTTATGAGCCTTTGTCAGGGAACTTAGTGCTTCAGGTTACCCTTTACACCTCCCTCCAGCTACGTGGGCGAACTACCAAATTCCCACGGCCAGACTCTAACTGGCAAGTCATATGTTATACACGGCATACTGCCAGGCAACGGTAATTCGGTATTGACATGGAAGAAAATTTGGTCAAATGGAGGAAAAGAAAATACCGTGTTTCCGTTGCCTGACACTATGAGTCTTCATTTTTCAAATTTACCACCAGCTTAACCCTTCCCAAAACTGATAAGAACAGAAAAACAGGGGATTACTACTCAACCTTGGAAGTCTGCAAAATCCTAGGAATAGACCATAAGACGTACTGCAAATATGAAGGCAAGCTTTTCCCAAAGGCTAAAAGGCTGCCGAACGGGTTCAGGATCTTCATTGAAAAAGATATATTCACGCTCACACACATTCTAAAAACCCTTTCACATCACAAATTCACCACTCCTTGACAAAGATTAAATTTATTGATACTAATTTAGGAGCTGAAATAATATCATCATCGACCCTGATTGCTTAAGCCAACATCATAGGCAATCATTCATAGTACGAACCCAAAAATAATTTAAACTCCTATCTTTTCAGAAAATAGGATAAAATAATGTCAAGAAGAACGGTACTTCAGAACCACACGCATTTTCAAGACCAGATTGATAACATAATTCAATATGGCCTCGACATCATAAATGATAGATTGTCTTATTTCGGGGGTGATCAAAAACAACAACAGAAATCTATGCTTCTAGAATCTCTTTTATTACGGTCTTGCGCACTTTGGGAGAGTTTTGTGGAGAATGAGGTTGTCTTTTTAGTAGCTTTAGAACCAACAAAACTAAAGAGTGAAACAGGACTTCCCCAGAATACAAGACTTAATTTAAAACTAATCAGAGCGTTGCTATTTTCAGATACTTATCGCACTTATTATAACATAGAACAATCAAAGCCAATTTTAAATAGACTCCTTAGTGATAAATACAATTTATTTAAGCAAATCAAGAAAGAGCAATTGGACAAAATATCCTTCGTTTATAAATTAAGAAATTACTTATCTCACTACTCAGTTTTTGCGAAAAGACAATTACTTAATGCATATAAAAAACATTGCAGCTACAAACGCTTCTTAGAGCCTGGTATGTTTCTTATAAAACAGAAAGGAAAGCATTTCGAAAACTTAATTCACAATTTTAAACTTACCTCTTTATCAATGCAGGTAAACTTCAAATAGGGGAGAAAATGGATAAAATAATTGCAGAAATAAAAAACATTAAGGCAAAAAATACTATCATATTCTCCGAAAGCTATTATAAATCTTGTGATAATAAGACAATCATGGGTGAGGTCCCTTTCAAGCAAGTTCTATTCTTAGATTACCGAGAGACCGAAGCTGGAAGCAATCCCAGGGAGTATAATGGATTAAAACATGCAAATTTGAAAATTCTTCAGAGTTTACTTAAGGACTATGAAAATATGTTCCGCTTCTTGCATTCCGGAATAATTGTTTCCCTGGTAAACCCTACATTTACTGATGATAAAACTACCCAATACGATGATTGCTGTTTGACCAATGGTAACCAAACTCGTTTTATTGTGCTTATATTAGTTCTTTTAAAACTTTTTTTCCATAAAACAGAACTTAAAAGTGTAAAAGGTAAGGACTTTCAATCTTTTATTAAAACCAATTTTGATGACATTGAAGGAATTAGAAACCTAGTCCGGTTCGTAAAATTTAACAAAGTTGCAGAGATAATAAACTATTTACATAATAACAAAAAGTATCTTGAATCATTCAATAAAATGGATATAGATTCCTTCCTAAACGCTAGAATTAGAATCCAAATCAACTTAATAGATGCCATTCTGGACGATTTAGATGATGAAACTTTGGATACATACCACGCTGGCACACTTATAGCCGAAGCAAATAACGACACCCAAAACGTCAAGGTCGACGATATCTTCGGTACAAAAAACAGGAGAGAACTTAACGAGAAAATATTCAAGGATTTTAATAAAGAATATCATAGGCAGGTGGAAATTGAATTTCGGCTTGGCGAAGTCGTCGACAAAGTAAAAAAAGTTCATATATTAACATTACTTAGACTAGCCGTTGCCACAGGCATTCTATGCAAGGAAAATGACATCTTCAAATCCACAAATCAGAGAATTCCTATTTATAAGCTGTTCGAGAGATTGCTAAAAAAGGATAACGTAGACAATACTATCATGGCTATTTCAAAAATTATTCCTCTTTTGTATAAAATAAGGGTGAATTATATAGAACCCTACCTCGAAGACTGTAAAAGGAAATTTACTAGGGAATATAAAGAAAAAGCAATTTCAGGTGATCTTGGTAATACAATAATTGGAACTCAAGTTAGTAGCTTACTCAATAATGATCGTGAACTCCAAAAATTGATTCAAAGGAATATAAACTACAACATTGAACATATAATGCCTGTAATAGTCTTTAGAATACGAATGTTATTCCGCGAAAATGAAAAGAACAAATTGGACCTAACAATCTCTGAAGCTAACAGACCAGACTTTTTTAAAGGCTTGGTTGAGGCCGTTTACAAGAAGTACGTAGAATTGAAATTAGCAGGTTTACCTACCTCATTAACAACCGTTGTAAGAGATAAAAAGTATTATGAATCTGGATATGAAACTTATATAGCCTTTAAAAATTTTTACAAATCCTCGGAAACAGATTATATAACAAAAAATTCCCATATCATAAAATAAGAGGTAACACATCTTCTGACTCGTATTGCAACAAATTACATAAGGCTCTGGGGTCAAACCTTCAAAATTCGATTTACAAATATTTCAATATGAATCAAATTATGTGGGGTCAACGGTAATTAGGTATTGATGTGGAAGAAAATTTGCTCAAGGGGAGGAAAAAAATACCGTGTTTCCGTTGCCTGACCCTGAGAGTTCAAAGACCTTATATAAAATAAAATGCTTTGTCAATCATTCTTTAAATCTTGAATAGGAAGACACGAATGGAAAATTTTGAATCTGGGTAACATCATACCGACCCATAATGAACCTCCAAAATATTTTCCTAATGATATCAGATTATGGTAGTATGTACAAGCAAAACAACTCTAAGGAGGTGCTTTATGGCTAGGACAAAAAAAGGGCAGGCAGAGCATGATAGGGAGGTTAGGCGTGTTGCTAACGAATATTTAAGGAAGGGCTATAAAGTTTTGGCTGACCTTCCAGACAAGGAAAGACCTGACACAATCAGAAACGTAAGACCTGACTTACTGGTTTCCAAGAAAGGGCATAAGACGGCTATTGAGGTTGAAACGCCTGACTCAAAGGATAGCGCCAGGGATTTGGAACAACAAAAGGCGTTCAAGAGCTGGAGCAAGGGAGACTCAGCAAAGCACTTTAGAAGAATTATTACAGAAGAATAACCGCTGTGAGAAAAGAAGACGGGAAATACGGCAGAGAACCCATGAACCCATGGTGCCAGACATCGGTAGTTAGACATTGATATAGAAGAAAATTTGGTCAAGGG
>Ga0315289_10015575_pt1 | contig 10549 bp, 8 predicted proteins | sample YL17G11_40_MG_FD_203452 | JGI IMG/M metagenome (GOLD analysis project Ga0315289, IMG submission 203452) | Sediment microbial communities from Yellowstone Lake, YNP, Wyoming, USA - YL17G11_40 | ecosystem: Environmental > Aquatic > Freshwater > Lake > Sediment | place: USA: Wyoming | collected...
GGCTTGGCCCCCGGCGCCGGCGCATTGGCCGCCCGCCGCGCCAAGTCCTCTTCCTTCTTGGCTTCTTCCTCACGTTCCATCTTGCCGAAGACGAGGTGCTGCTGGCCGAAGGTCCAGATGTTGTTGGACACCCAGTAGATGATGATGGCGATCGGAAGGAACGGCCCGCCGAGGACCACGCCCAGTGGGAACACATACAGCGCCAGCTTGTTCATCATCGCTGTCTGCGGATTGGCCGCGGCCTCCGGGCTCTGGCGGGCTATCGACGCGCGGCTGTTGAAGTACGTCGCGACGCCGGCCAGGATCATCAGCGGTACGGACACTGCCGCTACGGCGGGCCGGCTGAAAACGGTGAACGCTTCGATGCCGTGCTGCTGGGTGATCGAGGCGCCGATCGGGGCGCCGAACAGATGCGCGTCGAGGAAGTTGGCGACGTCGGTGGAGCTGAAGAAGTAGTTGGGCAGGCGGCGGTTTTCATCGACCGACAGGCCGAGTCGGCCGAACCCTGACTGCGTCCGGTTGAACGACATCAGCACGTGATAGAGCCCGATGAACACCGGGACCTGCGCGAGCATCGGCAGGCAGCCCAGGATCGGGTTGAAGTCGTGCTCCTTCTGGAGCTTCTGTATCTCCAGCGCCATGCGCTGGCGGTCCTTCCCGTACTTCTTCTGCAGTGCCTTGATCTGCGGCTGCAGCTCCTGCATCTTGCGGGTGGTCCGGATCTGCTTGACGAACGGCCGGTAGAGGACGGCCCGCAGAGTGAACACCAGGAACGTCACCGACAGCGCCCAGGCGAAGAAGTTGCTGGGACCCAGAAGGAGGCCGAAGAGCCTGTACCAGAGCCACATGATCCCGGAGACCGGGTAATAGACGTAGTCCAAGCTGAACCAGTTAAACATGCGCGCTGCTGACCTCCGGTTGAACGCCGTCGCCGGCCTGGGAACGGGCTCTGGAACGCCGTTCGGGTATCGGGTCCCATCCACCACGGTGCCACGGCCCGCACTTGCCCAGCCGGACGAGGCCGAGCCGGCCACCCCGCAGCAGACCGTATTCCCCCAGCGCCTCGACGGCGTACTGGCTGCAGGTCGGCATGAACCGGCAGGACGGCAACCGCAACGGCGACACCATGTGCCGGTACCACTGGATCATCGCGATCAGGACTCGCGCGGCCCGGCCCGCAACGCCGGCCTGCTCGGTCGGCATCAGCGGTGTCGTTCCATCAAATGGTGGACGCGGCGCACCCCGGCCACCAGCTGGTCCCGCAACGTCGTCGACAGCGCATCGCGACTGCTCGGCAACGCACGCACGACAATCCGATCGGCCGGGTCGAGATCGGCGACGACGATCCGCGCAGCATGGCGCAGGCGCCGCGCCACCCGGTGGCGATCCACGGCGTTGCCAACGGATTTGGAGACGACGAATCCGATTTCCGGGAATGCCGCATCCGCCCCCGCCGGAAGACGGCGGGCGTGCACGACGATATCCGGCTGCGACGCCCGCACCCCGTGCTTGACGGTGTGAGTGAAGTCGGCAGACCGTGTCATCCGGTTTTGCGCCGGGAGCACTGGAGAGCGGCCCGTGCGTCAGGCAGTCAGTGAGCGGCGGCCCTTGCGGCGCCGGCCCGTCACGATCGCCCGGCCGGCGCGAGTCCGCATCCGGAGCCGGAAGCCGTGGACCCTCGAACGGCGTCGATTGTTCGGCTGGAAGGTCCGCTTGCCCTTGGCCACGGCTGTCTCTCCTCGTTACATCTGGCACCTTCGACCGGCGGAAACCATTCGGTCTCCGGTCGCCGTGCCCGTTGCTAAGTCTCGCTCGAACCGGCGCGGTCCCGGAATCCGGTCGCTGCCGTGTCGCCGACGTTTGGGCGACTATTCGAGGGTACTGAGGTCGCTTCCGCAGGTCAAACCGCACTGTTCACAACAAAGCCGATCCGGGTCGTGATTGTGGGCCGGCTGTTGGCACCTCGCCTCAAACCTGTTAGTTTTCTGCCTGGATACAGGGTCCGCCAGCCGATTTGCCGGATTCTGGGTCATAGCTGTTTTATGCCGATAAGCTGCGGGATCGAAACCCTCACGACTCTTTACACACCTGTGGATAACTATGTGGACAGTTTCGGAGTTGTTGGAATTTCTGTAGCCCGCGTTGAACCAGGGGGATCTGTCGTTGGCCGATGGTCCCGGGTCTGACTTCGTATCCGTGTGGAATTCGGTTGTCGCCGAACTGAACGGCGACAACCGTGCCGACCACTCCTCCACCCTGACCCCGCAGCAGCGGGCCTGGTTGAAACTCGTTCGCCCGCTGACCATTGCCGAGGGCTTCGCTCTGTTGTCCGTTCCGAGCCCCTTCGTTCAAAACGAGATCGAACGACACCTCCGAGTCCCGATCATCGAAGCGCTCAGCCGGCGCCTGGGTCAGGGGGTGGAACTCGGTGTCCGGATCGAACCGTCCCATCACGCCGACGATTCCCTCGATCACGATGTGCCGTTGGCCGACTTCGCCCTCGATGAGATCGACGACGATCGCGAAGCGCTGGCCGGTACGGACGAGGGTTGGCCCGGTTATTTCATCGAACGGCGTCGGAACACCTCGTCCGAAGAGGGTTCGCCGGTTAGCCTGAACCGGCGCTACACCTTCGAGACCTTCATCATCGGGGCGTCCAACCGTTTCGCACACGCCGCCGCCCTGGCTATCGCCGAGGCGCCGGCACGTGCCTACAATCCGCTGTTCATCTGGGGCGAGTCCGGTCTCGGGAAGACGCATCTACTGCACGCCGCCGGAAATTACGCTCAGCGCCTGTTTCCCGGTATGCGAGTCAAGTACGTCTCGACCGAAGAGTTCACCAACGACTTCATCAACTCGCTGCGGGACGACCGCAAGGTGGCGTTCAAACGCAGTTACCGGGATATCGACATACTCCTGGTCGACGACATCCAGTTCATCGAAGGCAAGGAAGGCATCCAGGAGGAGTTCTTCCACACCTTCAACACCCTGCATAACGCGAACAAACAGATCGTCATCTCCTCCGACCGGCCGCCGAAGCAACTCGCGACACTCGAAGACCGCCTCCGCACCCGGTTCGAATGGGGCCTGATCACCGATGTTCAGCCCCCCGAATTGGAAACCCGGATCGCCATCCTGCGCAAGAAGGCGCAAATGGATCGTCTCGAGGTTCCCGATGACGTGTTGGAACTCATTGCGAGCAGCATCGAGCGCAACATCCGCGAACTTGAAGGCGCTCTGATCCGCGTCACCGCGTTCGCATCCCTCAACAAGACACCTATCGACAAAGCGCTCGCTGAAATCGTGTTACGCGACCTCATCGCCGATGCCGGGACCACCCAGATCAGCGCCGCCATGATCATGGCGGCCACTGCCGAGTACTTCGACACCACGCTCGAGGAATTGCGCGGCCCCGGCAAGACCCGCGCCCTAGCCCAATCCCGCCAGATCGCCATGTACCTCTGCCGGGAACTCACCGACCTGTCACTGCCCAAGATCGGCCAGGCGTTCGGCCGCGACCACACCACGGTCATGTATGCGCAGAAGAAGATCCTCGGGGAGATGGCATACCGCCGCGAAGTCTTCGATCACGTCAAGGAACTCACCACCAGAATCCGCCAGCGCTCCAAACGCTGACCCCCGGAGGCGGATTTCTTTGCCCCCGGCCCGAAAAAACTTTAGCCACGTTGCGTATCACCCGTCACATCCGATGGTTGTGAACAGCATGGGGAACAGCCTGGGGACAGGGTGCTCCCCGGACGGGCCGGCCGTGAACAACCGCAGGCAGTCCCCACCCGGCCTTCTGCCGGCAGCCAACCATCCACACCCCATCCACAGTCGGACACCGCGTCCGACCAGGTCAGGACGGGGTTCATACACAGCGTGCACAGCCCCTATTACTTATATTGATTTCTATCTGATTGTTTCTCCTTAGAAGAAGACCCTGGGGAATGTCGCGCACACCCCTGGCCCACAGAACTGATACGGGGCTCGGTCGCCACCCCCGGCGAATAGGTTTCATGATTGCGCTCGACGCTCTACGGTTGGGGACTGACCGCGGTTGCTCGGCTGCCGCTGGCCGGAGTGATGAAGGGGAATTATGGACGTGGCGACCACGACGGTTGGCTCCGATTTGAAGTTTCGCCTGGTCCGGGAGGACTTCGCGGACGCCGTGGCCTGGGTTGCACGTAGCCTGCCCACCAGGCCGCCGTCCAATCCCGTCCTGGCCGGCGTGCTTATCACCGGCTCCGATGACGGTCTGACCATCGCCGGATTCGATTTCGACGTTTCCGCCGAGGTACAGGTTCCGGCTGAGATCGCCTCTGCAGGAACCGTTTTGGTCTCGGGACGGCTGTTGTCAGACATCACCCGGGCATTGCCGGCCAAGCCCGTCGAGGTCAGTGTCGACAGCTCCAGAATGTTATTGAATTGTGGAAGTGCGAAATTCTCGTTGCCGGCGATGCCCGTCGAGGACTACCCGAGCCTGCCCACTTTGCCGGAAGAGACCGGGGTGGTGGCTGCGGATTTGTTCACCGAGGCGGTCGGGCAGGTCGCCGTTGCGGCCGGCCGGGATGACACCCTGCCGATGCTGACCGGAATCCGGGTGGAGATCACCGGTGAGAAAGTGGTGCTTGCGGCCACCGACCGGTTCCGCCTGGCCGTCCGTGAACTCAGCTGGTCGGCGGGTTCCGCGGGCGTCGATGCGGCGGTGCTGGTTCCGGCGAAGACGTTGGCCGAGGCGGCCAAGTCGGTGATCGCCGGCGCCGATGTCCGCCTGGCGTTGGGAAGCGGCGCGTCGGTCGGTGAGGAACGGCTGCTGGGTATACGCAGCGGCGGACGGCGCAGCACCACCAGGCTCCTGGATACGGAGTTCCCGAAGTACCGCCAACTACTCCCGGCCGAGCACACCGCGATGGCCACCATCGGTGTCGCGGAGTTGTCCGAGGCCATCAAGCGCGTCGCCCTGGTGGCTGATCGCGGCGCGCAGGTCCGGATGGAATTCGGTCCGGATGGGCTGCGGCTGCACGCCGGCGCCGACGGGGTCGGCATGGCAGATGAAGAGCTCGAGGTCGATTTTGCGGGTGAGCCGCTCACGATCGCGTTCAATCCCAGCTATCTGACCGACGGTCTCGCTTCGCTGCACTCGGAGAGGGTCACTTTCGGGTTCACCACCCCGAGCAAGCCGGCGGTCTTGCGCCCGGCCGGCGGCGATGGCGGACCCAGCGGTTCGGGACCTTTCCCCGCGGCCGACACCGATTATGTGTACCTGCTCATGCCGGTCCGGCTGCCCGGCTGACACATCCCTCCCTCGAGAAAGAGGCACACATGCAACTGGGTCTGGTCGGGCTGGGCAAGATGGGTTTCAACATGCGTCAGCGCCTGCGTGAGGGCGGGCACGAGGTCATCGGCTTTGACCCGAGACCCGAGGTCTCGGATGTGCCGAGCCTGGCCGCACTCGCCGAGGCCCTACCCGCACCCCGGGTGGTGTGGGTCATGGTTCCCTCCGGGCCGATCACGCACGAGACCGTCGCATCCCTTGCCGAAGTGCTGAGCCCGGGTGACCTTGTCGTCGACGGTGGCAACTCCCGCTACACCGAGGACGGTCCACACGCCGAGCTCCTCGCCACGAATGGAATCGGCTTTGTGGATGCAGGCGTCTCCGGCGGTATCTGGGGTTTGGCCGAGGGCTACGGGTTGATGGTCGGCGGCAGCGACGAGAACGTCGCCCGGCTGATGCCGATCTTCGATGCCCTTCGGCCCGGTGGTGAGGTTGCCGACGGTTTCGTTCACGCCGGTCCGGTCGGAGCAGGCCACTACGCCAAGATGGTGCACAACGGCATCGAATACGGGCTGATGATGGCTTACGCCGAGGGCTACGAGCTGCTGGCGGCCGAATCGCTGATCAAGGACACCCAGGCGGTCATCCAAGCCTGGACCAACGGGACGGTGGTGCGGTCCTGGTTGCAGCAGTTGCTGGCCAGGGCGCTCAAGGAGGACCCGAGCTTCACCCACATCTCCGACTACACAGAGGACTCCGGTGAGGGCCGGTGGACCGTCGAAGAGGCGATCCACCACCGCGTTCCCACACCGGTGATCGCCGCGGCGCTGTTCGCCCGGTTCGCCTCGCGGCAGGACCACTCACCGACGATGAAAGCGGTGTCGGCGTTGCGTAACCAGTTTGGCGGGCATGCGGTCAAACGGGTTCCGCTGTCGGGCTAGACCATGTACGTCCGGCACCTGGCGCTGCGCGACTTCCGATCCTGGGCTCACGTCGAGGTGGAACTGGCGCCGGGGCGGACGGTGTTCGTCGGTCAGAACGGCTTCGGCAAAACGAATCTCGTTGAAGCGCTGTGGTATTGCGCCACCCTGGGTTCACATCGGGTCGCCGCGGATGCACCGCTGATCCGAGCCGGCGCCGAGCGCGCCGTGGTGTCGACGATCGTGGTGAATGAGGGCCGGGAACTGGCGGTCGACATTGAGATCGCAGCGGGACGGGCGAACAAAGCCAGATTGAACCGCTCCCCGGTACGCAGCACCCGCGAAATCCTCGGGGCAGTGCGCGCGGTGCTGTTCGCACCGGAGGACCTGGCACTGGTCCGCGGTGAGCCCGGGGAGCGTCGCCGCTACCTCGACGAACTGGCGACGGTGCGCCGGCCCACCATCGGCGGAGTGCGCGCGGACTACGACAAGGTGCTCAGGCAACGCACCGCTCTGCTGAAGTCGGCGGCGGGTTCCCGCATCCGTTCCGACCACGGGGTCCTGGAAACCCTCGATGTGTGGGACGGGCACCTCGCTGCCCACGGTGCCCAACTGATGGCGGCACGCCTGGATCTGATCAGCCAGCTCGCCCCGGAGGTGGAGAAGGCCTACCAGCTCCTGGCGCCGGCAGCGCGGCCGGCCACGATCGCCTACCGCAGCAGTATCGGCGCCGAGCACGAGGGCGGTGATGTCGAGTATCTGGAAGCCGCGCTGCTGGCCGCGCTGGCGCGCCGCCGGGACGCCGAGTTGGATCGGGGAATGTCGCTGGTGGGCCCGCATCGCGACGACCTTGAGTTGCGCCTCGGCGAACAGCCCGCGAAGGGTTTCGCCAGCCACGGCGAATCCTGGTCGCTGGCGTTGTCGTTACGGCTGGCCGCGTACGAACTGCTGCGCGGCGAGGGCAGCGAACCGGTGCTGATCCTCGACGATGTCTTCGCCGAGTTGGACACCGCTCGCCGCCGCGCCCTGGCCGGGGTGGCGGCGGGAGCCGAGCAGGTTCTGGTCACCGCCGCAGTCGGCGAGGACGTACCCGCCGACTGGGATGCCACCCGAATCGGTGTAAGGCTGCGCGACGACGAGACCGGCCGGGTGTCGGAGTTGGCGACCCCGTGACCGAGCCCGAGGATCCGGTGGATCCCACTCCCCCTGAGCACCTGGCGGGCCTGGCCGGGATGGATCTGGTCCGCCGTGCCCTCGAGGAAGCCCGGGCGGCGGCCCGCGGACAGGGCAAGCAGGTGGGACAGGGGCGGCGGCTGCCCGGGGCCCGGCGCGCCGATCCGCAGCGCGGGCGCCGGCGGTGGTCCGGGCCGGGGCCCGATCAGCGCGACCCGCAACCGCTGGGCCGGGCCACCCGGGACCTCGCCAGCAGCCGGGGGTGGTCCTCCCGGGTGGCGGAGGGCACGGTGTTCGCCCAGTGGGCCACAATCGTCGGCGACGACATCGCCGACCACGCGCAGCCCACCGGGCTGCGCGACGGGGTGCTGAACGTCTCCGCCGAGTCGACCGCGTGGGCCACCCAACTACGGATAGTCCAGGCGCAGTTGCTGGCGAAGATTGCGGCGGCGGTGGGCGACGGCGTGGTGAAGTCGCTACGGATCACCGGGCCGACGGCGCCGTCATGGCGGAAAGGCCCCCGCCACATCTCCGGGCGCGGACCCCGCGATACCTACGGCTGAGGACGCGACCGTCACTGCACCAGGGGCCGACCCTTCGAGGTCCAACCCTTGATCCCGCTGTCCAGTTCGTAAACGGTACGGATACCGGCAGAGTGCATGCCCGCTACGCCCTGTTCATACCCCCCGAGGGGGTACCCAAACCGGCGTGGCCGGAACCCCGGGCCCCAATTACCACAGTGGCCTCAGCGCCGCGAGGACGTAATCGACGGGCATGTCGGCCGCGCGCACGCGCCCCGATCCAAGAAATGCGGCACACGGCGCAAATAGCTGTGCAGAAACGCTGCTTCAGAACCGGTCCTGTCCCCCCTGCCCGGTAGACTTCCGAGGAGAACGACCGCACGGCCCGTGGCCGTCCACCTGCCAATACCGAGGAGACCCGTCCGACCGTGCCTGCCGCGAAGAAAAAAGAACAAGACGGCTACGGCGCCGGCTCCATCAAGATCCTCGAGGGACTCGACGCCGTCCGCAAACGCCCGAGCATGTACATCGGCTCCACCGGTGAGCGCGGCCTGCACCACCTGATCTGGGAGGTGGTGGACAACGCCGTCGACGAAGCCATGGCCGGATTCGCCACCCAGGTCGATGTGCGACTGCTCGACGACGGCGGTGTCGAGGTGCGCGACGACGGCCGAGGCATCCCGGTCGCCATGCACGACTCCGGTATCCCGACCGTCGACGTCGTCATGACCGTGCTGCACGCGGGCGGCAAGTTCGAATCCGGCGCCTACCAGGTCTCCGGCGGCCTGCACGGCGTGGGCGTCTCGGTGGTCAACGCCCTGTCCAGCCTGGTCGAGGTCGACATCTGCCGGGATGGCCATGAGTGGTTCCAGACCTACGACCATTCGGTTCCCGGAAGCATCAAGCAGGGCCAGGCGAGTAAGAAGACCGGCACCACCCTGCGGTTCTGGGCGGACCCGTCGATCTTCGAAACCACCAACTACGACTTCGAGACCGTCGCCCGGCGACTGCAGGAAATGGCCTTCCTGAACAAGGGCCTGACCATCACCCTGACCGACGAGCGGGTGACGCCCGAGGAGGTCGTCGACGAAATCGTCAGCGACACCGCCGAGGCGCCCAAGTCCGCGGAGGAGAAGGCTGCCGAGCGGGCCGCACCCCGGCAGAAGGTCAAGCACCGTACCTTCATGTACCCCGGCGGTCTGGTCGACTTCGTCAAGCACATCAACCGGACCAAGCAGGCGATCCATGCCAGTGTGGTCGACTTCTCCGGAAAGGGCGTAGGCCACGAGGTCGAGGTGGCGATGCAGTGGAACGCCGGCTACTCCGAATCGGTACACACCTTCGCCAACACGATCAACACCCACGAGGGCGGCACCCACGAGGAAGGCTTCCGGGCGGCGCTGACCACCGTGGTCAACAAGTACGCCAAGGACAAGAAGATCCTCAAGGAGAAGGACCCCAACCTCACCGGAGACGACATCCGCGAAGGTCTGGCAGCGGTCATCTCGGTCAAGGTCGGGGAGCCGCAGTTCGAAGGCCAGACAAAGACCAAGCTCGGCAACACCGAGGTCAAGTCGTTCGTGCAGAAGATCTGCAACGAGCAGCTCAACCACTGGTTCGAGTCCAACCCGGCTGATGCCAAAGTCGTTGTGAACAAAGCAGTGTCATCGGCACAGGCCCGCCTCGCGGCGCGAAAGGCGCGCGAGCTGGTCCGGCGCAAGAGCGCCACCGACATCGGCGGACTTCCCGGCAAGCTGGCCGACTGCCGCTCCACCGACCCCACGGCGTCGGAACTGTATGTCGTGGAGGGCGATTCGGCCGGCGGCTCGGCGAAGAGCGGCCGCGACTCGATGTTCCAGGCGATCCTGCCGCTGCGCGGCAAGATCATCAACGTCGAGAAGGCGCGCATCGACAGGGTGCTGAAGAACACCGAAGTCCAGGCGATCATCACCGCGCTCGGCACCGGCATCCATGACGAGTTCGACATCTCAAAGTTGCGCTATCACAAGGTCGTTTTGATGGCCGACGCCGACATCGACGGCCAGCACATCACCACGCTGCTGCTGACCCTGCTGTTCCGCTTCATGCGCCCGTTGATCGAGGGCGGCCACGTCTACCTGGCGCAGCCGCCCCTGTACAAGCTGAAGTGGCAGCGCACCGAGCCGGAATTCGCCTACTCCGACCGCGAGCGCGACGCGCTTCTCGAGGTGGGCCTGGCCGCCGGCCGCAAGATCAACAAGGACGACGGCATCCAGCGCTACAAGGGCCTCGGCGAGATGGACGCCAAGGAACTGTGGGAGACCACAATGGATCCCGCGGCGCGGGTGCTGCGCCAGATCACCCTGGACGACGCCGCCGCCGCCGACGAGCTGTTCTCGATCCTGATGGGCGAGGACGTGGAAGCCCGCCGCAGCTTCATCACCCGCAACGCCAAAGACGTTCGCTTCCTTGATGTTTAGTGACGAAGCTTTAGCCACCGAGGGACTCTGACATGACTGACACCACGCTGCCCCCCGACGGAACCGCCGGTGACCGGGTCGAACCGGTCGATATCCAGCAGGAGATGCAGAACAGCTACATCGACTACGCGATGAGCGTGATCGTCGGGCGCGCGCTGCCCGAGGTGCGCGACGGCCTCAAGCCGGTGCACCGCCGCG
>Ga0315289_10015576_pt1 | contig 10549 bp, 17 predicted proteins | sample YL17G11_40_MG_FD_203452 | JGI IMG/M metagenome (GOLD analysis project Ga0315289, IMG submission 203452) | Sediment microbial communities from Yellowstone Lake, YNP, Wyoming, USA - YL17G11_40 | ecosystem: Environmental > Aquatic > Freshwater > Lake > Sediment | place: USA: Wyoming | collected...
CCATCGCATCGGAAATGGAGGGCCAATCATTGTTTCTAGGCTAAATGGTCCACTGGAACCTATTTCGGACGGAGTACTTGCTCTTGGAGATGTTAAAACGCTTGTATCCCGGAGTCTTGATAGGACGCTTTCTGCTTGGGTTGATAAATTGGAAGAAGTACAAAGCCTCTCTCCGGTAGATTTTTCCGAAGGTTAATAATGGATTTAGCCGCAGCACGTTGTTGGATATGGTCTCAAAGGGCTTGTTTTCATCAAGGCTCTATGAGCCAGTTTAAAATTGATATCTTAAAGAGTCGGCATTTTGTTTTTGATAAAAAAAAGTTCAACGAAAAACAAAAGATTAGAGAGGAAAAAGAACATGCGGAATCTCTAAAAAAATCGCAGCAAAAAGACGTCGCTGCGTATAGAAGTTTCTTTGAGGCACATGGACATTGCAGAGTTACAACAGACTATCCTTTTTATTATTCATTAATTTCTGTACTGCGCTTTCTAAAACACGAAGATCTGTTTCCAGAAACAGTTCAAGCAATCAAAGATATCCATTTTTGTCAGTCTAATGATCCGGACTCTGAGAGAAGCTTTGAGAGCAGGCTTTGCCAATTGATATTTTTTCGCTACGTGTGGGGAGACTTTAATGTTCCGAACGGAATTCACAAAGCCTTTTATTTGGGTGAAGAATATAAAACATTGTCACAAAAATGTCAAAACTTACACCTTTTTATAAAATCAATTAGAATATTGAAAGCAGAAAACATACTCGATAAAAAAGTTGTTCAGCGCCTTGACAAATTTCATTTTCCTTGGACGCAAGAAGAAGCGGTGTGGCAGGGACATTTTCTGGCTCTTAAAAGAGTAAAAGATACCTATTCGGGTTTAGATACTCCTTGCTTTTTTCGTGAGCCAGACCACAAGGCTGCTGATCCGTGCTGTTACGGGATGTATAAAAAAATGAATCTAGGAGAATATGATTTAGCTAGCTGGTCAAGAAAGCAGAGACGTTTAAAGGGGAAATGTCTTCTGGAAAAGTCACATGAAGATTCCTTAAACTCGATTGGGTTTTCTTGGAGGAATCACACGCCAGAGCACAAAAAGATGTCTTTTCGGCAGGCGAATCTTTTGGATAAAAAAATATTAGAGATGGTTTCAAAAGAAGACTCTGCATATAAAGACATTAAGTCGAGATGCTGCTGGAATGGCGAAATTAATGGCGTACATGTTCGTTCCCGGTTAAAACGCCTTGAGAAAAAAGGTCTTGTCAAGCGTATTCCCATCATAACTAATAATGGTCTTGTAAATCCCGAATATCAATGGGGAATGCCCAAGAGTAAATGTCATGACTAAGTGGGAAGCGCATCGTTGGATAACGCAACACAGGCATGCGTGGAAGCACGGATTACTTCCGTTGTACAAAGCGGAAATCTTGCTGAGATATCATTTTGTCTTTGATCCGCAGAAGAAACAAAGAGAGGGTATTGAAAAACGCATAAATGGAGAAAGATCTAAAAATAAGGAATTTGTTAATAAAATTTGTGGTTTTATTGATTACAACCAACATTGCGTAATGCCACGCCCACGAAGCTCTGAGCTTATTAGGAGTTTCTCTTATGGGGATAATTTGTTTTCGTTCGTGGACTCTTTGAGAGTTACAAAGGAAAAGAATACATCCTATTATAAGGAGCGCTTGGCAGAAGTGCTCTATCCGGCTGATCTCAAACGGTTGGAAAACACCGGTTTTTGTTTTCATCTGGATGGTGATCGCTTCAGTGAAAAGCTCTGTCAGTTAGTCCGATTTTTTAATATGTGGGGAGATTTCAACGTTCCGCAGACTGACATTGTTAAAGGATTCACAAAACTTCATGCGTGGATATTGAGTATTCAGACAGAAAGAAAAAACGGAACTCTTAAAAAGGAAGAGTCTGATAAATTAGAATCTATACAATTTCCTTGGACGCAAGATGATATTATATGGGACGCCTATTTTAGAAATCTTTTGAAGGAGGCTGAATCGACCAATCTTCTGAATAAAATTTTTAAGGATTCCGGAAAAACAAAACTAGAGACAGAGTCAAAAACAATTCGGAATCTGACTTGGATACGCAAGAGAAGTATTACTTTTTGTGAGCATAGCTTTAATGCAGAGCATTGCACGTGTATAAAAAACATTGGTGAATACAAGATGGGAGAATGGCTAGAGAAACAAAAAAAACTATTCCTAGAAAACAAGATGAAAGAGGATCACAGGAATAAATTTTTAGCAAATAATTTGGAGTGGGTATTACACTTAAACAGAACTGTACAAAATGCGTAGACAAGACGAACACCTTGTTTTTTCTACGACCAGACAAGCACGGAACGAAAAGTGCTTAAACAAAGATACTATAGTCAGAAATTGCTTAAGCGGCGTAAAAATAAAAAAGCCAAAAAGTCTTTTTGCACTTCTGATGCCAGCAAAGTGGGGAATTGAAAAAGAAATCTTAAATAGGCTAGGAGTCCCTAACAGAAATATTTTTACAATCGAGCGCGTTCCGTCGATATGGCTTTACCAGAAGAGGTTAGGTCTCCAAGTAACGCCATACCCAATGGATGCAGAACTTGCGATTGAGTTTATAGATGCTGACCGTAAAGCCCTGTTCGACCTTATCTATTTGGATTTTTTCAGTAGACCAACGTTTTCTCAGCATCGTGTCATTAAAAAGATTTTTGCATACAGAATGCTCAAAGTTCCCGGTGGAACTCTCATGCTAACATTTGGAAAAAACCGATCTCGACAAGAAGTCCGTGAATGGACTTCGGCAATTTCTGATCCTAATCAGGATGTTCCAACGAAAAAGATTGTCCAAGTAATGATAAACAAATATGGTTATCCTACGCCAAAGATTCTGAAAGACTTTGTTTATATTTCAAAGACAGGAAGACGTTATTTACACTACGTTACTACACTAGTTAAGTTTTAATCAAATGAATGAAAATCTGTCTGGAAAAGTCATAGGACGTTTAACAGTTCTTTATCTAGTAAATGTAGGAGTACACGGACACACTGACTGGATGTGCCAATGCCATTGCGGAAAGAAAATAATTAGAGACGGAAACGCACTAGACAGGAAACGCGTGATATCCTGCGGATGCGCAAGAGGAAAAGATCTTGTTGGGTTTAGATTTGGAAATCGTACTGTCTTGAATCGTGTGTTTCGGAAAAATCAAACCCATGAACGAGAATGGCTTTGTAAATGTGACTGCGGAAGCGAAAAAATACTAAAGTCGAGTTCTATTCTCAACGGAAAACGCAATTCATGCGGATGCATTGGAAAAGAAAGGCAAAGAAAAAAAGTCACAGTGCATGGGCAGGCTTCTGGGAAAATACACACAGGAGCGTATACTACATGGGGACTGCTTAAGCATAGTTGTTATTGTGAGAGCTGCGAGAATTACAAAAATTTTGGTGGTAAGGGTTTATTACTATGTAAAAGGTGGAAAAAATCATTTTTAAGCTTTTTTAAAGACATGGGAAATAAGCCCAAAAACTCTATGCTGGCTCTTTTGCCGGAGAAAACCATTTACTGTAAGAAAAATTGCCGATGGATTAAAAAGCGATGGTATACAAAAAATAGACCCACTAAACTACTAAAATATAAAAGAAGACTCTTAACACCAAAAGAACTTGCTGAAAAGATGGGGCTCTCCGCTGGCGTGGTTTCAAACAGGCTTGGTCTTGGGTGGAGTGTTGATCGTATCGTTCAAGAGAAACTGCATCCAAACGTAATACGAGATATTGTTGGTAAAAAATTTGGAAAATGGACTGTAGTAAAATTTCATGGGATTAAAAGAACTGCTTCTCCGCACTATCTTTGGCAATGCAAATGTGACTGTGGAAAAGAAAGAATTATTGATTCGGGAAGTTTAAAATCGGGAATTTCAAAATCTTGCGGATGTCTTCGCAGTGGAAAAACACCAGATTTGTTAAATAAACGTTTTGGAAGATTAACAGTAATAAAACAAATAATTAATGGAAAACAAGATAGGTCGTGGTTCTGTAGGTGTGACTGCGGAAATGAAAAAGTAATTCGAACATGCCAATTACGCGGTTCTATCAAATCATGTGGCTGTTTATTAAAAGAGCATTTTTTAAACTTGGTCGGGAAAAAATTTGGAAAGTGGACCGTTATTCGTCCAGATTTCGTAAACAAAAATCACCAAAAATACTGGCTTTGCCAATGCTCTTGCGGAACAGCAAAATCAATTGTTACAAGTAGTTTAACTACCGGTGGAAGCAAATCATGTGGTTGTAATAAAGGAACTCGTTATGTTAATTTTCGAGGAAAGCGATTGTCTTTATATCAATGGTCAAAAGAAACGGGCATAGAAAAAGCGTGTTTATCGGCCAGGCTAAAACATGGGTGGTCTATTAAAAAAGCCTTAACACAAGAAACAGCCAGAAGACAGTTAGCATAAACTATTTCCACTTAATCTATTTTTGGACACAATAGGAACACCATGGATTTAGCCGAATTTTACAAAGCCTACGCCCCCAAGATCCCCGGCAGACTCCTGCTTTTAAGGATCGGCGGGTCGCATTCCTATAATACAAATACACCCACCAGTGATGTAGACTTCCTCGGGGTCTACGCCGCGTGGACTGAAGACATTCTGTCTCTGACGCCACCACAAGAGACCCTTGATAACGAGGAGGGAGTTAAGCCTGATTATACTGTGCATGAAGTAAAAAAGTTCTGTAGTTTGCTGATGAGCGGGAATCCCACCGTTTTGGAATTTATTTTCTCTGACAAATTCCAGATGGCTACTGCGGAATGGATTGAATTAGCCTCCAATAAAAAGATGTTCCTCACGTGTAAAGCCGTCAAGAATTACTGCGGATATGCGCGAGGTCAACTTCAGAGGATGCTGAAAGGTCAGTCTGTGCATGGGCTTCATGGTAAACCCAACGAAAAATTCAGCTATCATATTATACGCCTATTGAACGATGCTAAATCCATTGCAGAAGGCAAGGAGCCCCAAATCTACAAAACTGGAGAGGAACGCGATTTCCTGATGAAAATTAGGGGTGGGGCGTTTACACCCAGCCAGATCGCAGAAATGGCTCAGCAAAAAATCAATGAAATCGACGTTCTGAGGCCCTGGCTGCTTCCGGCTGAGGTCGATAAGTCCTTCCTGAATCAGTGGTTGCTACGGATTCGGGAAGCGAATTATAATCCTTCCACTTAGCAATTTAACCGACACAATAGAAGCGGAGGCAAAAACCATGGACAACAATAACAAACGAGAGAACCGGGCGGCTGTTCAGGCGGGCTGGATCGCTGCAGCGGAAGGGCTTGAGGTTTTTCTTGCGGAAGAGGCAGATCCCGAGCTGTTCCACTTGAGGCTGGATTGCCCTAAACTTGGTACAACTCCTGTGATCGCCCATATCGTAGAGGGGATTATTACAGACGCAAAGAAATTCTTCTACCGTGACGTAGTTCCGTGCGACAGGTGCTTCAAGACGATGACGACCAAAACGTAAAACGTAAGCGGAACTAAGTTCCGCAAGGAGTCTACAATGAAGACCGAATGGGTTCGTGGAAAGAATCGTGAACGCTTGTTTATGAAGCGCACTGACGGGGATCGCGTGCGCGTCTATGGCAAGGACTTCAAGTACGAAGGGTATACCAAGCCCGCTGATCCCCGCTTCTCGCGCCGAGCAGACGGCGAGATCGTGTGCAGAGGGAATCACCCTGACCTGATTCACGAGCACGCGGAGAGGGAAAAGCAGGGGGCTTTCGCGCCTTCGAGTCAGACGCGCACCGCCCCGTATCGTCCTGAAGCCGCCCCGAGGGAGGAATACCACTCCATGCGTTCCTGTGGGGATCATGAGAGCGTCTCGTTCAGCGGTGGCGGGGGCTCGTTTTCGGGGGGATCTGGCGTTAACCTTTGGATGGCTTTCGCCCCAATTCTGGCTCCACTGATGGTTGTGGCGCTCGTACTCGTATTCATTGCGCAAATTGGGGTGAATGTTTTGTCGCTTATAATTAAAGGAAAGTGGGACCCGCGTGACTAATACACAGTTCAGACTTTCCGCGCAGCAGCTCCACAAGAGCTTTTGCGCTGCGACTTTTCATTTTGATGTGGACACCTATGCCGTTATGGTTTATATTCCCGACTCCGTTCGGCGTTATCGTATTGTTGGAATGGGCAGCACTATGGAAGCGGCTTTGGAAGAAGCCGCGTTCTTCAAGAAAGAGATTATTGTGGGGTTTAAAATGGAGGAAGAACCACTGGAGATTCCTAATATGAGAACCGTTGCAGCCTTTCTAAAGAGAGCTGATGAAGAAATCGTAAAGCTTTGGGATAAGTTTAACAGCAAGAATGATATGACTCAAGAAGAGGCGAAAGCAATTTTTGACGAGATGGATGGACACGCTCAATCCGTTGGTCATGCATATTATGAAGCCACGAAGGACCGCAATAGCCTTGAAAATTGTCTAACGGGATGCGGCCGAAGCGGACCCTTCAATGAGTACGGTGCCCCGGGATGGATTCCAACTCAAATCCGCCAGATGGTTTTCAATTGGGCAAAGAGTGCAAAAGCCGTTTTGTAAAAAATCTTATACAAAAAGGATTAGCAAAATGAAAAACAAGTATATCAAAAAAGTTGGCCTCGCTGAAAAGGATATCCCCCTTCCCAAGGGATTCAAGAAACTTCGGGGGATGCCGTGTATTCATCCTGAGCATAATCCACCAATGCATATGGTTTATCCTCCGGGTGAGTGTGAATACACATGCCCTGGTTGCGGACACTCTATTCGGTTTTTCGTTGGCGGAATTATGTGATTAGAAAGGAATGAAGGAATGACCACCACTTGGGATTGTCCTAAATGTCGCAGAGAATACGGCGTCAATGAGGGGTGTCTTGGCTGCCGTGCTGATAGATTGAACGGGCGCATCGCCGAGATGGAAGCTGAGCGGGAAACTCTGAAGTCCCAGGTGTCAAGGCTAAAGTCAGCTTTGTGGGACGCCTGCGGAACTATTGAGTGGATGAGTGGATCACCAGACTTCGGACCCGAAGGGAAGGCACATGTCGGATGGGTCAAAGCGCAGCCCGATATTAATCGTTATCATACTCTTGCGGTCAGCGGTGAGGACAAGCGCCCTGCGGGGGATAAGAATATCGATCCGCATGGATCATGGCGCAGTTTCAACGGTGGATAACCCCCTGCGGGGGAGAAGGAAGGGAAGCCGTGACTGAACCGAATATTCGCGGCAAGTTGACTATCCAGAGCATCCGAGCGCAACTGGAAATGGACTTGATCCGCAACTATCGAAACTTGTTCACTCGACTTTTTGACAGGAACTACAGTAGGGCGCATCAAGCGTGGGCAGACGCGGAGAACGAGTTATACTCACTTCAAGAGAAGGAGGGGAAGCCGTGAGCCTTAATCTGATCGACCTACACCTGAAAGCATTGGACTTCGTCAATAAAAGCCTGTTCCCCGGGCAGTCTCACGAAGATCAGGTTTACCGCATCAAGTTTTTTACCGAGGAGATTGCCGCCGCCGTTCTTAAGGACGTAGAGAAGAATTGCACATCTTTTATTGATAGAACCAGTACCGCGTGGCTAGAGTACAAGCGCGAGATTCTTGGCAACCCACTAAAGGAGGCGAAGCCGTGAGCATCGAATTGAAAACCATATGGAGGGGGCAATGACCAAAGATGACCTTCGTAAACTTATCTCAAATTATCTCGGGTCTGCTGATCCGGATGATATTGAGCAACATATGCCGCTTGCCTGCCAAGTCGCGAATGCAATCTTGGATGAATTGGAATCCAAGAATGAAGAAGTGGAGATTGATTCCGAAGAGGGTGGGTATGTAGGACGGGCAGTCTGTTTGAGACATTTTGGTCTATTACGTATGGAGATTTGTAGAGATGATAAGGAGAAGAAATCATGAGCATTAACTTGAAGAAGATGGCACAACACGGAATGCAGAAAATTGGCTTCACTTCGACGTCGGCGTATAGTGAAGTGCTGAAATATACTCATCAAGTCTCCGCCGCTGTACTGGAAGAATCTATCCGCCGCATTAAGACGCGCTATGCTAAAAAAATTGATGTTAATGATGGGGCTGATATTGGCTGGAATGCGGCAGTAAGTCGCATCGTTAAGGTTATGGATGAACTTAAGATTGAAATTCTCAAAAAATAAAATGGGGGTTTTATGCAAAAGGTTGAAAGGTTTGTCACAAAAGACGGTCATGAATTCAAGACCATAGACGACGCTCAGAAGTACGAACAGATTATCATGCGGGGTGAAAATATTATGGCTCCGCTCGGGAAAGAGACGAAGCTTTCTGCGGGGCCGGGGCGGTTTAAGCAGCACGCGAAGGAGGCGTTTTTTGAAGCACGAAAAGGGATCGTGACATTCGCGGCGGAAATCCACAAAAAGCCAGAGTGGAAGAGAGATGCTGAAAAGATCCATCAGCACAGTATCCTTGGGCAATACTTGATTAATTTGAATTCGCCCTTGCTTGGTCTTTGGGCTCGCTTGATGTGTTTCGATGATCAAGGAAGGGAATTCTTGACAGAGTATGACGCGGTGGTATCAGTCCGAAAAGGTAACGGAGGTGCAATATGAATTGCTCTGAATGTAAAAAAGAGGTTACGGAAGTCTGCCCGGATGGCTACTGCAAGGAATGCCACGTGTCTTGCAGTTGGGAAGACTGTACAACGGGAGCTTTTTCGGCGCAACAAATGCTTTCAAATGGGCATACGCTCGAAGAGGTAAAGAAGTTGTATCCTAACGCGAAAATTTAAGGGACTGGTAAAATGAGGCGCTTTAGGGACTTGTGGATAAATCAAACAGAACTTGGAAAACGTTTCGGGGTTTCCGCTGTGGAAGTCGGAAAAATCTTGGCGGAGCGTGGTCTTAAGGATTCCGCAACAAAACAAGCTACGCCAAAGGCTATTGCGGAAGGCTACGCAAAAGCAACACCCCTACGAGATGGAACGCCATTTTTTATGTGGAATTCACAAAAAGTGACAGGTCAGATATCGAAGACGTGTGAGCCTCTTACTAAGATTGATCGCTATGCAAAGGAAGCCGCACAGCAACTAAAAGAGATTGATGAGATGTGGGCTCGCGGAGAGGACAAAATGGCTAGCCTAATGCAGGACGTGATGTTTGAAGATGTGCCAAAGGATATTTTAGAAGAGGTAAAACAACGTGCTAACGCTTATTATGAAAAAATCTGATCGAACGGCTAGATGCCGTGGGTGCAAAAATCTTTTTATTAAAGAAAAGCCAAGTAGCCGTGTAAAATTTTGTTCGAGCAAATGTTTTTATGAATACGTAAAGCGAGAAACAATAAAAAGAAGAAATCCTTGCCTTGTTTGTGGTAAAAAAGTACGAACTTCGTGTAGTAAATTTTGTGGTCAAAAGTGTTTTGGTATTCACTCAACATTTAAAAAATATATTAACTTTTCTTGCAAAAGCTGTAATAAACAGTTTTCACTACGTTATTTTGTTGGAACACCAAAATTTTGTTCTTTTTCGTGCTATATAAAATTTAAACAAAGAAATATTGATTATGAAAATAGGTCTAGAAAATGCATGGGTTGTAAAAAGTGGAAATCACTTGATGAATTTTGGGGACACAAGAATGGTACTTTGAATAAGATGTGTGTCTGTAAAAAATGTGCGGCTGCTTTATCTATTAAATATAATAAGATTAGAAGATTAACAGATCCTATTTTCCGAGTAATCGGAAATTTTAGAGCTTATTTTAGAAAAGCATTTTTATCAAAAGGAATTCGAAAGCAAGAAGCTACTTTCTCTCTTTTGGGGTTTTCGGCTCAAGATTTATATTTTCATTTGAAAAAATATGTTGGAAAAAAATGTCTCGTTTGTAAAGAAAGAACAATTTCCATGGGGAAAAATTCTGTTATCGATCATATCATTCCAATTTGTATTGCAAAAACAAAAAATGGCATAATAATGTTAAACCAGTTAAAAAATTTAAGACTTATTTGCTCAGAATGTAATTTAAAGAAAGGAAGTATTTATGAAGAGCACTCATATCGCAGAAGTAGTTAAGATAAAAGAAATTAAACCACATCCAAATGCAGACAAACTCTGCATTGTATCTATTTATGGATATACTGTTTGTATCCGGATAGGAGATTTTAAAGAAGGGGACTTTGGAATTTATATTCCACCGGACAATATAGTTCCTAACACTCCTGAATTTTTGTTTCTGGGTGAACACAAAAGAATCAAAGTTAAAAAATTGCGTGGAATTATAAGTCAAGGTTTATTGATTCAGATCCCATCGTGGTTAACAGATGTAAAAGAAAATGAAGACGTATCCCAAAAACTTAATATTTTGCATTATGAGCCCCCACTTCCCATGTCCACTGGCGGAGAGGCGGAGAAGCCCCCTGAAGGTTATTTCCCTCACTATGATGTGGATTCTTATTATCGGTACATTACTCTCTTCAAGCCCGGAGAGTTGGTGGTTGCGACCGAAAAAGTACATGGCGGTTCCAGTAAATTCGTGTGGGG
>Ga0315289_10015577_pt1 | contig 10549 bp, 8 predicted proteins | sample YL17G11_40_MG_FD_203452 | JGI IMG/M metagenome (GOLD analysis project Ga0315289, IMG submission 203452) | Sediment microbial communities from Yellowstone Lake, YNP, Wyoming, USA - YL17G11_40 | ecosystem: Environmental > Aquatic > Freshwater > Lake > Sediment | place: USA: Wyoming | collected...
GCGTCTTTGTGGGTGGCACGGGTGTTCGGCTAGGGGTTGGCGTTGGGGTAGGCGGCACGGGTGTTGCGCTCAGCGTGGCCGTCGGCGTAGCCGTCGGTGGCGGCGTATCGGTAGGCGTCGGCGTATCAGTCGGTAAGGGCGTGTCCATAGGCCGCGGCGTGCTCGTAGGCTGTGGGGTATTCGTGGGTCGGGGCGTTGCCGTTGGCGGAACGGTGGTGCTTGTGGCTGGTGGAGCATCCGTGGGCAGAAGCACAGGCTTTGACACCGATCGGGCGCAGCCAACAACCAGAAGCGAGAGGACGATTGCAAGCGCAATGGGCATCATGCGGCGCATGGATATCTCCTCATTGGCAATGAGCCAGCCCCCTCCGTCTCACGGAGGCTAAGGAAACGACGCGACTATGGACGCGCCGGAATGGGCACTTCGGATCGCTTTCACTCCCCCACAATGCGCTCGTAAAGCGCTTGCAGGTCCTCGTCAGAGTAAAAGTAGACGACCAGCTTGCCCCCCTTGCGGCTGCGGAAGAGATCCACCTTGGTCCCCAGGGACTCGCGGAACTTGCCCTCTAGAGCCTCGGCCTCGGGTGAGCGCGTGCGCTGTCGTGAGATGGTCCGCGTGGCTGCCTGAAGGCGACGCACCAACTCCTCGGTTTGCCGCACCGAGAGGTGTCGTTTGATCACCGTGCGCAGGGCGAGGAGCCTGGCCTCATCCTCATCCAGCATCAACAGGGCACGGGCATGCCCCTCGGAGATGGCCCCTGAGAGCAGGGCCTGCTTGACCTCCTCGGGAAGGCGCAACAAACGCACCGTATTGGCCACCCCGACCCGGCTGCGCCCGACGCGATCGGCAATGGCCTCCTGCGTCAGCCCGAACTCCTCGATCAACTGCTCGTAGGCCTGGGCTTCCTCCAGGGGGTTCAAGTCGGCACGCTGGATGTTCTCCACCAAGGCCAGCTCGAGCATCTGCTGCGGTGTGGCCTCCTTGACGATCACCTCCACCTGTTGCAGCCCGGCCAGCCGGGCGGCGCGCAAGCGCCTCTCGCCGGTGATCAGTTGATAGCGCGCCTGACCCGCCTCCCCGCTATCGGGCAACTGCTGCACGATCAGTGGCTGGATCAAGCCTACCTCGCGGATGGAGGCTGCCAGCTCCTCCAAGGCTTGGGGATCAAAGACGCTGCGAGGCTGTCGGGGGTTGGGGATGATAGCGTCCAGGCTAACGCGCTTGAGGCCCGGGGTGGGGACTCCGCCGGGGATGAGCGCCCCCAACCCTTTGCCCAGGCCGGCCCTTGCTTTGGGTGCCATAAGTTTACCTCCGCTTGCCTAAAGGGCTTGCAGGGTCATGGCAGCTCGCCCCCGGCGCACGTTCTCCATAACACCCCCTCCGCTCATCTTTGCCTCCCTTCGCGCCACACCGCGTTGCGGCACCGAACGCCGGCCCAGAAGCAAGCCCAGTGTACACGACCCCGAGCGTGAGGGCAAGTGGGAGGACCGTCAATTCACTTTACCTCAGCGGATACATCCCCTTGCGGCGATGGGCCACACCGCCTCGACGGTGTCGTTGCGGGTGACGTAGTAAGCGTCATGCAGGTTGATCGTCGTGCAGCCATGCGAGGGGACGGCCTCCACCATGTCTCCAGGGTGTAACGGCTCCCCACCCTGGCACTCAAGGTGACCGTGTTCCTCCGATAGTCTGGCGAGGCTCCAGCCTTGGGGACGTATCAGCCTGGGCATGCCGAACTCGGTGGTGAACGTCTTGAGGCCGGCGTCAATGAAGGCCAAGCCGGGCCGGCTCACGCTGATGACCTGCGCGACCACGGTCAGGGCCAGCTCAAAATCAATGCCCACTTCCCTATACTTGGCATCCATCGTGGCGTAAGAACCGGCCTGAATTTCGGTGATCCCCTCATAGACTCCCGTAAAGCTGTAGGTTCCCGTGCCTCCCGCGGAGACGATCCCCACCGGAATCCCGTCTTTGACGAGCAAGTCTCGCGTGGCCACCAACTGGGCTGCGGCCTCCTGAGCCACCCGACACCGCTTATCAGCATCAGGGATGATCACCGCATGGCCCTCGTAACCCATGATCCCCTCGAAGCGCAAGCCCGGCATGGAGGCAACCTGGCGCGCCAATTCCAGACTGGCCTGGCCAGGCTCCACGCCGCAGCGGCGCATCCCCGTATCTACCTCGAGGAGCACGCGTAAGCGCACCCCCTTGGCCACCGCGGCGGCGGAAAGCTCCTCCGCGTTTGCTGCGCTCTCCACAGCCACCATCACCTGGGTATAGGCGGCCAGGTTCACCAGGCGGGCGATCTTGCGTTGGCCGACGATCTGATTGGCGATGAGCATATCCTGAACCCCCGCCCCCGCCAGGACCTCCGCCTCGCTCAGTTTGGCACAGGTGATGCCGATAGCTCCCGCCCGGAGCTGCATCCAGGCGATGAGCGGGCACTTATGCGTCTTGAGGTGGGGGCGCAGCTTGGCCGGCTTATCACGGAAGAAGCCCGCCATGCGCTCGATGTTGCGCTCCAATGCCGGCGCATCCAGGCAGAGCACCGGCGTATCCAGCTCCCACTTGCTCAGGCCGATAGGATAACTGTTCATTATGCGTGACTCCTCGGATAAGTTTGGAGACGTCTCAACGGAATATTATCTGCTAATGGTCAGTTTGGCCAATGTATAGGTCTTTTGCTCCCAACCGTCGGGGCGCAAAGTGAGGCGATAAGTTCCCGGGGTCAATCCCGGAGGAAGGGGGAGCTGCTGAATATCGCGCACCACCTCTCCCTCGCGCCACGTGCTCAAAGGGAATGTGCCGCCCGCTATCTGCAAGCGCTGTTCCCAAACACCTCGCCCCGCGCGGTCGCTCAGGGCGACGATGAACCTCTCCTGGGCCGGCGGGCCGCTCGCCTTGCGCCAGAATAGGGTCAACTTGCCCACGTCACCGGGCCGCAAGGGGAGCTCAGGTTGATGCTCAAAGCCGAGGCGGTTCAAGCTGTGACCGACCAGCTCCAGCTCCCCCCAGCGAGCATTATCCTGATGCTGGACGTTCAGCGCGGCGATGGGCGGGGGCGCCTGGACTGGCCGGATCGTTAACCTCATTAGATCAATGGCATCTCCCGCGCTCTGGCCCGCCTTGCTCACCGGCAAACGCCGCCCATCATCAAGGGCGTACATCCCGATGCGCAGGATATGCTCCCCTGAGGGCGTGCCCGGCGGGAGGGGCAGGCCATAGTTATCCACGATGACCTCGCCCGGCGACCAATCCGAGGTTAGGCGGGAGCCACCGGCCGGCTCGCTATCGCGTTGCCCCACGATGTTGCCCCGGCTATCCACAACGTGGGTGAACACCTTGTAGCGCTCTTTGACCGGCCGCACGGCCTCCCAGAAAAGGGCAAGCTGCACGATGTCGCCACTGCGCGGCTGTGGCGTCAACAGGGTGTAGCCCTTGAGGCGAACGGTCTCGCCCAGCATGTAGTCTAGGGGGTGCTCGATCTCCTGCGCCGGCGATTGGGGGACGGCGTAAACGGCCAGGCGCACGTTGCCGAACCAACTATCCAGCGCCTTGAAGCAGCGTTGGTCGAGCCAGCCCTCGATGAAGCGCCCCGGATCGCTGTCGCCAGTGGCCCAAAGGATGGCATACACCCGAGGGTGCCGTTCCACGATCCCCTGGAGCGCTGCCTCTGTGCGCGCCGTGTCCATGGGGCGCTCCAGGGGGAGGGGATACTGGGCCAGCAGGCCATGATAATAGTAGTCAACGGTCTCGATCTGGCTCGGCGCGTTGATGAGGATGGCGTCTTCTGAGCCAGCAGTCGCGTTGATATATGCGACGATGCCACGATAGTCATCGCGATAGTATCGCGCATCATAGTACAGATGATAGAGAGAGTAGGCCGAGGCAGCGCAGACCGCTGCGGTTAGTAGCAGGGTGAGGCCCATCCGCGCCCATCGCGACCTGCTGACCCTCTCAGCCCAATGTCCGCAGGCGATCAGGCCGCGCGCCAGCAGGATATAGTATGCCGGCGTGGCCAACAGCAAGAACTTGGGTTTGTACATCGGGCGGCGCAGCGTAAGGCCATACATCACCGCGATGGGCACGAGCAGATAGAGGGCCGAGAGAGCGATGTTCCAAAACGACGCGCGCGCGCCGCGCTCATCCGCGGCATCCGCCGAGCGGCTCCCCTTTGTGGGGCATAACATGCCGGCCACGACCAACAGGAAGAGGGCCATGCTGGCCGCGGTGGCTGCGCGACCTCCGCCGGCTGTCTGCCCCAGGGAGAACACGCGGATAATGTCCAGCGCCAGGCGAGAGAAGGAGAGGGGCGCGGCGATGGCCGGCCAGCTCCGCAAAGAATCCCAGGAGGCAAGCAGCCACGGCACATAGCAAAGGAGGAGGGTCGTCTGAACGCCCGCCCAATAGAGGATAACCTTCCAAACATCGCGCCGCGCCATGCGCCTGGGCCAGACGAGCCACCCCAGGAAGCCGATATTCTGGGCCAGCAACAGGGTGAAGCCGAAATACTGACTGTAAATGGTCAGTAGGCCGGCCAGGATATAGGCTCCGATGTTCAGCCCAAGATCCCAACGTATACGTCCATTGACGTTGTCACTCTCAACGTCTACGTTGAAAAGGGAGCGCCAGCAGCTTGCTGGCCCTCGATTGAACCTATCGGGGGCTGACATCTGCCGCCAGGCTGGCGGCGCTCCCTTTTCACGTCCTGTGGCCAGCGTTTCGCTCGTGAACACTCTACCGTTCAACAAACGCTCGTAAGTGATCATGGAGAGCAGGCCAAAGAGAGACACGAAGATATACATCCGTGCCTCTTGGGAATAATAGACCTGAAAGGGGGATAAAGCGGAAATAAGGGCGGCTATGATCGCCGTCGGCAGGCCAAACAGGCGCCGCCCCAAGAGATACGTGCCCCCCACGAGAGCCACCCCCGCCAGGGCGGAGAAAGAGCGCAGAGCAAACTCGCTGTGCCCCGCGAGGCTCACCCAGAAATGCAGGAGGTAATAGTACAGTGGAGGATGGATATCCCCCGCAGCGTTGCGGGTGATCGTCGGCAGATCGCGTTGCGCCAGGGCGACGCTGGAGCCCTCGTCATTCCACAGGCTTTGCGCGTCAAGGCGATACAAGCGCAGGCCCAGGGCCAGCAGGATGATCGCCGATAGGATCATCAGCATACCCAGGCGGCGACTGGCGACTTTCATGCTGACTTTCCTTTGCGACGTCGGACATGAGCGCCACCGAACAGGCCGACCACAATCACCAGGCCGGCGACCGCCCAGGCCCAGTAGGCCGGCCCACTTCGCCAGACGATCAGCCCGTCGAGGGCGACGATGTTTCGATTCACCCGGATGCGTGCCCGGTGGCGCCCATCCCTCAGGCGTCGAGCCACCGTGATGGTGGAGACACCGGAACGAGGGGCGGTCCAGGCACGCTGAGGGCGCATCTTGAGGCCATCCACGATGATTTCCAGATCGTCAACCTGCCGGGCATCACGAAGCACCAGGGCCAGGTCGGTGCCGAAGAAGTAAAAGTCGAGCTCGGCATCCTTATCCCCCCGCGCATACGCCCCCAGCACGGCTCCCTCGTCGCCAACGTGTTGCCAGGAGCCATCGTAATGCAGTGCCCAATGATCTTCCTGGTGGTAGCCGATGCCGAGCGCGGGGGGCTGCTTGGCCAGCCAGGCCAGCGCCCCATAGACCGGCAGAGGCCGAAAGTCAGGCTCCATCATGCGGAAATAATACCATGCCTGGCTGACCTCGGCCTCAGAGGGCCGGCGGAAGAACCAATAGTTCATCACCCCCATCCAGGGCCATTCGCGCGCGGCGCGCTGGTAGGCCTCAACAGCATAGACGGCCTGCTGGTCCTCGCTGACGCGGCCGTAACTAGCCGGGGCGGGGAAACCCTCCGGCACAGCGTTCCAGCCCACCTCGGTGGCCCAGATGGCTTTATCACCATCCCCATGACGCACCATGACCTGACGAATGAGCTGCGCGCGTGAGAAGTTGGCCCGGTCGCGGCTGGCCCTGCGGTCGTAAGGGCCAGTCCACAGGCCATAGACCATTGTGCCCATGATGTCAAAGTAGCCTTTGCCGCCAGCCTCGTACATCTTTTCCAGGTAGAGCACATCGCTCATGTTGCGCGGGCCGAATTCGGGCGGCGTCTCCTCGATGTTCTGCGCCAGCCCGGCGGAGATGACCACACACTGTGGATCGGCCTCCTTGGCCCGGCGGTAGGCGATCTTGAGCAGCTTCACATAGCCCGCCGGATCGGCCGGCTGATCTCCCCATTCGGGGAAGATGTTGGGCTCGTTCCAGATCTGATAATAGCGCACGCGGCCCTTATAACGGCTGACCACGGCATAGACAAAATCGCCGAAATCCTCATAGTTGTCGGGCGGGCCCATTGTCCAACCGGGGGCGTTGCCGATCTTGCGCGTCCACGCCGGGGGGTGATCCAGGCGAGCGATGACCTCCAGGCCATACCTCCCGGCCAGATCAACGATGCGGTCATACTTGGCCCAGGTGCTCACGTTCCATTTTGGATCCCAATAATCCCCTTTGCCGGTGATCTCGATATCTTCCCAGGGGAACTCCTGGCGTATCCAGTGAAACCCGGCCTCGGCGATGAGCGAAAGGGAGCGCTCCACCTTGGGCGCTTCGACTTCCTGCTCCAGAAAGGTGTTCACGCCGTAGGGATTGACCCCGGCGTGGGCTATGGGCACGAATGAGTCGGTTTGCAGCGGAGGCTGGGCCAGATTGAGATACGCCAGGGCGAGGGTGCCCTTGAGCTGCTCATAAAGGTCCTCTTCGCCGGTCCAATGGGCCAAGGTGAAGCGCACGGCCCTCTGATTCGCATAAAGGTACAAAGCCCCGACGAGGGCCAGGATCAGGAATAGCCCCAAAGCGCGCAATGGCTTGGGTAAGCGCTTAAGGCGCGGCCCTATGCTCATAACTCTCCTGGGCGGTGAGATGGCTTGCGAATCATTGGGGTTCCTCACGCGGGGGATATGAGCGATTGCTGCAATGCTGCCGGATCACGGGAGTTGGCGCGTGGTGGAGCGGGGGCTTTTGGGCCCCGGCACTGTACCATGATAGCTGGGAGCGTCAATATCAATCATCTCGCAAACGTTCGCATCAGACAAGCGGCTTTTGAGTCGCTCATCCAGCCTCTCCCAATCTGTTTTGGAGATGGTGATCACTGTTGGCAACCCAGACCAATAGCGATGGTTAAGGATTTGAAAGAGCTTCTCCTGTGCCCAGGGAGTGGTACTCTGGGTACTCATATCATCAAGCACAAGCAGCCACGCTCGTCGCACTTCATTGAAGCGCTGATCATAGGACACGGGACTGCCCGGCTGGAACGTGGCCCGCAAATGGTCAAGTAGGTCGGCTACGACAACGAACAATACGGCCTTGCCGCTGCGCACGACCTTGTTAGCCACTGCCACCGCCAGGTGAGTCTTACCCACGAAATGACCTCCGCGAAGCAGAAGCCAATTGGCAGGATTCTCCGCGTACGCTTGGACTCTCCTGGCAATCTGGCGCAGTCTCTTAGAGCACTCAGGATCGACCTCGCCCTTGCGGTCAGAAAAAGACTCGAAGGTAAGACGATTATACTGGCTCAGAATGCCAAAGGTATCATCTTTGCCCCGGCCACGGAAGTCGCGAGCATAGATTGGGATCGTGCGCACATGGGTCAGGTCTTTGAGTCTGGACGCCAGACGCGGGTCCATGTCCTCAAAGGCCTGATTGGTGGTGACCACGGTTGGCAGTTCGGCGTTGTAGCGATAGTTCAGAAGCTGGTACAGCTTCTCAGTAGCCCAAGGGGTTGCGTTCTGCGTACCCAGATCGTCGAGGATGAGCAGCTCGACGTTGCGCACCTGCTCGAAGCGCTCGTCGTAGGTGACGGGGCTATCGGGCGCATAGGCGGCGCGCAAATAGTCGAGCAGGTCGGGCACGACCACGAACAACACGGGCAGGCCCCGCTCCACACGGTAGTTGGCGATGGCCGCCGCAAGGTGCGTCTTGCCGCAACCATAGGCACCGGTGAAAACAATCCAGTCATGAGGATTGGCAGCGAAATCTCGCGCGCTCTCAAGGGCCTCTTTCAAAGCCACCGAAACCTCAGGAGCGCCACGCCCTTCCGTCTCGAAGGCCTCAAAGGTCATCTTGCGCAAGTGTTGCAGGTTGCTCGCCTTACGCAAGGAGGTTATTCGACCTTCCCGAATGGTTTGCCGCTTGCAGCGACAGGGGATCGCCTTGCCAAACCGAGGGTCCCCCACGGGCACATTGAGACGCACAAAGCCCGCCCCATGGCAGATGGGACAGGTATCCTTTTCAGTGCCGTTCGCCTCAGATGCGATGTCGGAGCTCATGATCTTCGATCCCAAGGGGCATAGCCCCGTCGGCGTCCCTCACGAGGGGAGGGGCCTTCATCATCTTTGCCGTCGCGCAGCCAACGCTCCAGAATGCTCCTGATGTAGCGCCAGTTGCGCACGTTGTGCTCCGCAGCGATCCGAAAGGCATCCACAATCCAGGCGGCTGGATAGGTCAGCTCGGCTTCGGCAAGCTCCTCGGCTAACAAGGGCTGGAGCAGGCCGATGTTCTGCTCATACAGCTCAAAGATGCGCGGGCTCTCGCGCTCGACATGGGCCTCTCGAACATAGCCCGTCGTCTCCAAGACCAACTCGCCGCTCTTGACCTGCTCGACCGCCTTGCGCCCCTGAGGTGTATTGAGAAAGAGATAATCGCTCTGCTGCGACTCGTTAGAGACGGTGATCCGCAACAACGAGCCTCGGGCGACGGCTTGCTCCACCGCGTCGCGAAGTATCGCCGCCGGATCGCCCTCCCTGGCGCGCTGCAACGAAGCGAGAAGCTGGCTCTCAGCTTCCAGCTCAGCCTGCGTCATATACCGGGGGTAGCCACGCTGGCGATTCAGCGACCAGAACATGTACAGGGTCAGCTTGAGCTCTGCCAGATCATCAATCGCCGACAGTAGCTCAGTAAAGAACAGGTCAGGTAGCGGGGTAAAGCGCGTCTTCCCCGCCGGAAAGCCAGCGAAAGAGATCATAGCGGAACCGAATCTTCGCCCCGGAAGTACTCTTCGTCGGCGCTACGCAGGTCCAGGTCGGCGAATTTGGTCAGAGTGGGGTCAAAACGCAGCGAGATCGTATCCGTCGGGCCATTGCGGTGCTTGGCCACGATGATGTCGGCGATATTGGCCCGGTCGGTATTTTCGTCGTACAGCTCCTCGCGGTAGATGAACATGACGATGTCGGCATCCTGCTCGATAGCGCCGCTTTCGCGCAGGTCAGAAAGCACGGGCCTCCTATCCTGGCGAGTCTCCACGGCGCGCGATAACTGTGAGACGGCGATGATCGGGACGTTGAGCTCGCGAGCCAGGGCCTTGAGCGAGCGAGAGATGTAAGAGATCTCCTGGACGCGGTTCTCGGCCCGCCTATCGCCAGAGTGCATGAGCTGCAGATAGTCAACGATCACCAGGTCAAGGTCATATTCGGCGGCGAGGCGGCGCGCCTTGGTGCGCACCTCCATCGGGCTGGGGGAGGGGGTGTCATCAATGAAGATCGCGGCCTCGGATAGGGTGCCGCTGACCCGGGTGAACTGCTCCCACTCAAAATCCTCGATCTTGGCCAAGCGCAGCCGCTGCGAGTTGATCTCCGCATAAGAGGAGATCATGCGCTGCACGAGCTGCTCGCCCGACATCTCGAGGGTGAAGATGGCCACCACCGCGTTGTGCTTGAGAGCGGCGCTGCAAGCGATAGACGTAGTCAGGCTGCTTTTCCCGACGCCCGGGCGGGCGGCGACGATGATCAGGTCGGAGGGCTGCAAGCCGCCGAGAAGGCGATCTAGATCGGTAAAGCCGGTCGGCACGCCCAGAGTTTCGTCACGGTGCTCCACCAGGTACTCGATGCGCTCGTAATACTGCTTGATGACCTCTTTGATAGGCACCAGGGCCTTGCTGATGCGCCGCTGTGAGACCTCGAAAAGGATGCGCTCGGCCGCGTCAATTACCTCGTCGGCCTCTTCTCGCTCTTCGTAGGCCAGGGCGGCGATCTCGCTGGCGGCGGTGATGAGCCGCCGCATCAGGCTGGTGCGCTCGACGATGTGCCCGTAATGCTCCACGTGCACCGATGTGGGCACCATGTTGATCAGCGAGGTCAGGTACGCCGGCCCGCCGACGAGCTCGATCTGGTCTTGGCGCGTCAGTTCGTCCACCACCGTGATCAAGTCCACCGGCAGGCGCCTCTCGTGCAGCTCCACCATGGCCCGATAGATGGCTTGATGGGCTTCGCGGTAAAAGTCCTCAGGAGTGAGGAAGCTGCCCACCTTGATCATCGCATCAGGGTCAATGAGTAGACTGCCGAGGACAGATTGCTCCGCCTCGATATTCTGCGGAGGAAGGCGATCCGCGGACATGGGGCTATTCTCCCAAGTTGTCAAGATCCAAGGTGTTCACAAAGTCGCGGAAATCGTCCAATTTATCTTCCTCGGACGTCGCGCCGAGGCGGATCTCAGGAGAGGGAACGAT
>Ga0315289_10015579_pt1 | contig 10547 bp, 10 predicted proteins | sample YL17G11_40_MG_FD_203452 | JGI IMG/M metagenome (GOLD analysis project Ga0315289, IMG submission 203452) | Sediment microbial communities from Yellowstone Lake, YNP, Wyoming, USA - YL17G11_40 | ecosystem: Environmental > Aquatic > Freshwater > Lake > Sediment | place: USA: Wyoming | collected...
AGGATTCCAGGGGTAGAACAGGTCGGTGGGGGTGAAGTCGAAGCTAAAAGCGGCGTGAAGGCGGTCGGGACCGCTGTAGTACAGCACTTTTTCAGGTGTGGCGAAAAATGTCTCGCCGACGGCGTAGCGCTCTGGATGGGCATCCAGGATGGCGCGCAGCTCGTTGAGCAGCGGGATCATCTCCGCCTGGTCGCAATCGTAACCGTGACGCTGGCGATCGAAGCCGCGCAAGCCGAACTTTGTTGGATTGTTTCGGAATTGGGCGTCCTTGAAGTAAGCGTTGAATACATCCAGGCGGAAGCCATCCACGCCGCGCGCCAGCCAGAAGCGCACCACATCGAGCTGCGCCTTGCGCACCTCCGGGTTTCGCCAGTTGACATCCGGCTGTTCGGCGAGGAACATATGCAAGTAGTACTGGCCGGTGGTTTCATCGTATTCCCAGGCAGGACCTCCAAAGGCAGCCTGCCAGTTATTGGGAGCTCCCCTCTTGCTTTCCCCCCATTTTCCCCGAAAATAGGAGGATACGGAGGGGGACTTCCATATGTACCAGTCTCGCTTTGGATTGTCGCGGCTGGCGCATGATTCACGGAACCAGGGATGTTGGTCGGAGGTGTGATTCAGCACTAGGTCCAGGACGAGGTAAATGCCGCGCCGGTGTGACGCGGCTACCAGCCGGTCGAAGTCCTCCAACGTGCCAAAGCGTGGGTCCACGGCAGTGTGATCGCTGACATCGTAGCCGAAGTCAGCATCGGGCGTGGGGTAGAAAGGGGAAAGCCATATGGCGTCAATGCCCAAGTCGACCAGGTAGTCCAGGCGCGCCGTGATGCCGGGCAGGTCTCCGAGGCCGTCGCCATTGCTGTCGGCGAACGAGCGCGGGTAGATTTGGTAGATTATACCGTCGCGCCACCAGAGATAATCGTCCATCTACTGCCTCCCTCCGGGGATAATAAATGGTATCTTCTCAATAATTGGGGGGACGATGGGGGCGAACCCCCATTCCTCGCTTTTATGAGAAGTCACTATAAAAGTAGTGATATTTTACCCGATAGTAGGAATTGATTGTAAAAGTGTTACAATTTGCTTATCACTTATCCATCGAATTGTTACTAACTGGTAAAAAGGGATTCTTGATCTAAGATCCGCAATTGGCGTTGAGTATGATGTACACAGCAGTGCGCCACATTCTCCAGATGGTTACGGCAGAAAGAACCTCCGAACCAGTTGCATCGCCGAAGGGTTAATACTTCTCACATAGGTGAGCCAATGCCGAAATCTGACCTCGTTTTGCTGGCCCTGGATAATCCTGATATTCTGCCGTTATTCGAACGGGCGCTGGCGGCTGCATCCTATCCGGTAGCATTCGCCCGCGACCGGGCCGCACTTGATAAGGTGTTGCAGGAAACCTCTCCCGCCCTCTTGATCGTCAGTGATGAGTTCAAGGGTGGCAGCGGGACAGAAATTTCCTCCAACCTGCTCGAACGTTTCCCAACCCTGCCCATTCTCCTGTTTACCACTCAGGACTCGCCGGCGTTCATCAAAGATGTGTTGCGGGTGGGAGTCAGCGACATCCTTACCCCGCCGCTACGGATTGACGACATCATGCGCACCGTGGAAAACAGCCTCAAGCGCGCCCAGCGCATTGGTGACTGGACCCGGCGTGAAGTCCGACGCACGACGGCGTCGCTGGAGAAACGCGTCAACGAACTGCAAAAACTGGAAACCATCTTCACACACATCGAAGATGGGGTGATGATCCTGGATAGTGACAACCGGATTCTCCTGATGAACCCGATCGTGAGGAGGGCATTTGGGTTAGGGCAGAAGGAAATTTCCGGCCAAAAAGTTCTGGAAGTGATCGCGCATCCCGGCTTGGGCTCGCTTCTCAATTCTACTTCGACCAATCCGTTGAAGTTCTGTGAGTTTGACTTCGAAGATGGCCGCGTCTTCAATGCCCAATGCACGCGCATCCCTGACATCGGTGTTGCCATTACGATGCAGGATATCACCTATTTCAAGCGAATTGACCGGATGAAGAGTGATTTCGTTCACGCTGTATCGCACGATCTGCGCTCACCTTTAACGTCTATTCTGGGTTATGTTGACCTGCTGGATCGCGTCGGGCCACTCACTGATCAGCAACGGGAATTCATCCAACGTGTACGAATCAGCGTGCATAACATAACTGGTCTGGTCAACGATTTGCTGGACCTGGGGCGCATCGAGAGCGGGTTCGAGGGTCAGAAGGAGATCGTCCCCCTGGATGGCATTCTCAACTACACCCTGGACAACCTTAACAACCAGATCGTTGCAAAAAAGCAGCACCTGCATATTGAGCTATCTCCTTATCTCCCCTCTCTGTACGGCGACCCCACCCACTTGCGGCAGATGTTCGATAACCTGATAGGAAATTCCATAAAATATACACCTGAGGGAGGCGACATCTCGGTGCGCGTCGAGGTGAAAGGCGAACAAGTGATCCTGCGCGTCTCGGATACCGGCCCAGGCATCCCGCTTGCAGACCAGCCGCATATCTTCGACAAGTTTTACCGCGCCAGCAACGTTGCGGCCTCTATGCCAGGTTCTGGTCTCGGCCTGGCCATTGTCAAGTCAATTGTAGATAATCACGAAGGCCGTATCTGGGTGGAATCGATCCTCGGGCAGGGCACCACGTTCACGATAGTCCTACCGGCATATCGCTCGGAGGCTATCCTAGCCCGCTCTGCCTAGACCCTGGATTCGAGCATCCACATGCGAAGGGGATACCTTCAGTAAAAACAGCCTCCGCCCGGTAAGCACCCGGCGGAGGCGTTCGCCAAAGGAGGAGACAGTGATGAGCAAGTTAAGGGTGTCCTAATCCCGTCTCCGCAAATATAATAGCCTACATTGGCAGGTATAGAAAGCGCGGAAAGTCACAGATAAATCGTGATTAACTTCACAATCCAATTTTACGGAGGATGTTACCACTGGGCGGTTAGAAAGGCGCGTACGGCCTCCACGGCTTCATTTACATTACGATAGGTCGCCAGGTGGAGGTTGGGGTGACTATTACCGGTGATCATTTTCGAGACCGGCTGCCCTTCCAGGTAGCAGCACAACACCGGTTTTCCGAGACTCAAGGCGAAGGCGACCTCGTAACCGACCCCGTGCGAGGGGGTGCTGACCTCGGCGATCAGCGCGTCGCAGGCCCGGATCCAGGCCATGTCCCGCTCGTAGACCTGGCGCGGGCTGACGATCAACTCCAACGCTTTGACTCCCGAGTCGGACAGGTGCGCGGTCGGAACCTCGTGCCCGTCCTCCAGCAAAGCGCGGGTGATGGCTTGGTAGACAGACTCGAACGCACGCCCACCGGTGATAGAGCAGGCGAAGTACAGGTTCATTAGTTTATATTGGTCAGGCTCGAAAGCAGTTTCGATCCTGGCGTTTCAGGGGTTTGGTGAGAGGCATCCTGACAGGCGCCGCGTCGACTCTCTAATTCCGTGCTGAGGGCAATCCAATCGGGGACAAGGAGCGCCAGGCGAGGGGTTTTATCTGGGAAGAAGAAAGGCGAGACGAACAGGCGCAGCGCAGCCTGCGAGACAGGAAACCTGGTCAGTTCGAGGACGACAGCTGTTTTAGCGGCCAGCGGGCGGACCAGTTTGCGCTTCCAGGCCCCCATTTTTTTCGGCGGGAAAAGCTGCCCCATTTCAGAGCTATATGTTCGCCGGATGCGCTTGTACGAGATGTTCAGGCGCAAGAAGGGGGTGACCAGCCGCAGGTAATCGCTGAAGGCCTGTACGTAAGCCGATTTTCGAATGCAGGCCAAGAAGATGGTGAGGAAAATGGCAAATCCGCCGGCGCCGGCCAGCCACCAAAGCGTCCAATCACTCACTCCTGGGAGAGTGGATCGAGGCATGGGGAAGGGCAACCCGCCCAGACCGCTGGCCATAGCCAGCAGTACCAGTCCTATAGTCAGCGTAGCTTTCAACCAACGGTCAAGCATGTACTTATAGAGGATGAGCAAATGACGGCGACCGCTCTTGGGCATGGTGATCAGTTCTCACCCCCCGGGTTCTTAGGGATGACCGGCTGGACGGGGGAGAAGGAGTCTGAACCGGGCAGCTGCTGGCTCAGGCGCGAAAGCGAACGTTCGAGGTGTTCCCCGCGCTGGCTGAAGGTGATGTCGCCGCGCGTGCGCTCGATGATGCTTCGGGCTACATCGGTCTGGCGTCGCAGGCCATTGGTGATGGCGTCAGGATAATCCATCGTGACCAGCACCGAATAGATGTCGTCCATGTGGCCGAGTTGGTGTTCGGCATCCTCTGAATAACCGTGCCGCAGGATGTCGAGGCAGCGGCGGCGCAATTCGCCGACAGCCTCCGCCAGGCCGTTCAGGTAGGTGGGATGAATCACGCCAAGTTCGTCGGGAGTGGGCAGCGGTTGATGTTGGATCAAGGCGCAGGTGATGCTTGCTTCGGCGTACTCTTTGAGGGCGTCTTGGGTGTAACCGGCGTAGTACAGGTCGGGATACTGCGCCAGGTCGCTGCGCAACGCCTCGGCCAGCTTGCGCGCTTCCCCGAGGCGCGTCTGCATGACATCCGTCTCATCCCGGTGGACGGCCCGGATGGCCAGCGCGCAGGCGCGCGTCAAGGCGCGTGCTTGAGCCAGCGCCTTGTCACGCGTTGCGGTTTTAGTGTCAAAATCCTGCCGGATCTTATCGGCAATTTCTTCTAGTTTGTGCATCGCTCGTTACGATTTTTCTTCCTTGGGCGGGTCTGGCGGCTGGAATGGGCGGAACAGGTGCTCGGCCAGCGACGAATTGCCCGGTACGGCAATCACGCCGAAGGCGGCCTCGTAGCGCGATAGATTCTCAGTTAATGCACGATGAAGCAGCTTGGCGCTCAAGGGCGACATCAGGATGCGGGCGCCCACGGTCGCTTTTTGCTCGCCGGGTAAGAGGTGGGCAAAATCGAACACCAGATCAGCCGGGGAATGGGCAATGCGCACTAGGTTGGCGTAGACGATTCTCAGGTCGGTGGGCACTTCCAGGGTCGGCGAGGCTGGCCGGGGAGGGGGGAGAGTCATTTTGATCTCCAGGTAGGTTTAGAATGGGATGTTCTCTTCTTCGGCAGCGACGAAACCGCCCGCTTCATCCGCCGCAGGAGCTTCGCCGGCCTCACCGGCGCGCGGGGTCAGAAAGCGTACGGTCCCTGCCGTGACTTCGAACGAGGCGCGCGGACTGCCATCTTGACCGGTCCAGATGCGCGGGCCGCCGGTGGCCGGGTCAGCAGTCAGGCGGCCTTCTACCAGCACCTTGTTGCCTTTTTTTAGATACTGGTTGCAGGTTTCAGCCTGCTTGCCCCAGGCAGAGACGCGGAACCAGATAGTCTCTTTGATAGTTTCGCCGGCGTTGTTGGTGTACTGCCGGTTGGTGGCGACAGAGAAGGAAGTAACAGGCTGCCCGGAGGGTGTGTAACGCATCTCCGGGTCGCGGCCCAAATTACCGACGATGATAACAGTTTGAAACATATTTGTCTCCTCACAAGGTTACAGGCTCCGCCGCGCCGCGGCGGTGAATGGTTTGATTAGCTTATTTTACACTACTTCGTCAGCACAGAGGCTGTTTCTCTGCAACCTTCCGCCGCTCGATTATAATGAGAGCATATTAGTCTAAATTTTTGTGCCGAAAAGGAAGACGAATGGACCTGGAACTTGGTTTCGACCTGGAAAAAGCTCACCGCTATTTCTCCGCTTTTTACACCAGATTGGAGATGACATGACGCTTGAGATTATCCTGGTCATTGCCGCCCTCGTTATCCTGTTGATCGCCCTCGCCTGGCCACGGATTCGCCTGCCCCACCGCCCCAGCTTCGAGGGCATCGAAGACCCAAAGGCGGCAGAAGCATACGATTGCATCAGTCGCTGGCCGCAGTTCCGCCTGTTGCAGCGCATGACCGTGCGGGTATTGCGCAAGTACCGCCCGACGGGAATCCTGGCAGACATCGGCTGCGGCCCCGGTCGCTTGACAACGCTCATCGCCCAGGAATTTCCCCAATTGCACGTTTTGGGATTGGACACGGCGCTCGAAATGGTCCATGCAGCGGACGCCAACGCGGCCTCGCTGGGGCTGTCCGGGCGGGTCGAATTCCGGGAAGGGGATATCGCGAGCCTGCCGCTTCCCGATGGGACGCTCGACTTTGCCGTCAGCAGCCTGTCTTTGCACCACTGGTCTGACCCGGGGCGCGGCCTGGCTGAAATCCAGCGCGTGCTCAAGCCCGGCGGCCAATTCCTCCTTTTCGACCTGCGCAGGGATGCACGCCGTTTCTTCTACCTGCTCATGCGATTCGCGCAAACGGTGGTGGTTCCATCTGCGCTCAGGAACATCAACGAGCCGCTCGGGTCGCTCCTGGCCAGTTACACGCCGGCTGAGGTGGAAGTGCTACTCACCCGGTCTCCATTTTGCCAATGGAAAATAAACGCCGGCATTGCCTGGCTGTTTATCTGGGGCAGATAGTTTTGAACAGGGACAGCACAATAACTAGAGGAAAGTGAACAGACCTCTCCTCCCTGAAAGAGCGTTCTTCTTTTGCCATTAATCTTCGTTCCCTTTTTTTCTTCGAGGTTAATTCTTTTCCACCATTATCCTCGCCGCTCTCCTCCCGATCTCCATCGCGAAATTCGTCCCCCGGTCCCAGGGGTAGACCTGGCTCATCGAGGCAAAATAAACGCCCTCCATGGGTGTCTTGATTTCCGGGATATTCTGCGAGTGATTCACCAGCGGCACCGGCTGGGCGTAAGCCGTGCGAAACAACCAGGATTTCTTCAACCAATCCCGCTCGAACCTGGGATTGAACTTCTTCAGAGCAGGTAAAAAGCGCTCCAGCAGCTCCTCCTGGCTCAGGCGGAAGAACTCATGCCCCGGCTCCAGGTAATCGCCCATGTAAACGATGTGGTCGCCGCCGAAGTGCTCTGGTCCCACGTAGTTAGTGTGCTCCACCAGCGCCAGGAACGGGTAGCCAGCCGATTTTGGCAGGTTGTACCAGTAGTAGCCTTCCTCCGAGAGTTGGTGCTTGAGCGCCAGCACCATCACCACCGCCCCCATGGACTTCATGCTCCTCAGCCCGCTTGAATATTTTTCCGGTAAAGACGGGACGAGCTGACTCATCGCCTCTGGCGAGAGCGTGACCAGCACCTGGTTATACACCTCAGTCACCTCACTGCGGACGCTTACCCTGCCCGTACCTGTCTCCTGCTCGATAAGCGTGACCGGTGTCTGGAGCCGGATCTCGACTCCCATCTCCCGCAGCCGTTCCGCGAACATGTTGGCGAAATTCTGGAAGCCGCCCTCGAAAGTGCCCAGGCGCGTGGTGCGCGCCTTGAGCCGCGCCCACATCCAGGCCATGGTCACCTGTTTGTAGTAGCGTTCCCCGAACTTGCCGACCACCAGCGGCTCCCACATCAGCTCGTAAACCTTGTCCCCTGCCCATTTGCGCATCCATGTATCAACGGTGAACTGTTCCAGCGGCCTCCAGTTGTTCGTCAGCCTCAGGTACAGCCCGACCAGCCCGAAGCGGATCTTATCCAGGCCCCAGCCCAGGCCGGGGAAGAGGATAGCCTTGAGGATGGAATCGAACGGGTAGAATTTCCCCTCATGATACATGACCGAGTACGGGCGCAGGAAGTGCACCTTGTCCTCCCAGCCCAGCTCGCGGATCAGGCCGAGCATGTGCCGGTCGCTGGCGAACCAGTGATGGTAATACTTTTCCACCCACCAATCCCAGTGCGGCTCTTTGAACCCACTCGCCAACCCGCCGACAGTCTCTGCCGCCTCGTAAATGGTGACCTTGTGCCCAGCCTTTGCCAGGTCATACGTGGCGGCCAAGCCGCCAAAGCCGGCACCGATGATTGCGATTTTCATCTGCAATTCTCCAATCGAACCGCGAAGGGACGACTTCCAAAGAACGGGGGCAGGCGAACGCGAAGACTCTTCGTGGACACGAAGAAATTCTTGGCGCCCTTCGCATCTTCTCGGTTAATTTTCCTTTCTCAGCGAATCGCTCCACTTGACGCCCTCACGTGCCATGTAGTACGCGCCCAGGGCTGTGATTGGCACCCAAAGGGCAAGATGCAGGACAAGGGTGTAACCGGTGGCAATGGCTTTATCAATGCCATCCGCCTGTAAAACAGCAATACCGGGGGCGTCGAAGGTGCCCAGGTAGCCTGGCGCGGCCGGGATGGTCGTCGCCAGGTTGACCACGCCGTTCATCAGCATCAAAGTGAAGAAACTGACCACGAAACTGAAGGCATGCATTACGAACCAGTACTTCACTGTTTCCAGCAGCCAGATGATTACCGACGTTATGAAAACCATCAGAACATTTGCTGGTGAGCGCAGCGACTCCAGCCCGTCCAAGAATTTGTGCATGATTCCGCTGGTCTGGGCATGGATGCGCTTGGGCAGGAGGCGGTCAATGAACCACTGGCCGACCCTCGCCGTCACCTTCGGGAACATGGCTGCCAGCAGGAAAATAAACAGCGCGCCGAAAAAGGCAACGCTTCCCCAAATGGCCAGGTCTTGAATTGTCACTTCCCATTTCCCCACCGGTACGACCACCTCCGTCAGTTTTGCCAGCTGCGTCAGGTTAACGAAGACGAAAGCCAGCATCACCACCCCGTCGAAGATGCGCTCGACGATGATGGTCGCCAGCGAGGCGGAGATGGGCACGCCCTCGCGGCGTTTGAGCACCACCGCACGCAGCACCTCGCCTGCCCGTGCTGGGTAGATGTTGTTGCCCATGTAGCCGATGCAGGTGATGGGGAACATCACGCTGGTTTTGATTGATTTAACGGGTTTGAGCAGGTAATGCCAGCGCCAGGCGCGTGCCCACACGGCTATGAAGTAGACCGCCACGCCAGGGATGATCCACAAGTAGTTGGCGGTCTTGAGCGACAGCCAGAATGCCCCCCAATCCAGTTTGCGGACAACGAAATACAAGAAAATGGCGCTTAACAGCACCCCAAGCCAAAATTGCCAGCGTTTCATTGGGTGATTGTACCAGAAGCCGCGCTCTGGACGGGGTTTAGTCCCCCCCCCCCCCAGAGCAGGTATAATTCACTGCATATGGAACTCAACCAGCCTGCGCCTGACTTTTCTCTGCCCGATCTATCCGGTCAAACCCATCGCTTGAGCGAGTATCGCGGCCGCATCGTCATCCTCAATTTTTGGTCGGCGGAATGTCCCTTCGCTGAGCGTGTTGATTGGGAGCTGGTACGTTATCGTCGAGAGTGGGGTGGCAGGGTCCTTCTGCTGACAATTGCTGCGAATGCCAACGAAAACGAGGCGCAGGTAGCCGAGGCGGCGCGTCAGCGTGGACTCGGACCTGTGTTTTTGGGAAGCATGACAGAGGTCCCGGACACCTACAAGGCGCAGACCACGCCCCATTTGTTCGTCGTGGACGCGGATGGCATCCTGCGTTATCGCGGCGCGTTCGACGATGTCACCTTCCGCCAGCGAGAGGCGAGGCGTTCCTTTCTCAAGGATGCCGTCGAGGCGCTGTCCGATGGTCGAAGCCCGGACCCGGCGGAGACCGCGCCCTACGGCTGTGCCATCGTGCGCCACATTCCCTGATTTATGCTAGAATAAAAATATGACGATTGAAATAGACCAACGAATCGCTTTTCTCAGGAAGATACACATTTTCCGCGGCTTGACGGATGAACAGGTCGCCGCTGTGGCCAATAAACTGGAAGAAGAGACTCATCCAGCAGGAGAGGTTGTTTTGGCAGAAGGTAAATCCTCGGATCGTTTCTTCTTGATTTATCGCGGTAAGGTGCGTGTTTCCCGGACACGGAAAGGGGTTGAAGAACAATTGGCTGTTTTTGTGGCGGGAGATTTCTTCGGCGAGATGGGGGAAACTCTTCGCGGCACTCAATGCGCTTCCGTCAGCACGGAAGAGGAAACTCTTCTGCTGGTGTTAGCCCGCCAGGATTACGTGAATTTCATAAAACAATTACCCATTTTCAAGGCCAATCTCGCAATTGTGATATCTAGCCGTCGGTTAGCGCAAGAATTACGCTTTAAGTGGTTGCGCCCAGACGAAGTCATTTATTTCCTGGCACGCAAGCACTCAGTCATGCTGTATCAGGCCTTAATCGGGCCGGTATTTACGTTGTTTATGTTCCTGATATTGCTCGGCTTTTCTTCTTTCATGCGGACGAAAATCCCGATTGTTATAGACGCAATGGCGGTGCTCTTTATTATTGGTTGGGCGATATGGAAGGGGATCGACTGGGGAAACGATTATTATATCGTGACGAACCAGCGCGTGGTCTGGTTGGAGAAGGTGATTGGTATCTACGATAGCCGACAGGAAGCGCCCCTCAGCACCATCCTTTCAGTGGGTGTGCAAACCAGCATGACTGGCCGGATGTTGGATTATGGGGATGTCATTGTGCGCACCTTCGTTGGACGAATCCTATTGAGTTATGTCAGCCATCCTCAACAGGCGGCCACACTTGTAGAGGAGTACTGGCGCAGAAGTAGGGAGGTTTCCCGTCGAGAAGAGGTCGAG
>Ga0315289_10015580_pt1 | contig 10547 bp, 10 predicted proteins | sample YL17G11_40_MG_FD_203452 | JGI IMG/M metagenome (GOLD analysis project Ga0315289, IMG submission 203452) | Sediment microbial communities from Yellowstone Lake, YNP, Wyoming, USA - YL17G11_40 | ecosystem: Environmental > Aquatic > Freshwater > Lake > Sediment | place: USA: Wyoming | collected...
TGGGCCGAGCGGCAGGAACGGTTCGTGGCCAACCCCGTGTTCGACGGCAAACGCCTCTACCTCCGCGGCGAAGGCCACCTCTGGGCCATCGGGCCGCCATGACGCCGCGCCATTCCGACCGTTCGACAGGCGGATCACCAAGGAGGTGCTCGACGGCAACAACGAGACCGTCCTGGCCGATGACCTGGGCACGGTCCCCGACGTGGTCGATTCCGACGGGGGCTTGCTGAACCACGTGGTGTATGATACTTTCGGAAACGTGCTCGGCCAGACCGACGCCGACGAGCAGCCGCGGTTCGCCTTTGCGGGCCGCGAACTGGACGCCGAGAGCGGCCTGTACTATAACCGCCTTTTGAACTCGAGCGCCAGTATCAGCGAGATCTGGAGAAGAGGTTAGGAAGATGAAGACACCCATAAGCGAAGATGTTCTTCGGCGAGGGCGCGAGTTGATAACCCACCTTCAGGAGAACCCTGAAGATGGTGCCGCATATAATGAACTCCTGAGCAAGTTCTTCCAAGGGTTCCCGGTTGCCTTCTTGGGTGAGCTTCTTGGGCAGCCTCACGATGCGATCACTGCAGGGGCGCTTTTCATTGCAGAAGAATTGGGCAGCGGGGCCTTTCCTGTAATCGATGACATAATCTCACACACAGCGAATGCGAACCCGCGAATTCGAAGTTCAGCTTTCGCGGCCGTCTGCCGGGTGTGTAAGGGGGAGGGCAAAGCCCTCGTGCATGTATGTCGCGGGGTCCTGGATTCGGACCCGCACTGTCGTAAAACTGCCATGTTGTTGATGATGCGCGTCCCGGATGTCTGGCTCAAGGGGGCACTTGGGATGATTGGGAATGCCGGTGTGGATAGGGACATTCGGGAAGGACTTACAGGGCTCCTTCGAGAGCCATCTCAAGACCCCTCGGCAGTGCAGGCTTTGATTCTGGACCAGTGTCCATTGATCCGAAGGTTCGGCGTGATCGCTGCTGGACGCATGGGAAAATTGTACCCGCATCTCCTGGAAATGGCTGCCAAGAGCGAGGATGCGGATATTGCAATGTGTGCGACTGAACAGCAGCGATTTATTGCACTACGCCAGAGGAGAGAAAAAGGCAGCTAATCACTCGCCCCAAAGAGAATCACCGGCGACGCCTTGGCAAGGGCGAGGCAGGAGTTTGAGGGTATGTGTAGTAGCCCAGCGAGATTGGGTTTGGGGTTCGTTAGGCCGGGTTGCGTGGTTCGGCTGGCGTGTTCCGCTCGGGTTGGGCGCTCGTGCGGCAGTATGAGCACGCCGTCATGGCAAAGCGATGCTCTTTGGCATCAAGAGTTCAGCATGAGCGCCGACTACGACCGTGGCCCCGGACGAACGGGCGAGCGGGAGGGGTGTCAAGTACACGACGTAGAGTTGGGACTACCGCAACCGCCTGACGGAAGGAGCATAGGCGGCGGGTCAGGGCGTATTCTTGGCCTGGCCTTCTTCATGTGCCACGGTTTGCCCTCAAACCGTGGCTGTTGCGGCCTCACTTCCATCAGGCGCCGACGCGCAGGACGATCTTGCCGAACTGCCGGCCCGACTCCATGCGCGCCATGGCCTCCAGGGCGCGGTCCAGCGGCAGGCGCGAGTCGATGACGGGCTTCATGCCTGCCGCCGCCACGGCGCGGAGCATCAGCCGGAAGTCCTCGTGCGAACCCATCGTCGAACCGAGGATCGTAATCTGGTTCCAGTAGAGCGGCTGAAGCGGGGTCTCGGCGGCCGCGCCGGTCGTGACGCCGCACAGGACGATCCGCCCGCCGCGGCGCACGGCGGCGAAGTCTGCGGGCCACGTGGCGGCCCCCACCGTGTCCATGACGACGTCGACGCCGCGGCCGCCCGTCAGGCCGCGCACCGCCTCGGCGACGTCGGCCGTAGTGCGGTAGTTCACGGCGGCCTCGGCGCCGAGGTCGCGGGCCCGCCGGAGTTTCTCGTCCGACGAAGACGTGACGATGCACGAGGCGCCGGCCAGGCGGGCGATCTGGAGGCCAGCCAGCGCCACGCCCCCGCCGATGCCGTGAATCAGGACCGTCTCGCCCGGCCGCAACTCGGCCCGCGTCATCAGCATCCGCCAGGCCGTCAGGTACGCCAGGGGCAGCGCCGCCGCTTCCTCAAAACTCAGGTGGGCGGGCTTGGCGAAGACGCTCGCGGCGGGCACGGCCACGCGCTCGGCAAAGGTGCCCGGCCGCCCGAGACCGACCAGCGTGAAGGCGGCGCATTCGCTGTGCTCGCCGCGAAGGCACCACTCGCACCGGCCGCACGAAAGGGCCGGGTTCAGGATGACCTCCTGGCCGACGCGGACCGACTCGGCGCCCGGGCCGACCTCGGCCACCACGCCGGCGGCATCGGAACCCAGGATGTGAGGACCTGCCTGCCCCGCGCCCCGGCGACCGCTTCGCACCCAGATATCCAGATGATTGAGCGCCGCAGCGCGGACCTCAATGACGACCTCGCCGGCGGCGGCCCGCGGCGGCGGAAGGTCTTCGATGCGAACAACCTCAGGTCCCCCGCCGGCACGAATGGCAACGGCTTTCATGGCGACCCCCGATCATGAGCCCGGCAATGGGTGCACGCGTTGGCTCGCAACTGCGTGTTCGCCGGGGGCCAGAGCACTTTAACCTTGTGTATGGGCGCGGCGGGTTTCCGTACGCGTTTAGCGTGTTCCCTTCATGCTGTCACCCCGAGCGAGCGCAGCGAGTCGAGGGGTCTCGCCGTGCGAATGTGCGAACGGCAACGACCACAGCGAGATTCCTCGACTCGCTGCGCTCGCTCGGAATGACAACGCTAGACACATACGGGTCTCCTGACCCACAGCGCACAACGCGTTGCCAATCACGCGCACGGTGGGTCAGGAGACCCACCGCGCAACAATCCAATATTGAACTGCGTTAACTAGCGCGCGTTTCGGTCGGCCGGCGAACGAGCGTCCAGCGGCGGCCGTCTGCCTGGATCAAGGCGTCGGCCTCCTCAGGCCCCCACGACCCCGCCGGATACTGCGGCAGTTTCCGGACCGGGCACTGCTTGATCCCGTCGAGGAGCGGCTGGATGAACGTCCAGGCCGCCTCGATCTCGTCGCCGCGGGCAAAGAGCGTGGATTCGCCGAGGGCGGCGTCGAGAATCAGACGCTCGTAGGCCTCCGGCGCCGCACGCTCGAAGACCTCGGCGTAGCCGAAGTCCATCTGGAACGGCTCGATCTGCATTGCAGGCCCGGGCACCTTGACCTGGAACCTGAGGGTGATGCCCTCGTTGGGCTGGATGCGTATCGCCAGAATGTTCGGCTCCACGGGGCCGCGCTGGGGCGCCCCGAAGAGCACCTGCGGGATGGGCTTGAAGTGGACGGCGATCTCGGTCATGCGGGCGGCCATGCGTTTGCCCGTCCGCAGGTAGAACGGCACGCCTGACCATCGCCAGTTGTCGATGAATACTTTCATTGCCACAAAGGTCTCGGTGGTGGAACCCGTCGCCACGCCGGCCTCGCCGAGGTAGCCCGGCGCGGGCCTGCCCCGCACCTGGCCGTCAGCATACTGGGCCCGGACGACGCCCTCTGGAACGCACACCGCGGGTATCGGCCGCAGGGACTTGAGAGTCTTGACCTTCTCGTCGCGCACCGCGTCGGCGGCCAGCGACAGCGGCGACTCCATCGCCACCAGGCACACCAGTTGCATCATGTGGTTCTGCATGATGTCGCGGACGGCGCCGGCCTGGTCGTAGTACGACCCGCGCTGCTCCACGCCGCCCGACTCGGCCACCGTGATCTGGACGTGGTCCACGTACTTCTGGTTCCAGAGCGGCTCGAAGATGCTGTTGGCAAACCTCAGCACGAGGATGTTCTGGACGGTCTCCTTGCCCAGGTAGTGGTCGATGCGGAAGACCTGGCGCTCGGCGAAGGTCTGGAGGACCTCGGCGTTGAGGGCCTGCGCGCTGGCGAGGTCCGACCCGAACGGTTTCTCGATGACGACTCGCGACCACGGGGCGGCCCTGGCGCCGCGGCGCGCGAGGCCCGACTCGCCCAGCCGGCGCACCACCGGCGCGAAGGTCGTCGGCGGCGTGGCCAGGTAGAAGAGGGCGCTCGGCGGCCGATGGTCGCGCGCCGCGTCATCTTCGAGGCGCTTCCGAAGCGCCTGGAAAGAAGACGGGTCGTCGTACCCGCCCGCCATGTAGTGCAGGTGCGACGCGAACTCTTCCAGGGCCTTGGGGTCCACGGTCCGCCCGCGGGTGAACTTGGCGGTCGCCTCGCGCACGCCGCGGCGGAACTCGTCGTCGGTCATCGGGCGGCGGGCATAGCCCAACAGCGAGAACCGCGGCCCAAGCGCGCCGTCCTGCCACAGGCCGAACACCGCCGGCAGGAGTTTGCGATGCGCCAGGTCGCCCGAGGCGCCGAAGATAACCAGCGTAAACGGCTCGGGAGGCACCTTGGCGGCCGGACCCGACGGAAACGTGAACGCCTTCGACTTGGCGGCCGCCGTGTCATCTGCCATCGGTTCCCCCCTGGGGCCGGCCGGGTGCGGCGGACCCGAAAAGTTCGACGCTCACGGGCTTCGGCGGCATGGGGGCCGACGGGTCGGCCAGGGCCGCGCCCAGCCGGAACGCCTCGGCCATGGCCTGCGGATGCTTGAGGATGTCGCCGCGCCCGTCGACCTGGTTGACGAAGAGGTTGGCGAAGTAGCCCGCCTCGAGCACGTCGAACCAGTACTTCATCGTCAGGCCGATGCACTCGAACATCTTTCTGCTCTTGGTTCCCCCCACCGCGATGACCAGGGCCCGGCGCTGGCGCGGGCCGTCGGCATACAGCGGCTGTTTCAGGACGTACTTGCAGGACCACAGGCACTGGCACCGGTCGATGAGGAGTTTGGCCTGGGCCGAGACCGCCATGAAGAACACCGGCGCTGCGAAAACGAGGCGGTCGGCCGCCAGCAACTTCTCGAAGACGACCTGAAAATCGTCGGCAACGCGGCAGCGGCCCGTGCCGGCGCACGCGTAGCATTCCGTGCACGGGCCGATCGCCAGGCCGCGCAGCGACGCATATTCGGCGTCGGCGCCCGCCGACTCGGCGCCGCGGAGCGCCTCGCGCACCAAGAGGTCGGTGTTGCCGCGCTCCCGCGGACTTGCAGAGACGCCGAGCACGTGGAGCGCCATGGAGGCTCCTCGATGGTGTAAGGTGCGCTCCTATTTTACCAGAACGCGCCCCGCGAGCGGTGCGGCTAAATGGCGCCAAAAGTGCCGCGGCGCCCCGCGAGCGGTGCGGCTAAATGGCGCGAAAAGTGCCGCGGCGCCTCGCGAGCGGTGCGGCTAAATGGCGCGAAAAGTGCCGCGGCGCCTCGGCTAGGTCAAACGCCGCACGGCGTCGAGCACGCCGGCGTAGTCCGGTTCCGTGGCGACTTCCTTCACCAACTGGACGTACCGGACGACGCCCTGGCGGTCCACCACGAAGATGGCCCGCGCCAGCAGGCGCAACTCCCTGATGAGCACCCCGTACGCCTGCCCGAAGGCCGCGTCGCGATGGTCCGAGAGGGTCTTGACGCGCGCAACGCCCTCTGCGCCGCACCACCGTTTCTGGGCAAACGGCAGATCCATGCTGATGGTGATGATCTGGACGTCCGGGTCGAGGCCGGCGGCCTCCTGGTTGAAGCGCCGCGTCTCCATCGCACACACCGAAGTGTCGAGCGAAGGCACCGCCGCCAGCACCACCACCTTGCCGCGGTACGCCGCCAGAGACACCGGCGCCAGGTCGGTGCCGATCGCGGTGAAGTCCGGCGCCGGATCGCCAACCCGCACCTCGTTGCCAGCCAGCGTGAGCGGACTGCCCTTCATCGTAACCTGCCGCTCGCGCCGCGTCGCTTCGGCCGCAGTCATCTGTGCCCCCTTTCAGCCGTAGCCTCCTTGGCCGCCTGCCGGACGCCCGGGATGTGCCGGGCGCTGACGCTGACGCTGCGAATGCCCAGCGCAAGCAGGCGGGGAATATACATGGGATCGGCGGCCATTTCGCCGCAGATCGAAAGCGGCCGGCCGGTCTCTCGCGCCGCGCGGACCAGGCCCTCGATGAGCCGCCAGAACACCTCGCGGTCGGGCGAGTAGTCTTCGGCCACGTGCGCGTTGTTGCGGTCGACCGCAAAAAGATATTGTATGAGGTCGTTGGACCCGATGCTGCCGAAATCGGCTTCGGCGAGAATGTCCCGGGCCTCCAGGACGGCCGACGGCACCTCGAACATGACGCCGTGGTGTATCTCGCCCCGCGCGAGGCCGGCCGTCGCCTCGTCGAACAGGTGCCGCAGCCGGCGGAACTGCCCCAGGTCCATCACCATCGGGTACATCACGTGGACGGGCCGCTGCCGAGACAACCTGGCCATCGCCCTGGCCTGCGGCCGCAGGACTTGCGGGTGGTGCAGCAGGAACCGCGCGCCCCGCAGGCCCAGCGACGGGTTCGCCTCGGGCGGAATGCCGAAGAGGCCCGAATGCTTGTCGGCGCCGATGTCGAGAAGCCGGAAGTAGACGGGCCGGCCGTCCATGGCCTTGACGACGGCGGCGTACCGCGAGAGTTGCTCCTCCTCGTCGAGGACCCGGCCCGCCGCGAAGAACTCCAGTTCCGTCCGGTACAGGCCGATCCCCTCGGCTTTCATGCCGCGCGCTTCCTTCACGTCGCTCACGATGCCGATGTTCGCCATGACACAGAGGTCATCGACGGGGTCCGATGCCGCGACGTCCGGGGTCCCCGGCGAAAATCCATCCAGGAGCCTGACCGACTCCTTCCCCGGCCATGCGACGACGTCGCCGGTGTCGCCGTTGACGATGATCTCCGTGCCGCAGGCCACCAGTTCGTGGATATGATCGATGCCGCTGACGGCGGGGATGCCGAGGGCGCGGGCCAGGATGGCCGCATGCGACGTGGCCCCGCCTCGGGCGGTCACGATGCCGAGGATCTTGTCGGTCGGCAGCGAGAGGGCGGCCGACGGCGTGAGTTCCTGGGTCACGACAATCCGGTCCAGCCCGCGCTGGCACTTCGGTTCGCTTGCGCACTCCATCGCGGTGACCGCGCCCAGGAGGGCGTCGACCAGTCGGCGTTTGACCTCGCCCAGGTCCGAGGCCCGCTCACGGATGTAGTCGTCCTCGACCTCCAGGAGTCTCGCCTCGTACTCCTCGAAGGTTCTGAGGACCGCCGTCTCGGCGTTGTAGCCGCCGTCGATGGCCTCCGTCAACTTGCGGTCGATCGCCGGGTCTTCGAGGATGGCCCTCTGGACGGCGAAGATCTCGGCCTCCGCGGGGCCGATCCGCTCAGCCACCGTCTTCTTGAGCCCCTCGAAGTGCTCGGCAACCTTGGCGATCGCCGTCCGCAGGCGCTGCCGCTCCTTCCCAACGCCATCGCCCGTAACGCGGTAATCCGGCGGCAACTCGTGGTGGCCCTGGCGGAAGAGGCATGTCCGGGCGAAGGCCACCCCGCCACTGACGGGGAGGCCGCGAAAACGCATCTCGGTGATTCTCCTGTTAGGCATAACCCCACCGCCCTTCGCCGCTTGCGCCGCCCGCCCTATGTGCCAATGGCACGTTGCCTGCCCTTCAGTTATCTTAAGAGGCCCAGGCAAAGAAGGTCAAGCCATACGGCAGAAAGAAGTCCTTGCAGGGCCCATCAGCACGGTTTAGACTACGTCAGAATTCTCATCCAAGACACAGGGCATAGGCGGGAGCAGACTGCGATGGCCAAAGACATGGAGAAACTGTACGCCGAGCGGCTCCGCCGCTACACCACCGCCATGCGCAAGGGCAAGCCCGACCGCGTTCCCATCCGCCCCTTCGTGGCCGAGTTCGTGGCCAAGTATGCCGGCTACACCTGCCAGGAGGTGACCCAGGATTACGAGAAGGCGTTTGCGGCCACGCGCAAGTGTGCCGCTGACTTCGACTGGGACGCCACGGTCGCCAACATGGTGTACGGCTGGTCGGGCCTCACCCAGGCGATCGGCCTCAAGTACTACGCCGTGCCGGGGGTCGACCTCGACGTGAACACGGGCTTCCAGTACGTCGAACCGCCGGAAGACAAGGCCTGGATGCCGCCGGAGGACTACGACGCCCTCATCGCCGACCCCACGGGGTACCTCTTCAACGTCTGGCTGCCGCGCGTCTCGGCCGACGTGGTCGCCCCGGGCCAACCGAACACGTTCCGCAACAATCTCTCGTTCGTCAAGGGCGGGATGGCGATGCTGGCGTATTTCATGGGGTTCGGCCGGCAGGCGGAACTGCTGCGCCGGGAATCGGGCACGGTCTCGGCCATCGCGGGCATCCTCAAGGCGCCCCTGGACATCCTGGCCGACAAGTTGCGCGGGTACCTGGGCCTGTGCACCGACCTGTACGATCGCCCCAAGAAGGTCGTTGCCGCCTGCGAAGCCATGATGCCGCACCTGGCGCACGTGGCCCTGTCGGGGGCCGACCCGACGAAGAACGTGCCCATCACCATCTGGATGCACCGCGGGTGCGTGCCGTTCGTGTCGATGGATCACTTCGAGAAAATCTTCTGGCCGACGCTCAAGCCGATCCTTCAGGAAATCTGGCGGCAGGGGCACCAGGTGCTCTTCTACGCCGAAGGCAAGTGGGGGGCGCACCTGAAGCGGTTCGCCGAACTGCCCGCCGGCAGCATCGTCTTTCACTGCGACCGCGACGACATCTTCGAGGTCCACAAGGTCCTGGGCGGGAAGTTCGCCCTGAGCGGCGGCGTTCCGAACGACCTGCTGGCCTTCGGAAAGCCCAAGCAGATCCGCGAGGTCTGCAAGAAGGTGATCGACGGCGTGGCCCGCGACGGCGGATTTATCATGGACGCCTGCGCCATCGTCCAGAACGACGCCAAGGTCGAGAACATCCGCGCGATGACCGACTTTACGCGCGAGTACGGCGTGTACTAGCACTACAGCGCCACATGGCGCGGTGGGTCGGGAGACCCACCGCGCACGGCGTAAGGTGGCGCTGTAGTATTGCACAGGCCCGTGGTTCAGGGCAGAGAGTGAACAGCGAGAACGCCCATTTAGCCGCCCCGCTCGCCGGGGCGCGTGGCCCTTAGGAGGCGCGAGCATGGCCGAGAAAGCGATTGAGCAGGAACGCAAACCCGGCGTCTGCATCCCGTGGGAAGAGAAGGCGAAGGAGTTCCCGAAGATCACCGGCGATGCCGCGCTGGTGAAGAAGGTCTGGGAAGACGTCGATTCGCTCGGCTACGTGTACATCTGGCAGTGCCTGCTCTCGTTCTAGTCTTCGGGGCGGGAAGACACGCACAATCAGGAGGGTTGCCATGAGATTGCTTTGCCTCATTGCCGCTGTGGCCGCGACAGCCTTCGCCTGTGCGGCGTGTAAGCCTCAGACGGCCCCCAGCCGCGCGGCCGGCATGGCGATGGTCCAGACCATTCCCCTCGAAGGCGTCAGCGGACGCATCGACCACATGGCCGCCGACGTCAAGGGTCAGCGGCTCTTCGTCGCGGCCATCGGCAGCGGCAGCGTGGAGGTCATCGACCTTGCGGCCGGCAAACGCACCGCTCGCATCAAGGGCTTGAAGGAACCGCAGGGCATCGCATTTCTCCCGGACCTCAACCGCCTGGTGGTCGCGTGCGCGGGCGACGGCACGGTACGGCTCTATGACGGCCAGACGTTCCAGCCCGTCCGGACCGTGGACCTCAAGAGCGACGCCGACAACGTCCGCTACGACCCGGCGGCCCGGCGCGTGTACGTCGGTTACGGCAGCGGGGCGATTGCGGCCATCGACGCCGAGACCGGCGCAGTGGTGGCCGACATCAGGCTCAAGGGGCACCCCGAATCCCTCCAACTCGAGAGGAACGGCAAGCGCCTCTTCGTGAACGTGCCGACGGCCGGCCACGTCGCCGTCATCGACCGCGAGAAGGCCGCCGTCATCGCCGCCTGGCCCGTCAAGATCGCCCAGGCGAACTTCGCGATGGCCCTGGATGAAACGCACGGCCGCCTGTTCGTCGGCTGCCGCCAGCCCGCACGCCTCGTCGTCATGAACACCGAGTCGGGCGAGACCGTTGCCGACCTTGCCTGCGCCGGCGACACCGACGACATCTTCTTCGATGCAGCCGCGCGGCGAATCTACCTCTCCGGCGGCCTCGGCAGACTGGACGTCTTCGACCAGACCGATGCGAACCATTACGCCCTTGCCGGCGATATCGAGACGGCCCTCGGCGCCCGCACGTCGCTTTTCGTGCCGGAACTCGGGCGCCTGTATGTGGCGGTGCCCAACCTTCTCTTCGGCAAAGCCGAGATCCGCATCTTCAAGACCATGTAGGCCGAGGCAGCGCCCTGGCTTCCATGTAGGCCGGGGCAGCGCCCCGGCTTTCATAGAGGCCGGGGCAGCGCCCCCAATGCCGTCCTCAGTCGCTTTTGCGCTGCATTGGCCACCCCTTCTGGCTATATTAATCCATTGGCGGTGACTCGATTGGGGGGCATTGCATGACAAGGCGCAAGCGCATTGCCATCGCCAGCGTCGCGGCCATTCTGCTGGCGCTGGTCCTCGTGTACCTGATCGGCAGAATCGACGCCTCG
>Ga0315289_10015582_pt1 | contig 10546 bp, 8 predicted proteins | sample YL17G11_40_MG_FD_203452 | JGI IMG/M metagenome (GOLD analysis project Ga0315289, IMG submission 203452) | Sediment microbial communities from Yellowstone Lake, YNP, Wyoming, USA - YL17G11_40 | ecosystem: Environmental > Aquatic > Freshwater > Lake > Sediment | place: USA: Wyoming | collected...
GAGCGAGCTCATCGGCGGTGGCTGCTGCCCGATCCGGCCGGGAGTCGGCCACAGTGATGCGCAGGAGCTGGGCAGCACTCACCAAGGAAACGCTTACGCGCGGCCTGGCCGGGAGATTGAGGGCAGCAACAGTGGCCTCAAGTACGGCGCTGGTCTTGACCAACTCCGCATAGGTGGGCAACAGCCTTTGGCTGGTCTGCATGTCACCTTGGGTGGGGTTCAGCACGTCCATGCTGCCGCCAACCATTAACAGTGTGGAGGCTTCATAAGTCCGCTCCATACGGCTACTTACTACATAGGCAGCACCTCCACCCAGCAAGGTGCAGAGCAAAAGCAGCCACCACCATTTGCGAACGAGCGCAATATACTCTTTCAGTTCCATAGTCCAAGGCCCTCACTATATTGTTTGAGTCGTCTGAGCCGAGCCCAGAAGAACCCGCCGGTGTACCCAAGAAGCAAGCGACAAGGAAGGAGCAGGTAGTAGAGAGGCTCAAGGAGAGGCGGCAGGCCGATGGTCATCCGATCGCGTAGTTTGGGCACAAATACCTGATACATGATGTAAGCCATGCGATCGCGTGGCCTCTCTCTGGATCGAAGGCGAAAAACGGCTCTGTGAAGCGGTCCTAGCTCTCCTGCTTGCGAGCAAACCCGCTCCTGCACACGAGTGGCGAGCTTCCGAGCCAATGAGTCCGAATGTAACAGAGCACGGACGTGGGGCTGAAAGTGGACGCCGCCCAGTTCCTCGGCCAGGTAAAGGCCGATGAAGAGAATCCTGCGTACACCAACCTCCTCGGCCTGGGCGAGAAGGGCGGGCCAATCCAGAAGACGATGGCGATCAATCAAATAGGTTATATCCGTTATGCGCTTCAGCCATCGCCATTGATCTGTCATGCCCTCGATGCACTGGGTCAGAATAGTGTCCTCCGGGGAAAGAACCCGAACCTCTCTACCGTTTAGTGGACAGGAAGCGAGTCGCCGCCAGTATTGCTCCGGCTCCAGGGCGAAGGCAAGATCCCTCTGCGCGAAGGCCCAATGGACATCCACCACGTAGTCCAAATTCGAGAAATGCATCTCCTCCCCTGCCTGTAGCAGCCACTGTTCCTCCTTCTCGGTAAGGGAGTGCTGAGGGGAGTAGCCCAACGACACCAGAAGCTCGTGGACCCGCCGATAGTCTGTGCGGTGAATCAAGATATCCAAGTCGGCGGACTGGCGCAAAGAGAAGTTGCCATATGCTTGCACGGCCAAGGCCGGCCCCTTGAAGGGGATGGCCTCGATCCCTTGGCCAGAAAGGATGCCCAAGACGTGCAGTAGTCTCTGGGCTAAGCGCAGATTCCGTTTACCATTGGCCAGATAAAAGTCCCTTAGCTGAGCCATCTCCGTTGGGGGCAGCAAATCGTCTCCCAGGGCCTTCAGGCGGGCATACAAAAGGGGCATGACACCTTGATTGAGAGCCACCTGGCGCAGAAGGGACCAATCCAACCCACCCTTCAGAAGCTCGCGCAGGCGATCATCCTGGCTGCGGTCAATACGGATTGAGGCCAGGATCGCCTCCCACTCCGGGGTGGAGTATACGGCGGGCAGCCCCTCCTTCACAACGCTAGCCTCCCGCCTGGCTCTCCCCGGCCATCCTCCCTCACGAGGGCGGCGTCCTGCTGGTAATAGGCTGCCTGGGCGCGATAAAGGCGAGCGTAGCGCCCGTCCTCAGAGAGAAGCTCGCTGTGAGTGCCACACTCGACGATCTCTCCCTGCTCCAGGACATAGATGCGGTCGGCCATCTGCACGGTGGAAAAACGGTGGCTGATCAAGACGGCACTACGGCCGCGGATCAAGTGGCGAAAACTCCGGAAGAGCTCCGCCTCCGCCAGGGGGTCAAGGCAGCTTGTGGGCTCGTCCAAGACGACGATACGCGCCTCGCGGAGGAAGGCCCGAGCCAGAGCCACCTTCTGCCATTCGCCAAAGCTCAGCTCCTGGCCCCTCTCGAACCAATGTCCAAGGACGGTATCGTAGCCCTGGGGGAGCCGGCGTATCACGGGATCGGCCCCAGAGAGCCGGGCTGCAGCGCTGATAAGGTCCTGATCAGGCTCCAGATCCACGTTGCCCAACCAAATGTTCTCCTTGGCCGTCAGGTGATAATGGACATAATCCTGGAAGATGACGCTGATCCACCGCCGCCAGCACAGGGGGTCCAATTGGCGAAGGTCAAGGCCATCCACAGTGATCTCCCCCTCAGTGGGGTCATAAAGCCGACAGAGGAGCTTAATCAAGGTGGTTTTGCCCGCCCCGTTCTCTCCCACCAGGGCGATCACCTCGCCGGGGGCCAAGGTCAGGTTGATCCCTTTCAGAACCTGCCGGCCACTAGAGGGGTAGGTAAAGCTGAGCTCATGGAAAACAATCCCCTGGCAAATCTCCCTGGGCATGGGCTGGGGTCTATCTGGAACCCGAATCGTGGGCTTCAGGTCGAGAAACTGGTAAAAGTTGGTCAGGAAAAGGTTATCCTCGTAAAGGCCCGTCAGGCCGCGGAGGATGGCTTGCAGAAAGCCAAGGCCACTTTGGAAGCCCTGATAGTACATCACCAGCCCCCCGAGGGTGATATCCCCGCGGATGGCCCGGAAGGAGGCGAAAGCAAAGGTGCCAAAGACAGCCACTGAGGCCGCCCCTTGCACCAGCAGCTCGGAGAGCGAGCGGCGGCGGGATAGGGCCAGCCGGCCCTCGCGCAATAGCTGCCGCAAGTTGCGAAATCGCCCTTGGAACAAGGCGCCCAAGTTAAAGAGCCGAATCTCCTTCGCATGGTGAGAATCGGTCAACATCCAGTGATAGTACCAGGCACGGCGCTCGCTCTCCACCTGTTTCTGCTCAAAGCTGTACGACTTGCGGGAGTACACCAGACGCACCAGCGCCCCTGGCAGAGCCGCAGCGAACAGAACCAGGCCGATCAGCCAGTTAAAAGAGAAGAGCAAGCCGGCGATCCCCAGCAAGGAGAGCGTGCTTTGCGCAATCTGGACCAGACCATTGACGATACGCGTGGGCCGATAGGGGGCTTCTTGTTGCGCCCGATGTAGCGTGTTGTAGTAGCTGGGGTTCTCATAGTACTCCAAGTCCACGGCGATGGACTGAGCATGGAGGATGTCGGACACTGCGTCCGTAACGACCATGGACTGGGCCTCCCCTGCCACCTCCCCCAAGGAACGGCAGAGGGCGGAAAGGATAGCCACACTGCCGGCGAGGAGGATCCAGATCAGCGCCGGGCGGAAGGCGACAGCCTTGTCTGGGGCGGCGAAGCCGGCCGCCACTGCGTCCACGATGCGTTTCATCAGGTAGAGCGAGGCTAAGGGAAACAAGCTCTGTACCAAGACCAGGCCCAGGTTGACCAATGTCCAGCCAGGGGCGCTACGCCAGACCAGGCGCAAAGCCCTATCCAGCCGCAAGGCCTGGCGGACTTTTCCTTTGAGGTCAGCCTTCTGGTTCATAGAGTAAGCCTATCAGGGCTGAATGTTCACGGTCTGCGTGCCGGCTATGTGTGGGTTTGCGGTATCGAAACATACAAGGTTCCATTCACCCGTGTTGGGGATGGTCACGCCGCTTGGGAACTGATGGTAACCCTGGTCCGAGGGTTGGAAGGCATAAGGCGGAGGCAATTGGGCGCCAACGGGTGCCCAGCGCCAACATTGGCACTGGACCGTCCCGGCATAGCCGGTCACGACGTTGTGATACCGATCCAGGATCGCCAGCGTCAGAGTGAACGGCTGCCCAACCTGGCCAACCGGGGACCAGTGCGAATGCGGTTCCATCAGGTTGGTGGTGATCGAGATGGCAACCGCCGCGCCTGGTTGGACGGTGACCACCGGGCAGCAGCGCATCCTACCTGCCAGGCTCACACAGAGCCGCGTGGACGCGGCCCGATGCAAAGAGACGTCCACTGTGCCGGTGCCACTGATCAAGGTCAACTCCTTCGGCTCGATGGGCACAAACTCGTGCCGGATCACGTCCCTGGCTGAGAGGATGGCCTTGCCGGTGATCGGCAACAGAAGGCCATCGGAGGATCGCGCGGTCACGGTGATGGGGATCAGCTCCCCCGCCCTCCAGGTCAGAGTAGCCGGCTCGATGGAAAGATAGCTCAACGCGTTGCTTTGGGCCACGATCACGACCTTGTGCAGAAAGGGGGCAAGGGCGGGATTGCTCGAGCTCAGCAGCGCCCGATACTGCACATACGTATCCCCATCATGTCCCACCCAGAGGCGTTGCCCGTTGGTCTGGTAGAAGGAGCCTTGCATCCCGTCCGGCCCAACGAAGGGCTCCTTTGCCAGTTCGTCTTCGCTCGGCGCAGAGCGCATCTGGAAGCGCACGCTGGTCCCCGGGGGAGTGACCCTTTCGAAGAGAAGCCTGTCGCCGGCCATAGGCTCCGCCAGCCTGAAGACTGGGGAGAGGTACTCCGCCCCATTGGGATCGGTGGAGTTCGTAGCCGCATACAGCCCCGACCCCTCGTCCACCGCCAGGGTCACCGAGCCGTTGCTCGTCTCCAGCCTCACCCACTTTATGAGTGGCCGCTGCCCACTACCGTTGGCCGTCTTGTAGACGGTCACCTGTAGCCAGGTATGGCCATTGTGCATGGAGTGCAGAGCCTGCCCTGACTGGGTGAAGGCGCTGTTCCCCGTGCCGTCAGGCCCCACCCAGGGCTGACTGAACAGGCCACTGAAAGAGGTCGCCGTGCGGATCTTCAGCGCAAGCTGCGCCCCACTCGGCACGATGGCCTCCCATTGCAGGCTGGCGTTGGCGATGGCGTAGACCGCCGTCGGGTCCAGCTCGAACGTCCCTGCCACCTCGTCCGACCAGCCGGCGTTGCTGGCCCCCACGTAGAGCCGCCCGTGGGCAAAGGCGATGGAGACCGCTTTCGCCCCCGGCAGGAGGGTGATCGTCCCCACCCTCTCCCAAGACTGGAGGTCGCGGGTGCGGTACAGGTTGGGCAGGCTAGGGGGAGTGCCAAAGGGCGTCTCATCCAGATAATAGAGCCACCCCTCATGGACTGCGCAGCGAGACCACCAGACGCTCTTCCCCCGCAGGAAGGCCACCTCACTTTGCGTCCGGCCATCGAGGGCGAAGACCGCTTCTCCCCCCGAGTCCTGACCCCTGACAAGCAACCAGGCCCCAAAGGGGAAGAGGTTGAGGGGGGTGAACGCGCCCCGCGGGCCGGAGATCGTCACCTGGGACCAGCTCTGGCCATCGAAGCGGTACAGCCGCTCGCCGCCCATTCCACTGACGGGCTGACGGTAGAGGGTGGCATAGAGGAAGTCGCCGATGGCGTGGCTCACGGCGGCCAGGGCATCTATGGTGCAGTCCTGGACGGCAGCCCAGTCAAGGGCTTGGTAGGACCAACTGGCCCCCTGGTTCTCGGAGACCAGGGCGAAGGTGTAGGTGACGGGGGGATGTCCATCAGAGCCATAGGCGGCATAGAGCCGATCCCGGAAGGCGACGACACGGTTCACGTGCAGCCCCTTGTAGATCGTGCGCCGCTTCTGCCAGCCCTGGCCGTCGTGCAGGTAGAAGTTGCCAAAGGTCCAGCTCTCTCTCGCATCGTTGCCGGCAACGTAGAGCCGGCCATCTGCAGTCACGTGCCAGCCCCCCAGTTGCTCCTCGGGCACATCCAGCATCTCCCGAAGCAGGGCGCCACTGCGGGGGTCATAGCTGACGATGTCCAGCGGGCCGCGGTTGTTGTACAGGTCGCCGTAGCCGAGGTAGAGCCGTCCGGAGGAGCTGCCCAGGTCCCAGACGGTGTTGGGGAAGGCGAGCTTATCTGGATCGGGTTTGGCCACGAAAGCCGGGGTGGTCATGTTGGTTTGCAGGGTTAAGGACCCCTCCTCCTCATCGAGAGCCAGGCCCAGTCCGGCTCCGGCGGGGAGACTTGTCCATGGACCATCAATGACCACGGCGCCGCACTCCCAAGAAGCTTCCGACTGGGGATCAAAGACGTTACATGAGAAGGGGATGGTCAAGGAAAAGGCCGGCGAGAGAGACGCGGAAACCTGAGGCAACGCCGGGGCACCTGGATTGGGGCGCTCTGTATCCTGAGGGAGCGGGTTCAGCAGCGAGGTCGCGCGCGAGATCCAAGCCATGCGGGCGAAGCACAGGAGCAGCAAGAGCAACATGACAGGCGTGGATATCTTCCCAATGGCCCCTGCCAAGCTGCCGGCAGGGGTCTTGCTTACCTTCTCATCCTTCTTACATGGCATCCGCGGTGAGGTCACGTCGCGCTCACTCTCCTTTGGATCGCTGCCGCGCGGGCATGGGCCACCTGGCAGAAATACTCACACCAGGCGTCCATGCGGCCGCTCTCCAGGTAGGCATGGGCTGGGCACCATAGACAGAGATTCACCAGGGGGCAAGGGCGACACTTTTCCAGGAACTCGCGGTCGGCGGAGCGCAAGTCGCGCACCTGGGGGACGAAGCTATGCCAGGCCTCAGCCAGGCTTCCCCGGCGCAGATCATAGAGGCAATCCGGATGCCAGAGAGAGGAGCAAAGGCGAAAGAGGCCATCGTAGCTGACGCTGAAGCTGCCATTACCTGCCCCACAATGGAAAAGGTGATCGCAGTGAAGATGGGCAAGCTCCGGGATGATCAGACTGTCGCAGCCGCGCGCCAGCGCGCCGGCCCGTTCCTCGTCGGCCTGCTCGGCGGCCACGATCTCCTCTGGCGAAAGCCGCTCGGCGCGAATCTCCTCGTTACGCCGGGGGTCACCGTCGTAGCGCAGGTGCAGAAGGGGGTCGAAGCGGAAGTAGTCTTTGGTGTGTTCACGGCAAAAGCGGGCAATGGCCGGCAGCTCAGGCACATTGGAGCGCAGGGCCATGGCCTTCAAGCGCACCTTGACCCCGCTCCCCAGGAGCAAATCCAGCCCACGGCGGAAGGCGGCGTAGGAGCCAGGACGACGGGCGACCCGCTCGTAGGTCTCTGAGCTGACCCCGTACACAGTGACCTCGATATCGCGTGGTGGGTATCGGCGAAAGAGCTGCACATGCTCTTCAGTCACCAGACAAGCATTGGTGAAGAGCGAGACGAGCAGCCCCTTGCGCTTGAGGGCCAGGTAGAGGTCAAAGAAATCATCCCTGAGGAGCGGCTCACCGCCGGTGATCAGGCACCACACGGCCCCCAAGGCCACGCCCTGAGCGGCGATATCCTCGATCTCCACGAGGCTCAGCTCCGAATCTCGCGCAACCCGGTCGCCGGCGGGCAGGTTAATGTAGCAGTGGCGGCAGTCGTTGTTGCAGCGCGCCGTCACCTCCAAGTCGAAGGAGAAAAGCGCCCGCTTTTCCCTCATCCGCTCCCAAAGGGATAAACTGGGCAGAGACACCGAGGAGACGAACTCCGCGCCCACTACGAGGACCTCCTGAAGATGCGTCGGAATAAGGGAGCCGCTCGTCGCCACACGGGCAGCAGAAGCCCCAAGCGTGAGAGATAGGCGATCAAGAAGCGCTCAGGACCCAGGCCGAGCCGGATGCTTCTATCCCCTCGCTCTACCCGCGTCACCCGCCCCAGGATGCTCCCTCGCGGAACCAAGCCGTCCCCCTGGCCCCACGAGTTATCGCTTTGGATGAGACAGGCGGAGTCCCGCCGGGCTACGACGCGGTGCACCACCAAACTCCCCGACCCCGGACGGACGAAAGCGACCACATCCCCTATGCCGGGCGAAGCAGGAGTCAGGGGAGAGATAGAGATCACATCCCCATCGCGGATAAAGGGGAGCATGCTCCAACCCTTGGCGCGAAACCTGAAGGGCAACCCCTTGGAGAGGACCTCGCGCATCAACTCCAACAGCGCCGCACCGGAAAGGGACAGCTCATCAACCCTTATGGTGTAAAGGGCCGGCTCAAACACCTGACGCTTCAACCAACATCCTCCGCCTGAGCAGTTCTTCCACCAGGCCGCAAACGTCCTCTTCGATCTCGCCGGGCGAGGCCTCATACTCCTCGGCCAGGGCTGCGGCCAGCGCACGAAGGCTGGTTACGCCGTCCAGCCGATCCCAGATGGCCTTGCCCGTCTCGTTGAGGGTATAAAGCTCGTCCTCCAGGTCGCCGATGCCAGCCACAAGGGGGACGATGATCAGCTCCCCCTCGATCTCGCGGGCCACCACGTCCTCCGAAGGCACATAGATTGCGTCCACGCTGATCTCCGTCATCAGGCTTCATCCCCCTTGACCATTTTTCTCACACGCTCCTTCCCATCCTCCACTTCCCAGGCCCGTTCGCCCTCGGCCAGCAAGCCCAGATAGCGAGCCTGGGCGTGGGCCACCTGGCAAAGGTACTCGACCGGGGTATCCAGCGTACCGTGCTCGGACCAGGACTTACCCGGGCACTGCTCACACAGCCCGTGGAGAAAGCAGCGGGCACAGCGGTCCAGGTAGTCCGGGTTCAGTGCATGGCGCTCGCGCAAGCGGGGGAAGAAATCGGTCAATGCGTCGCGTAGGGGCGAGGCATGCCTCGCCCCTACCAAATCGTATGCCGTCTCCGGGTGCCGCAGGGTCATGCAGGGCTGGAGCAACCCATAGGCATCTATACAGCCACCCTGTCCAGCGCCGCAGACGAACAGTCGGTCGCCGGGCGCGCGCATGAACTTGGTACAGAACTCTACCATTTCCCTGCGGTAGGCTTCGGGACGACTGGTCAACACGGCCAGGCCCTCCTCCGGAGAGAGGCGCAGGCCGGCGATCAAGCGGTTCTTAGCCTGCGAATCCCGCCTCCCGCGCAGCTCAAAGAACATGGCATAGGTGGGGGGCCTATCCATCCAGGGGATGGTCGCAGCCCAGGCCTCAAACTCAACCAGCTCTCCTTTATTGGGTGGCAGGAGCGCCGACTTGACCACGAAGGGCACCTTTCTCTCTAACAGGCGCTCCACGCCCTGGCGGAACTCGGCGTAGGAGCCGGGCACGCGGGTCACCGCCTCGTAGGATGCCCGGCGCAGGCCATAGACCGTGATCTCGATCTTCGCCAGCGGCGGCACTCGGGCCAGGAGGTCGGCCAGTTCGGAGGTGATCAGCCGGGCGTTGGTGAAAAGCAACACCCTCAGGCCCAGACGACGGGCGTAGAGATAAAGCTCGGCAAAGTCCTCGCGCAGGAGGGGCTCACCACCGGTGAAGCGCACGGAGAGCGCCCCCAGGTCGGCGGCCTGGCGAAGGATATCCTGCCAGTCCGCGGTACGCAGCTCGCGGGCCTGGGCTTGGACATCACCCGCCGGAAGGTTGATGCAGCAGTGGATACAGTTATTGTTGCAGCGCTCGGTCAGCTCCATATCCAGGCAGCCCAGAAGCGGTCCACGCCCTTCCCAGAGGGGCTGCTGGGCATAACTACGCTTTACGGCATAGGTGTGGGTGCGTGGTTCGTGGTTTTCGGTTCTTGGTTCTTGGTTCATGGTTAGTGGTTATCGGTGCTTGGTTCAGGGTTCGTGGTTGTGGGTTCTTGGTTCATGGTTCTTGGTTTTCGGTTGTTTGCTCTTGGCTTCGTAGTCGAGAAGGTACTTGATGAAGGCGCCGATCGTGGCACGGGTGCGCCTGGCCAGCTCGTATAGCTCGGCAAACTGCTCCTGGGGGATATAGCCTTGGTCGAGGGCGACGTAGAGCTGGCTCTGCACCTCCGTGCAGGAGCGTTGGGCGTAGCGCAGGAATTTGACGAACTCGGCGTTGCTGCCGCCGTCAAAGCCCTCGGCAACGTTGTGCATGATGGAACTAGAAGCACGTTGGATCTGGTCACGCAGGCCGTAATCGTACGAGAACTTGCCAGTCATCGTTGCCGCATAAACCCGCGCCGTGAGTTCACGCGCCAGCTTCCAACACTCTATATCCTCGAACCTCTCGATCCTCATGCCCCCACGCCCCCAAGTACAACAAACCAAGAACAACGAACCAAGAACCGATAACCAAGAACCTCTTACAACTGTTTCAGCGCCTCAATGATCCGCCCGCTCTTGTCAAACTGCATGCGATAAGCGGGGACCTCCTGGGCGAGCCTCTCAATGAGGGCCATGGTCTTCTCCCACCAATCGGCGGTGACCAAGGGCTTGACCACATGTACGAGCAGGCGGCGCACGGTCTCCTTGCGCTCCTGGATGGGGATGAGCTGATTCGTCAGCGCCTTCTCCAAAAAGAGGATGGCCCTTAAGGGGGCAGAGGCTGAAGAGACCGTGGGCACGTCGCCGTGGCTCCAGGTGCCGTGGAGGCGAAAGCCCTCGGGCCAGCGGCGCACGATGTTGCGGTCGTCGCAGAGGACCTCGGCGCGCTCACCCAACTCCCGACGAATGAGTTCCATCGTCGTCGACTTGCCGGCGTCGGAGTGACCGACGAAGAGGAGTCCCTGGCCATCGATGGTCAAGCCTCCAGAGTGCAGCAGGCACCCTTGGCGATCGGCGAGCAGACGGGCCAGCAGGATCTGGTCGCTCGGGAACATGGTCAGCGAGGCCAGCCCGCCGTCGCGCCACCATTGCTCGTGCGACTTCAGGTTGTAGAGCTCGCCACGAGTGTGGTCAGCGCTGAACACGGCCACACGGTGCAGCGTAGGGTCGTCGGCTT
>Ga0315289_10015583_pt1 | contig 10545 bp, 11 predicted proteins | sample YL17G11_40_MG_FD_203452 | JGI IMG/M metagenome (GOLD analysis project Ga0315289, IMG submission 203452) | Sediment microbial communities from Yellowstone Lake, YNP, Wyoming, USA - YL17G11_40 | ecosystem: Environmental > Aquatic > Freshwater > Lake > Sediment | place: USA: Wyoming | collected...
TACAGGGTAATCAGCAACTGGGATGAAGCATTAATAACGTGGAATAGCCAGCCCTCCAGTGCTGCAGCGTCAGAGGATGTTGTCACTGTGCCCGCTGCTCATACAGACAGTTTTATATACTGGAGTATAGATAATCTAGTTCGCGGCTGGGTTGAAGGTTCCATGGCGAATTACGGAGTAAAGCTGGCAGATACCGACGAGAGCACAGTGGAGGCCTATAAGGTCCTCTACTCCTCCGACTATGGTACTGCAGCTCAACGTCCCAAGCTGACTATCTATTACTACGATCCGACTCCATAAGTAGCTCTGAGGGGCTGGGAGTTACTCCCAGCCCCTTTTTTACATCGAACGAGGTTAAATGCACATACTGGTAACCGGCGCATTTGGCAATCTCGGCAGGAACGCCGTCAGGAGACTGGTTGAAAAAGGTCATCACGTGCGGTGTTTCGACCTGAAGACCGGGTCGAATGAGAAAAGGGCCAGGAGGTTTGGGGGGAATGTGGAGGTGGTGTGGGGGGATGTGCGAAATGCCGATGATGTAGCTGCCGCCGTACGCGACCAGGATGTGGTGGTCCACCTGTGCTTTATCATGCCGCCGGGCACCGACGACCGTCCGGAGTGGGCCCGCGAGGTAAACGTCGGCGGCACCCAGAACCTCATCAGTGCTATGAAGCAACAGCCTAAAAAGCCCAAGATCATCTTCTCTTCATCCTTCGTCGTCTTTGGCGACACGCAGAACCAGCTACCTCCACGGAAGGTTACTGATCCAGTCGTAGCTGTTGACAACTACTCGGCGCACAAGATCGAGTGCGAGAAGATGTGTAAAGAATCCGGCCTCGGCTGGTGCGTCATGCGTTTCGGTGTTATCCCTCCCATGTCCATTAGTGGCACGACCCCTAAGATGTTCGCATTCCCGTTCAAGGCGCGCGTGGAGTTCATTCATCCTATGGACGCGGGCCTGGCCATCGCTAATGCAGTCGGCAGCAACGATGTGTGGGGGAAAGTCCTGCTGATAGGTGGTGGCAAGGATGGGCAGCTCCATTACGGTGATTTCATCGGGCGGCTGTTCGAAGCCATGGGTCTGGGGAGGCTTCCTGAGGAGGCCTTCGGTAGCGAACCTGCCTATATGGACTGGATGGATACCGAGGAGAGCCAGCGGCTGCTGCAGTATCAGCAGCACACCTTTGACGATTTTGTGCGTGAGATGGTCGGATTTCTGGGGCCGGCACGCTATGTGCTGCCTCTAATGCGCCCAATCATACGACGTTGGATTCTGAATAAATCGCCGTACTACAAGGCCAAAAGACGCGCCTGAGTGGCAGGGTATTGGATACTGCCCCCGGTTGCGTAGTCCCCTGCTCGACGAGCAGTCAGTATCTCGATTTACATGGTCGATAACCCCCCCCCCTCCAGTTTCCTCAACCAATTCGAATTCGTAGCAGAAATCTTCGGTATGTTATAATTTGTTCTGTCTGCGAGGTTCGATGTCAGATTTGATATAAGTCGAATGTGCTTAGGAAAGGAACTGAAGTGATTACAGTAACACCGCAAGCGATAGATGAGCTTAAAATTATGAAGGAACAGGCTACGCAGCAGTGCGGCGAGCATGCGTGCGGGGATCACACCTGCGGTGACCACGCTTGCGGGGTGCATCCTCACACAGCTGATTCATGTGAGGGCCATACCTGTGAGAAACCTTCGGGCTCTGAGGCATTGCTTAGAATGATACCCATGGCAGACGGGCGTGTAGGATTGATTCTGGATATGTTTCGGGATGGCGATCGGGTGGTGGAGCACGATGGTGAGAAGATACTGTTGGTGGGGCCTGAGCTGGGGGATTCACTAGATGGGCTGGTATTTGATTGTGTTGACACTGAGGCAGGTAGACAGCTTACTATCTATGGAGCGGATTCAAAATCCTGAGCCAGGATCGATTCGTTGAGAGGGTGATCGGCGTGGCGGAACAGCGGGAAGTTAAGAAAACAGTGTGTACCTTCTGCACCGGCAACTGCGGTGTATTGGTGCATGTTGAAGGTGGCAGGATAGCGCAGGTCGAGCCGAACCGGGCGCATCCTCTGAGCCGAGGATTTATGTGCGAAAGGGGTCGCTTGGCGGTAGACTGGCTGTATCACCCCGATCAGCTTATGCATCCGCTGAAGCGTGTCGGCGAGCGTGGCGAGGGGAAATGGCAGCGCATCGGCTGGGATCAGGCGAACGCTGAGATAGGCGAAAAGCTGAACGAATTAAAGGATAAGTATGGGCCAGAGACCCTGGGCGTCCTGGAGGGCACCGCCCGCGGCAACGATTACTGGCCGCGAGGGCGTTTCCTGAGCCTGTTCGGCAATCCGCACAACGTCTTCGCCTCGGGGACCATCTGCAGCGCCAACGTCATGGCCATGAATGCCGCTGTGATGGGCGATGTCACCGGCTTCTCCGGCAGCATCAATAAGTCCAGCTGCGTTGTCTACTGGGGCACCGATCCCTCTAACGCATGGCAGCGGGCTTGGGTCGCTGCCCTCAACCAGAAGAAAAAACGTGGCTTGAAGATTATAGCCATCGATCCGAGGCGCACCAGGGCTACGGAGGTAGCTGATATCTGGCTTCAACTGAGGCCGGGCACCGATACCGCCATGGCGCTGGCGTGGCTGAATGTGATTATCAATGAGGAATTGTACGATAAGGATTTCGTCGCGAACTGGACGGTCGGGTTCGATAAACTGAAGAAGAGGGTGCAGGAATATTCGCCGGAGAAGGTCGCCGAGATAACCGGCGTGCCTGCCGATAAGATCGTGGCTGCGGCGCGGATGTATGCCACGACCAAGCCGGCGTTTATACCCTACGCCGTCGCTGTCGACCAGCTGGGGCTAAACGGCACCCGCACCGAGCAATGCCGGGTGATTATGCGGGCTATTACCGGCGACCTCGGCGTCTTCGGCGGCGACCTGATCACGCGGCCGGGGGGCAAGATAAACGGGGGTCGCTTTGTAACCGAGTCGGAACTGATATTGATCGATCGCCTGTCGCCTGAGGATATGCAGAAGCAGCTGGGGTGGGATGTCTGCCGCCTCTTAAGCCTCAAGGGGTGGAGCCTGACGGCGCCGCACATCGAGCGCGTCATTGGCTGCCCGGCGCCGGTGGGGGTTCAGACCAATGGCCACACGCCGATGCTGTGGCGGTCGATATTGACCGGAGGACCATATCCAGTTAAGGCGCTGATCGCCTGGGGCTCCAACCCGCTGTCATGGGCGGGGAATACCAAGCTGGTATACGAGGCGCTCAAGAGCCCCAACCTGGAGCTCAGCGTGGTGCAGGAAATGTGGATGACCCCCTCGGCTCAGCTTGCCGACTACGTTCTGCCCGCTGCCAGCTGGATGGAACGGCCCATGTGCAGCAACATGATGGACTTCGGCACTCTCATCATCGGTGGCGAGCAGCCGATACCTCCGCTGGGGGAGCGTCGCGGCGTGTATGAACTCTTCCGCGGCCTGGCTCTCGCAGTCGGCCAGGGTAAGGAGTTGTGGCCGTGGCAGACGCTGCAGGAGGCCTGCGAATATCGCCTGAAGCCAACGGGCATCAGTTTCAGCGAGTTCGTAAACAGGATGGTGCTGTTCCCTGATGAATTCGACCTGAAGCCGTGGCTCAAGACCGGTTTCCCCACGCCATCGGGCAAGGTCGAATTATATTCGAGTATTCTGGAAAAGCTGGGCTACGACCCGCTGCCGTTTTACGAAGAGCCCCCGGAGAGCCCGATAAGGACGCCTGAGATCGCCAGGGAGTACCCGCTGACCTTGAACACGGGTGGTGTTTACATGCCCATGTTCAAGTCGGAGTTTATGCAGCCAGAGCTGGGACGGAGAAAGCATCCTGACCCGTTGATGGATATACACCCAGAGACCGCACAGAAGCTGGGCATTAACGATGGTGATTGGGCCTATATCGAGACGCGCAGGGGCAGGATCAGGCAGAGGGCGCGGTACAACGATGGCATACTGCCCAACGCGGTCAACTGCGAAGCCAACTGGTGGTTTCCCGAGATGCCCCCCTACGAGCCGTGCCTCAGCGGGGTGTGGGAGTCAAACGCCAACGTCCTCACCCTCGATGACCCCCAGTGGTGCGACGAACTGTCCGGCGGCTGGTGCAACAGGGCATTGCTGTGCAGGGTGTACCCGGTCTGATGGATGCCTCGTAGGTAGGAAATGGCTACTGCATAATGTTATAATGTATTTACTCGTATTCTGAACGGAGGTTTCATATTGGCTTGGGAAGAGATTCTAGGTTGGATTGCCGGAGCGATAGTAACGACGAGCCTCATTCCGCAGATTATCCGCGTTTTCAAGCTCAAGAGCGCCCGCGAGATAAGTTTGGTGTTTACTACCTTGATGTTTACAGGTATCTTACTGTGGTTAGGTTACGGTATTGCACTCGGTTATCTCCCAGTCATCGTCTGGAATGCCATAGGGACGGTTCTAACTGCAATGCTACTTGCTGCTAAGCTAAAATATGGTATGAGTTCAAAGGTTAAATAGGTTGTCGGCGGGATTTCGGCATCCGCTGCGATGAGATTGTTCAAGAGGAGACAAAATGAAAGTGTTGCTGACCGGCACGTTCGGGAATATCGGCATTAATGCCCTAAAAAACCTGATTGAGCAGGGCCATGAGGTGAGGTGTTTCGATCTCAAGAACGAGAAGAACGAAAAGGTCGCCAATAAATTCAAGGGTAAGATTGATGTGGTATGGGGAGACCTGCGTAATCCCGACGAGCTTGCCGTCGCTGTAATAGACACGGATGTTGTCATTCACCTGGCGTTCATCATACCCGTCGAGAGTGAGCTGAAGCCGGAGCTATCCCACGAGATCAATGTCGGCGGCACTAAGAATCTGCTTAACGCCATGAAGAACGTCTCACCACCACCAAAGATCATATTCGCCTCATCCAGCACTGTCTTTGGGCCTACACAGGATCAGACTCCGCCGCGTAAGGCTACTGACCCGGTTAACCCCAATCAACATTACACCCGGCACAAGGTGGAGTGCGAGGAGATGATCAAAGCATCGGGCTTCGCTTGGGCCATCCTGCGCTTTGGCGCCGTGCCGCCGGTGGAATTTAAGTTCAACCCGATGGCGTTCTTCCTTTCCCCGGATTCTCGGATGGAGTTCGTCCACTCCAAAGATGTCGGGCTGGCTTTGGCCAACGCCGTAACCTGCGATGGCGTATGGGGTAAGACGCTGTTGATCGGCGGCGGGACGAGAAACCAGATGTATTATCGGGACTATATTGGGCGTTCGTGGGAGGCATCGGGGATCGGCCGGTTCCCGGACGAGGCATTCGGCACCATACCTTCCTCTCTGGACTGGCTGGATACCGAGGAGAGCCAGAGGCTGCTTAACTATCAGAGGCATACCTTTGAAGATTTTATTCGTGACAGGAAAGCCTCTCTAGGTTTAAAACGGTACTATATACGTTTAACGCGTCCCATCCATCGCCGGAAATGGCTGGAACAATCGCCGTTTTACAAGGCTAATATGCAGGCTAAACAGTAGCAGCTTTTACGTCGTCGGAGTATCCCATGGTAGTAAGTGACGTTTATGTGGCATTGGCGCAGCGATTGAATTGTCCCGGCTCAGAATCGCTGATGCGGGTGTTGCGGAAGCTGGTGACCCCTGAGGAGGGACATGTGTTGCTTGAGCTGCCAGCGGAACCGGCTGAACTGGCGAAAAAGTATTGTCTGGATGAAGGGGTCGTGCGTGATAAGCTGCAGGAATTCCTCGAGAGGGGGCTGGTAATTCCAACCAGCAAGGGGCTCCAGATGGCCCGTGATGTGACGCAGTTGCATGATTCCACGCTATCGAGCGCCGAGAAGTGGGTCGATACTGAGCTTCTGGATCTGTGGAAGGAATTTCACCAGGTTGAGTGGGTGCATAACATGGTTAGCGCCCTCAGCGATTCGTATGTACAATTCATCAGGGTACTCCCCGCACTGAAAGCCATCGAGCGTAGCCCCCATATCGCTATTGAGGATCTTCTGCCCGAAGAAAATATCCTGGAGCTGATTAAAGGGGCAGACTCGATAGCAGTGGTCCCCTGCTGCTGCCGCAGGTCGATGAGAAGGTGTGAAGCCCCGCTGGACGTTTGCCTCCAGTTCAACAAGGGGGCCAAGTATGCTATTGATAGAAAGTCGGGTCGGGAGATTTCGGCCGGGGAGGCGATTGAGATTGCGAAGCGATCGGAGGAAGCAGGGCTGATCCATACGTGGCCAGCCAGGGCATCCGGCCGCTTGAATGAAATATGTAACTGCTGTATCGATTGCTGCGTGATCTTCGACTCTTATCTGCGAGCAGGTAAGATAGCCCAGGTGCTGAAAAAGAGCCGCTTCAGGGCTGTTGCTGATCGGGAGCTGTGTACCGGCTGCCAGGATTGTGTGGAGCGCTGTTTCTTTGGGGCGATAGACATGGCGAAAGCTCCTGAGAGTAAAAAACTCAAAGCGGCGATCGATACTGAAAAATGCTTTGGCTGTGGTCTGTGTGCAGTGATATGCGAACCCGTAGCGATCACCATGGAATTAGCTTAGGGCTGGCGGTGCGTGACCAGTGAAATTTTTAGACCGCTCCGGAGCGAGCCAGTGACTTTTTCGCCGTTTCCGGCTCGCGGCAGCGGCCGAGTGCTTCCTCTAAGGTGATAAACCCCAGGTGATACAGATGCAGCAGTGACTGGTCCATCGTTTGCATGCCGTAATGGGCGCCCGTCTGCATCATGCTCCACATCTGGGCTGTCCTCGCCTCTCGTATGAGGTTCTTGATGGCATCGGTGGCGATCATGACCTCGACTGCGGCAACGCGCCCTGTCCCGCCCTTCCTTGGGATCAGGGTTTGGTACAGCACCCCCTCCAGGGTCGTGGAGAGCTGAATGCGTGCCTGTTGCTGCTGGTAGGGCGGGAAGATATCGATTATCCTGTCGATGGCTTGCGGTGCGCTGGGGGTGTGAAGCGTGGCCAGTATCAGGTGTCCTGTCTCTGCGGCGGTTAATGCGATGGCGATAGTTTCAAGGTCTCGCATCTCTCCCAGCATGATGACATTGGGATCCTGGCGCAGGGCGTGCTTGAGTGCAGCAGCGAAGTCCAAAGTGTCGGTTCCGATCTCGCGCTGGGTAATGAAGCATTTATCATTGCGGAAGAGGAACTCGATGGGGTCTTCGATGGTGATGATGCGTCGCCGTCTAATGCTGTTGAGGTATTTTAGCATACAGGCAAGCGTGGTCGATTTACCGCTGCCGGCCGGTCCGGTGATCAAGACCAGGCCACGTTCCTTCAAGGAGAGGTCCTTACATATGTCTGGCAGGCCTATCTCCTCGATATCAGGTATTATGGGTTGAAGCAGGCGGAAGGTGAGGCCCATAGTGCCCCTCTGCATGCAGGCGTTGGCGCGGAAGCGCCCCATGCCTGGGATACCATGAGCAAAGTCGAGCTCCAGGGTTTCTCTGAACCTTCTCTGTTGCTCTTCGTTGGTGACTGACTCAAAAAGTTGCTCAACCTCCTCCGCTGTTAGGCTGGAGAATTCTGTTTGAGGGGAGAGCTCTCCGTCGATGCGCAATATCGGCGCGCTGCCGGCCATGAGATGAAGGTCTGAAGCCCTTTTCGCCATTGCATCCATCAGAAGGTCATTGATCTTCATTTGATAACTCCTCAGCCATTGAGCCTTTATATTATTTTAACTGATTTTGTATAATTACACAAATAGATTAGTATACTTTGCTTAGTTTGTCAAGTCAATAATCCCAGATTTTAGAATTTTGTGGGAAGTCGACTCCCCATCTCTCGGCGCATTTTCGCTTGAGCTGCTGGAATTGCTGCTGGAACCGATTAGCGCTGAGCTCTTCAGTGGACATGATTACAGCGTCCTCGTGATCCTGATTGTAGTAAGCACGCCTGCTCCCGACTTCGGCCAAGGCGTGTTTTTTATACAGGCAGATAGCGGCTTCATTCGATCGGCGTACCTCAAGCGTCACGATACGGGCGTTCAGCTGAATGGCTAGATCGATAGCGGAGATTAGCAATAATTCGCCTACACCCTGTCTGCGGCATCTCTGGCGCACGCCGAGGGTCATGATGTGAGCTTCGTCCGCCATCATCCAGAATCCGATGACGCCGTCTATTCGCTGGGTGGTACGATATAGTCCCCGATCTCGGACTGAGTTTTTCAGTTTGCCGAATAGACGACCGAGCGTGAACTTCTGTAATGGGGTTTTCGCCACGGGCACAGCCCGGTTCGTTGTTTCGTGGGCTACCAGATAGTGAGCCACAGGATTCGATCTGAGGTCTCTCTCATACGGCGGCGCTGGCCATTGGGGGGGGAAGCATTCCCGGTCGATCTCAATAGCCTGAGGGATATCCGCCGGCCTCATTTTTCGCACTGCGTAAGGCATAATTTCATCGTAAAGGAAAGGATAGGACATTCTATCATATTTAACCAGCTGATACTACACTTCCCTGCCGTTGTGCGTTATATTATTAGTGGAGGGACATTGATGATACTGCGAGCCCATCACCTGTTGTGCATCTTTGGTTTTAAAGGCTTCGGTTACTCCGAGGAGTTTGGGGCTAAGATGGCCAGGATTGCCGGGCAGCTGCGCTTTTCCCCGCATATTGTAGTTAAGGTAGTTTACAAGCCTGATGAGATCTGTGCATCCTGTCCTTTTCTAAAGGATGGTGGCTGTCGGCAGAAAGGTGCGCAGTCGGAGGAGGATGTGCGTCGCCGAGATTATGCTGTGATAGATAAGCTGGGGCTGGCAACGGGTGACAGGCTGCCGTGGGCCGACATCGTGGCGAGGGTAAAGTCGAGGGTGCGCCCCGAAGACCTCACTGCGATATGTGGTGACTGCCAGTGGTTGCCCTTGGGCTACTGCGCGGAGGGGCTGAAGTCACTCAAAGGCGAACAGATTGACGAATAGGTTTTTATTTTAGTAGAATATATGCGGATATGCGCATAATATTAAACAGGGAGTTGTGATGCGTGATTTGGTCAAAGCGTTTAAATCCTTATCTGATGAGACCAGACTGCGGATTATGAACCTGCTGCTGGAGAGGGAGTGCTGCGTCTGTGAGGTTATGCAGGCGCTCGATATTTCGCAAACCAGAGCATCCCGCAACCTCAGCGTTCTATACGACGCTGGTTATTTAAAAAAGAGGAAAGATGGCCTTTGGACGTTGTATTCAATTAACCCGGAATACGTGAAGAGATATATGCCAGGTATAATTGAAGTCGTCAAAGAGGCGCTTGAGGACAGCGAGGTAACGGTTCTAGATCTCGAACGCTTGAGGAAAGCTGAACGTGTAGGGCCCAGTTGCGTTAGTAAGTCGCGAAGGTAACAGTCTCTTTTTTTAAGATTTATATATGCATTAATGCGCATATAGAGAAGTGTTGATAATGAGTGATTTGTTGAAAGCAACGATGGCACTGATGGACTTTACCAGGATTAGGGTTTTGAATCTGCTTCTGGAGAGGGAGTGCTGTGTGTGCGAAGTAATGCAATCGCTGGATATAACGCAGTCCAAAGCTTCTCACAACCTGAGCATATTATATCAAGTAGGGTTCCTTAAGCTGATGGAGAATGATCTGTGGTCGCTCTACTCTGTAGACCGAGAGGGAAAGTATTTCGATCACATGATTAAAGTTGTTAAGAAGGCACAGGAAGATAACAAGGTTCTCGTTTCAGATATTGAGCGACTTAAGGGGGCTAAGCGCATCGGTATTGAGAAGGTCCAAAAGTTGGCATCTCAAGGGTGCGGGTTCTGCGCTGTCTGTAAACCCGATTGCCCGCAATACAAGTTGAGAGCCGAGATTGAACAAGGGGAAAGGAAGTGAGTTTGTCTCAGGGGGCCAGGGCACCCTTTAAAGACACGCTACTGCCCTCGCGTTTGTTCTTCTAGCATGTCGCGTGTTTAGGAAAGCGGTATGGATTTTTTTATCGACCTTTTGCGTGGTGGGCTTGATGCCCTGACGGAGTACCTATCGGCACACGTACTCACCTGCCTTGTGCCCGCTTTCTTCATCGCAGGGGCTATCTCGGCATTCCTTTCCCAGGCGGCTATCCTCAAATATTTCGGGGCACAGGCTAAAAAGTGGCTCTCCTATAGCGTAGCCTCGATCTCCGGGACTATCCTGGCGGTGTGCTCGTGCACGGTTTTACCGCTTTTTGGCGGTATTTATAAGCGCGGTGCCGGATTGGGGCCGGCCATCGCATTCCTATATTCGGCGCCGGCTATTAATGTGCTGGCAATAATTTATTCAGCGAGGCTATTGGGCTATGACATCGGCATCGCCCGGGCCATCATGGCGATACTGTTTTCGGTTATTATCGGCGTCATCATGGCTTTCATCTACCGCAGGGAACAATCGCAGGTGGATACGAAGGCCTTCGAGGTGATGGCTTCTCAGGAATCCGAGGGAAAGGGAATACGGCTTCAGGTGCTCTTCCTTCTGACTTTGGTCGGTATACTCGTATTCGCCGCAGCGAAGCAGTGGGCAATCACGGGTATATTGCTGGTTATA